>Ga0189290_100135_pt1 | contig 53609 bp, 64 predicted proteins | sample UW140minimetaG_FD_130318 | JGI IMG/M metagenome (GOLD analysis project Ga0189290, IMG submission 130318) | Marine microbial communities from the Costa Rica Dome - UW140 mini metaG | ecosystem: Environmental > Aquatic > Marine > Oceanic > Photic zone | place: Costa Rica: the Eastern Pacific...
AATCCCATGTCGATCACTCCAAATCTCCCCAACCAAAAACGTCGGGGCAGTGTGTTCACATGGGTCAATTCTCAGTGACAATTTATGAGTATACCGGGTCAGTTCTCAGTGACAATCAACAGCAGAGACAATATGGCAGCTTCGCTAAGGCTATCGGTGCATAAAGTTTGCTGTAGCGCTGCCTTACCTAGAATGGGTCGCAAGGATTTAGGCACCTGCATGTTAACGTAATACTGGTTTCGCCTTCGGATCACATAGGGCGGTAGTTTCCGAGCCATTCAAGCACCATTTGTATACACGTTCTGTATACACGCTTGCCACATCAACACATTATAAACAATGCATTATTGAAAACCAGCCATACACGTGAGAGTCCGGTACTCGCCTCCACCTTTTTCCGGGACTTACAGAACTTTGCGTCTTGGGTAGTTTGGTTCACATGCTGGTTTATACAACCGTTCCACAAACCTTCCTTTACGTGACATCAGAATGCCCTTCGCATAGCTTAGCCCTATGAATAGTGAGGAATGGTCAGCTCTCGAAAACGACGCCATCGTGGCAGACTATTTTTCGATGCTTTCTAATGAGTTGGCAGGCAGACGTTACAATAAGGCAGCCCACAACCGTGCCCTGCAGGAGCTGATTGGTCGGTCCAAAGGATCGATTGAGTTCAAGCACCAGAACATCTCGGCCGTGCTCAAGGGACTGGGAGAAACCTGGCTCAACGGCTACAAACCCGCCTTCAATTTCCAAATGTCTTTGGTGGATGCCGTTGCCCGACGCCTCCATCACCGTGGTGAATGGATCCCTGAAAAGCCTTCCGCTTCCTTCGCAGCGTCGGAAGCCCCCGGCCCCATCTGGATTGGCACGCCGCCGACCATGCAGAACACGCCGCCCCCAAATGAGTTAGAGCAAATGCAGGCCGTAGCCCGCAAGTTCGACGTTGCTGGCAGGGATGAGAGGAACAGATCTCTAGGCAAGGCCGGAGAAGAGCGCGTTCTACATCATGAACGCGCCATTCTAAGCAGTGCTGGCCGACACGACCTTGCCCAGAAGGTGCGATGGGTCAGCCAGGAGGACGGTGATGGCGCGGGGTATGACATTGCCAGTTATACACCCGAAGGGAACGGCCGACTGATTGAGGTGAAAACCACGAACGGCTGGGAGCGAACCCCTTTTCATATCTCCAGAAATGAATTGGCTGTCGCAGATTCAAACCGACACAACTGGACCCTTTTTAGGCTGTGGAATTTTTCGCGGGAGCCGAGAGCTTTCGAAATACGACCTCCCTTGAACGCTCATGTCGAATTGACTGCCACGAACTTCCAAGCGCGTTTTCATTAAGCAGATGGCGCATGCCAACGCCACGACCCCACCCAACTGAACGAAAGGACAATAGCCACCACTTTTGGACGTGATACCGCCCCCTAAGCAACTTTGTGACGACACGCAAAGCTGCGCGGGTATTCGGTAAAAATCGGACAGGTCATTTGGGTGACGCACCCCCAAAACACCCGGGAACAATCCGTCCATTTCCGCCATCGCCTTCTCGTTCATCGCCTGCAAGGCCATGGATCCCGAATAAAGGCGTTCATTTGGGTGCCCGTTGGAAAATACAATTGGATGCCGCTCAAATATCAAATGCAAATAGGTGGCACTCTGCCGTCCCTAGGCGACACGCGCCCCCGTCACGAAGTGATGTAAGTGGGTCGCGCAGCCCAAAATGTCACTGGAGGGCAACAACACCCCATGTTGCGTTAACACCGTCAACGGCCGCTCCCCCAAAACACCAGAACTAATGTGCATCAGTCGCAACTTGGGTTGCTGCAACAACCTGTCTTGGGAGAGTTTCGTGTTGCAAATCGGCACAATGGAAAGTGGCCCATTGTCCATTGTGGTGACCAAATCGCCCGGCTTCAGGCTTTCATTCGGACGTTCGCGTTACGGCGTCAGGATCATTGCCCGCCCCACCGTAAACGATACCATCACCGTCATCGGCATAGGTGGTGTCGTTGCCACCAACCTCTGGAACACCTTCGTCCCACCTGTGAGCCGAGAGATGATTATTAGTCGAATACACACTACCAAAGAAATCGACTGGATTGTCCCATTGGACAGCACCGCCATATCGGCATTGTTGGTATTCTCTGGAGCGAAATAGAATTTCGACATCAACGCCGCAGGGTTTTCAGACGCCCCATTACCCTCAAGCCGCTCCTTCGATAGGAGGCTCGTCCGCTGCAGCATCCTGCTCTACTAAGAAGCGAGACTGAAACTGCACCATCCAGTCAATCAGCACGGCCTTTCGAATTGGCTTGGTCAGGAAGTCATCCATGCCCGCATCCAAACAGGCCCGCATTTCTTCATCAAAAGCATGCCCCGTCAAAGCCACAATTGCTGGCTGCGCAATCGGAAGTTCCCGAATTTCCCGGGTCGCTTCAATGCCACTCTTTCTTGGCATCGACATGTCCATAAAGACCAAATCAGGTGCGAAACTCTGCACCATATCCACCGCTTCGACACCATCCTTGGCAAAGTCCAGTTCAATAGGTTGATCTGCAAGGTACTTTTTGAGCAGGAAGCGATTGGTTTTATTGTCCTCCGCCACCAGCACGCGTAGCCCCGGCTGCAGCATCTTTGTTCCAGCCTGTCCCATATGTCCCGGTGCTTCCTGACATAAATCTGCCACCTCATAAGGCACCTCCAGACGGAAAATCGCTCCCTCGCCTTCTTCGGATTGCACTGATATCGCCCCGCCCATCACATCCAGAATGTGTTTGGAGATGGACAGCCCCAGTCCGGTCCCGCCAAACTTACGTGTGGTGGCGGCCTCAGCCTGCGAAAAATGGTCAAAGATCCGGTCTTGATTCTCCTCCGAGATGCCTATGCCCGTGTCAGACACTTCACAAATCAATCGTTTTCCGCGTGCGTCCTCAACATGGCTTAGCGTCAGATACACGCCGCCTTCCTCGGTAAATTTAATTGCATTGCCGACAATATTTGTCACCACTTGCCGCAAACGCCCGTCATCCGCCTTGATGAACTCTGGAGCCGAACTGTCTACGCGACAGCTCAACTCCAACCCTTTGCTGCGTGCCGCAGGCATCAACAGGTCCAATGTCTCTTGCAAACAGGCGCGCGGGGCAAAACTCACCGGGTGCAGTTCCATTCGGCCTGCATCCAATTTGGACAGGTCCAGAATGTCATTGATAATTGCCATCAAAGCCTGAGAGGACCCGCGTATTGTATCCGTATAGCGTCCCTGTTCCTCATCCAAGTTGGTTTCTGACAACAAATCGGCCATACCAATCACACCCGTCAAAGGAGTGCGGATTTCATGGCTCATATTGGCTAAGAACTCTGCCTTTGCCCGCGCGGCCTCTTCGGCTGCATGCCGTGCTTTGCCCATCTGCTTGGCCAGCTTACGACTCTCGGTCACATCCCGTTCGATGGAGACGAAAAATTCCGGCTCCCCATCATCACCAGAAACCGGGAACAGGTTCACGTCCAACCAGATTCTTTGGCCGTCCCGGGTCACGTTTTGCACTTCCCCCCTAAAGGGCTGCCCCGCTTCCACCGCCAAATCGATCGAATTGATCGCCTTAAGAGCAGGGTCAGCCCCCGTCAAAAGGTCAGCAACAATTTCTCCTTTTGCCTCAACAAAAGAAAAACCCGTGATCCGGGTGAAGGCACTATTGACCCAAACAATCTTGCGCTCGCGAGTCGTTATGATCACACTGTCATTGGCATGACGCGCGACAAGTGACAGTTGCTGCAGCTCGGTTTGATGCCGGTCCATGCGCGCATACATGGCCTTCATCTCTGCCTTTTGACGTTCCAAGTCCTGCGTAATTCGAAAATTGCTCAAACCCGACTTTGTGAAAGCGAGAAACATATACAACATGCAGAACACCAGCATGATGCCTGCCACATCCATCATCACAAAAGGCGTCCAGCTATTCGACCAGAGCGCCTGTAGCCCCACATATATAAAGGGAGCCATGATGTAGAAGGTCAGTCGCGTAAACGCTGCCATGGGGTTCTTCGGTAAAACAATGGCTGCATTGACTGCGCCAAGTCCCAAAGCACCAATCACAAACAGAATATTGGCGTCATCCCCGAGTTTAAAATAATAGACCGACACGCCGGCCACCACCGAGATACCTTGCAAAGCGCTGGTGATTGTGGCCCACCTCTGTCCGCGTTTTAAACTGCCCACCAGTGTTTCCCGTCGAACAACTGTACGCAAGACAAGGCAATCAATCGCGTCTCCCGACAGGAGAATTATGTAGCTTAATAAGGCGGGAAAAAAATCCACCGCATAGTAGCCAATCGAGCACCCCAGCGTGTAGAGCACCAATCGCACCGACAGCCGGTTCACACGCTCGTCCGCATACGACAGCAAAAGCTTGCGCCGCGTACGCAGATCAGACTCTTGCGCTGAAGGCCTCGTGAAAGGGCTGAATATGGTGGAAGTGTCTTTCATTTGGATTTCAGGCTGCGGCTCCGCGTTCGCGGAAAGTAAAGCCTCCAAAAGGTTAACATTCGCTGAGGCGACTTCACTACCAAAGTCGTAGATACGCACGCCCCACCCTAGGGGGAAACCTCGTTACTAAAGATCAACCCTTAGTAACATCCGGTATGAAACCAATCTGGCCGCCTTGCGACCGGAGACAATCTGCCTCTAACCTCCCTTATTTTTCGTCTTTTTCTTTTTGGTGGCCTCTTGGCGACTCACCCAACATCCCTGAATGATGCAGGAAGAAAGCGTCTTGAACGTGTTCAAAACGCAGCAAAAAAACCACAAATGCGACTCTCATTTCGCCCATTCTAGGCGATGTCACGCGGACTATGGCCCAGTGTTTTACATCTCGCAACAGTTACAAAATCCGATGACGTTACGCACACGTATTTAAAGTCGTTCGGGTTTATGCCGCTTCACTTCAAACCCTTCGGATTCATCTGGTGGCTCAAAATGAAATGCCAATTTGTCAAATTGGTCTTTGGACAGCTGAAACTCGTGACGGCCTGCTTGATTGCGCGCCCTGGCCCGCTGCCAGCAGACGTCCTGTGGTACATCCAGAAAGTGCAGCATGGGTGTCACTTCCGCCTCTCGCGCCAGCCCGTTCAGCCAGGCACGCACCTCAACAGTATTTGCAGCAAAATCCATCACTACGGACTGGCCGCCCTGCAACAAGGCCACAACATGCGGTCCCAGTGCTTTTCGCAACCGCATATTACAACGCACATAGTCGGCCAGCGTGAGCAATTCGTCTGGAAAGAGTGCTGACAGCCAATGGTCCTCAGACAGCAAAATCGCTCCCTGCTCCAGCGCCAACTGTTGCGCCAATGTAGATTTCCCGGAAGCGGCATAGCCGCAAACAAGGTGAAATTTAGAAGCGTGCAAAGACATGGGACCTCCCCAGTCAGAATGGATTTGGAAAACGACACAAATTCCCGGCCCGACCAATCAGACCGGGCTGCTAATGCTCATCGCTTTGTGAATCCAAAACTCCATGCCCCTGCTTAGAAAGCTGGGCGTCCCCTGTCCAGTCTTGAGACGCTCAACTTTCAGCAGGCGACAAACGACTGGACAGCAAATCCCCGGTCTCCGCCAGGATCGGATACCCCACCATCGCAAAGGACGTGTTCACCTGCTTCAGCACCCGCAAGGTCTCCTGATGGATGTTGCTTGTTTCAATACTCTCCGAAAGCCCCTCATGCAGGCGTTTCAGATGTTTACGCTGCAGTTTCTGTTCCACGCCGCGCACCTTTTCTTTCTGTGCCACCAACTCGCGCGCATCATCCGGCTGCCCCGCCATCATCACGCTCAGCGCCAGCTGCACATTGGCCAGAACACGATCATGGAAGTCGCAAATCTCCTGCCGTCCTGCGCTGGAGAAGTTCAACCCTTCCAGTTCCATCCGCCGCGCCAGTTCTACCAGGTTACGCGCCAGTACATCTGACGCCGCCTCAAGATTTGAGGCCAGCAGCGAAAGCTCCATCGCACCCTTTACGGTCGCCTTGTCTAACTCATGCTGGTTCAACTCCGCCAGATAAAGCTTGATCTCCTGATGGGTCATACGCACTGCCGCATCGTTTGCACGGATCGCATCAGCGCTTGCATCACTCCAAGTATCAAACAGCCGCTGCCCAGCGATCAACATCGTTTCCACCCGCTCGCCCATGCGCATCATCTCACGAGAGGCATTGGCGAGCGCGCGCGATGGTGTTTCTAGCGCAGCCGGATCAAGGGCAGAGGCAATGGCTGCCTCATCCGCGACCGGCGCGGCCACAAACTTCCCCGCCAATTTAGCAAACGTTTCCACAAACGGCAGTGCCAACACGCAGAGCACCGCGTTAAACACCAGATGCAGGTTAATGGTCTGTGTCGCTGCAGCGCTGCCCAGCCACGCCAAGTCCACTTCAACAAACCGCAGCCCCAACAGCACAACTACAGCTCCGCCGCCACGTAGGCCCAGGTTGGCCACCACAATCCGGCGCGCCTCTGGTTCCGCGGCCAAGGTCAGCACATAGGCAATCATCGCACCGCCAAGATTGGCCCCCAAAACCATCGCCATCGCGGCTTCCGTTGGCAACGCGCCCTGCGCCACCAAGGTCACAAACAGCAACACAGCCGCCACGCTGGAATGCACCATCCAAGCAAACACCGCGCCAATCACAAAGGCTGCAAACAAGTCTGCACCCAGATAAGACAGCATCCGCAACGCCGCTTCGCTTTCCATCACTGGCGCAGTGGCTGCCCGCAGCATATCCAACGACACAAAAATCAGTGCCAGACCAATCAAGATCCGCCCGGTTTGACGCACGCGCCGCTGTTGCCCACGCAAAAACAGCGCCACACCAAGCACCAACAACAGTGGGATCAACCAGGTCTGCCGCACCAAAAGCACCTGAGCTACCAGCGCTGAGCCCACATCAGCGCCAAGAATAATTGCCAGCCCAACAGATACCGATACGGCGCCATTGGCGGCAAAGTTGGACACCAGCATCGCCACCGCCGTGGAACTTTGCAGCAGCATCGACACCGCCAACCCAGCGCTGGCCGCAAGACCACGGTTCTTCGCAGACCGCCGCAACCACAGCCTGAGCTGAACCGCAAAGGCCCGCTCCATCCCCGTGCGCACCAAACGCACCGCCCAAATCAAAAGCGCCGCAGCGCCTGTAATGTTAATCAGGAAAAGGAGCATGTTATGTGTCTAAGTCCACTTCTTTTTTGGGCCGCTTGCGACAATCGCACGTCACGCATGACCCGGCATCGGGTTCCCCAAAGCCATCCACTATGTAGGCATTGCCCTACAAAATGCCCGCATTGCGATATCACGTGCGGTCACAAACCGGCACCTTACAGGGCAAGACCGGCTCGCATCAGTCGCGGCCTGCGAGTTACTCCGCAACCATCTCGTCCGGGCCTTCATTCCAGACCAGTCCACGCTCCAAAAGCACCCGCTGCGCACGTCCCGGATAATCGGTGACAATCCCATCAACACCGGCATTAACCATGCGATGAAGATCATCAACTTCGTTTACCGTCCAAGTCGTCACCAGAAGGCCCAGCTCATGCGCCTGCGACACCGCCTCCGGCGTGACATCCAAGTAATGCGGGCACCACATGTGCCCGCCTGCTTCGACAACTGCCTGCGACACCGGCACATCCATACTGGCAAAATCCGGCGCGACCGATTTAGAGGAGTCCTCTCCCGGATCATCCGCATTCTTTGGCATGATGGTCAAAAACGACCGCGGCATATCCGGTGCAATGCGTCCACATATCTCAAGCAGGTTCCAGTCAAAGCTGTGCAATACCGTTCGCTGTTCCAGCCCACGCACGCGCACAGCCTTCACGACTTCAGACACCAATCTCTCGGTCATCTCTGGAATATGCGCAGTCGCCGGATCAGACTTCATCTCCAGAAGGAACAACATCTCTGCGCCCTGCGGCTTAAGCGCCATGTCCAGCAGGTCACCCAGTGTCGGAACCCGCACATTTGACATAAACACTTGATCCGAAAAGCGCTGACCATAAACCGTGCGCCCGTCCAGACCTCCAACATCATAGCTCTGCAACTGCGACAGCGGCAGCGCGGACACTTTCAGCTCTTCACCCTGCAACCACTTGCCATCCGTCCCACGCGTTGCCGCGTTGAGCAGATGGTGGTTATGCGTCACCACCGGAATATGATCCCGCGTCAGCACCACATCAAATTCCAACGCAACAACGCCGGATCGCACAGTGAATTCAAATCCCTCAATTGTGTTCTCGGGCATCACACCGCGCGCGCCCCGATGTCCGATTAGCCGAACCAATCCGGGCGCACCGCGAAAACCATCTAACTGAGGAAACTGCGTCATGCCTCGATCCGCTTGCCTGAAGTCGCGTCAAAAACATGCAGATCCTCAGCTGCAGCAGAGAAGCTCATCAACGTGCCTGCCTCCGCAGTCACATGACCGGGGACACTGGCCACAAACTCGGTTTCCGAGTCTTCAAGAACCCCGTGCACCAGCGTGTTGGCGCCCAATTGCTCAACCATCTGCACGATGATGCGGATGGCGCCCGCGTCATCCTGAACCAGATGCTCTGGCCGCACGCCCAACGTGATCTGACCGCTGGCCTGCGCCCCACCGGCAAGCACCGCCCCATTGCCCAGCGCCACTGTGCCGTCCTGCGCCGTTGCTGGTAGGAAGTTCATTGACGGGCTGCCAATAAACCCAGCAACAAACACTGTTGCAGGACGGTCATAAAGCTCAATTGGTGTGCCAAACTGCTCAACATACCCGCCATTCAGAACCATCAACCGATCCCCCAGCGTCATGGCTTCCACCTGATCGTGGGTCACGTAAATCGAGGTCACGCCCAGGCGTTGCTGTAGCTTGCGGATTTCCAGACGCATCTGCACCCGCAATTTTGCATCGAGGTTGGACAGCGGCTCATCAAACAGGAACACCTGCGGATTGCGCACGATCGCGCGCCCCATCGCCACACGCTGACGCTGCCCTCCAGAAAGCTGGCGCGGCTTGCGATCCAGATACGCACCAATCTCCAAAATCTCCGCCGCCTCTTTCACGCGCCGGTCAATTTCATTCTTGGAGATTTTGCGGATTTTCAGGCCATAAGCCATGTTTTCGCGCACCGACATATGCGGGTAGAGCGCGTAATTCTGGAACACCATCGCAATGTCGCGATCCGCAGGCTCCAGCTTATTGACCACTTTGTCGCCAATGCTGATCTCGCCAGAGGTCACGGTCTCTAGACCAGCGACCATGCGCAACAACGTGGACTTACCACAGCCTGACGGTCCCACGATGACAATCAATTCGCCATCTTGGATTTCGCCTTCGACATGGTGCAGGACTTCGACATCGCCGTAAGTTTTGACAAGGTCTTTGAGTGAAATGGATGCCATTCTCAGGATCCCCGTTATTTATCAGTTTCAGTAAGGCCCTGCACAAAGAGCCTTTGCATGCCAACAACCACAAACACTGGCGGGATCATCGCCAAAAGCGCGGTCATCATGATGATGTTCCACTGCGGCGATTGCTCGGCAGCCTCCAGCATCTGTTTGATGCTCATCACAATGGTGGTCATGTCGGTGTCGGTGGTGATCAAGAGCGGCCAGAGATACTGGTTCCAGCCGTAAATGAAGAGGATCACAAACAGCGCGGCAATATTGGTCCGGCTGAGCGGGATCAGGATATCCCAGAAGAACCGCAGCGGCCCCGCCCCATCAATGCGCGCGCTTTCCAGCATCTCATCCGGAATGGTCAGGAACACCTGCCGGAACATAAACGTGGCCGTAGCCGATGCGATCAATGGGATCGACAGACCCCAATAGCTGTTGAGCATGCCCAGGTTCGCCACCACCTCAAAGGTCGGCAAAATCCGCACTTCCACGGGAAGCATCAGGGTGATGAAGATCATCCAGAAGAACCCCATGCGGAACGGGAACTTGAAATAGACAATCGCAAAGGCCGAGAGCAGCGAAATAGCGATCTTGCCAAAGGCAATCATCAAGGCCATCGCCAGCGAGTTCAAAAGCATCCGCCACACCGGCGCGCCTTCTGACCCAGAGAGCCCCGCGCCAAACAGCGTCTGTTTGAAGTTCTCAAAGAAATGCGTGCCCGGCAGCATTGGAATGGGCGCCTGCGTCATGCGCACCGCGTCATGGGTGCTGGCCACAAAGGTGATCCAGATCGGCAAAGCCACCATTATCACACCAAGGATCAGCACGATGTGGGAAACGATCCCAAGGATACGACGATTTTCAACCATCAGTATTCCACCTTTCTTTCGACATAGCGGAACTGAACCACCGTCATTGCGATCACAAGGATCATCAGGATCACCGACTGTGCCGCTGACCCGCCAAGGTCGAGGCCCACAAAGCCATCGTTGAACACCTTGTAGACAAGGATCGTGGTGCTATTCGCTGGACCACCCTGGGTCACTGCGTGGATGATTCCGAACGTGTCAAAGAAGGCGTAAACCGCGTTGATCACCAACAGGAAGAAGGTCGTGGGCGAGATCAGCGGGAAGATGTGGTCCCAGAACCGGCGCACCGGCCCCGCGCCATCAATCGCCGCCGCCTCAATCAAGGAGCGCGGGATGGATTGCATCGCCGCAAGATAGAACAGGAAGTTGTAGGCAATCTGCTTCCAAGCCGCGGCGAAAATCACAAGCATCATCGCTTGGGAGCCGTTCAGGTAGTGGTTCCAGTCGATGCCAATAAACTCAAGAATGTAAGGGAAAATGCCCAAGGTTGGGTTGAACATAAACACCCAAAGCGCACCGGCCAGAACCGGCGCCACCGCATAGGGCCAGATCATCAGCGTGCGATAGGTTGTGGCGCCCCGTACCACACGGTCGGCAAAAGCGGCAAGGATCAGCGCGGACCCCATCGACAGCACCGCCACGGCAGCGGAGAAGATGATCGTGCGCCAAAAGGTCTCGAGATATTGCGAGTCCTCAAACAGGATCTCGAAGTTCTCGAACCAGACAAATTCAGTAGATAGCCCAAAGGCATCTTCGATCAGAAACGACTGATAGACCGCCTGGCTCGCGGGCCAGATAAAGAAGATCAGCGTGATGATAATCTGTGGCGCCACCAACAGGTAGGGCAAGACAGATGTGGGAAAGTGGACGCGTTTGAGCATGCGGCCCTCAAGTCAGGGTGGGTCTGTTAGACAGAAACGCGCCCGGCAAACACCAATGGTCCGCCGGGCGCAGGGGAGGTTCGTTTATTTGGCGGAACGCTCAAACTTACGCAGCAGGGCGTTGCCACGCTCGGCAGCGGCGTCCAGAGCTTCCTGAGCGGACTTATCACCGGCCCACAACGCTTCCATCTCTTCATTGATCACGTCGCGCACCTGCACGAAGTTACCAAAGCGGATGCCGCGAGAGTTGGCGGTTGGTGTGTTCAGGCTCAGCTGTTTGATCGCTGTGTCAGTACCTGGGTTGCTGTCATAGAAACCCTGATCCTTGGACAGTTCCCACGCCGCTGTGGTGATTGGCACATAACCAGTTTCCTGGTGCCACCACGCCTGTACTTCTGGCGAGGACAGGTAGGTCATGAACTGCGCCAGACCTTTGTATTCCTCGGATTCGTGACCCGCCAGAGCCCACAGGGTTGCACCACCAATGATGGAGTTCTGTGGCGCGTCCGCAGCAGCCGTATCCAGCGGCAACATTGTCTGACCAAACTCAAACTCAGCCTGAGATTTGATCGAGCCATAATATGCGGAAGAGTTCATCCACATGCCGCACTCACCGTTGGTGAACATCGGCAGGGAGTCACCGCGACGACCGCCATATTTGAACAGATTGCCTTCAGACATTGCAGCAACATCATCTAGACGCGCGGCCAGCTTGTCGTTCTGGCTGAAAGTGAACTCAGTGTCGAAACCGGCAAAGCCGTTTTCTTTGGTGCCCATTTCCATGTTGTGCCAGGAGGAGTAGTTCTCCAGCATCACCCAGGACTGCCAGCCAAAGCTCACGCCACAATCCATGCCGTTGTCGACCAGTGCTTGAGAAACAGATTTCACGTCATCCCAAGTTTTTGGCGCTTCAACACCGGCAGCCTTCAGCGCATCCGCGTTGTACCACAAAACTGGAGTAGAGCTGTTGAACGGCATCGACAGCAGTTCGCCCTCTGGGGTCTGGTAATACGAAATAACCGCTGGCAGATAGTCGCCTTTGTCAAAGCTCTCGCCGGCGTCTTTCATCATCTGCTCAACCGGATAGATTGCGCCTTTGGCGGCCATCATGGTTGCGGTGCCAACTTCAAATACCTGCACCAGATGCGGGTGCTCTTTGGCCCGGAATGCCGCCACAGCAGCGGTCATGGTTTCGGTGTAGTTGCCTTTGTAGGACGGCACGATTTTGTACTCAGACTGGCTGGCGTTGAAATCCGCCGCAATCTTATCTACGCGCTCGCCGTTGGTGCCGCCCATGGCGTGCCACCAGTTGATCTCGGTTTGTGCAGAAGCCATGCCAGCGGTCATGCCAGCGGCCAAAGCACCAAACAAAACTGTCTTAAATTGAGTCACAGGAAATTCCTCCATCTGCTGTGCTGGCGGGATCATTGAAAAGTTAAAGCCATAATGCAAGTGAAGAATTTATAACAAATCTCATAACAATATGTTATAGTTTAACCAAGCAATAAACATGCCGCATTGCAGTAGCTACGAGGTAAGACATTGAAATTCCAACTAAGACAGCTCGAAGCTTTCCGCGCCGTGGCCGAAACAGGCAATATGACCAAAGCCGCCAAACGCATGGGTGTTTCACAACCAGCAGTAAGCCGTTTGCTCTCAGATTTCTCCCAATCTGCCGGTATTGAACTTTTCACCCGCCACCGGGGCGCGCTCGAACCCACCAGCGACTCACGGTACCTTCTGGCCGAAGTGCAGCGCATCCTGGACGGCCTCGACCACCTCGACGATCTGCGCCGCGACCTGATTGAACGCACCGGTGGCCACGTCCGCATCGCTTGCCTGCCCGGCTTTGCCACCAGCCACCTGCCCAGTGTATTGGTGAAGTTTCTCAAAGATCGCCCAAACGTCACCGTGACCCTGGAACCGGACCGACCCGAACGCATTCTGGAATGGATCATAGGCGAGCAATACGACTGCGGTATCACCGACGGTTTTCTCGGCCACCCCGCCACCCGAAGTCAGGATCTACACATCAAATCCTCATGCATCCTGCCGGCCGGTCACCCGCTCGCGGAACAGGACCACATCACCCCGCGCGACCTTGCCAAAGAACGTCTAATCCACACCCGCCGCGACAGCCGGTTCTATCAGCACCTCTCCCGCGCCTTCTCGGAAGACGGCGTGGAACTCAACAGCCTGATCGAAGTGCGCCAGTTCACAACCGCCTGCACCATGGTAGGCCAGGGCATGGGCGCATCTGTGGTGAGCGCGCTAGATGCCGAAGCCTATCGCGCCACCGGCATCGTGATCCGGCCGTTCAAACCCCAGCTGTTCCACCGACTCTCGATTTTACAGCCAGCCTCAGGCCTGACGTCCCCTGTGGTTTTGGATTTCATCGACGCCTTCATAGAAAGCCTGCAACCCTATGTGGCGTCCACCAAAGAGGTCAAACGCGCCTGACGGCACCGCCACACAGCAAAACTGTCACAAAAGAAATAACGCGGTGTTATGCGCGGAACGCGACTTTGGAGACTCCCAAAGTCCGGGCACCTTCGGGCATGACCGCCGAGGGAGGAAACAAGACGGTTCCCCGAATGGAGCTATCTCAGACAGCACCAGCAAAGCAGAATGCCAAACGAAAGCCTACGCGTTAGACCGGCAAAACATCAATATAAAGGAGCCGGATATGTCACTATTCTATGGGGAGGATAGTGGCGCTCTGGGGAGGATAGTGGCGCTCTGGGGAGGATTCGAACCCCCGACCCCCTGATTCGTAGTCAGGTACTCTATCCAGCTGAGCTACCAGAGCGCGTTATGTGGGGCGGTTTAATGTGAACACTCAGGGGGCGCAAGGGCAAAATCAAAGAAAAATCAGATTACAGCAACTTCCCCTTTTGGGAGGCATATTTCAAAGGTGGTTCCGGTCGATCCAGTCTGCAAAAGCGTGAGCATTCCACCGTGTCCGCGCACCAATTCTTGCGAAATTGCGAGGCCCAAACCAGACCCGCCTTTGCGAATCCCGCCCTGGAACGGCTGGTATAGGTGCTCTTGTGCCTTAGGCGGCAATCCCGGCCCGGTGTCTTTCACTGTGATCAGCCAAGAGTCGTCATTTTCCGTCGCACTTACCGCGATCTCTCCCGGCTGACCGCTTGCCACAATCGCCTGACGCGCATTGCGCACCAGGTTACTCACCACTCGAAACATTTGTTCTGGATCGGCCCGAACCATGAGCCCGGCCGGAATATCCTCGCCAAAACTCAGATCATAGTCTTCCACCGCCAACCGCTCGGACGCGATCACATCCCCCACCGTCTCGCTCAACGCAAAGCGCGTCAGCATTGGCGCGGGTTCTTCGGCTTTACCAAAGGCCAAGGTGCTTTCGCAAAGATGCACCGCACGAGTGATCGAATTCACCAGCTTAGGCGCCAGCCGCCGCACCAGCGGGTCTTCACTGCTTTCAATGCGATCGGTGAACAACTGCGCCGAGGTCAGAATATTGCGCAGATCATGGCTCACCTTGGCCACCGCGCCTCCCAATTGCGCCAACCGCTCCCGTTGCTTGAGCGACGCGGTCAGTTCCGTCTGCAACGCCAGTAGCGCCTCTTCCGCCTCACGCAATTCCGTCACACCGGCTTGCGGCTTAATCAAACTGCGCGCATCTTCGGGGGCTGCGGCATATGTCTGCATGTACCCCACCACGCCTTTAATGGGCCGGACCAGAATCGCCCGCACCGCCAGGAAAAGCAAAAACGCCGTGACCACAGAAATCACCGCCGACAGCGCCAGAATGCGCACACCGTAGTCGATCATCGACATGCGCAGCTCTTCGGTGTCCATCGTCACCTCGATCAGCAGCCCCGCATCTTGCACAGGCGCGCCAATCACCCGCACCACACGGTTTCGGGTCTCAAATAGCTGCATCATCGCATCTTTGATCAAAACGCTCGCTGTAGCGCTGCGCATGTCATAGGTCGCGCTGATCGGTTCCGGAATGGGAGAGCTCAGAATCAACTGCCGCATCTCGTCGCGTCGCAGCACCACGTTGTAAACGCCCCCGTTCTTAAGCAGCTCCTGCTCCAGCTCCACGTCAATCATGTCATCCGCCAGAAGCGCGAGCGAGGCAATCTGCGCCCGCTCTAACCGCAACAGCAAATAATCCTCCCGATAGCGCGCAATCGACGGCACAAAAATCAGGATTTCAGCGAGCATCACAAAGATGACCGTCAGGATCAGGAACCGACCTGAAAGCGTGTTGAGCATGTTTCGCGACCGTTCTGGTTACGGCAGCCAGCGTTGCACCAAGCCAACCACCCGTTTCACCTTAGGATTATCAAACAGTTGGGGAGAGAAATAGGCCCCTGCAACCCGCTTGTTGATTTCACCCACTGTTGGGTACGGCGAAACCATGCCAGCAACCGCGCTCATCTTCAGCTTATTGGCAATCACAAGCGACCACAGGTTAACGAGTTCGCCAGCCTGCGGCCCCGCAATCGACACGCCCACCGGACGCCCCTTCACCACCATCGCCTTGATCAGCCCATAGGCATTGCGCTCCGCGATCAGCCGGTCGTTGTGGTGGCTCTCAAACCGCGTCACGGTCAGTTTATCGCCATACTGCTCCCGCGCTTCGGCTTCGGTCAGCCCAACCTGCGCCAGCTCAGGGTCTGTATAGGTGGCATAAGGAATGTGATCCGTACGCGCCTTGGCCGGCAGACCAAACAACATTGAGCGAATGATCACTCCAGCCTGGTAACCCGCCACATGAGTGAACTGCGCCCCGCCCGCAACATCACCAATGGCATAGACTTTCTTGTTGGAAGTCTTCAGCGAGGCGTCGACCGAAATCCCGGTCTTATGTGTCTCAATCCCTGCAGTCTCCAAATTGAGCCGCGCCATATTAGCCTTCCGCCCCACGGCCACCAACAGATGTGAACCGCTAAAGCTGCGCCCGTCCTGCGCCTCCACCGTGATCACGCCTTCTTTCTGTGTCACCGCCTTCGCCATCGCGTCTTCGGCAATCTCCACGCCTTCGCCACGCAGCCGCTCCAGCACAATCGCCGCCATCTCCGGATCATCCCGGCCAAGCGCCTTGGCACCTTCGATTACTGTGACCTTGATGCCCAACCGCACATGCGCCTGCGCCATCTCCATGCCAATGGGGCCGCCGCCAATGATCAACAAATGCTCCGGCGTCTCGGTCATCTCAAACAGCGTTTCATTGGTCAGGTAGTCCACCTGATCCAAACCGGGAATCGGCGGGACCAACGGGCTGGACCCAGTGGCAATCACCACACGCCGTGCCGTGATCTGATGCTCCCCAGCCTGTACCACCTTCGGACTGATGAAATGTCCATACTCTTGGATCACCCGCACGCCAAAGCCTTCAAACCGCTCCACGCTGTCCATAGGCTCTATCTGCGATATCACATCCGCCACATGTGCTTTGGCCGCGGCATAGTCCACCTGCGGCACCTGATCGGACACCCCAAAGGCGCCGCTCTTGGTCTGCTGATACGCCATCTTGGCGCTCGCCAACAGCGCCTTACTCGGCACACAGCCAAAGTTTAGGCAATCGCCACCCATCTTGTGGCCCTCAAGCAGCACCACGCTTGCGCCCATCTGCGCCGCACCTGCCGCCACAGACAACCCACCAGAGCCAGCCCCGATGACCAGCACATCCGTCTTGATCTGTTCCATGATTACAGCGCCTCTTTGCCGCGAATTAGTTTCAGCACAACCGGCAGAAACGCCAGCGCCGCCAGGCCAAGAATCGGCAACAACACATGTGGCTCAAAGATGATGCTCAGATCCGGCGTCTCGCCGCGGGCAAACACCTCGCCCAATCCGGCCCCCACCGACGTGTACACCAATCCCCCGGGAATGATACCAATGAAGGTAGACACCACATAACGCCACAGCGGCACGCCCACCAACGCCGGGATCAGGTTGGCTACAAAGAATGGCACCAAAGGCACCAGCCGGATGATAAACAGCATCGACCACTGGTTCTCATCAATCCCATCTTTAGTCGCTTTTACTTTACCCTCACCCGCATCCATCTTCGCCGCCAACCGGTCGCCAAGCCCCCAACGAGCCGCCAGAAATACCACGGTGGCGCCAATGGTCGCCGCACCGACGTTAAACAACACGCCCGGAAAGGTGCCAAACAGAAAGCCTCCGGTCAGGGTGGCGATGGTCGCACCTGGTAAAGAGAACCCCGCGATCACAACGTAGATTGCCATGAATACCACCACCGCCAGCGCGTAGTGCGCATCACGGTAGGCAATCAGCATCTCGCGATTGTCGCGTAAGGCTTCAAAACTCAGGTAGTCACCCAAGACATAGGCGCCCAGCACAGCCCCGGCGACAATCGCCGCCAGCGGCAACATGCGCGCCCATTTGGATTTGGTTTCTTGCGAGGTATCCGTCACGTCCGACATCTTTGATCCGTTTTCTTGGTCTTACCCCAACATGGCTGACGTATTGGTAAAACAACAGAGACCTCACGGGCGCTTGATCACGACACCGCGTTTCGTGAGGAATTCTTGGTTAACCGTAACAAAGGCCTTTCATTCCCCTCAATTTGTGCCCGAACTCACCTAAGAAAAGCTGTCCATTGTTTCATCCGACCAGGCTTCACGCGCGCCAATCAAGAAACCAGCAGGAGAACTCCGCACTATTGTTCCTTTGCTTTTCAAACATTCCTCTCACAGCCTTGCCTTTTTGCCAAAAATCCCCCATCTGACGTTTGACTTATCCGGCAGGCCCGTCTAAAGACCGGTCTTCGAATAGATAGGCACCGCGAATCTCGCGCCGGGGCCCACTGAAACAACATGACGGAGACGGAGTGATGAAACGCACCTACCAACCTTCGAACCTGGTTCGTAAACGCCGCCACGGTTTCCGTGCGCGCATGGCCACCAAAGCTGGCCGCAAGATCCTGAACGCACGCCGCGCACGCGGTCGTAAGTCGCTGAGCGCGTAAGCTCACCGACCTTTGAGACGGAATGACACCGCCGGAGACCCCCACGGATGGCAAAGCCACCAACGGGACAACGTCTCCGGCGGTTTCCGTTTGTCTGGATGACAAAGCGGATGTATCTCTGCCCGTCCTAAAAAAGCGCAGTGACTTTCTCGCCGCCGCCCGCGCCCGCAAGCAGGGCACCAAGGCGATGATGATCCAGGCGCGCAAACGTCGCGCCGATGAAGACATCGACCCATCGATCATCCGCGTCGGCTTCACCTGCTCCAAAAAAGTTGGCAACGCTGTCGCCCGCAACCGCGCCAAACGCCGGATGCGTGAAGTCGCCCGTGCGATTCTCCCGATACACGGCCACTCCGGCTGGGATTATGTTTTGATCGGTCGCAAGGTTGAAACCGATACTCGCGACTTCAAAACCCTGCAAGGTGACCTGAAATGGGCGCTGCGAAAATTACACGCGCCACGCAAGTAAGCCTTTGATAGGGTGATTGTTTTTCAGATAAACAAACAGGTTATCTAAAATCTAAGACACTCTGCGTCTTTACCATTAGTACACCGTTTATATATCCATCCAATCGAATGTGTTTCGGGGTGAAACCGTCATTGATCAGTATGGAGTGGATAAATGAGAGAGACAGTGGTGGTCTCCTTCTCAACAGAAGAGCATGATGCAGATCACGTGGCCAGCGCCTTAAAAACGTTGGCGGCGCGTGCCTGCAATATGCCTGGTTGCATCAGCTACGCCGCCACCACGCTCGCGGACTCACCGTCCGAATTCCATATCCAGCAAAAGTGGGACAACGCCGCCGCCCGGCAGGCCTACCTTAACTCCGCCGCTCTCTTTGAATTCCAATCCGCCGTGTTTGGCATGCTCTTGGACCTTACCGTGGCCAAGCAAGCCCCTCTCCGTCCACGCCGCCACACATGCGTCGCCCTGGCGAGTTAATCACTCCTGTTGCCACAGAACCAAACTGTGATCAGGCCTCTTTTCGCGCCTCCGTCGCCGGATAAGCTATCCCCCAGGCATGCAACCCCTGAACCACGGCCTCCAACTGCGCGCCCTTTTCGGTGAGTGAGTACTCCACCTTCGGCGGCACAACGGCGTAAACCTTGCGGGTGACAATCCCAACGGCCTCCAACTCACGCAGCTGTTTCGTCAACGTGCGCTGCGTCACCGTGCCGAGCCGTCGCTGCAGTTCGTTAAATCGCAATGTGCTAACAAGGAGGTGGAAGATTACCAAGCCCTTCCATTTGCCCGAAATCTGCTCCAGCGCGCCCTCTACGGGACAACCTCCACTACAGTCATAATCGTCAAATCGGTTCATCCTCGCCTCACTTTACGGTATCCTTCTGACCCCTATAAGTCCACAACGTGCGTACTAGCGCCTGCTATACCGCTTCTATCATAAGGTCGATATAGATTTTTCCCTAACACTGGAGTCCACAATGCCCCTCACAATTCTCGCACAGATCACCACCGCACCGGGCAAAGAAGCGCTCGTCGAAGCAGAGTTGAAAAAGCTGATAGACATCACCCGCGCAGAAGAGGGCTGCATCAACTACGATCTGCATAAAGACAACGAAAACCCCGGCTTTTTTGTCTTCTATGAAAACTGGGAAAGCCGAGAACTTTGGCAGGCTCACATGAATGCGCCACATCTCGCCGCCTACATGGCCGCCACTGAGGGCGCTGTAGAGACCTTTGTCCTGAACGAAATGACCAAAACACGGACTAAACTCGAATGCTTTGGCCGCCCAACGGCGACCAAACGCCCCCTCACATCCCTGCAAAGACACACTTTGCCTAAAACACGCCAGCCTTACGTCCTGCGATCGGATGAACTTTCACTGTTAAGTAAACTTTTCCGACGCAGGCTTGGGACATTACCGCTGTCTGCAAAGAATCGGCAAAGGCTTTCAGATGACCGTCACCATTATGGCGTCCTTTTATCTCGACTCGCCCAACCGCGCCCGCGTGCGCGAAGGTCTTCTGCGCCTCGCCCAACGGATACTCAACGAGCAAAACTGTTTGCGTTTTGACGTCCACACCGGCACCGACGATCCGGGCCAGTTCATTCTTTTCCACCGCTGGGAAAGCCGCCGCGACTGGCAGTACTTCCTGAACAGCGACGCCTTGCATGACTTTCAGGATCTGTTTGAGGATGGGGTCACCGATTTGGTGATCAAGGAGCTGACCCCACATTTTGTCCCCTCCTCCGTGCCCTCCGTGCACGCGCGTTAAGACTTCGCTGTTAACAAACAGCCCCACCTCCGCAAAACAGTCGCGATACCGACGCAATACCGACGTTCCAAATCGGGTTAATTTGCCTCCTTTTTACCAAATCGGCACTTCAACCCTCCGGTGCGCCTTGGCACTCCTGACAAGAGCGGTTAACACGCTCTGACAATGAGGCTAGCCAACATGAAGACACAAGATATGAATCGCGATTGGATCGCCACCGCCCGCACCCTGTCCCAAGCCCTGCCTTACCTGCAGCGCTACACCGGTGCGACCGTGGTCATAAAGCTTGGCGGACACGCCATGGGTAGTGACGAAGCTATGGATGATTTTGCCCGTGACGTGGTTCTGATGCGCCAGGTGGGCATCAATCCTGTGATCGTGCATGGCGGTGGCCCCATGATCAACGCGATGCTGGAACGCCTTGAAATCAAATCTGATTTTGTGAACGGCAAACGTGTCACCGACGCCGCCACCGTCGAAGTGGTGGAGATGGTGCTCTCCGGCGTCGTCAACAAGCGCATTGTGCAGGCGATCAATGGTCAGGGTGGCAAGGCGGTTGGCTTGTCCGGCAAAGACGCAAACCTGATTGTCTGTGACCAAACCAACCCCGACCTCGGCTTTGTTGGCACCCCTGCCGACATGAACCCGGCGATTCTGCATGAGCTCTTTGCCAACGACACCATCCCGGTGATCGCGCCTCTTGGCGCAGGCCGCAACGGCGAGACCTACAACATCAACGGCGACACTGCCGCCGGCGCAATAGCCGGCGCTCTGGAAGCGGACCGCCTGCTTCTTCTGACCGATGTGGCCGGCGTGAAGAACGGCGAAGGTGAGGTTTTGACGGAACTAAAAGCTCAGCAAATCCGGGACCTTACCGCAGATGGCGTGATTGCAGGCGGGATGATACCCAAAACCGAAACTGCCCTCGCCGCCATCGTAAAAGGTGTGCGCGCTGTGGTCATTCTGGACGGCCGCGCCCCCAACGCCTGTCTGCTGGAACTCTTCACCGAACATGGCGCTGGTTCGATGATCCGAGCCGACTAAAACCGCCCCTTTTCATATTCTGAAAAACAAATACATTGAGGGAGCACCATCAAGGATGCCTCTCAATGCAACACGAGCTTCTGATCCGCCTGAGCGTTTTCTTCGGCCTGTTTATCCTGCTCGCGGGGATCGAAACATTGGCCCCTCGTCGACCGTTGAGTTGGTCCAAATCCCGCCGTTGGCTGACCAACTGGGGGCTCTCCTTGCTCAACACGGTGGCCCAACGCGCCTTAGCGATCGCATTGCCGCTACTTGCCACGGGCGCAGCCTACGATGCGCAATCCAATAACTGGGGGCTGTTCAACATCGTGAACCTCCCCATCCTTACTGAATTCATTCTGGCAATCCTGATCCTGGATTTTGCCATTTGGTTGAAACACCTTATCACCCACAAAGTCCCTCTCCTGTGGCGCTTGCATCGCGTCCACCACGCGGACCCCAACTTCGATGTCACCACTGCCATTCGCTTCCATCCGATAGAAATTGCGCTGTCGATGGCCCTGAAAATCGGCCTGATCTACCTGCTTGGCCCTGCCGCGTTTGCTGTGCTGGTGTTTGAAATCCTACTCAACGGAACCGCCATATTCAACCACGCCAACATCCGCCTGCCTACAAAATTGGACCGTATGATCCGGCTTGTTTTGGTCACTCCGGACATGCATCGTGTGCACCATTCGGTGCATCGGGATGAGCACGACAGCAACTATGGATTTGCCTTGTCGATCTGGGACCGTGCGCTAGGAACCTATATCGCGCAACCCCGTGCAGGACATGATAAGATGACCATCGGACTAGAGTGGCAAGACCCCTGCCCCACCAAACTTTCCTGGAGCTTGCTCCTCCCTTTCCGCGCCAAATGACGCTGGACACCATTCAAACCGCCGCCGCAAACGCAGGCCTTCTCACCATGGGCACGCTGCATGAGGGCGGTACAACCGTTGTGCTCTTCGGCACCGGCCCGGATTTCTGGGCCGCGTTTAGCGTGTCGCCGGAATACCTGGATGGCAAAAAACACCCAGTCGACCGTTGGTCCAAACGCGTCGTCGGCGACCTCGCCCAAACCTTTGATGGAACATGCCAATTCCCCTCCGACGGCCCGCCCTACCCGCCGTTCATCCGCTGGGCCCTGGACAGCGGGCAGTTCTTTCAAAGCCCTGTGGGCATGATGGTACACCCCGAAGTGGGCCTGATGATTTCCCTACGCGGCGCAGTGATCTTGCCGACAGAAATTCCATTACCTCAGCAGGTTATCCCCTCCCCCTGCCTTTCCTGCGACGCACCCTGCGCCACCGCTTGTCCGATTGATGCACTCAGCGCGGAAATCGGCTACAATATCTCCGCCTGCCACGTCTTCCTGGATTCCAAGGAAGGCGTAGAGTGTATGTCCAGTGGTTGCATTGCCCGCCGCGCTTGCCCACACTCAGCCAAAGCCGGGCGCACAGACGCTCAATCCGCATTGCATATGAGGCCCTTTCACCCATGAGCCGCACCCTGATCCTGATGCGCCACGCCAAGTCAAGCTGGGACGATTTCATGCAACCGGACCACGCCCGCCCCCTCAATGCACGCGGCCGCACCTCCGCCGCTGCGATGGGCGAGTGGCTCACGGATAACAACTATCTTCCAGACGAGCTACTTTGCTCTATCGCGGAACGTACCCGCGAGACCTACGCCCGCCTTGGTGTCCTCGCCGCGACAACCCGCTATGAGGATGCTCTCTATCACGCGGGCGCGGATGTGATGCTGGGAGTCCTGCAAACAGCCCAGGCCAATACCGTCCTGATGCTGGGTCACAACCCTGGCATCGCCTACTTCGCTGAAATGCTGGCCCACAAACCAGCCAACCACCCGCGCTTTTCAGACTATCCCACCTGCGCCACCACCGTTCTTAGCTTTGACATCGACAGCTGGTCTGACGTCAAGTTCTCTCAAGGCACTGTTTTGAATTTCGCCATTCCGCGAGAGGTTATCGCGGCGCAATCGAACCCCACTTGATTAAGAGCCTTGACGGAGCCTCTCGTGCACCGCCGCGTCTTTCTGCTGGCCGCCGCCAGCCTGCCCATAGTCTCTCTGCCTGCTCTAGCGGACACCCCCACCATCATAAAAGTTGTGAAATCGCCCACCTGCGGCTGCTGCGGTGCCCGGGAAGAGCATCTCCGCGAGGAAGGCTTCATTGTAGAAAGCCACGCCATCCCGGATGAACAGCTCTGGGACATCAAAGCCCGCCTGGGCCTGACGGATGAGACCTCCTCCTGCCACACCGGACTGATTGATGGCTATCTGGTCGAAGGCCACGTGCCAGCATCTGACATCCGTCGCCTTCTGGCGGAAAGTCCCTCTGCACGGGGCATCACGGTTCCCGGCATGACCATGGGCTCTCCCGGCATGGAAATGGGCGGCGAAGTCGACCCCTATGACACTCTACTGGTTCACCCAGATGGCCCCACAAAAGTGTTTGAAAGCCATAGCTAAACGCAAAAGGCCGGGCAAATGCCCGGCCTCCTTTTTGATCTGTGATCGAGATCAGTGCCCCAAGATCTGGCTCAGGAACAGCTGGGTCCGTTCGCTCTTCGGGTTGTTGAAGAACTCTTCCGGCTCGTTCTGCTCCACAATCTGACCTTGGTCCATAAAGATCACGCGGTTCGCCACCTGACGAGCGAAGCCCATCTCGTGGGTCACGCAGAGCATGGTCATGCCCTCTTCCGCCAGTTCGATCATGGTGTCGAGCACCTCTTTGATCATCTCTGGGTCAAGCGCCGAGGTCGGTTCGTCAAACAGCATGATGCGTGGCTTCATGCAAAGCGAGCGGGCAATCGCCACACGCTGCTGCTGGCCACCGGAAAGCTGACCAGGGTATTTGTCGGCCTGCTCAGGGATCTTCACCTTCTCAAGGAAGTGCATCGCGGTTTCTTCGGCCTCTTTGCGAGGCGTTTTACGCACCCAGATCGGCGCGAGCGTACAGTTCTCAAGGATTGTCAGATGCGGGAAGAGGTTGAAGTGCTGGAAGCACATGCCAACCTCAGAACGGATCTTGTCGATATTCTTGAGATCGCTGGACAGCTCCGTGCCGTCCACGATGATGTCACCGGACTGGTGCTCTTCCAGACGGTTGATGCAGCGGATCAGCGTCGATTTGCCGGAGCCCGAAGGCCCCGCAATCACGATGCGTTCGCCTTCGTTCACGGTGAGGTTGATATCACGCAACACGTGGAACGAGCCGTACCACTTGTTCATGTTGGCAATATTGATCGCGACCTGATCGGAGACATGCATCTTCGAGCGGTCGATTTGGCGGTCGGTCATCAGTTCAGACATTTGATGAACTCCTTCTTAGTGACCTTTGTGGAGCTTGCGCTCCAGGTACATGGAATAGCGGGACATGCCGAAGCAGAAGACGAAGAACAGGAAGGCGATGAAAGCGAACAGCTCCCAGTAGATGCCGTTCCAGGCCGAATCCGCACGGATCGCATTGGACAGACCCAGCGGGTCAAGCAGGCCAATGATCGACACCAGCGTGGTGTCTTTGAACACCCCGATGAAGGTCGAAACGATCCCAGGAATCGAAATCTTCAGTGCTTGCGGCATAATGATCAGCCGTTGTGCCTGCCAGTAGTTCAGGCCCAAAGAGTCCGCGCCCTCATATTGGCCTTTTGGCAGCGCGGCGAGACCACCACGTACAACTTCAGCCATATAGGCAGAGGCAAACAGCGTCACCATAATCAGAACCCGCAGGATGATGTCAAACTGCGTACCCGGTGGCAGGAACACGTTCAAAAGAACAGATGCCACAAACAGCAGAGTGATCAGTGGCACACCCCGGATGAACTCGATGAAGCCCACACACAGTGTTTTCACAATCATCAAATCGGACTGACGGCCAAGGGCGAGCACAATGCCAATCGGCAGCGAGCAGCCAATTGCGACCACACCGATCAGGATGGACAGCATGAAGCCACCAAACTTACGGCTTTCTACCTCAGGGATGGAAATCGAAACGACCGATTCCAGACCCGCCGCTACGATACCTGTAAGGAACAGCCACCAAATCACCGGCAGTGCTATCGCAGCGATAATACCGCCCAAGCCGCCAAGGACGGGGGTTAGCAAACGAAACGCCAGGTAGCCGATGCCAAAACCAGCAGCAGCCATCACGGGACCCCAAATCGACCCACCCCACATCAGCCAAGGCATCAGGAACGGATAGACAGCAGTCACGATCAACAGTTTGCGCGGCAGCTTGTCAAACAGCACGGGAGCAACGGCGATCAACAACAGCACAAATGACAGGTTTGGACGGAAGTAGGCAGGCCACGCGCCTGTATTTTCACCAAAGTTCACGCCCGCTTCTGCAGGGTAAGGCGGGTAGAAACCATACAGGAGCTGCAGCCAACGATCATTGATCACCGCCCAACATGCATGCCCATGGGTCTTGCCCCAAGTTGCGGTCATGATCTCACGGCATTCGGTCAGTGAGCTCGCGTTCCATACGGACTGAAACGTCCAGGACAGCAGGCCTTCCAACACAAAATACACAAAGATCAGGCTCAAAATGGTGAGTACGGAGTTCGTTACACCATCAAACAGATTGGCCCGCGCCCAACCAACGATCCCAACGGACGAGCCGGGGGGCTCTTGCTGTGGGAGCATTTCGGTGCGGACAAAAGACACGTCGCTCATCTTATCTCTCCACCAGTTTTACGCGGTTGTTGTACCAGTTCATCACCATCGAGATGCTCAACGAGATCACAAGGTAACACAGCATCAACATTAGAACCGTCTCAAGCTCACGCCCGGTTTGGTTCATGGTGATGCCGCCCAACGTGCCTGTAATGTCCATGTAACCCACCGCAATCGCCAGCGAGGAGTTTTTGGTCAGGTTCAGGTAGTTGGAAATCATTGGTGGAATGATCACACGCAAAGCTTGTGGTAGGATCACAAGCCGCATTGTGCGACCCGGACGCATACCCAGCGCCTCAGCAGCTTCGGTTTGACCATGGCTCACGGCCAAAATACCGCCACGCACAATCTCTGCAATAAAGGCCGCCGTGTAGAGGCTTAACGCCAACCACAAGGCAATCAGCGAGTTGCGCATATGTGTGCCGCCTTTGAAGTTGAAACCTTTCAACTCCGGATAGCCCAGGTGGAACCCAAGCAAAGCTAGCAAAATACCGGTTGGCACAAAGAACAGCCCCAGGTTTGCCCAAAGCGTGTTGGGACGATCACCCGTGGCTTCTTGGATGCGTTTGGCGCGTGCATTCATCTTGGTGATACCAAAGATGCTCAGACCAAACACAATCAGGATTGCGATCAGATCAACCGACACATCAAACCGCCATGAGCTTTGACCCAGCAGGTGAATGTTGCCCAAACTGTTGGAAAACAGCGGCTCCGGCACATAGATGCCGCGGTTTGTCACCGCCACTGTGTCAAACAGATTCATTGTGGCTTCGGGATTTTCTCCCCGGAACGCACGCGGCGCAGGCAGGCTCTCAATCAGGATGGCCATCGCCAACACAATCCAAAGCAGGACCGGCACGTTGCGGAACATTTCCACATAGACCGTCATGATTTTGGCAACGATCCAGTTTTTCGAAAGGCGGAGAACACCGACAAGCACACCGATGATGGTCGCTGTGATACAGCCCATCACCGCCACAAGCAGTGTGTTCAAAAGCCCAAGCAGAGACGCCCGCATGTGGGTGTCTTGGCTGTTATAATCCAGCAAGCGTTGGTTGATGTCATAGCCAGCAGGCTCCAACAAGAAGCCAAACTGCGGCGTTTTTCCAAGGGTCTCTAGGTTGGTCATCGTGTTGTTGATCAACCAGGCGGCAAAAAGCATAAAACCAATCATTGCGACAGCTTGGATCGTCAAAGAACGATACCGTGTGTCGTAGATCAGCATAGACAGCCGGAACGACGCCTTGGGAGGGTCGGTCAAAGTGGTCATATGGGATCTTCCCCGTTGCTCGGCCGGTTAAACTATGGCGTCGTTGCGCCGTGGCCGATTATTGTTGTGGGTCTTCAATGCGAAAAGGGCGCGGAGTGTTCCGCGCCCTTTCCGTGATGTGTTTAGCGGAAAGGTGGGGAGTAAATCAGGCCACCATCGGTCCACTGAGCGTTCAGGCCACGGGCCAGACCGATCGGGGTGCTTTCGCCGATGTTACCTTCAAACAGCTCACCGTAGTTGCCGCCCGCCATTACAGCGTTTTTGCCCCAGTCAGCGCTCAGGCCGAGCATCTCGCCCAGGTTGCCTTCGGTGCCAAGCAGACGGTTGATTTCTGGGTTGTTTGTGCCTGCAGCCATCTCACCGATGTTTGCGGAGGTCACGCCCAGCTCTTCTGCAGTGATCAGAGCGTTCAGGGACCAGCGAACCACGTCACCCCAGTTGTCGTCGCCGTGACGAACCAGTGGGCCGAGAGGCTCTTTGGAGATGATTTCTGGCAGCAGAACGTGCGCAGATGGATCTTCGAAGGTCGCACGAGTCGCCGCCAGACCGGATGCGTCCGTGGTGTACACGTCACATGCGCCTGCCAGATACTGCTGCTGAGCTTCTGCGTTGGTTTCGATTGGAACCGGCTCGTAGCTGATGTTGTTGGAGCGGAAGAAATCCGCCAGGTTCAGCTCGGTGGTGGTACCGGTCTGGATACAAACGGTTGCACCGTCCAGTTCCTTAGCGGAGGACACACCCAGTTCTTTTGGAACCATGAAGCCCTGACCGTCATAATAGTTCACGCCAACAAAGGTGAACTTCAGGTCTACGTCGCGGGAGAATGTCCATGTGGTGTTACGTGCCAGCATGTCGATCTCGCCGGAAGCCAGCGCAGTAAAGCGAGTCTTGCCAGTGGTCGGAACAAACTCAACCGCTTTCGGGTCGCCCAGTACGGCTGCTGCAACTGCACGGCAAACGCCAACGTCGAAACCCATCCATTCGCCGTTTGCGTCTGGTGCGGCAAAGCCAACCAGACCAGTGGTCACACCACAGTTCAGCTTGCCGCGCGCTTTAACATCGTCAAGCGTGCCAGCAGCAGCTGCGCCGGCCGCGAGACCAGCAACTGTCAGTGCACCGAAAACTACGGATTTTTTCATTTTTACCTCTTCCTGTTGTCCACCCTATCCCGGGTGGTTTTTGGCCATGTTAGACCGAAAGTAGATGTTCAGAGATTACTCCCCCCTCACATCGATGTTCAGTTTGGTCGCATTCATCGCCAAACGTCAAGAGGTCCATCATGCAATACTATCATTGCTTGCGCTATCAGCCTCTTGACCCTGCTTTACACGCAAAACACTCATTTTTTGCTCAGATTGAAGAAGGCGTAAGCGTTCATAAACGCTTGCCTTTTCTTCTCCGCTTCCTCAGCGGCTTCCTCGTCGCGTCCCCATTGATCTTCTTGCCATTGCTCATCGATTCGGCAGAGCTCCCAAAGCGTTTCGATCGGGTGCAAATCACGGGTAGCGGCGAATCCGATGATCAACGATCCAGAGATACCAACCAGATCATGGAACGCGGCCAACTCGAAGTTGTCAAAGCTGTGTGTTTTCTCTCTAAGCTTGCTCAAAGCGCCTGCGTCTTGCGCCGCAAACATTACACCTGCAACGGGCTTTAAGCGGGCATCAAAGGTCTCTGCCGCCCACTCCAGAAGCGGATCCCAAGCCGCCGCCTGACGGGTGATCAATTCTTCGGGAGTAGTGGCGCGATAACACACCAAATCGCTGCCGCCATATTCTGCCAACATGTCGGCCACCTCACCATGTTGGAGGGCCACCTTGTCTATCGCGGCGTTCACAGAGCGCGTGACCGGCATTGAGGTGGGATCAATCGTGCCTTCTTGCGCATCCCACTCTTCGACGACGGCTTTTGCCATCTCTTCTGTTGGTACGACCAACGGTGCCTTCGCTGGCGTTTTTACCCCGCGCCCATCTAACAACACTTTGAATCCACCCTCGGTGGCTTCATAGGTTGTTTCTTTCCAAAACCGTTTCTTGGCCCATTCGCTCATGGTTGCTACTCCCAAACCTGTGCCAAAGCGCCTTCCAGCGCCGCAAAATCCTCAATGACATGGCGCGCAGCGCTCAGGGCGTCGCGTGCGTGATAGCCCCAGCCCACTCCAATGCCCGCCACACCTGCGGCGGCGGCCATTTCCATGTCATAACTTGTGTCACCAATCATCACCGCGTCCCGCGAATCCACTCCGGTTTCGGCGAGTGCCGTGGTAATCATCGAAGGATGCGGCTTTGACGGATGGTCATCAGCCACCTGCGTGGTGACAAAAAAGCCGTCCAATGCATGCCCTTCGATCAGCTTGTCCAAGCCGCGCCGCGACTTGCCTGTGGCCACGCCGAGCAGCACATCCTCTTGAGTCCGCAGCCTCTCCAGCACATCTCTCGCTCCAGCAAAAAAAGGAGACGATTGCGCCACGCCACTTTCTGCGCGCCGCTGCATATAGCCTTGCTTGTAGCCCTTCACCAACCGCGCCCGCAGCGCCGCATCCGCCTCAGGCATCAGCTTGAACATCGCCACATCCAGCGACAGCCCCACAATCGACAGCGTTTCTTCACGACTTGGTGGCGTCAAACCCTCCCCTTCAAAGGCAAGGTTCATCGCCTCAATGATCAGCCCTTGGCTGTCCACCAATGTGCCGTCGACATCAAAAATTACCAGTTTGAGCCGCATGAGCCCTCCGCGCTTTCTTTGGCGATTTCTTCACCACGGGCGTGTTCAGAGGTCAAGCGTCGTCGACATACGCACCAGATGAATAAGTCAACTCGTAGGAATGGCTATACAACTCCACCAAGTTCCCAAACGGATCTTCGCAATAAACCATGCGATACGGCTTCTGATCGGGATAGTAGTAGCGCACTTGCTGCATCCGCTGCTTGCCGCCAAGCGCCTCAATGCGTTCCACCCGCTTTTCCAGATCGCTGTCCTGTAGGCAGAAGTGGAAAATCCCCGGTTTCCAATAGTCAAACGGCGGCTTGCTGTCATCAGTCTTGGGAAACTCAAACAATTCGATGCCCACGCCGTCGCCTGTGGACAGATGCGCAATTCGAAACCGCCCCCAGCCTTCATCAAACACGTCGTCACACATCTCACCAATGGCACTGCTGTCCTGCAGCACTTCACTGGGAGGCATCAGTAGGTAGAGATCAAAGGCTTTGGTATAAAACTCAACGGCCCGATCCAAATCAGGCACAGTGATGCCAATATGGGAAAACGACACAGCCGGCATGGGCTTCTCCTCTCAAAATGACGTGCAAAAGTAAAAAAGTCGCGGAATGCCTCAGCATGCCACGACTTCGCATACGCGCCAAATAGAACGGGAAATTACAAAACTTTAGCGCAGACTCTCAAACGGATCGTCCGCCGCCAAATCCTCAGACCAGCCAAAGGTCTCCCAAGTATGCGCCATATGCTCCGGCAAATCCGCTGTAACTGTCACGGGTTTGCCTTTCGTCGGATGCATGAAAGTCATCGAGCGCGCGTGCAAGTGCAGCTTGTTGGAAATCATCCCGCCCAGCTTTGCGCCCCAGCCATCACCAAGGTTTTCCTGACCGAAGCCGCCGTATTTGCCATCTCCAATAATCGGGTGACCGATCTCCGCCATATGTGCGCGCAACTGGTGCGTCCGCCCGGTAATTGGCTCCATTGCTACCCAGGCAGCGCGACCCGCAACTCGATACAACGTCGCATATTGCGTTATCGCGCGTTTTGCGCCCGGCGTGCTGTCAACTTCGCGCGGATGCACGGCGATCATCTTCTCGCCTTCGCCACGCGCACCATGACCGCCCGCTTTCACCAAGCCGTATTTGATCTCGCCCAGATACGGCGTTGGAACACCGGCCACCACTGCCCAATAAATCTTGCGGGTCTGTTTGTGCCGCATCGCCTCGGTCAGCGCTTTGGCCGCCGCACGTGTGCGCGCCAGCAACAAGACCCCAGAGGTGTCTTTGTCCAACCGATGCACCAGACGTGGCTTCTCTTCCATGTCAAACTGCAAGGCGACAGACAGCCCGTCCACATGCCGCGTCTGCTTGCTGCCGCCCTGTGTGGGCAATCCTGCCGGTTTGTTGATCGCAATGATCTCATCATCTTTGTAGATCACGCTGTCCAGCATCAGCTTGGCATCTGCCTTGCTGACCTTGGCCACTGCACGGGTCTTTTCGCGCTGCGCCACTTCATGCGGCTCCGGCAAAGGCGGCACACGAATACTCTGCCCCTCCTCTACGCGGGTATTGGCCTTCACCCGACCACCGTCCACCCGGATCTCGCCCTTACGGCACATCTTCTCGATCTGCCCTTGGCCCACATGGGGGAACTTGCGCTTAAACCACCGGTCCAGCCGCTGATCACCTTCACCGTCCGCAACGGTCACTGTCTGTACCCGGCTCATGCCAGTAATCCTTTTGTCATAGCCATGCCCAGCATCAGCGCGCCCACCGCGCCAACCACCGAAACGGCCACATAAAACGCCGCAGCGCTATAGGCCCCGCGCTCCATCAGCGTCACAGTTTCCAGCGAAAACGCCGAAAACGTCGTAAATCCACCAAGCAGGCCTGTCATCACCAATGGCGACAAATGGGTCAGCCCACGCTGTGCCGCCAGCACAACAAAAGCTCCCATCAGAAACGAGCCAATCACATTCACTGTGATGATCGCCACGGGAAACCCGCTAACGAAGCCCTGCCCCACCAGCCGCACCACTCCGATGCCCAGCAGATAGCGCAACGCTGCGCCCACCGCGCCGCCCAAAGCCACATATGCCACGTTTAAAACCATCACGCGTCTCTCTGCGCTTTGCTTCCCAATGTCAAGAAAACCGCTTTCTTCTTCCCCAAATACCGCAGGGGAGTCGCCAATTTGGCGATAGCGGCTGGCCCCCTACCCGTTCCGCTTGGTGCGCAGCTTGGCAAAATACTCCATGCGCCGCTTCAACTCACGCTCATAGCCACGTTCAACCGGCGTATAGATCACCGGCCGCTTGATGCCTTCCGGGAAGTAGTTCTGCCCCGAAAACCCATCTTCAGCTTCATGGTCATATTGATAGCCATCGCCATACCCCTGGTCTGCCATCAACAACGTTGGCGCATTCAGGATATGTTTGGGTGGCGGCTCTGATCCGGTTTTCTTCGCCAAAGCTCGCGCCGCCTTATAGGCCGCATATCCCGCGTTGGTCTTTGGCGCGAGTGCCAGATAGATCACCGCCTGCGCCAGTGCCAGCTCCCCTTCGGGGCTTCCCAACCGCTCATAAGTCTCCCAAGCACTGAGGCAAACGCTTTGCGCCTGCGGATCGGCCAATGCGATGTCCTCACAAGCCATCCGCGTCAACCGCCGCGCCAGAAACCGAGGGTCTTCGCCACCCTCCAGCATCCGCGCATACCAATAAAGCGCCGCCTCCGGATCAGACCCACGCACCGATTTGTGCAGCGCTGAAATAAGGTTGTAATGCTCATCGCCAGACTTGTCGTATTTCGCCGCCCGCCGCATCAGCCGTGTAGACAGCGCATCCGTGTCGAGCTTGCCGTCCACTTTCCAGGCCATGACCTGCTCAATCAAGTTGAGCAACGCCCGCCCATCGCCGTCAGCCATTTCCAAAAGCGCTTCCCGCGCTGGCCCGTCCAAAGGCAAGGACTTCTCAAGGTCCTTCTCCGCCCGCTGCGCCAGTCGCTCCAGATCCCCAAGCGCCAACCGCTCCAGCACCAGGACCTGCGAGCGCGACAGCACCGCAGCGTTGAGTTCAAACGATGGATTTTCTGTGGTGGCCCCCACCAGAAGGATCGTGCCATCTTCCATGTATGGCAAAAACCCATCCTGCTGCGCTTTGTTGAACCGGTGGATTTCGTCAACAAACAGCAACGTGCCTTTGCCATTCGCCCGGCGCACCTTGGCGGATTCAAACACTTTGCGCAGCTCTGGCACACCGCTGAAAATCGCGCTGATCTGCACAAAATGTAGTTCGGTTTCATCCGCCAATAGCCGCGCAATGGTGGTCTTGCCCACACCGGGCGGGCCCCAAAAGATCAGCGACGATAACGAACCGGACGACAGCATTACCCCCAAAGGTGCCTCTGCACCCAGCACCTGCTCCTGCCCAATCACCTCGGACAGGGATTTGGGCCGCAGCCGATCCGCCAAAGGACGCGGTGCATCGCCCTTCGGGCCCGCTGCCGGAATATCCGCCGGTGTGGTGTCAAAAAGATCGGCCATGGTCAGCCTATAAGCTCTTAAAGTCTAAAGCGCATCACCACCCGCTGGGTGCCGCGCTGGACCTCTAACGTAAGCCGTTTGCGCGCATCCCGCAAAGCCTTGTCAGCATCTTTTGTGGTGATGATCTCCGCGTCGTCGATCACACGCAACACATCTCCTGAACCTATGCCCAAGCGAGCGCCAATCTCACCAGGTTTTTCTACGACAACCCCTTTCAGGTTCAAGGGCAGACCATATTCTCCCAAAACCGCTGGGTTAATGTTGGACATTATCATACCCGGAATCGCAGATTTTCGGCCGGTTTTGATTGTTTCGCGGCTGGGTGTATCAGGGGCTACGCCCATCTTCACCTTGCGTGTCATCAACGCGCCGTCACGCAAGGTTTCAACTGTAACCTCACTACCCAATCCCGCCACCGACATGCGGAAAACCATTTCGGCGGGTGTGTTTACCGGCTGCCCGTCCAAAGCTGTGATGACGTCTCCCGCCTCAACTCCGGCTGCAAGAAACGGGCTGATCTCATGCATCGTTGACACAACCATACCGCCCGCACGATCCAGCCCCAAACCTTCTGCCATATCCGCATCTACTGGCTGGCCAAACATGCCTGCCCAAGGACGTTGGAAGTCATCAAAGCCTTGCCGTGCTTGATCTACAAACTGCGCCACCAGATTGGCCGGGATAGCAAAACCAATCCCGTTGGACCCACCGGAACGGGTCAAGATCGAGGTGTTGATGCCAATCAAATCCCCGTTGATGTCAATCAGCGCCCCACCAGAATTGCCAGGGTTAATCGCCGCATCCGTCTGAATAAAGTAACCGCGCGCATTGCCCGTCGCCACACCAGAGCGCGCCAGCCCGCTGACAATCCCGCTGGTCACGGTCTGGCCGACCCCAAACGGGTTGCCAATCGCCATCACCAACTCGCCAACATCGACATGGTCACTGTCGCGGAACTGCAAGAACGGCAGGCCGTTCGCCTCCTTCAGCTTCAAAACGGCCAGATCGCTCTCTTCATCCGCCAACAAGACTTCGGCGGTGTACTCGCTGCGGTCATTCAACTGCACGCGAATGTCTGTCGACATGCCCACAACATGATAGTTGGACACCACAATGCCATCTTCAGACAGGATCACACCGGAACCAAGAGAGTTTTCCACTCTTGGTTGCGGTGTCCCAAAACCACGAAACAACTCGTCAAAAAACGGATCACCTGTGAATGGGCTTTCACGTACCTGCACAACTTGTTTTGCAAAGATGTTCACAACTGCCGGGGCCGCTTCTTTCACCAAAGGCGCAAAGCCCATTGAAATCGCGGCTTGTGACTGTGGAACCTTGGTTTCTGCCGAAACCGGTGCAGCCATGCCCAGCGTTAAGCAAATCAATACAGCGCGGATCATGCGGCCTCCAAAAGTGTTCAGTGTTTCGCATATGCGCAGCCACCAGCGTCAATGCAAGCCGCTTGAACCCTCGCCTAGGGTAGAAAATCCGTTTGATACCGGTTTTCCGGCATAGGCCTGCCCAACACTTTCAACGCTCCCAAGCGCCCAATTTCATCAGCACATTTTGCACCGGTGCCATTGCCACCTGTCACTGCAAACACCCGCTCGCTCTGCCCGTAGATCAAAGGTGTGCTGCGTGGCGTAAAACTCGTGACACAACTGTTATGGCTCACACCTTGCGACGCCAAATTCGGCATCAATTTAAACAACTGCTCTGCCATGTAGTGCGCAGCCTTTGGATCGCCATCGCTACGGAACCACTCTTTCATCTCGGAGACTGTTCTCAGCTCCACATCAGTCGGATCTCCACCGATTTTCAGATAGGTTTTGCCATCTGGATACAGCACCGGGGGCAGAACGTAACAATCGCCCGCCCCACCAGGGAAGAAATAAACAACCGAAGGCATTTCCATTAATCGCTCCGCTTCCGAAGCATCAATTTCCACAAACGCAATCGTGCGCGCGTAGACTTGCAACGGAACCGGATCCGGCAATAGACCCGAAGCTTTGGAAAACGCGCCTCCGGCTACCACCACATTGTCACCTTGAAGTGTTTCCCCACCAGCACACCGCACACGCACGCCGCTCCCGATGTCCTCAACCTCAACAACCTCGTCGCGCACAAGCATCACACCGTCGGCCACACCCCCTGAAATCTCGGCAGCCACATGGGCACGTGGGTTAATCCAGCCAGCGTCATTCTCAAAGAGACCGAGAATACCCTCTGGAAAAGCAAAAAACGGGAACCGCTCCTGCAAAGCCTGCCCACGTAAGGCATCGTGCGCAATATGCTCGGCTTGAGCCACTGCTGCCGTGTCGCGCATATAATCGCTGCCAACACCCGTTTCCGGACCGGCCATCAAGGCGCCAACCTTATGAAAGAATTTTTGCCTGCCGAGCGTCTCGATCTCCGCATAGCGACGCATCGCGGCATCCGCGAACAAAGCCCAATCACGGCCACTATCCAACCGCCGCGTGATCCGCGCTTCATCATAGTGGCTGGCAAACACGCCGTTATGAACCGCCGCATCTTGTGGTTCTGCGGGCCCAACCAACGCCACACGTGCCCCCATCGCGCTCAGATGCCGCGCGCAGGCACTGCCCCAAAGGCCCGCGCCCACAACAATCACATCAAAACCCATTTTGCACCCTCTTACTGTTTTTTTTACCAACTCCGGCGCGCGCGCAGCGGAAAGTTTACTGCAACCGCACGGCCTGCAAGGTCGAATAATGCTCCCCCTCCGGCACAACGTGTAGGGCACATGGCGCAGACAGCACTTCGTTGAGCGCCTCAGCCATCGCTATTGGCGCCCATGTGTCCTTATCTCCTTGCCAAATCTCCACCGGTGCCTGTACTTGCGCCAACTCTGCGCTCCAGTCGTCCACATAGGCGGCCAAGTAAGCCAGATACCCATCTCGATGCTGACCAAAGCCGTTGCGCATCCCCGCCTTTAGGCACTCCACAAACGACGTATCCTGCAACAAGGCGCGCTCCTGAGTACCGCATTTGGCAAATAGCTGATTAATCAAAACACCAGGAGCTTTGCGCGCCAAGAGGCCCTGCAAGGCCGTCAACAGGCGCAAAACAGCGGGCCGCTTCATGGCCAGTTTGAACACTGGCGCCCCTGCCGTATCCGGCAAAAAATCTCCTAACGACAACGGCACTGCCGGTGACACAACCGTCACTTTGGCAATCTTTTCCGGACGTGCGGCTGCCAATCGAAGGGCAGCCATGGCCCCAATCGAAAAGCCAACAACGTGAAAGCCCTCATGACCACCATCTGCAATTTCGGTGTCAAACATCTCCAGCAAAGCCGTCAAAGGCTCCTTTCCCGAAACAGCAAACAGATTGGGCGCAACCAGCGTGCGACCCTGCGCATCCAACAACGATCCATCCTGTGGACACCCGGGAACACCGTGGCAAAAGAAAACGGGAAGTTGGGAGCTGGTCGTCATCGTGGTACCTTATATTTTTCCTGACAAAGGTAATACCGAACTATTGAATCCAAAAGGTGGCGCTATGCCTCAGGCTAGCCTTAAACAAAAAAAGACCCCCGCCGCTTCGGCAGGGGTCCAGGCATCTGGTTGATCCAGATGGATATTTATTCTTCGGCGGCTTCTTCAGCTGCCAGGCGAGCCTTGTCGGCCGCGCCTTTTGCATCAACGTCACGATCCACAAATTCGATGATCGCCATTGGCGCCATGTCGCCATAGCGGAAGCCGGCTTTCATGATGCGGACGTAACCACCCTGACGGTCTTTGTAGCGAGGGCCCAGAACGTCAAACAGTTTGGAAACGTACTGGTCTTCTTTAAGACGCGCAGCAGTCTGGCGACGGGCGTGCAGATCACCCCGTTTGGCCAACGTGATCATTTTTTCAATGATCGGGCGCAGTTCTTTTGCCTTTGGCAAGGTGGTTTTGATCTGTTCGTGTTCGATCAACGAACCCGCCATGTTGGAAAACAGGGCTTTACGGTGTTCGTGAGTACGGTTCAGGCGGCGATAGCCACGAGCATGACGCATTTGATTTCTCCTAATTCGCGTTTTGCTTTGTCAGACCAGTGATGCGTGTCACCAGTTCACCTTGGGGCGGAAGCCCATATTGTCCCCGGCAAATCCGGGCATTGGTTGAGCGGGGCACTTACGCGACCCGCTCAAATCTTTCAAGACTTAGAAGTTGTCTTCGAACTTCTTGGCCAGATCTTCGATGTTGTCTGGTGGCCAGTCCTCGACGTCCATGCCGAGGTGCAGGCCCATGCCGGACAGCACTTCTTTGATCTCGTTCAAAGACTTGCGGCCGAAGTTCGGCGTGCGCAGCATCTCTGCTTCGGTCTTCTGGATCAGATCGCCGATGTAAACGATGTTGTCGTTCTTCAGGCAGTTCGCAGAGCGTACAGACAGTTCCAGCTCGTCCACTTTCTTCAGCAAAAGCGGGTTGAACTCGAGACCATCGTCCTCTTCCTGACGGCCCGCAGATTCCGGCTCATCAAAGTTCACGAAGATCGACAGCTGATCCTGCAGGATACGCGCAGCAAAGGCCACGGCGTCTTCCGGCGTGATCGAGCCGTCGGTGTCGATTTTCATCGTCAACTTATCGTAGTCCAAAACCTGACCTTCACGGGTCGGCTGCACGTCGTAAGACACACGCTTCACCGGAGAGTAGATCGCATCGATTGGAATAAGACCAATAGGTGCATCTTCAGGCTTATTCTTGTCCGCAGACACGTAACCTTTGCCGGTGTTGACGGTCAGCTCGACATAGAGGTCGGCGCCATCGTCAAGGTGGCAGATCACGTGATCTTTGTTCAGAACTTCGATGCCCGCGCTGTCGCTGATGTCACCAGCAGTCACGGCACCCGGACCTTTAGCATTGATTGAAAGGCGCTTAGGGCCTTCCACTTCCATGCGCAGGGACACGCCCTTCAGGTTCAGGATGATATCGGTCACGTCTTCGCGAACGCCAGCAACGCTGGAGAATTCGTGCAATACGTTGTCGATCTGTACGCTGGTGATGGCCGCGCCTTGCAGCGAGCTCATCAATACGCGGCGCAGCGCGTTGCCCAAAGTAAGACCAAAACCACGCTCCAGTGGCTCCGCCACAACGGTGGCTTGGCGCGCAGGGTCATTGCCCGGCTTCACTTCAAGCTGTGTAGGCTTGATCAATTCTGCCCAATTCTTGTGGATCATGCGTCCCTCCATACTTGTCTCGTTCCCATGTCCAAAAGAACCAGACGCCCGAGGTTTCAAAATGACGAACTGGGGCCGTGCGGATCACGCGGCCCCAGGTGGTAGAAATGTCGCTTAGACGCGGCGGCGCTTTGGTGGGCGGCAGCCGTTGTGGGCGATAGGTGTTACATCACGGATTGAGGTGATGTTGAAACCAACCGCAGCCAGAGCGCGCAGTGCAGATTCACGGCCGGAACCCGGACCCTGAACTTCCACTTCCAGTGTCTTAACACCGTGATCCTGCGCTTTTTTGCCTGCATCTTCCGCAGCCATCTGAGCAGCGTATGGGGTGGACTTACGGGAGCCCTTGAAACCCATGGTGCCAGCAGAGGACCAAGAAATGGCGTTACCCTGAACGTCAGAGATCAGGATTTTGGTGTTGTTGAACGAAGAGTTCACATGCGCAACGCCAGTGGCGATATTCTTGCGCTCTTTTTTCTTCGCGCGAGTCTTTTCACGTGCCATTGATCAGTACCCCCTTATTTCTTCTTGCCAGCAATGGCCTTCGCAGGGCCTTTGCGTGTGCGAGCGTTGGTGTGGGTACGCTGACCGCGAACCGGCAGGTTGCGACGGTGGCGCAGGCCACGGTAGCAGCCAAGGTCCATCAGACGCTTGATGTTCATCTGCACTTCACGACGCAGGTCACCTTCAACGGTGTAAGTCGCATCGATGTGCTCACGGATGGCCAGAACTTCTGCGTCAGACAGCTCGTTGATGCGACGGGTTTCGTCGATCTTCACGCTTTCGCAGATTTCTTTGGCCGAAGCTGGGCCAATACCAGTGATATAAGTCAGGGCGATCGGGACCCGTTTGTGGGTCGGGATGTTTACGCCGGCAATACGTGCCACGTGTCACTTTCCTTTTCGTTGCGGTTCCGTGGTTCCAGAACCTTTTTTCACAACGTAAGCCCGACGCAATCAAGCAACCGGGCCTCAGCTGATCAGGTGGTCTTGCAACATGGGTGCGACCCACGCGCAAAGAATTGATTCTCCGTTAAGAGATGGGATAAAATAGGGGGGATTGAGGGGGGTGTCAAGTGGCTAACATCTGTGTGCTTGCATTCAAAGATAGACCTTACGTTTCATCAACCAATCGCTTCGCAAGAAACTCTTTCACCCAATTTGAATAGAAAGGCAGTAAGTAGCGGCTCTTTTGAATTTCTCCATCCGAACCGCGTTCCAAATGCAGCACAGAAGCGAAAAGTGTTATGTCCGACAGTGTAATACCACTGAGCCAAAAGTGGTTGAAGTAACCCACTTCTCTCGTTTTGTTGACTGGATCACCCAGCGCTGCATATATTTCTTGATCTGACAGACTTGAAAAATCCGTTTTCCACTGAGGAGGCACATGAAGGAACAACCCAAATACTGCCGCGACGAGAAAGATGAGATATTTTATTTTCGACACCATAAACGCTATCTCGAATACCTCGTGAACTCGGCCCTGTTCCATTGATACATCCGCGTGTCATTCATAAATGACTGGCTTCTGTGAGTACCGCCGATAGAACCAGCTGCACCAATCGCGCCGCCGCCTCCGTCTGGTCGATAGACATTACCGCCAGAAACGACAGAAACTCCACCGGAATAAATCATAGCGTGCCCTGAGGCACCAGCAGCATACCTTTGGACTTTTCCCCAGAACCCGTCACCACCCACGCGCCAAGAAATTACATCTCCAATCTGGGCCTGATCAGCTCGAATGAGAGACATGCCCTCATGAGCCGCGCTAAACCAATCTGCAGCCAAAGAGGGCACGGGCGATCCATCGTGCATACGTGTCGGGAAACTGCCGTGACCGGCCTCAATCGCGACACTCACGAAACAATTACACTTGTTGAACCCTTCGCTAAAATAGTCGTTGTAGCGCGCAGCCTGAGCAAATTTTCCGTCACCAATCAAACCAGCCGCATGTTTAAAGGTCCTAACATTTGCACTGTCACCGAGGCTTACAATGGCGCCGTTTGAAATGGGGTCGTCAAGCGTCAGACCTTCGTTCAAGGCTAACAGATCGTCCGCCTCCAACCCGGTATCCTCTGAGATGCTCTCTATCGTATCACCTTCTTCGGCGAAGAATTCTTCGTCCTCAGTATTATAGCTAAGGTTCCCACCCGGATCCAACTTGTTGATCGGATCATTCGCCGAATACGCATACCGATTGGTCCCCACCCCCGGCTCGGTGGGGTCAAGCCAATCCGGCTGAATGAACATCGCCGAGGCGGCGTTGGCAAAAAGGGCAAATGTCAGGGAAAGCAGCAGCTTTTGTAAAAGCGCGGAGAGCGAAGGCATTTTGAGACGTCCAAATGTGTCGTGCAATTGTCGCCCGAAATTCCCGCAAAAGATGTGTGGTGCAATAAAAAAACGCCCCACATCCACCGATGCAGGGCGCTTTTCAATCAACCTTGTGGGCGTTTAACCCAACACGCCTGCCACGGAGGCCTCAACCTCATCCATCGATGCCAGACCATCAATCGACGTCAGGTTGCCTTTGGCGTGGTAATACCCGATCAACGGCGAGGTCTGCTTGTAATACGCCATTAGGCGCACTTTCAGGCTTTCCGCATTGTCGTCCGCACGGGCCTCGCCACCGTTGGCGACCGCCTCTTTGGCACGGCCAACGATGCGTTCCACCAGAACCTCATCATTCACCTGCATCTCGATCACTGCGTCGAGCTTCTCGCCACAGTCCGCCAAAAGCTCTGCCAATGCATCTGCTTGCGCCAGGGTCCGTGGGAAGCCGTCAAAAATGAAACCACCCTTTTTGTCGCCTTCCAGCTGCTCGCGGATCAGACCGATCACAATCTCATCGGTGACAAGCTCGCCACGGTCCATGACCTCGGCAACCTTCTTACCCATCTCCGTACCGGAGGTTTTTGCGGCGCGCAGCATGTCGCCCGTAGAAAGCTGGATCATGTCGCGCTTCTCTACGAGACGGCCAGCCTGGGTTCCTTTACCGGCACCGGGCGGGCCAAGCAGAATAATATTCATCGACGAGCAGGTCCTTTGCGTTTGCGCTTGTTCCGACCTTTGCCGGACAGCTGCGATTTTTCAATCAGCCCTTCGTACTGATGGGCCAGCAGATGGTTCTGAACTTGCTGAATGGTGTCCATGGTTACGGAAACCACAATCAGAACCGAGGTGCCGCCAAAGTAGAAGGGGATCGCAAACTGACCACGCAGAATCTCCGGAAGGAGACAAACTGCCGCAAGATATGCAGAGCCCAGAACCAATACGCGGTTCACAACATATTCCAGATACTCGGCGGTGCGCTTACCAGGGCGGATGCCCGGCACAAAGCCATTCTGGTTCTTCAGGTTGTCGGCCACATCGTCAGGTTTGAAGCTGACGTTGAAAGTATAGAAGTAAGCAAAGAACACGATCATCGCCACGAAGAACAGCAGGTAGAGTGGCTGTCCCGGGCCAAAGTTCGCCAGCAGCCAGGACATGACTGGACCTGTCGCAGTGCCGGAGAAGGTGGAAATCGTGGTTGGCAGCAGAAGCAGAGAGCTCGCAAAGATCGCTGGGATCACACCGGCTGGGTTCACTTTCACCGGCAGGTGAGAGGAGCCACCGTCATAAACCTTCATGCCAACTTGGCGGCGTGGGTACTGAATGTGGATCTTACGCAGCGCGCGCTCCATGAAGACCACGAATGCGATAGTGGCAATCACCATCACGATCACGCCCACAATCACCGCTTCGCTGATTGCGCCGGTGCGGCCGGACACAAAGAACTGCGCCAGTGCGGCAGGCAGTTCGGCCACAATGCCAACAAAGATGATCAAGGAAATACCGTTGCCGATGCCGCGTGCGGTGATCTGCTCACCCAGCCACATCAGGAACATGGTGCCGCCCACCAAAGTCACAAGACAGCTGAAGCGGAAGAACATGCCCGGATCGGTGACCAGCTCACCGGCCTCCAGGCTGACTGCCAGGCCGTAGGCCTGCAGCGTTGCCAATGCCACCGTGCCGTAGCGGGTGTATTGGTTCATTTTCTTACGGCCCTGTTCGCCTTCTTTCTTGAGCTGTTCCAACGCAGGAACCATGGAGCCCAGAAGCTGAACGATAATGCTGGCCGAGATATAAGGCATAATGCCCAGAGCAAAGATCCCCATGCGTCCCAGCGCACCGCCAGTGAACATGGACAGGATACCGCCAATGCCTGCGCCCGCCTCTTCCATAAACTCACGGAGGGCAACGCCGTCGATGCCCGGCACCGGAATCCATGTGCCAAGACGATACACAATCAGCAATGCCAGTGTGAACAGGATGCGATTGCGCAGATCGGTGGCTTTTCCAAGCGCGGCCCAGCTGGTGTTGGCCGCCATTTGCTCTGCTGCAGATACCATTTAGGATCTCTCTTAGACTGGAAACGCCGCCAGAACCGTTTCCCGGTTTGGCGGCGTTAGGAAAACTTGGAAGTTTATGTAAGCGGGTATGTGCCCACTCACAACCTCTTATTCAGCCGCTGGCGCGGTTTTGACCGTCAGAGAGCCACCTGCTTTTTCGACAGCCTCAACAGCTGCTTTGGAGGCGCCGGTCACTTCGATGTTCAGCTTGGCAGAAACTTCGCCTTTTGCCAGAACGCGGATACCGTCTTTTTTGCGACGAACCAGACCGGATGCGATAAGCGCGTCCTCGGTGATCGCAGCGGAGGCGTCCAGCTTTTTCTCATCAACAAATTTCTGGATCAGACCCAGGTTGATCACAGCAAATGCCTTGCGGTTCGGCTTGTTGAAGCCACGCTTGGGCAAACGCTGGTACAATGGCATCTGGCCACCTTCGTAGCCGTTGATCGCCACACCCGAACGGGACTTTTGACCTTTGATACCACGGCCACCCATTTTACCTTTACCGGAGCCAGGGCCACGGCCAACGCGTGTGCGTTTTTTGGTTGCGCCAGGATTGTCGCTCAGTTCGTGCAGTTTCATTTCGCTTCTCCTTGCCGGAACTGACCCACGAAGCGTCTTCGGGCCAAACACGGCTTTTCTTGATTTTGATTCTCGTGACGCAAAACGCCACCGGGGGCGTATAGACCCTCAGGCGTTGGTTTGCAATGTGGAAGATGTGTCTAGGTGTCCACCTTCGACCCTACCGCTCTTGATGCGCGAGCCGCGTCCAAAACGCGACGCCTTTTGCGATGGCATCATCATTAAAATCATAAGACGGATTGTGCAGCGGCAAGGCGTTGTTCCCCTCCAACCCATTGCCCATCAATATGAAAGCCCCTGGTCGATGAGCGAGAAACTCCGCAAAATCCTCAGAGAACCCAACACGCCCATAAGTCGCATCAATTTCCCCGACACTGCGTGCAGCTGCGGCAATCACTTCGGTTGCCTGGGCGTCATTCACCAAGGGCCGGAACGACGTGGAGTAGGACACCTGCCCCTGTGCTCCCTGTGCCGTGCAAACACCGTCGACAATTGCACGCATGCGGCGCTCGATTATCTGGGACACCTCTTGTGAAAACCCTCGGCAATCGCCGCGCAGTGTCACATTGCTTGGCAGAATATTCCGTGCCCCATCCGTGAGGAACTCCGTAACCGACACAACCGCATGCTCACTTGACGCAACATTGCGGGAGATGATGGATTGCAACTGCATCACGGCCGCAGCCCCCGCCACGATCGGATCGACGCCTTTCTCCGGCATCGAGGCATGTCCGCCCTGCCCTTCAATCCTGATCTCGAAATTGTCCTCAAAAGCGCAAAACGGACCGGCCTGCGTGGCAAACTGCCCAAGCGCCACACCCGGCATGTTGTGCAGCCCATAAATCGCCGCCATGGGAAACCGCTCAAACAATCCGTCGGCGATCATAGCCGCCGCGCCGTTGCCGTTTTCCTCATCCGGCTGGAATATGAAGTGTACAGTTCTCTCTAAGGTCGGGTCACCCGCCAATTTGAGCGCCGCTCCGAGCAACATAGTACTGTGCCCGTCATGACCGCAGCCATGAAATAGCCCGTCCTGCTTCGAACGATAAGAAAAACCATTGGCTTCCTGAATGGGGAGCGCGTCCATGTCGGCACGCAATCCAATGGCCGTTTCATCCGGGCCACGCCGCAGGGTGGCCACAACACCGCACTGTCCAACGCCACGCACAACTTCAAGCCCCGCATTTGCCAAAACATCAGCAATCAAGCGTGGCGTGCGTTCCAGATCAAATCCGGTCTCCGGGTGGCTGTGTAGGTCGCGGCGAAAAGAAGTGAGATCCAGCACCGGTAGCGCTCCTTATGAAGGTCTTGTTCGGGCGGCGCGCCCTACACAAAGACATAACAAAGCCGAGCGGTCATTTTGCCTGAAAATTCGGGGATAGTGAGCAGAGACCGCGGGGATCGATAGCCAATTAGCAAACGGGTCGGGTTGATCCCTTGCACTTGACCATCATCTCTCTCCACACCTTGATCAACACCCTCCGCCGTCTCGGATAAGCTGCATTCAAAACATCGAGCGCTACGACACGGTCCCACAAGCCTCCTAACAAAACAAAACGCCCCCGCGGATCAGGCAGGGGCGTTGCAATCGATGTTTTAAGTCACTTAGCCGTAAACGTGGGCTTCCGCGATGCTGTCGATGTCGTAGCGAAGGATGCCAATATCGGCCAAATCGCGGTCACTCATCCGGGCCAATTCACGAACGGTGGTTTTGTATTTTTGACGCAGCGCGCGGGCTGCTTTGAACTCTTCAATCGATACGCGCAGGCTTGCAAAAAGGTCGATGCGGGCGGATTGAGCTGTTTGAACAAATGCCATGGAGGTGGCTCCTTATATATCTGTGCCGAAACGCATTTTCCGGCGTTTTCTGTTTACCTTCTGGTGCCTTCAACATAGGCGCCGCCGTTATCGTTAACAATTACCAGATTGATCTACCTGATATGCATCTTTGGAATGGCAGTTTACGTCTCACTAACCAAAAAGCCTCGGCATTTGCCGAGGCTTTCCGATTTAAAGCTCAGGTTCCGTTACCGTGAAACAGTCTGATCCCGTGCCAGTTTCTCGATGTCATGCCGGGACACGCCAATGTCCTCCAGCTGCCGGTCACTCAACCCGCCGAGTTGCCGTGTGGTTTCACGGTACAGCGCGTTTTGCCGATGCTCCGCACGATAGGTGGACCAGGCGTCATAGATCCGGGCGCCCATACCAATGCTGCGCGAATGTGGTGTGTTCAGATAGGCCATCAGACAAGTCCTCCTAGGGGCGCCAATCCACCTTCGGATAGCGCTGCTGTGTGTCAGTAGTGCGTGGTTTGTGTTACCCGACAGATAAAAGTGGTCGACCGCAGGCTTTCAACACAGGCAAGTGACTACCTCCTATGCAACCAGGACAAGGTTTTGCGAATTCCTGCCAAACGCAAAAAAGCCCCGGAGCAATCTCCGAGGCCTTTTAGGGGAGTGTCTGGTTGACCTGTCTATTACAGGGCCAGAGCGCCTTTGCGAGCAACATCTTCAATGTCGCCACGGCTCAGGCCAATGTCTGCCAACTCGCGGTTGGTCAGCTTGTTCAGCTCCTTGACGGTTTTGGCGAACGACGCGTCGCGCTTACGTGTCAGCAGCCAGTTCTCAACCAGGCGGGTGAAACGGCCAACGATGTCTACGGCTTCGATGTGCAGAGATGGAGCATGTTGCATGAGTTAAATCCTTCAAGTGCCGATGCGCCACTTCGGCTTGACGCGCATTATCTGTTCATGCCGTCCATTTAGTGCCGAACTTTTCAGCGAGGTAGGCACAAGATAGCATCCCAGATATGCACTTTGCGAATATCGATGGGTGAGATGTTAATCATTCGATTTTGGAATGGCATATTTAGAGGCCGCCACCGCTAAGGCACCCAATATGTAGACACCGGCGGTTACGACACCGTAGAAGCGTCACCAGAGCTTTAACAAATTCTCGACAATCCAAACAAAAACGCCCCCGGAAAATCCGAGGGCGTTTTCAATATTATCGATCAAAAAGGCTTAGTCTCGCTCTTCGATGATCTCCACCATGTGGGAAACCTTGCGAATCATGCCGCGTACAGAAGGAGTGTCCTCCAGCTCACGGGTCCGGTTCATTTTGTTCAGACCCAGACCGATCAGCGTGGCACGCTGGTCTTGTGGGCGACGGATCGGCGAACCGACCTGCTTTACAACGATGGTTTTTGCCATTGGTCGTTACTCCTTACTCTGCAGCTTCGGCAGGTGCTTCATCCTTGCGCAGGATGTCAGCAACTTTCTTGCCACGGCGAGCCGCAACCTGACGTGGGCTGGCTTCTTTCTTCAGCCCGTCGATGGTGGCGCGGATCATGTTGTAGGGGTTCTGCGAACCGATGGATTTCGAAACAACGTCTTTGACGCCGAGCATTTCGAAAACAGCACGCATTGGACCACCTGCGATGATCCCGGTACCTTCTGGCGCGGTGCGCATAACCACTTTACCGGCGCCGTGACGGCCTTCCATATCGTGGTGCAGGGTACGACCTTCGCGCAGAGGCACGCGGATCATCTGACGCTTGGCTTGTTCGGTGGCTTTGCGGATGGCCTCAGGGACCTCTTTCGCTTTACCTTTACCGAAGCCTACACGGCCTTTTTGGTCACCAACAACAACCAGAGCTGCGAAGCCAAAGTTCTTACCACCTTTGGTGGTCTTGGAAACACGGTTGATCGCAACGAGACGATCAGCGAATTCCGGGGTTTCTTCTTCGCGGTTGCGACCACGGCCCCGGCGGTTTTCACGTTCTGCCATTTGGCATTCCTTTATCTACTGGCGCTTGGCGCCTGATATACTCAATCCCAGTGAAGCCCGACCATTGGCCGGACCTCCCGGATCATCGGGGGGACGCGAACGTCCCCCACAAGTCTTAGACTTTCAAGCCGCCTTCACGCGCAGCGTTGGCCAGAGCCTTCACTTTGCCGTGGAAGAGGAAGCCGCCGCGATCGAAGTATGCTTCGGTCACGCCTGCTTTGTTCGCACGTTCGGCAATCGCCGCACCCACTTTGGTGGCTGCTTCGACGTTGTTCTTGCCGATCAGGCCCAAGTCTTTTTCCAGAGTGGAAGCGGACGCCACTGTGACACCGTTGCGATCGTCGATCAGCTGAACGCTGATGTTCTTGTTGCTGCGGTGCACGGACAGGCGCATCTTGCGATCGCCATTGACCTTGCGAAGTTTGTTCCGGACGCGCAGGCGGCGCTTGAGGAACAGATCCCGTTTGCTGTTTGCCATCTAACTGGTCCTTACTTCTTCTTACCTTCCTTACGGAAGATATATTCGTCCACGTACTTGATACCCTTGCCTTTATAAGGCTCTGGTTTACGCCATTCGCGGATGTTTGCCGCAACCTGGCCAACCAGTTGGCTGTCAGTACCTTCCACGATGATCTGGGTGTTCTTCGGTGTGGTCACGGTGATACCCGCTGGCACGTTGAAGTTCACTTCGTGAGAGAGACCGAGCGACAGCTTCAGGGTCGTACCCTGCATCTGTGCACGATAACCAACACCGTTGATCTCGAGTTCTTTTTTGAAGCCTGCAGTCACACCGGTTACCATGTTGGCAACGATGGTGCGGGACATGCCCCACTGCTGACGGGCGCGCTTGGACTTGCCGCGAGGAGTAACAACAACTTTGTTCTCTTCAACGGAAAGGGTCACGTCGTCAGTAGCGGTGAAAGACTGAGAGTCCTTCGGGCCTTTGATTTCGATGGTCTGGCCGGAGACAGAAGCGCTAACGCCACTGGGCAGCTCGACCGGTTTTTTACCAATACGAGACATCAGGCTCTCCTTAGAAGACCGTGCAAAGTACTTCGCCGCCAACATTGTTGGAGCGAGCAGTTGCATCCGACATCACACCTTTGGAGGTGGAGACAATCGACACACCCAGGCCCTGACGGACGGTTGGGATGTCATCAGCGCCCATGTATACGCGACGGCCGGGCTTGGAGACCCGCTGCAGTTCACGAATAACAGGGGTACCTTCGTAGTACTTCAGGCTGATTTCGAACGCCGAGTGGCCGTTCTCTTCAGACGCTTCGTAACCGCGGATGTAGCCTTCGTCGGCCAGTACATCCAGAACCCAACCACGCAGCTTGGACGCCGGGGTGGAAACCACGGACTTGCCACGCATTTGGCCGTTACGGATACGGGTCAGCATATCACCGATAGGATCGTTCATATCGTTCTCTCCTTACCAGCTGGATTTAACCATGCCAGGGATCTGACCAGCAGAACCCAGCTCGCGCAGCGCAATACGGCTGACCTTCAGCTTACGGTAGTAAGCATGTGGACGGCCGGTGAGCTGGCAACGGTTGTGAAGACGGGTTGCCGAGCTGTTGCGCGGCAGTTTCGCCAGTTTCAGACGCGCTTTGAAACGCTCTTCCATTGGCTTGGACTCATCGGCTGCGATTTCTTTCAGCTCGGCGCGCTTAGCAGCATATTTTGCTACCAGACGTTCCCGCTTCTTTTCGCGTTCGATCATTGCTTTTTTAGCCATGTCGTAATCCTCTCAGCCTTACGCGATGAAGGGCATGTTGAAATGCTTCAACAGGCTCTGCGCTTCGGCGTCGGTTTCAGCATCGGTGGCGATGACGATATCCATTCCCCAGTTCTCATCCACTTTATCAAAGTCGATTTCTGGGAACACGATGTGCTCTTTCAAACCGGTGGCGAAGTTGCCACGGCCGTCAAAGCTCGGCTTCACACCACGGAAGTCGCGGATGCGTGGCATCGCAACAGTGATCAGACGATCGAGGAATTCATACATACGGTCGCCACGCAGGGTCACCTTGGCACCCATTGGCATGCCTTCGCGAACGCGGAAGCCAGCAATGGAGTTCTTTGCCACGGTGGTCAGAGCTTTCTGGCCCGCAATTGCGGTCAGATCTGCCTGTGCCGACTTGGCTTTCTTGCTGTCCTTAACGGCTGCACGGCCACAGCCGATGTTCAGCACGATTTTTTCCAGCGAAGGGATCTGCATGTCGTTCTTGTAGCCGAACTCTTCTTTGAGAGCGGCGCGGATGGAATCCTTGTAGAGCGACTTCAGACGTGGGGTGTAGTCTGCGTTATCAAGCATCAATCACGTCCCCTGTGGTCTTTGCGAAGCGAACTTTTTTGTCACCTTCCATGCGGAAGCCAACGCGGGTTGCTTTGCCGTTTTTGTCCAGGAATGCCAGGTTAGACAGTTCGATCGGCATCGCCTGAGGGATGCGACCGCCCTGAGAAGTCTGGCTTTGCTTGGTGTGGCGGATGGCGATGTTGATGCCTTCCACAACGGCTTTGCCAGCGGATGGGTTTACAGAGGTGATTGTACCCTCTTTGCCCTTGTCCTTACCGGCCAGAACGACGACCTTGTCGCCTTTTTTCAGCTTAGCAGCCATCTTACAGCACCTCCGGCGCGAGCGAGACGATTTTCATCATGCCTTTTGCGCGAAGCTCACGAACAACTGGGCCAAAGATACGTGTACCTACTGGCTCGTTGGCGTTGTTCAAGATTACGGCTGCGTTCCGGTCAAAGCGGATTGCAGTGCCATCTTCACGACGGACTTCTTTAGCGGTGCGTACGACGACGGCCTTACGGACGTCCCCTTTTTTAACGCGACCGCGTGGAATGGCTTCCTTAACCGAGACAACAATGATGTCGCCTACGGATGCGTATTTACGCTTGGAACCACCCAGAACCTTGATGCACTGAACTCGGCGAGCGCCGGAGTTGTCAGCAACATCCAGGTTGGTTTGCATCTGGATCATGTGGTTTCTCCCGACCTATGGGGCACCGATGCGTGGTGTATCCCCCAGGGTTTCGACTGACTGTTAAGTCTAGTCGCCAGGAGTCTCTTACGAGACTCTTAGGCTTCCAGAACTTCCCAGCGTTTCGTTTTCGATTTCGGCGCGCATTCGATGATGCGTACTTGATCGCCGACCTTGAAAGCGTTCTGTTCATCGTGAGCCCGGTACTTTTTGGACTTACGGATGGTTTTCTTCAGAACCGGGTGTGTAAAGCGACGCTCTACGGATACGGTTACTGTTTGGGCGTTGGCGTCCGAAGTAACGGTGCCAGTCAGGATACGTTTGGGCATCTTTAAGGCTCCTCTTACTCTGCTGCCGCTTTGGCTTTTTCGTTCAGGATGGTCTTCACACGTGCTGCGCTGCGACGCGCTTCACGGATCTTGGCCGCGTTTTCCAGTTGGCCAGTGGCCGCTTGGAAACGAAGGTTGAACGATTCTTTCTTAAGATTGGCCAGTTCCTCACGGAGCTGATCCGGCGTTTTTTCACGCAGTTCGTTGGCGTTCATCGCCTTTTCCTTTCTCATACATCAGAGGGCGCCCGAGTATGTGCGGGGTGACCCTTTTGCCTGATGGACAAATACAAAACACACGAATCCCGCACACACGGAATCCATGAGATGGCGCTCTATACGGGGGAGTCGGCGGAGTGGCAAGCGAAAGTTGTCGTTTTCCTCTGCCTCGCCTGCCACCCACCGGAGCGTTAGTCGCAGTCGTACCAAACGCTGGTTGCTGCGCGCTTGCTGCCATCCTCAAGCGTTGCGGAGCTCGGCTCTGGAGGCCGAGAAATCTTTGTTTGCGGATGTCCGATGCGCGCACAGTAGTCGTTCATGCGCTAGTCAATTTGCCTCTGAGAGACTTCGTCGGGGAAGTAGACAATATTCACCCCCGTTTCTATCGGGAATGCCAGGTGCACACCTTTTCGATCCGCTTCACTTGGGAAAACCTGATTGATCAAGGTCGCCCGACGATCAGCCGCTGCTTGAGGGTCAACCGTACATGCCGTCATAGTGGCGATGGCACCAAGCAAAATGAGTGAATACGCTTTCAAAGTTCTGTTCCTTTTTTGGGACTGGCGCGATAACTTAAACGCGCTCCCAACTACCAACCCAATTCAACCTAAGCAAGTTTTTGCAAGAGCGGATTCTCCGCAACGGATTGAGACGTGCATTCACCGCTTCTCTCATAACCAGATCCTCTCTATAGATGTCCCCGCGCGCTTAGTGCCGCACACTTTGGGAGGAGTGACCCTGATACCTGTCGACGTAGCGATCTTGTTTATGGGCGCGGCCATTGCCTTGGCGCTGGTGCCGGGACCGGACAACATCTTTGTGCTGACCCAATCGGCCCTGCATGGCCGTATCGCGGGTCTCACCGTCACCTTGGGTCTCGCCAGCGGCTTGATCTTTCACACCACCGCTGTTGCGCTTGGCGTGGCTGTGATCTTTCAGACCTCGCAAGTCGCCTTTGCCGCGTTGAAATACATCGGTGCGGCCTATCTGGCGTACCTTGCGTATAAGTCCTTCACCGCCGCCAAATCCAATCTGGACGGGGACGCCCCTGCGCCAAAGACATCGGCCAGGCAATACACTCGCGGGCTGATCATGAACATTGCCAACCCCAAGGTCACGATCTTCTTCCTCGCCTTCCTGCCGCAGTTTGTTGATCCGGCCAACGGTCCGCTGGTCCTACAATTCTACCAACTCGGCTTCCTGATGATCATCGCAACCCTGCTGGTGTTCGGCTCCGTCGCTCTGGCCGCGGGATGGCTTGGCGACTGGCTCAAGAACTCCCCAACAGCACAAATCTGGCTCAACCGCCTTGCTGGCGTGGTCTTTATCGCCTTGGCCGTGAAGCTGGTCACAGCCGAGCGCTAAAACACAAGACGCCGCTCCGACAAGAGCGGCGTCTCGATTTTCAACGGACACAAAGGCTTACTTCAAACGCCGGCGTTCTCGTACAAGACCGATCATCACCGACACACACATCAGCATCAGCACAATCGCAAACGGGAACCCCGTGACAATTGCTGCAGCTTGCAAGGCACCAAGACCACCACCGAGTAGAAGCACAATGGCGATCGCGCCTTCCAATACGCACCAGAACACCCGTTGCGCAGTCGGCGAGTCGGTCTTGCCCCCCGCGGTGATCGTATCAATCACCAGCGAGCCGGAGTCCGAGCTGGTCACAAAGAAGACCACCACAAGAATAATGCCAATGAAGGACAGCAATCCGGTCATCGGGAAGGCCTCAAACATCTTGAACATCTTCAGCTCAAGCGCAGCCTCCTGAAGCGCCTGTGCGGACCCGCCGGTCACCTGCTCCAATGCAGCCCCACCAAAAACGCTCATCCACAGCGCACCAACGACTGTAGGAATGAACAGAACGCAAATAATGAACTCACGAATGGTGCGTCCACGAGAAATTCGCGCGATGAACATGCCGACAAAAGGCGACCAGCTGATCCACCAGGCCCAATAAAACGTCGTCCAGCCTTGCATAAAGTTCGTGTCTTCACGACCAACCCAATTGGACAATGCTGGAAGCTTGGCAACATAATCGGCCATGCCGCTGAAGAAGGCCGCGATGATGGCCACGGTTGGTCCAACCAACAGCACAAGGATCAGAAGTACCGCGGCCAGGATCATATTGGCCTCAGAGAGGCGTTTCACACCTTTTTCCAGACCTGCGACGACCGACACCAAAGCAAATCCTGTGATCAACACAATCAGCAGAACTTTCATGCTATCACTCACCGGCACACCAAACAGGTAGTTCAACCCCGCCAAAGCCTGACTTGCGCCAAGACCTAGTGATGTGGCCAAGCCAAATATGGTCGCAAACACGGCAAGAATATCGATGACATGTCCTGCAGTGTTGATTGTCACTGAGAACTGACCCGGTATTTTCACCGAGATTTGACCCACCTTCAGTTATGCGTCGTTGTTTATGACGCGGTCAATGCTTGGGTCTCCTTTCCTATTTTCTTTGCT
>Ga0189290_100136_pt1 | contig 53555 bp, 48 predicted proteins | sample UW140minimetaG_FD_130318 | JGI IMG/M metagenome (GOLD analysis project Ga0189290, IMG submission 130318) | Marine microbial communities from the Costa Rica Dome - UW140 mini metaG | ecosystem: Environmental > Aquatic > Marine > Oceanic > Photic zone | place: Costa Rica: the Eastern Pacific...
GGTAAGTTCATATAGATAATTCAAGTCTAAAACTCCTAATAAACGACGATAAAAGTTCTGCTTTGGAATGCGATCACTTAACTGAAAATTGGCGAATAATTTTTCTTGATAGATTTTCTTGCCCTGAATAACCTAAGATACGTAATTATTCAATATCTTAGACTTGTGCAACAGGCACAATGGCTATAAGTAAAAACTCACATTCTGAAAGAACAACTTTATCATATAAAAACGGAGGATAACGAGATGATTGCTCTTTGGAAACTGAATTCTGAAAAAAAATCTAACAAACATATTTTTTTAACTCACGGTACATTTTCCAATCGAAAAATATGTGACGGAATTGCATTTTATTTAGTCGAAAAAGGATTTACGTGTTGGATAATGGAATGGAGAAATCATGGAGAAAGTTCAAAAACTCAAAAGGAATTTAATTTTGAAACCATTGCAAAATATGACATCAAATCAACATTTGATTTCCTCTTCAACAAAGAAAATCTAAAAAACATAAATTGTCTAACACATAGTGGTGGTGGAATTGTTTTGACGATGTTTTTAATTAATAATCCTAGTTATAATTTAAAAATTAATAGCATTACTTTATTTGGAGTGCAAGCATTTGGAGCTGGGATCGAATTAAGTAATCGAATAAAGATTATTTCAAGTAAGTATTTATCAGCATTATTAGGTGAAGTTCCTTCAAAAACCGCAGGTTCAACTGAACACAGTGAAAGTTATTATACAATGAAACAATGGTTCAATTGGAATTTAAATAAGAACTTTATTGGGGAAAATGGTTTTAACTATTTAAAAAGAATGAATAGAGTTAATGTTCCAATATTATCAATTTGCGCTAAAGGAGATAATTTTATAGCACCAAAAAAAGGTTGTGAAAAATTTCTAAATGCATTTGAAAATAAGGAAAACAAACTGCTTTTCTACTCAAAAGAAAACGGAAATTTAGAAAACTATAATCATAGTCGAATATTAAAATCTCAAAGTTCAAAAAAAGAAATATGGCCAATTGTAGAAAATTGGATTACTAACAAAAAAACTATTGCCAACACCGTATAAAATTTATTGCTAGGTTCTACTATACTTACGAAAACCCTCTCAGATTTTCTAGTTGGTTTTGTATTTAGTAAGTTAGGTGCTTAATCAACGCAAAAAATCTTATACCAAAACATTATAACCAATAACCAATAACCTACTCTAAAAACTATCCTCCAATAAATTCAATCAAAGGAATTTCACATTACAAATGAGCAGAATAAATATCGGTTATATGACGTAAAAATTTCGAGTATTCAAATCGAAGGTCTTTTGCTATTATTCTTCCTCTAACACTTCAAGACGTTTTTGTAATTCAAGAATCAACAGTTGTAATTCCTCATTTTTTTCTTCCTGTAATTTTATCGTTTCTTGTTGCTCTTGAACAGAGTTTACCAACATATAGATTAACGCTGAAGGGTCGTAACTCAGTAGCTCTTGACCAGGGGTTAGTCTGCTATTTCTCTCTACTTTGTTTACAGAAGCGTCTTCACCTCCTCCTGTTGTTTCTTCCTCTGGATTGTATTTAAAAGACTCAACCATATAAGGAGCAATATTTTGCATCTCCTGGGCAATTATTCCAACAAACTCTTTTTCTGGGTTTTGTTTCATTGCAAATTCTTCAATGTATTTAAACTTCACAGGTTTAATTTTCATTAGCGCATCCAGCCCATCTGTATATTCACTGACATCTTTCTTAATTCTCAAATCTGAGAACACTGTCCATGAACCTCCCCCAGTCTTATTCGCTGTACCTGAGACCGAAAGATTAGCAGTTGGTACGCCAGTATTAATACCAACAAAGTTAGTAGCATTTTGAAAAGTCATTACATCTGAAAAATCGTCACGTATAGTTAGATTATCGAAATGATCCATGTAAACATACCAATCTTGTCCATTCTCATGAGAAGAAGTATATCTGATTCCATCACTTATGTCTGTATCTTTTTGGGTTAAATGAAGACCGGCACCTGGCGTAGGAGTATTAATACCAACTTCACCTATTGCATCAACAGATATTCCTCTGTCTGTTCCATTACCAGAAATAAAGAAGGATCCCAACTCAATGTTTTGCGTTAGGACATGATTGCCTAAGTTATCCGAATTCTCCACATTCTTTGCATACAATGCATAAGGAACGCTCATCAATTGACTTGTTCCCATTACTACGTAACTTGTACCTCCGGTAACGTCAACAGCCGTTTCTATAAAATAAGGTCCATTTACCCAATCAATTAATGCAATATCGCCACTTACGACAGTTCCGTTTCCTATTTCTAAGTTTATTAAACCAAATGCATTAGTCGTTGGTACAAAAATTTCTTGATATACCACTGTGCCGCCAGCACTCCCCTGCCTAATAGTCATTTGCATTCCAACAGCTTGGTTATTTAAAATGATATTTCCTGCATCCCGAAGTACTGACTGGTACTTAAATCCTTCTGGTACCTGCCCAAAAGTTGTTAACGAGATCGTTGTAATAGCAATCAATGTAGATATTAGTTTTTTCATGTCGATTTGTATTAATGCGTTTTAATTATTTTGAATGTTTTTAGATTTTGCGTTTAATTATTCAAAGTCAATGAATAATTACCAAGAGCCAATTGACCTACCTGAACGGACGTTTGTTCAGCGAAAAGTTTATCCTGTAAAACAATTTTCCAAAGTGCATCATAAAGTGTATAAGTAACATCCTCAAACATAATCGCCTGAATATTCAATACATCTTCTGTCGGGTTCGGAAAAATAATAGCCTCGTAATTAGGAGGATGATCCTCTACTCCTAAAAAATTACAGTTGCTTTGATGGAATCCTTGCACAAGGATTATTCGACCCATCAGTTCCTGTATTAATAATTACCTCACCTATCGTAAAATCGATACTTCCCGTTCCATTCATGTATGAATCTCCTTGGGTTGAAAGAACTTCCTGCGCTGAGACGGATAAAGTGGTTAGATGTGAAAAGAAAAATAGCTTAAGCCAAATAATTTTTAAACCTCTCATAAATTTTATTTTTTACAATTCTTCTATACAAAGAAACATGATAATCTTAGCAGAGACTATCCTTAAAAGCTCAAAAAATATACTTTAAGGTTCATTGAGTATAAATTACAAATTGTGTGAAAGAAAGGCTTACCAAATCGCACTTCATTTTAAATGATGAGTGGTTTGATTAAACGTAGATTCGATCCAATTCTACAAACGACAAAGAAAAGATGGTTATAACACTGGCTAAAAAAAATACGGGATGTATGCTTCGTACAATTAACTCCTTTTAGGAAATCATTCCTATCTTTAAAAGAAAGTTACGCTCAGGAGCCCCGCACTATTTCCTAGCCTAAACGTTGTGGATAATTAAACCTATCAGAGTCAAAGTAGTCTAAAGATAAAACAAATTAATAATGAAAGTTACAAGATATATTTTACCATTTATAATACTAACACTAATATCTAGTTGTAGATTCAATACAGAGAAAAAAACTAAAGACAACGTCACTTCAGAATCGCTTATGCTTTCAAAAATTGACTTTACAAAAGAGTATCAAATAAATGATGATGAATTTGGCACAAAAACGAAAGTAGTGATAGAAAATGGGAATCGTATAATGACAACAAACGGTTTACCAAACCATCCCACAGGAACATTTCCTAATGAAGGTAATCCAAATTCCATTAAAGCACAAGACCTTGAATATTCACTGAGTTTAAACCCAAAACTAACTGGTGAAAGCAAATGGGCTCGCGAACCTGGAATTGCTATAAATGGAGTTAAATTTGAACCAGAAACGGCAGAAAGATTTGTTTGTGAAACTGGCGAAGTTTATAAGATAGAGGCTATTCAAGCTTTGGTTAATTTAGGATTGGATTTTAATAACGCTCACGTTCAACCAACTGGTGCTTATCATTATCACGGAGTTTCTGCCGAATTGATAAAAAAACTGGACAATGGGAAAGACGTCATTCTTGTAGGATATGCTAAAGACGGTTTTCCTTTGTATTATTCTAAAAGTGGGAAATACAAACCAAGTTATGTATTATCCGAGTATTTAAGAACAGGTGATGTTTGCAATTATATTAATCCTCACCAATCAATGAAAAAAGAACTAAATAATACAAGACCAGATGGTACTTTTGTATCTGACTGGACTTATGTAGATGGATTAGGACAATTAGATGAATGTAACGGAATAGAAATCGATGGAGAATATGGATATTTTATAACTGACGAATATCCTTATGTTAGTCGATGTCTGAAAGGAGAATTTAAAGAAAATCATCCACCAAGTCCACCACCAGGACAACATAATCATTAAATGGAAGTGCTACATTTGAGAGGACATTATTAATAATCCAATAATTGTTCAATTTTAGCTTTTACTTTTTCTGTAGACGGAATCATGGTTTTCTCTAAAGTAGCGTTTAAAGGTATTGCTGGCATATTCTCGCTACCAATAGTTAATACTGGCGCATCTATATATTTAAAACACTCTTCTTGTATTTTTCCAGATAAAGCTCTTGCAAAACTATTGTTAGAAGGTTCTTCTGTTACCACTAAACATTTACCCGTTTTTTTAACCGATTTCATAACAGTATCTTCATCTAAAGGATATAGGGTACGTAAATCGATGACTTCTATTTGATCTTTCATCCCTAACTCTTCAGACGCATTCATAGCCCAATGTACTCCCATTCCATATGTAACAATAGTTAGTGTTTCTACATCTTCTTGCTTCCAGATTTCCTGTAATACCCATGCTTTTCCTAAAGGCAATATATAATCTTCGCTTGGCTCTACAGATGTAGCTCCTTGCGTCCCTGGTACTTTAGACCAATACAAACCTTTATGTTCTAAAATAACTACTGGGTTAGGATCGTAATAAGCAGCTTTCATTAAACCTTTTAAATCGGCGCCATTACTTGGATATGCTATTTTTATTCCTCTAATATTTGTAATTACACTTTCTACTGAAGACGAGTGGTAAGGTCCTCCACTACCGTAAGCACCAATAGGTACACGTAAAATCATACTTACTGGCCATTTTCCGTTAGATAAATAACAGCTTCTACTTACCTCTGTAAACAATTGGTTTAGTCCTGGCCATATATAATCGGCAAACTGAACCTCAACTATTGGCTTTAAACCTACAGCACTCATTCCTACCGTAGAACCTACTATAAAGGCTTCTTGAATTGGTGTATTGAATACACGGTCGTCTCCAAATTTTTGTGCTAATGTTGCCGCTTCTCTAAATACACCTCCTAATCTACCTCCAACATCTTGCCCGTATAATAAGCATTCTTTATGCTCTTTCATTAATTCCTCTACAGCAAATAAGGCACAATCTACCATAACCACCTTTTCGGCACCTTCTGGAGAGCGTACTCCTTTTTCTTCTATTATAGGTGTTGGTGCAAAATCGTGAGTAAATAAATCTTCTGGTGTAGGATCTTCTGCTTTTAAAGCTTTTTCAAAGTCCGATTGTACTTTTGCTTTTGCAGTATTTTCTATTGCCTCAACGTCATCTTGTGTAAAGCCTGCTGCTATTAATTGTTGTTTTAATACTGGATAAGGATCTCTTGATCTTGCCTCTTCTAAATCATCTCTATACCACTCCATTCTTACTCCAGAGGTATGGTGATTTAATAATGGTACTTTTGCATGTACTAAAAATGGACGACGTTCTTCTCTAATGGTTGCTATTACTTTTTCTAATGCCTCGTAGCTTTCTGTAAAGTTTGCACCGTCTATTGAAATTGCATCTAACCCATGAAATCCTTGTGCATATTCAAAAGCATTTTGCGCTCTAGTTTCAGCCGCATTTGCAGAGATATCCCAACCGTTATCTTGTACTAAGTATAATATTGGCATTTGTTTTAAAGCTGCCATTTGGAAGGCTTCTGCTATTTCTCCTTCTGTAACCGATGCATCTCCTAAAGAGCATACTACTAATGGTAGCTCCTTTAAAGCATCATCATTTAAGCCTTGTAGCTCTTTATATTGCATTCCCATAGCAACTCCTGTTGCTGGAATGGCTTGCATTCCTGTTGCAGAGGATTGATGTGGAATTTTTGGTTTATCGTCATCTTTTAAACTTGGATGAGAATAATAGGTACGCCCGCCAGAAAAAGGGTCTTCTTTTTTTGCTAATAATTGCAACATCACATCATAAGGTTCTAAACCAAATGATAATAACATAGCATCATCTCTATAATACGGAAAAGCATAATCTTGAGGTAATAACTGTAAACCTAATGCTATTTGTATAGCTTCATGCCCTCTTGATGTTGCATGCACATATTTTGATACTTGCTTAAAATTTGCTTCGTACAACTCTGCCATTGCTTTTGATGTACATAATTTTAAAAATCCTTTTTCTAGTATGTCTTTTCTCATATTCATTTCCCAAGAAAATGGGAATCTTTTTAAATTCTGTTTACATTAAATAACAATGCTTAATGTAAAATATATTCTATATTGTTAATAGCTATGTATCTATAGGTAACGATTAATAGTAAGTATGTTTTACTATACCAGCTCTTTTTCTACTTTAATCATCCAATTAAACTTATCGTCTACTTTTCCTGTTTTAATAGCGTTTAAAGTGTCGTTTACTTCAAGACCTACAGGGCTTTCATTTGATACATGGATAACCTCATCTTCTACTCCAATAGACTGAATATATGCAATTCCTACTGCAGTTCCTGTTCCAAAGGCTTCTTCTAAGGTTTCGTTTTTAGAAGCTTCTTTAATTTCATCTATAGTTATTGCTCTTTCTATTACTTCGTACCCCTTGTCTTTTAAAACGTCTATAACACTCATACGTGTTATACCATCTAAAATAGAACCGTCTCTCTTTGGTGTTACCATTTTACCATCTATTTTAAAGAAGATGTTCATGGTTCCTACTTCTTGTATGTATTTATGTTCTACTGCATCTAACCATAATACTTGGTCATATCCTTTTGCTTTTGCTAATTCTGTTGGGCGAATTGCTGCGGCATAATTTCCTGCTGCTTTAGCTTCTCCCGTTCCTCCATTAGCAGCTCTTATATATTTTTTTTCTGCCCATAACTTTATACGTTTACTAAAAAACGGTCCTGCTGGCGAGGCCATTATTATAAACTTATAATGTGTTGCTGCTCGCATACCTATAAATGGCTCATCTGCATACATAAATGGTCTTAAATATAATGCACTTCCATCTGTTGGCGGAATCCAATTGCGCTCTAAATCGACTAATTGCTTTAAGCCTTCAACAAATAAATCTTCAGGAAAATCTGGCATTCCCATACGGTCTGCACTAAAGTTTAATCGTGCTGCATTTTTATCGGCACGAAATAGCATTGGGTTACCATCGGCATCTACTGTTGCTTTCATCCCTTCAAAAATAGCTTGCCCATAATGTAATGCCATTGCTGCTGGATGCGTTGGTATTAATGCTAAGGGTTCTATTCTTGGGTTTGTCCATTCTCCATTTTCAAAATCACAAATAAACATGTGGTCTGTAAACGTTGTTCCTAATGGAATGTTATTAAAGTCTAAAGCGTCTACTTTAGATTCTGTTACTTTAATTATGTTGATTGTATGTGACATTATATTTTGGTTGTTATATTTTTCTGTTAGTATCAAATTGCTCGAAATAATCGGCTACACGACGTACAAAAGAGCCTCCTAGAAAGCCATCTACTACACGATGATCAAAAGACAATGACAAATACATCATGCTACGTATTGCTATTTCATCACCATTTTCGGTTTCTATTACTTCTGGTCTTTTCTTTATTATCCCTAAAGCTAATATGGCTACTTCCGGTTGATTTATAATTGGAGTTCCCATTACACTTCCAAATGTGCCTACATTAGATATTGTGAAGGTGCTTCCTTTTATATCGTCTCCGCCTAATTTATTTTCTCTTGCTTTTCCTACTAATTCGTTAACATTAGTAGCTATAGTCTTTAAATCTTTAGTATCAGCATTTTTTACAACTGGTACAATTAAGTTTCCACTTGGTAAAGCTGTTGCCATACCAATATTAATGTCTTCTTTTACTATAATGTTATTACCATCTACAGATGCATTAATATTTGGAAAGTCTTTAACTGCTTTTGCTACTGCCTCAACAAACAAAGGTGTAAAGGTTAAACGCTCTCCGTATTTTTCTTGAAAGGCTACTTTATTTGCATTACGCCAGTTTACCATATTGGTTAAATCTGCTTCTACATAAGCCGTAACGTGAGGAGACGTATGCTTTGAATACACCATATGATCTGCTATCATTTGACGCATTCTATCCATCTCTATCACTTTACCTTTTCCTTTATCGAAATTTAATTGTGGAATACGATAAGCTGTAGGATCTTGTTGTGCTACTGGTTGCGCAAATTTATATGGTCTTCCTTCTTCTATGTACTGAAATACATCACTTTTTCGTAATCTGCCTTCGTGTCCAGTTGCAGGTATACGCGCTAATTCTTCGAAACTAATATGTTGTTCTTTAGCTATTTTTATAATTAACGGAGAAAAGAATGTATTTGTATTGGCTACTGAAAATGAAGTTGAACTAGAACTAACAGCTGCCTGAACTGGTTTTGGTCGTTTAGGAGCTTTCTCTTTTTTAACTTCTGTAGTTTTTGATGCCTCTTTAGCTTTAGTTGCTGTCGCTTCTGAAACCTCTAATATGGCAATCACCTCTCCTACTGGAACAACATCTTTAGCTCCATATAATGTTTTCTCTAAGGTTCCGCTTGAAGGTGCTGGCACCTCATTATCAACCTTATCTGTTGCAACTTCTAAAATAATATCTCCTTCATCAAAACTATCTCCTTCGGATACTAACCAATTAATAATAGTTCCTTCTGTTATACTTTCGCCCATCTTGGGCATTTTTAATTCCAACTTCATTAATGAAAATATGATTTTATTAAAGAAATAAAATTAATAAATTAACAAAAATACTTCTGTTAAAATCTTTATATTTTACTCTATAAAGAATAAAAAACTTTTAAAAAGTATTAATGAAGTTTTCTATTCTTTTATATATTATATTTACACACTAATAAATAACATTTTTCTTATGCAGCATTCGTTAGACAAAATAGATACTAAAATCTTGTCTTTACTACAGCAAAATAGTGATAGAACCACAAAAAGTATTGCTAATGAATTAGGTATGACAACCACTCCTATATTTGAACGTATTAAAAAACTAGAAAAAGCTGGTTATATAAAAAAATATGTTGCGCTTTTAAACCATAAGAAAATTGGGCTTAAGCAAACTGTTTTTATTGGTATTACTTTACAAGGGCATACAAGAAGTTATCTTGAGAAATTTGTAAAACAAATTAATAGCTTTCCAGAAATAATTGAATGCCACAGAGTAAGTGGAAACTACGATTATTTATTAAAACTTGTTGTTGAAGATATTGAGGCTTATGAGACTTTTATAATTACAAAACTTACCCTACTCCCTTATTTAGGAAATGTACAAAGTTTAATTACATTATCTACAGGAAAAGATACTAACGAGATTGATTTAAGTAGTATTAGTTAATGTTGTTTTTTAAACGCTTCCCGTAGTGTTTGATATGCTTCTTCTTGAGTAGGCAAATCTTTTGGAACTTCGCGTAAAGGTTCAACTGCTTTTAATGTTTCATGACAATCTGTTGGTAATTGTTGGTATAATTGCGTGCCTTTAGTTTTCCAAGCTATCATGTCGTCACTTACTTGCTTAATTACTTTTGCAGGGTTGCCAACTACTAAACTTCTATTAGGTATTTTAGTTTCTGCCTTTACAAAAGCCATTGCTCCTATTATACTTTCATCCCCAATTTCTGCATCATCCATAATAACAGTATTCATTCCTACTAATACATTACGACCAATATTAGCTCCATGAATAATAGCTCCATGACCAATATGCGCACTTTCTTTTAACGTTATAGATTTACCAGGAAACATATGCACTGTACAGTTTTCTTGTACATTAACTCCATCTTCTAAAATGATTTGGCCCCAATCTCCACGAATTGCAGCTCCAGGTCCTATATAACAATCTTTACCAATAATAACATTTCCTGTTACTGCTGCTAAAGGGTGTACAAAACTAGATTCATGAACAACTGGTGTGTATCCTTTAAATGCGTATATCATACTATAATTCTTCTATTATTGACTTTCCTTTACTTCTATCATTACAGGTCCATTGCCACTCTTCATGTAATCTAATTTTACCATTCAGCAATACCTCGGGAGTAGATTTACAAGTACCCGTCATTAATTTTCCTTCAATATTAATTTGATGATATCTCATATTTATTTCACCATTAGGTGAAACTATTCCTACAAGATGACCTTTAACAATATTACCTCCTGAATAATCAGAAGAAACGATGTTTCCATTTTGTTTATAATGAAACACCGTTTCTTCAGAGGTTTCTCCATTAATGGTATTTTGGACAGCTTTAAATTTCTTATCATTATAGTTAATTATATCCATTTTAAAACTTGTCACTTTTATCCAATATTATTTAAATCCTTTTAATTTTTCTTTTGTAAACTCAGAAAGCACTAATTTGCCACTAGTTGCTGCCCTTTCAGCCAATAATTCATCCCAATCGTCTGTGCCTTTCCAGAATATTTTTTTCATTTCCTTCATTGCTTCAGTGTTATATGTACATAAATGTTCTGCTGTTGTTTTTACAGCTTCATCTAACTCATCGTTACTTTCAAATACTTTTGTAAATAACCCTTTTTGCATTCCCCATTCTGCTGGATAAAATGAATTTGCATCTATAGCAATTTGAGACATTGCGCTTAAGCCCATTTTACGTTCTATAGCTGGCCCAACAACAAATGGTCCTATTCCTATATTTAATTCGCTTAATTTTATTGCTGCATATTTCGATGCCATACAATAATCGGTTGCTGCTGCTAAACCTACTCCTCCTCCAACGGTTTTACCTTGGATTCGTCCTATTATAAATTTAGGACATTTACGCATGGCGTTAATGACATTTGCAAACCCAGAAAAGAACACTTTTCCTGTTGCTGCATCATTTATATTTATTAGTTCTTTAAAGCTTGCGCCAGCACAGAAGGTTCTGTCTTTTCCACTTTTCAAAACAATAACCTTTATAGCATCATTTTGTCCTGCTTCTGTTATTGTCTGTGCTAATTTTGCTAATACATCTCCTGGCAAAGAGTTATGCGCAGGATGAAAAAATTCTATATATCCTACTTCGTTTTCTATATTTATTTTAACGTATGGTTGTGTCATCACACTTGTGTGTTCCCGTGTAAACGGGAATCTATTTTTATTTGTTAAACTTAAATTTTATTATATAAATCCATCCAATCTGGATTTGTTTTTTCTATTAATTTAATTTTCCAATCTCTGTTCCATTTCTTCATTTGCTTCTCTCTCAATCTAGCATCTTTTTCAACATCAAATGATTCAAAATAAACTAATCTATCTAAATTATATCTTGCTGAAAATGCAGTCGAATGCACCTTATTTTTATGCTGATATATTCTTCTTTTTAAATCTTTTGTAAGCCCTATATATAGAACGCCTTCTTTTTTATTTGTTATAATATAGACGCACCATTTCATATTTATTTTTCAATTTAAAAAGGACTCCCGATTTCTCGGGAGTTTCGAACAATTCAATTTGCTATAGCAAATTGAATTGTTCGAAATGATGATTAAGATGCTTTCGTTCTAACAAATACGATTCGTATTTATTTAATTCACCGAATACTAAATTCTTTAAAACTGCATCTGGATTGTCTTGAAAAAATGCTAAGTACTTAAATCGTTGTTCAATAAATTTATCTTTTGCTGTTTGCAAATCTGCATGTACCAAAGGAGCCAAAGTGTCTTTTTCTAATAATGGGAACTTTGAATTCTGTGGAAACTTTTCAAAATTATACAAACTGTCGTGTACTTTTTCTAGTATTTTTTCAGGTGTAGCTATTTCAAAGTCTTGTATTTCTCCACCTGCAATTTTATAAGTATGCTCTAAATGTTCTAACATATGCTGCGGTGTCATAATCCCCCATTTAGGTTTACTATCTTCAGATAATTTAGCTAGGCATGCTGTTATAGTATCTGAAGTCATTTCTGTAAACACCTCTTGCCTCTTTTCTACCATTGTTAAAATAGTAGCAACACATACTAATGGATCTTCTTTTTCTGCTCCTGCTGGTAAAACAGCATTTGCATCATCTACATTTGCATCAAAAATCTCTACATACCATTTTACTATACCGCTTGGATGTTCTTGACCTCTGCTATCTCTATCTACTTTTTGTTTACAGGTTAAACGCACATATAGTGTGTCGTTATGATAAATAGGACGTAAAAACCTAATTTCTTCTAAACCATAGTTTGCTGCAACAGGACCTTTATTAGGGTACACAAACAATCCTGCAGCCATAGATATAATGAAGTATCCATGAGCCGTTCGTTTTTCAAAAATACTTCCGTCTAGGCTAGTAATATCTGTATGAGCATAAAAATGATCCCATGTAATATTCCCAAAGTTTACAATATCCGTATCCGTGATTGTTCGGTTATGGGTTTTTAAAGACATTCCTGGCTGAATATCTTCCCAGTGATATGCAAATGGGTGCTTTGGAGATGGTTTGTATGCTGCTTTTGGCTGATACATTCCTGTGATCTCTGTTAAAGTCGTTGGAGAGCCTTGAATAGCTGTACGTTGCAAATAGTGCTTAATACCTCGCATTCCTCCCATTTCTTCTCCTCCACCTGCACGTCCTGGTCCTCCATGTACTAAACTTGGTAATGGAGATCCATGTCCTGTACTTTCTTTAGCCATTTCGCGGTTAATAACCATTATACGACCATGATGACTCGCTGCATTTACAACATAATCTTTAGCTATTTTATCATCGTTAGTTGCAATTGATGATACTAATGATCCTTTACCCATTTGAGCTAAAGTAATCGCTTCATCTAATGTTTTATATGGCATTATAGTACTTACTGGACCAAACGCCTCTCGTTCATGAATTGCTGTGTTTTGAAATGGGTGATCTGCTCTTAATAATATTGGACTTATAAATGCTCCTTTATTAGCATCTGCTCCAATAGTTTCTATTTTGTCAAGACTTCCGTAAACAATTTCTGCTTCTTTTGCTAAATCGGTAACTGAGTCTCTTACTGCTTCTACTTGCTGTTTACTAATAAGTGATCCCATTCTAACTTCTTTTAGTCTTGGGTCTCCTATAGTTACTTTATCTAGTGCTTTTCCTAAAGCTATTTGTACATCTTCTACTCTATTCTCTGGTACAATAATTCGCCTAATTGCTGTACATTTTTGCCCAGCTTTCACCGTCATTTCTTTTCGTACTTCTTTTACAAATAAATCGAATTCTGGTGTTCCTGGTACTGCATCTTCTCCCAAAATAGAAGCATTTAAGGAATCTGCTTCCATTGTAAAAGGAACGGCTTCCTGAATAATTCTAGGATGTGCTTTTAGCAAACGTCCTGTTGCAGCAGACCCTGTAAAGGTTACCACATCTTGAGATTCTACAGTATCTAAGATATTACGCACAGTCCCATTAATGATCTGCAATACGCCTTCTGGTAAAATCCCAGAATCTATAATTGTTCTTGCTACTGCTTCCGCTAAATAAGATGATGATGGCGCTGGCAACACTACTGCTGGTACTCCGGCCATCCAGTTAACTGCACATTTTTCTAACATTCCCCATACAGGGAAGTTAAAGGCATTTATATGTACTGCGACTCCTTTTTTAGGCACCATAATATGATGCGCCATAAAACGACCTCCTCGAGATAAATCTATTGGATCTCCTTCTACATGATACGGCTGGTTAGGAAATAATTTACGTAATGATGCATTAGCAAATAAGTTTCCAAAACCTCCTTCTATATCTATCCAGCTATCAATTTTTGTTGCTCCTGTTCTATAGCTTAATTCGTAAAAATCTTTTTTTCGCTTTGTTAGGTATAACGCTAAACTTTTAAGCATGTTTCCACGCTCTTGAAATGTCATTTTACGAAGTACTTCTCCTCCTTTTGTTCTTCCGTAGTTTAAAATTTCGGGAACATCGAGACCTTCAATAGCTACGCTTGTAAATGCATCTCCTGTAATTGCGTCTAATACTGGAATTCCTTCTTCTTTTCCTTCTGTCCATTGCCCTTGGACGTAATGTTGTATTTTCTTCATAATGATATTATGCCATTATTCTTATTATTCTTCCTGTAATTTTCCCTTCAATAGATTTAATGTAACCGTCTACAATTTTATGCATTGGTACTGGTGTATTTCCAGGAAAGTAATCTTTGTATTTCTCGTAAGCATCTTCGACCAAGTCTGAACTTACAGTATTAATTCTAATACCATTTTCCAACTCTAAAGCGACAGCTTTTATAAAGCTATGAATTGCTCCATTTACCATAGCCGCACTAGTGGTCATATCTACTGGGTCATCTGCTAGAATACCTGTAGATAATGTAATTGATCCGTTTGGGTTTAAATAATCTTTACCAATGCGAACCACATTTACTTGCCCCATTAATTTGCTATTAATGCCTATATAAAAATCTTCTTCGGATAAATTATTGAATTTATCCCATTTAGCATCACCAGCAATTGAAACAATAGCATCTAACTTCCCAACTGTATTAAACATTGATTTTAAAGATTTTGAATCTGAAAAATCAACTTTTATATCTCCCGAATTTCTTCCAGCAATAATCGTTTCATGTTTTACAGAAAGTCTTTCTACAACTTTTCTTCCTATTGTTCCGTTTCCACCAATGATTAATATTTTCATATTATACGCGTTCTATTATAGCTGCATAACCTTGACCAACTCCAATACACATAGTAATTAATGCATATTTTTTATTTTGTTCATGTAGCTCTAATGCAGCTGAATAGGCTATTCTTGCTCCCGTTACGCCTAATGGGTGACCAATAGCTATTGATCCTCCATTTGGATTTAATCTTGCATCATCATCTGCTAGCCCCCATGCTCTTGTACAAGCTAATGCTTGTGCAGCGAAAGCTTCGTTTAACTCAATAACATCCATATCATCCATAATTAAACCTGCTTTCTCCAACGCTTTGTTTGACGCTTGTACTGGTCCAATACCCATTATTCTAGGTTCTACTCCAACAACTGCTGAGCTAACGATTCTCGCTAATGGTTTTAGATTATATTTTTTCACAGCATCTTCCGAAGCGATAATAGTCGCAGCTGCTCCATCATTTAACCCTGATGCGTTTCCGGCTGTTACACTTCCTCCTTCTTTTTTAAAAGCTGCTCTTAATTTCCCTAGTACTTCTAATGATGTGTTTGGTTTTACAAATTCATCTTTTAAAAACTGAATAGGATCTTTTTTACGTTGTGGAATTTCTACCGTAACTATTTCTTTTGCTAGACGGCCATTTTCTTGTGCTTTTGAAGCTTTCATTTGACTCCAATACGCAAACTTATCTTGGTCTTCTCTAGATATATTATATTTTTCAACTAGGTTTTCAGCTGTCATTCCCATACCGTCTGTACCATATAACTTTTGCATTTTTGGGTTTATAAAACGCCATCCAAAAGTAGAGTCATACATTTTAGAGTCACCTCCAAAAGCAGTTGATGGTTTAGCCATTACGTATGGGCCACGTGTCATATTTTCTACTCCTCCAGAAATAAATAAATCTCCATCTCCTGCTTTTATTGCTCGATTTGCATGTATAATTGCAGATAATCCTGAGCTACATAAACGGTTTACAGTTTCTCCTGGTACTGTAAATGGTAATCCAGCTAATAATGATGACATACGTGCTACATTACGATTATCTTCCCCGGCTTGATTGGCACACCCCATAATAACATCATCATAAGCTTCCTTTGGAATATTTGGGTTTCGCTCTACAACCTCCTTAATTACTAATGCGCCTAAATCGTCTGTTCTTACAGCCGATAATGTTCCTTTGTAATTTCCTATTGGTGTACGTACACCGTCTATTATATATGCTTCCATTTATATTTTTTTGATTTACGAATTGCAATTCACAAACTATTCTGTAAATAGAATTCTTAAATTTATTTTACTATTCCCAATCTTTTTGAGTTCTATAGACAACACCTTTAAACAATGCTACTAATTCGTCATCGCGTTTCACCTCGATGATATTAAAGCCTAATTTATTATTTACTTTTTCTATTACCGATTCTGCAACAATATAATCTCCTTCATTTAATGCTTCTATATGATTAATACTTGTCTCTATTGAAACCGCATATTTACCATGCGTATTTGCAGCAAACCCAAAAGCGGTATCTGCTAATGAATAACTTATTCCGCCATGCGCTTTATTCATACTATTAAGCATTTCCTTTCTAATAGTCATTCCCACTTTGCAACGTCCTATTTCACATTCTAATATCTCAATGCCTAGCCATGTGCTATAGGCATCTTGAGATAACATTTTATATGGAATTTCTTCTCCTTTCATTAACTATTCTTTATAAATAATACACTCTACGTTTTTAAGATTTGATTTAGAAATATTCTTTGCTTCAATTTTATCTTTACACGTTATAAAAACGGAAATGGAATAAAACCCTCTCTCATAATTCTCTTTGCTATTAACCAAACCTATTCTTCTTATTCTTCTTTTAATCTTTCTACCTTCAAAATCAAATTCAATAAAATCACCTATTTCTAAGTTTTGGTTATTATTAATATAACCAAAGAAAGTTAATCCTTCACCTTTAATCATTGCAACCATTTGTAAAAAGAAAACTGGATTGTTTCTCATTAAAAGAACGTTTTCCCTTCTCTATTCATTTTACGTAATAATGGACTACAACGGTATCTATCTTCATGGTATTCGTTATACATATTATCTAATGTATTTACACACCAATCGATACCCTTTTCGTCTGCCCAAGCTAATAATCCTTTAGGGTAATTTACTCCTTTAGTCATTGCATTATCTATATCTTCTGCTGATGCTATATTTAAAAACAATGCATCTGCTGCTTCGTTAATTAGCATAGCTAATACACGATTATATATTTGTTCTGCCAACTCATTATCTTTAGTTGGCTCTGGTTTTATTGCTCCTTCTGAATAATCATAATAGCCTTTTCCAGATTTCCTGCCTAAATATCCTGCTTCAGAAAAACGCTTTTGCGTAAATGCTGGCTTGTATCTTGGATCGAAATAAAAAGCTGTAAACACAGTTTCTGTTACCGTATAATTAACATCATTTCCTATAAAATCCATTAATTCAAAAGGCCCCATACGGAAACCTCCTAATGTTTTTAAACTATAATCTATAGTTGCAAAATTGGCTATACCTTCTTCATAGATTCTTAAGGCTTCTCCATAAAACGGACGCGCTACTCTATTTACAATAAACCCAGGTGTATCTTTAGCTACGGCTACTACTTTTTTCCAATCGGAAATAGTTTGTATTGCTTTTTCTAATACTTCATCTGATGTTTGAATTGCAGGAATAACTTCTACCAATTTCATTAAAGGTGCTGGATTAAAAAAATGAATCCCTACACAACGTTCTGGTTTTTCAAGAGAAGCTGCTATTGATGCTATTGATAGACTTGAAGTATTTGAAGCTATAATACAATCGTCCGCTACATAACTTTCTAATTCTGAAAACACTTTTTTCTTAATGTCTAAATTTTCAATTATGGCTTCTATTGTTAAATTTGAATCTGCTAAATCTTTTAAAGTATCAACATAAGATATATTTCCTTGTATTCTTGATTTTTCAGCAGTATCTATACGACCTTTTACTATAAGTCTTGATAATATTTTTTCTAATGCTGCTTTTGCTTTATCTAATGCATTTTGATTGGTATCGTATAGTTTTACTTTGCATCCTGAAGTTGCAGCTACTTGAGCAATACCGCTTCCCATTGTTCCCCCACCAATTATTCCTACGTTCATAGTTTAATTTCCTTTAAAATTTGGTTTTCTTTTTTCTATAAATGCCGCTACTCCTTCTGCATAATCATTACTTTGCGCTGCTTCAATTTGCAGTTTAGATTCTAAAGCTAATTGCGCTTCTAAATCATTTGTCATAGATTGATTAAATAGTTCTTTAATCTTCCCTAATGCTGCTGTTGGCATATTTGCCATTTTTACAGCCAGTTTATTTATAGTGTCTTCAAAATCTTCTAAAGCAACATATTTGTATATCATTCCTATTCTTTCTGCTTCTTCTGCAGATATTTTATCTCCTAACATTGCTAAAGCTAATGCTTTTTGAAACCCTATAAGTCTAGGTAAAAAGAAAGTCCCTGCACTATCTGGCACTAACCCAATTAAACTAAAAGCTTGTATAAAGCTAACTTTTTCGTGAGCAACAACTACATCACAGGCTAATGCTATGTTTGCTCCTGCTCCTGCCGCTACACCATTTACTGCTGCAATTATTGGTTTCTTTATAGAACGAATTCTAGTTATAATGGGGTTATAATGTTCTTCTAATATTTTTTTAAACCCTGGGTTTAGTTCTGGATCTGTTACTTCTTTTAAATCTTGTCCAGCGCAAAATGCTTTACCATTACCTGTTAATACAATAGCTCTAACCTCTTCATTTATTTCACAAGCATCAAAAGTTTCTTGCAATTTTATAGCCATTTCGCGGTTAAAACTATTAAACACTTCTGGTCTATTTAATGCTATATATGCTACTTTATTTTCTATTTTTAATTCTATTGAATTCATTTTAATCTTCTATTTTAAACTGTGGATTGTAAATTAATCCTATAATATTATTCCAAGGATCGTAAAGGCTTGCTACCATTATTTCTCCTCCTACATTGTTAGGTTCTTCATGTTTAGTTGCTCCTATACTAATAAAGTGCTCATAGGCTTTATTAATATCTTCCACTCCCCAATAAGAGAATACGTTCTCAGTTTTTGAAGCATTGTCTCTTTTTTCTGGTTGTAAACCTAACTCATATCCTTTAATATTAAACCCCACATAAAAGGGTTCATTGAAATAGGGTTTAACTAAAAAAGCTTCAGAATACCATTCTGTAGCTTTTTTTATATCGTCAACCATATATATTGTGGTGCGAAGACCTAACATAAAAGATTCGTTTTTGCTCATCCCTAATTGAACTTATTTATATTTTTATTTTAAACATTTAAAATAATCAAAAGGCTCCTGACAATCATCGCATTGAAATTGCGCTTTACATGCTGTTGAACCAAATTGACTTACTAATCTTGTATTTTGAGAACCACAGTTGGTACATTTTACTATTTGTTTACCATTTAATAGTACATCTTTATCTGCGGACTCCTCAAGAGGAGCGGCTATTCCATAATCTTCAAGTGCTTTTCTCCCTCTTGGAGTAATCCAATCGGTTGTCCAAGCTGGAGCAAGAATTAATTCTATTTCTGAATTAAAACCCGCATCTTTTAATGCTTTTTGTATATCATCTCCAATAACATCCATTGCTGGACAGCCACTATAGGTTGGTGTTATTTGAACTTTTATAATTCCGTTTTCAATAATAGCCGAGCGCACTACTCCCATATCCATAATAGATAATACTGGAATCTCAGGATCTGACACTTGTTCCAATATGGGATACAGTTTATCATCTATATTTTGCTCGGCAGTAGTCATTTTACCAATTCATATTTGGGTATGTACGCTGCATATATTGCAAATCGCTTAGCAAATAGCCTAAATGCTCAGTATGAATACCTTTTTTACCTCCTTTTTGGAACCATTTTGATTCTGGAATATTTAATGTTGCCTCGGTTAAAATCTCATTTACTTTTAAGTAATATGTGGCTTTTAATTTGGTAACATCTACTCCAATATTTTCAAGAACCATTGCTTTATCTGCATCGGTTTGATGAAATAACTCATCGGTATATGTCCACAAACCATTTATAGCATCTTGCATTTTTTCTTTACTTACATCTGTTCCATCACCTAGACGCTTTACCCAATCTGACGAAAAACGCTGATGATAGCTGACTTCTTTAATACATTTTTTAGCAATTGCTGATAATGTTACATCATGACTTTTTTGCAATTCTGTTAAAAACATGTAGTGATATACATCGAATAAAAACTGCCTTGCAATAGTGTATGCAAAATCGGTATTAGGTTGCTCAACTAATAATACATTTAAGTATTCTCGCTCAGTACGAAGCATTGCAATATCATCTTCTGTTCTATTATCTCCTGCTATTTTAGCAGCATATTGATAATAACTTCGTACTTGACCAAATAAATCTAAAGAGATATTTGTACAAGCTATATCAGTTTCTAGGCTAGGCCCATGACCTGTTAATTCTCCCATTCTTTGGCCTAGAATTAAACTATTATCGGCAATACCTAGTATATATTTATATAAATTTTCGTTTTTCATGTTTACTTTCCACCAAAGTGAAAATCTTTTTAGTTAAACATTTATACATTGTTATTTTGCTTCCTCTTTATATGGGTATTGTAATTTTAAATTACATATGTTTTACCTCATCTGGTAAATCGTAAAATGTTGGATGACGGTATACTTTATCTTGAGCCGGCTCGAATAATTCTCCATTATTCTCAGGGTTAGACGCTGTAATATTCTTAGATTCTACAACCCAAATACTTACGCCTTCGTTTCTTCTTGTGTATACATCTCTTGCATTTTCTAAAGCCATTTCTGCATCTGCTGCATGAAGGCTTCCAAAATGTCTATGCTCTAATCCATTTTTACTTCTTACGAACACCTCCCATAACGGCCAATTCTTTTTTGCTGACATAATTTTATAATATTGAGTAATAAGTTTAAGCTGCGTTAAAACGACACTAATAACTTACTCTTTTTTAAACTGCTTGTTTTTCTTTTCTTTTTTGTTGTTTCTCTGCATGGGCCATTGCTGCATCTCTAACCCATGTTCCTCGTTCCCACGCACTCACTCTAGCATTCATTCTTTCCTTATTACATGGTCCATGTCCTTTTACTACTTGCCAAAACTCATCCCAATCGATTGGTCCAAAATCGTAACTTTTACGCTCTTCATTCCATTTTAAATCTGGATCAGGAATTGTAAGTCCTATTAAATCTGCTTGAGGTACTGTTTGGTCTATAAACTGTTGACGTAAATCGTCGTTAGATTTACGTTTTAATTTCCATTTCATAGATTGTTCTGTATGTACTGATTCGGCATCTGTTGGCCCTAGCATCATTAATGATGGCCACCACCAACGGTTTAAAGCATCTTGAGCCATTTCTTTTTGTTCTGGTGTGCCTTGAGCTAGCTTCATCATAATTTCAAACCCTTGACGCTGATGAAAGCTTTCTTCTTTACATACACGAATCATTGCTCTTGCATATGGTCCGTATGAGGTACTACATAGTGGCACTTGATTAATAATGGCTGCTCCATCTACTAACCAACCAATAGCTCCCATATCTGCCCAAGTAATTGTTGGGTAATTAAATATACTAGAATATTTTGCTTTTCCTGTATGTAATTGGTCATACAATTCATCACGAGAAACGCCTAAAGTTTCACATGCACTATATAAATACAAACCATGTCCAGCTTCATCTTGTACTTTTGCCAACAAAGCTACTTTTCTCCTTAACGATGGCGCTCTTGTTATCCAGTTTCCTTCTGGAAGCATTCCAATAATTTCTGAATGTGCGTGTTGCGACATTTGCCTTATATGCGTCTTACGGTACTTTTCTGGCATCCAATCTTTAGGCTCTATTTTTTCATCACGTGCTATACGCTCTTCAAATTGAGCTTCTAAGTTTTTTATTTGTTCTTCACTCATAATAATAAGCTTTTTACTGCTCGTTATATATAACGTTCAGCAATTATTTTTTATACGTCGAAATCTACAACCACTTTTTCTGAAGTTGGCACTGCTTGACAACTTAACACCAAGTTTCTTGCCACTTCTTTTTCATCTAAAGCATAGTTAATTTTCATTTCTACTGTTCCTTCTTTTACTTCACATTTACATGTACTACAGACACCTCCTTTACAAGCAAAAGGTAAATCTGCTCCTGCTGCTAAAGCACCGTCCAGAATATTATCATATTCATCTTCCATTATAAAATGGAATTCTTTTCCTCCATCTATAATCGTTACATCTGTTCCATCTACTTTATGTTCTAAAACTTCAGCAATTTTATTACCATCTACATTTCCTGAAAAGAACAACTCATAATGTATTTTTTCTTTTTCTAGCCCTGCTTTCACTAATTCGTCACGTATTAAGAAAATCATATCTTGAGGCCCACAAATAAAACAACTATTAGTATCTTCTATATCTATAAATGTTTTCGCTAAAACTTGAAGTTTCTCTTCATTAAAACGACCATTTAATAATGGAATATCTCTTTGCTCTTTTGTTAAAAAATAAAACACCTGAAAGCGACCAAAAAACTGATTTTTAAGCTGTTCTATTTCCTCCTTAAAGATAATTGATTTTACTGTTCGATTCAAATAAAATAACTTGAATGTACTATTAGGTTCTGCTATTAAATGTGTCTTTATTATAGATAACATTGGCGTAATACCACTACCTGCTGCAAAAGCAATATGATTTTTAGAAGCGTCTGGCTCTGTTTCTATATAAAAATGTCCAGATGGTTCCGCTATTTCTAACTCATCTCCAGCTTTTAGCTCTTGATTTGCATATGTAGAAAACACTCCTCCTGGAATTTGCTTTATAGCAACTTTCCACTCATTATCTAGAGGACTAGAACATAAAGAATAAGAACGACGAACATCTTCATCATTAATTATTTTACGTAGTGTAAGGTGCTGCCCTTGCTTAAATTTAAAAGTTTCATATAAATCTTTGGGAATATCGAAAGTAACTACAGAACAGTCTTTAGTTTCTTTATAGATATCTTTTACTTGTATGTTATAAAATTCTGCCATTTGTATATTTCAACTAACACTTGTTAGTTAGTTTTACAAATATACAAAAGTTTTGAAAATCAAATTTTCACACCATGTATTAAAACTTGGCTTAAGTTTTCGGACAAATCTTCGGGATTTAATTCTTCCTTTTTTGGAATCCATAGATATAAAGAACGTAAGGTAGATAATATGGAAAACAACATAACTTCAGGATTTTTATTTACAATCTCCTTATTCTCAATCCCTTGAATTATAATATTTCTAAAATTACTCTCATAACCATCTCTTAACTCTAAATAATAATCTAAGCGCTCTTCTAAATGCATCCAATCACTATTCATTGAAGACATACCATGCGTATTTTTAGTTGTAATGTTTACATGAAGTTCTATAATTCTATTTAATTTTTCAACATTTGTAATTTTAGACGATTTAATAACCGTCATACCATTTGTAAACTCTTCTGCTAAAGAAATAATTATACAAGTAAGAATATCTTGCTTAGACTGTATATGGTTATACAAACTAGAAGCCTTTATCCCCATAGCCTTAGCAATATCCCGCATAGTTACAGCACTATAGCCTTTTTCTTTAAAAAGTGTTGCTGCTGTATTTATAATTTGTTGTTTACGGGTTTCTTGTTTCATCGGTTACTAATATACAGATTCAATTTGTGCTAGAAAAACAATACTAAAGCTTGTTAGTTACTGCAATATATTAATTCATAACTTTGTTATAAGCTAAAGGCAACATATTTTAAGCATTTTTTATGAATACAGGAATAAAAACCAACTCCTTTATAGATAGGCTTCCACCACATCTAAAACAGTTTATAAAGCCGCAAGACTACGAAAATTACTCTCCAATAAACCAAGCTGTATGGCGTTATGTAATGAGAAAAAATGTTTCTTATTTAAGCAAAGTAGCTCATAAATCCTATTTAACAGGTTTAGATATGACTGGTATTTCTGTAGACTCTATACCAAGTATGTATGGCATGAATCGTATTCTTAAAAATATTGGTTGGGCCGCAGTAGCTGTAGACGGCTTTATTCCTCCTAATGCATTCATGGAATTTCAAGCTTATAAAGTGCTTGTTATAGCATCGGATATTCGACAATTGGAAAACATGGAATATACTCCTGCTCCAGATATTATTCATGAAGCTGCTGGACATGCCCCTATAATTGCTAACCCAGATTATGCTGAGTATTTAAGGCGTTTTGGAGAGATTGGATCTAAAGCTATTTTATCATCTCATGATAACAACATGTATGAAGCAGTAAGAACTTTGTCTATTTTAAAAGAAGCTGCAGATTCTTCTAAAAAGGAAATTGAAGATGCTGAAAATTTAGTAAATACTCTACAAAATAAAAAAGTGCCACTTTCGGAAATGGCTAAAATTAGAAATCTACATTGGTGGACTGTTGAATATGGATTAATAGGCACACTAGATAGTCCAAAAATTTATGGAGCAGGATTACTTTCTTCTATTGGAGAAAGTAAATGGTGCATGACAGACGAGGTTGAAAAAAGGCTGTATAGCATAGATGCTGCAGAAATGGAATTTGACATAACAAAACCTCAACCTCAACTATTTGTCACGCCTGATTTTGCTTACTTAATGGAAGTTTTAGAAGAATTCTCTAATACCATGGCCATGAGAAAAGGAGGATTTAGAGGTTTGCAAAAGCTTATAGACTCTAAAAAAATAGGAAGCATAGAACTTAATACTGGTCTACAAATTTCGGGTGTATTTACTGAAATGATTACTGACGAAGATAACAATGTTGTTTTCTTTAAAACCGAAGGCCCTACTGCATTAGCCAACAGAGAAAAAGAGCTTATTGGCCATGGCAAGGAAGCAAACCCTCATGGGTTTAGTTCTCCGATTGGTAAACTAAAAGGTATTAGTTTAGCAATTGAAGATATGGGGCCTCGAGACTTAAAAGCATATAATTTTTACGATGGTAAGCGTATTGCTATTGAGTATGAAAGCGGAATAACTATAGAGGGTTTAAACATCACTGGCATACGAAATGTGTTTGGAAAGCTAATACTTATTGAGTTTGAAGACTGTACAGTTACATATAAAAACAAGGTATTATTTTCTCCTGAACAGGGAATGTTTAGACTAGCCGTTGGATCTTCTATTGTTTCTGCATTTGCTGGTGCTGCAGATTTTAGATCATTTAATAACTTATACCACATCTCTTCTACAGAAACCATAAAAGAAAACAAGGATAATAACACTGTAGAATTAGAACAATTATACCAACAAGTTAGAACAATAAGAGCAAAAAACATTATTGATAATAAACAGGTTGAAACTATTTTTATTAACTTACAGAAACAACACCCAAACGATTGGTTGTTATCTTTAGAACTCTACGAGCTTTTAAATGATAATTATAGTTTAAAAACATGCATTCTAGATCATTTAAATACTATTAGAGAAAAGCGTCCAAAAATAGCACATTTAATTGCAGATGGTATCGCTTTAATTAAAGAACATGTAACACATTAAAGCTATGGGATTTTTAGATTTTTTATTTGGAGCAAAAAAACGTCAAGTTGAAAACTTTATAAAAAAAGGAGCGATAATCTTAGATGTTAGAACACAAAGAGAATATGACAATGGAGCTATTGAAGGCGCAAAACATATTCCTTTACAAGAATTACACAGACATGTTGAAGAGCTACGCGCTTTAAAGAAACCTTTTATAGTGTATTGCCAAAGCGGTATTAGATCTGCTAAAGCGGCAAAATACTTAAACCTTAATAATATTGAGGCAACTAATGGAGGTGGGTGGTTAAAACTTTCTAAACTATTAAAATAGGCCATTGTTTTAACGTAAACTCTTGCTCCTTATAGTTTTAACTTAAAAACTACACTCTTCTAATTATTTATACTCATATACTTTATTATTTTTATTTGAGAGATCACTTATATCTAATACTCAAATAAGCTACTATTACTTATTCTCTTTTGTACTCTGCTAAAAGGCTCTAAGAATGCCCCTTTGCTTTCTAAAGCTAAAGAACAAGTTAACCTTATAAAGGTTAATCCCTTTTAATATTCCTCTAAACTCAAACAATCTTTTTTAGTTTTTCACCCAATTAAAAACACTACTACTCTTTTAAGGAATTTATTCTAGAACTAAATATGAAGGGTAACAAAAAATATAATCCACCTCTTATCTGTGAATTGATTCAAAAGGCGGTTTCCGAAAAGCCAAATTAACAGAGTAGGTATTAATTAAATAAATCATTAAAATTATGAAGAAAGTTATCTATCTTTTATTTCTCCTAGGAAGCTTTGTATATGGACAAGAGGAGTTTGCCAATTGTGGCTTTGAAGACACAACATGTATTAACGATTGCTCAGTTCCTAATGGACAAATGACTTGTGTCGACGGTTGGTGGTCCGACTATATTTCTGAGGGTGTTACCCCTTTAAAAAACATTAACTGCGAACCCAACCTAGTTTGCAATGGAGATAATTCTATATTTCTAATGAGTACCTCTAGTGCCCCAGGTTCTTCCATTAGAACCAACAATCCTTTTTTTGGAATGAATTTACAAACAAATCCAACTATAAATTTAACAGTAAATCGTTCTTCTCAAGGACATCATACTGGCGGGATAAAAGTAGTAGGAAAATATGCAGGGCAAAATAATTGGGATGTTGTTGGCTTTGGAGCTCCTAATAATAGTGATGTTTGTGAAAACATAGGAATAATTTTAGACACAAGCGTTTCAAACTACGAAGAACTATCTTTTAATGCTTGTACCGCTACTGGAACATGCCATGGAGGTGTAGGTAACTATATAGTTGTAGACGATATAAAAGTTGGCGGAGACATTATAAACATTGAAGATAATTGCGGTATACTAACAGTAGCAATCGACCCCAGTTTTAATTTAAATGACAATATTTTTGCGGCTGTTGTTACCGATAGTAATGGCAACGAAATAAATGCAGAAAATAATACTGGAGCTCCATTAACATTTAACATAAACCAAATAGGCTCCTATAATGTTGAAGCTTATATTAGTTATGAAGTTAATGGGCAATTTGAATTTTTAATGTTCGAATTAACTCATACAGTTACCTCTATATCACCCCTTCCTATTACAATTTCTGCAAACGGCACACCTTTAACAGACTTAACTTATACAATTCCTTGTGGAGAAAACTGTGTAACACTAAGCGCAACAAATTTAGAAAACGCAGTTTACAATACAACTTCAAATGTTTTTAACGATTCAAATGGTTTATTCTGCGTTAAAGATAGTTCTATAACTAGTTTTATTGCAAACATTACTGGTTTTGATTCTTGTGGAGATCCATACAATGAAAATGTATTAATAAAAATAGATCAAGATTGTTGTTTAGACGAACCTTATGTAGAACCTCATTGGGACGAGTGCGATAGTAACAATGTCTGTGAGTTAGAGTCTTGGCCAGTACGTGTATTAGATGATGATGGTTCTCACTTGTTACTAATAGATGGTTACACATTCTCTTGGTCATTAAATGGGATAGAAATTGGCACATCGGATATTCTATATGGCGTAGTGGTAGATGAAGAATACACAGTAGAAGTAACCTACCCAGATGGCTGCGTATACACGCTTACTTATATTAAAACGTGTTGTGAAGAGGAAATAGGAGTTATTTTCGATGAATGCCCAACGAATGAGCAACTAGAAATTATAGAAAAAAAACCAAATGGAGAACAATTTACCTCTATTATTAGTAATACAGATAGATTAACAGCTATTGAAAGCTATAACAAACTGTTAGAAAACAATATTAAATGTGATCCTTGTGAAATTGGTGTTGTCTCTACTTTTATTATAGATGCAGATGGTAACGAAATTACAAACTTTGAAACTATAAATATTTCTTGGCCTGGTAATACAGACGGAGTCGATATAAACAACAGCAACTTTGTAGTATATGTAGATACTTTATATACCGCTACTGTTACTATTATAGACCAAGAAGGCCATATATGCATTTACACTTACGATTTTATTTACAATTGTAATGAAGACTGCATACTTAGTGCTCCAACCAATTTACGTTGTACAGTCTTTGGCAACACAACACAGTTACGTTGGGATGCCGTAACAGGAGCTATAGATTATACTTTATATATAGAACCTAACAACCCTAAATGTTGTGCTAAAGACAATCCAATTTCTCTGCTACCTATTACCATAACAAGTAATGTATACAACATTCCTTTTAACTTTAATTATCCTTGTTTTGCATGGAAAGTTGTAGCAAACTGCGAAGGAGAAAAAACATCTCAAGAATCAAACTATCAGTGCCTTAACACTAAAACTGATTGCCCTATAGTTGGGCTTGAAGGCGATGGAGGTATAAAAGATAAAATTTCTATATACCCTAATCCTAATAATGGTATTATGAATATTAAATTAGAAACAGAACATAATAACGCCTCATTAAGCATCTATAAATTTGACGGCAATTTAGTGACTACAATAGATAACTTAAAAACGGATAGAGACAATTTAGACTTAAATCTAAATTTAACATCTAAACTTACTAAGGGTATGTACTTCTTTATTTTTAAGATTGGAAAAAATACAATTCGTAAAAAAGTAATAATAGAATAACCTAAAAAAGCAAGAGAGTTCCAGTTTACAATTTTAAACTGGAACTTTTATTTACCTAAACATTATTAATTTAAATAAAAGATTATGAAAACAATAATTCAACTACTAGCCCTATTTATAGTTTCATTATTTTTTGGTTGTGAGACCGAAATTACTGATAACGATGTTACTAATAATATAAGCGAAACACAAAGCGTTAACAAAGGAGGCAATTTTATTAGAAAAGAACTTGTTATTTTATACCCTGACGGGACAACAGAAATAGAGAAACAACAAAAACGAACAGAATACAATATAATTGATTACAAAAGATGCGATTGCGCTGACAAAAATTTAGAGTTATGGATTTTCGATGGAAGTCCATCTGATGATATTAATATTGAAGAAAAAAAAGAAACAGCAAAAGCTGACGAAGATCTTGAGGGAGCAGATTTAAACCCTATAATACAAATACCGGAAGAACAATTTATAACAACGCCGTCAATTGGTATACTTGATAATGCCTTAAATAAAGTAGTAAAAAATAATAACAATATTACCATTGGGGTACTAGATACAGGAATAAACTATAATTACCCAGGTTTCTCAAACTCATTTTTATACAATAGTGGTGCAGATGGCTGCTCTAGTAATGGTTATAACGACGTATTTGGCTGGAACTTTGTAGATAATAACAATAATCCTTTTGATAATCACCCTAACCAACATGGCACCATTGTAAGTAATATTATTACTTCTAATTTGGATGCTAATAATATTTCATATCAATTATTACCGGTTAAAATAGCCAACCAAGACGGAAAAATTAATTACTTCGATGCTGTTTGCGGTTTCCAATATGCTATAAAAAAGAAAAACATAAAAATTATAAACTTAAGTTTTGGGTGGACTAATAATTTACATAGCCTACTAAATGAACTCATAGAAAAAGTAGAAAACAATATCCTAGTAGTTTGTTCAGCGGGAAATAATCAAGAAAATAATGATGCTGTACCACATTATCCATCATCAGGAGAAGCAGAAAATATTTTTGCGATTACTGGTCTAGCAGGTCATGCAACTGGATCTGGACCCATTCCTTCTGGCACATTAAACAACACACCTAGTAACCTAGGTGGATTAGCTCATTTCTCTAACCATGGCACAACCTCTGTAGATATCGCTGCCGTTAGTGAAAATATTCCATTTCAATATAATAACACGACACATTATGTAAATGGAACATCTTTTTCTGCTGCTTATGCGACATTTTTCTCTGCCTATTATAATGAATTAGATCTGTCTGCGGTTGCCTTAAAAAATAAAGTAATCTCTAACAGCAACTACTCTAGCGAGTTATGGAAAATAAAACATTCCTCCTATATATTACTAGACTAAAAAATAGTTTAAATTAAAGTTTAGGTAAAATCTTGTGTTTAAACTCAAAAGAGGAGTTTGTATAAACTCCTCTTTTAAAAAAAGTATTTATCTTAGTAGAAGATAGAGAACAACACGACATAATTACAAAAGTCATAACAACCTTACTATTAAATGACTCCTAAACAAACCATTATCTTATTTTTTCTATTCTATAATTTAAGTTTGTTTTCACAAAACAATAATTTAGTTTTAGATAGTTTATTAACCTCTAATAAACATATTAAACACCCAGACAGTCTTGCAAAAACATACTATAACATTTCAAAAAAATATTATAATACTGTTATTGATATTAGTCTACATTTTGCACTACTAGTAGATAGTATAGGCAAACAGAATAACACAATAAAAGAAGGGTTTTATCTTAAAAACTTCAGAAACCTACCTAAAATTCTTAATAAAAAAAGGCTCTATAAAGAGGCTATTTTTTATGGCGAAAACTATTTAAAAACATTAGCAAAAGAAACTAAAGAACATATTTCTGTCTATAGAAATTTAGGCAACTCTTATAATGATGTTGGAGACTTAAATAAAGCCATTCCCTATTATGAAAAAGCTATTTATCTTTCAAAAAAGAAGAATTCATTAAAAGAAGAAGCCAAATCTTCGATGAATCTTATTGAAGTATTTGTAAGATTAGAAGACACAAGCTATAAAAAAAATGCCCATACTTTACTAAATAGAATAGATGTTATTAGCAAAGCATATAAATTATCAAAGCAAGAAAATATAGCAATAAGATTAAATTCTGGAGCCTTTTTTGACATTTTAAAAGATTATCACAACGCAAAAAAACAATTTAAAAAAGCATTAGTGTTTTCCAAAAAACATTCAGATTCATTAAACATTTTTAAATCCTTAACAAACTTAGCCATTATCTATAGAAAAGAAAAAAACTATGAAGCTGCATTATCCCATCTTAACAAAGCAAAGGGCTTCACAAATAACAATCTTCAAAAACAAGCCTCACTCCATAATAATTTAGCTGATGTATACAAAGATGCTAACGATTATAAAAAAGCTTTAAACTATTACAATAAGGCTATATCTTATTCCTTAGGATTTTTAGATACAACGATTTACAGCATACCTAACATAGAAGATCTTTCACTAACAATCAATAAAGTTAATCTTTTAGACTATATTATAGATAAAGCTAATCTAATAGTATTAATGGATACTATTAACTCTAAAGATCTAGAGCATGCTTTACAACTATATAATGCTGCTGATGAAATTTTAGATGTCATCTATTTTGAAAGCAGAAATGGTTTTTCAAAACTTTTTTGGAGAGAACATGCCGCTAATTTTTATATAAACGCTGTAGATATTGCACATAGACTTAATAACACCGAAAAAGCTTTCTATTATATAGAAAAAAGCAAAGCGCTTTTACTATTAGAAAACATAACAGACAATAAAGCTAAAGAACTTGTTAATTTACCACGTAATCTTATTGATAGAGAATATAAACTCTTACAGGAAATCAAAAAAACAAATGCTCTATTATTAAATAACATAGAGTCTATTACCATAATAGATAGCATTAAAGATGAAGTCTTTATGCATAAACTGGAGTATACTAATTTTATTGATTCTTTAGAGTTAAAATATCCTACTTATTATACTTACAAAAGTAAAGTAGCTGTTTATAATTCGAAAATGGCGCAGAAAAATATTAAAGACAATGAAATTATTTTACAATATATCCTATCTAATAATAAAGGCTATATCTCTGTTGTAAACAAACACGACATAACTATACATAAACTTAATAACCTAGAACACTTAGATGCAGACCTAAACACATTTAAAACACTTATAGGTAGTCCTTTCACAGATAAAACAGATCGCGAAAATTATAAAACAATTGCTTATAAACTATTTAAATCCTTATTCCCGTTTAAAAATAATCTTGAAGTTTTAAAAAACAAACAGGTTATTATTATTCCAAGTGGCAAACTTCAACACATCCCTTTTGAAGCCTTAATTACAAACACAATTAAACCATTACCGGATTCTTATTTACTAAATATTTGTAATATAAATTACGCCTATTCTTATTCTTCTTTAATCAACCTCTCTAAAACAAAATATAATATTAAACAAGATGCTTATGCCATTAGTCCTATAGAATTTAAAACTAAAAACCTCCCTTTATTAAACATGTCTAAAACCGACATAAAAAATATAGAACAATTACTATCCACAACTTTAATTAAAAAGCATGAAGCAAGTAAATTAAATTTTATAAACGCTTATGGTAATTATAAAATAATACACATCTCTACGCATGGTAGTATAGAGAATAATACACCATGGTTAGCTTTTAATGACGATAGGTTAATGCTCGATGAAATTTATTTTAAAGACAAAAAAGCAGAATTGGTTGTGTTAAGTGCCTGTAAAACATCTCAAGGCGAATTAAAAAAAGGAGAAGGCGTAATGAGTATTGCTAGAGGTTTTACAAATGCAGGAGCACAAAGTATTGTTTCTTCCTTATGGGATTTAAATAAAAAATCTAGCGATGAAATTATTTTTGATTTTTATAAAAACATAAAAGCTAAAGATTCTAAATCTCTTGCATTAAAAAAAGCTAAACTAGCTTATTTAAACAAAAACAAAAATACAAGTGAAGCTTCTCCATACTATTGGAGTTCAATAATATTAATAGGAAACGACTCCCCTATCATTTTTAAAGATAAGACATCTCTTCACTTTATAGAGATAGGAGTTATTGTTATGGTATTATTTATTACCTACTTTATAGTAACGAATAAATGTAGAAAAACTAGAATTAAAAATGACTAACCTAAAATAAGAAACTTTGTTGCACAGTATTTTTAAACTATCTTAGGAAGCAAATTAATTTCAGTATAACGATCTATATGAAGAATGATGATTTTATTCGTCAATTTTTAGAAGGAGACACCAAACTCTTAAATAGTATATATATAAATTCATTTAAATATGTAGCACATTATATTACTAGTAGAGATGGCACTCAAAAAGACGCTGAGGATATTTTCCATAATGCTCTTATTCTCATTTATGTTAAGCTAAAAGAAGGAAAATTAAATATTAAGACCTTCGATAATTACCTCTTTACAGTCTGTAAAAACTTATGGAAAAGAGAAAACACAAAATACAGGGTAACAAAAACTAACGTTACTCCTCTAGTTAGTGAAGAGCTTGATAAAGCGGCCTTTTATTTAGAGCACAGCCAATGGGAATTATATAAAGAAAAATTTGAATTACTATCTGTACAATGTAAAGAAATACTAACTATGGTATTTCAAAAAAAATCCTACACAGAGATTGTAAATAAATATTCATATAACTCACAAACAGTAGCCAGACAGCGTGTTTTTAAATGTAAAACGAGACTTAGTAAACTAATAAAGGAAGACCTCAGATTTTCTAAACTTAAGCACAACTAATGAGTATAGACAATAACATATACGATAAAATTAAAGCTTACCTTGGCAATGAAATGACCAATGAGGATCGTACGAATTTTGAATTAGAAATAAAATATAACCCAGATTTAAAAGATACCATATCTATTTTTAAAACAATGGCCCCAATATACTCTGAAACAGATTGGGCACTCTATGATGGAGAATTAAAACATTTAAAAGAAACCAGCAACCTATTTAAAGGAGAGGCTATTGAAGCATTCTCTAAACAAATTAAAAATGCTTCTAATAATTATAACGCTAAAAAGAAAAAAAGCACTTTTATTAAATACATTTCATCACTCGCAGCTGCCATAGTTATTTTATTCTCTGGCTATCATTTTTTAAACACAGAGACAACATCTTTAGAACTCTATAATAATTATTACACTATAAAAGACCTCCCCTCTTTTACAACAAAAAACGATACTTTAAATACATTAGTCGAAGCAGAAACCTTTTATATAGCTAAACAATATAAAAAGGCATTAAACAAATTTAAATTATCCGAAAGCTACATGGATAGCAAATTAAACCCTAACCTTACGTTATACATTGCTATTTGTTACATAGAATTAAATGAATATAATTTAGCCCTAGAGCGATTAAACGTTTTATTAAAAAGTGATAGTTTAGACGCCCATAAGGCTTATTGGTTTATGGCCTTATCTTATTTAAAACAGAATAATAAAACTAAAGTTATAGAAACTTTAGAATTACTTATAAAAGATGAAAACAACTTTAATTTCTTAAAAGCTAAAAAACTATTGAATGAATTAAAATAAGCTTTAGTTTACAATTTAATATCCTGAAAATTAACAATTGGGTTTGATTGATATTCCAACGTCCAACCCAAAGAGTTTGTAAGAATATAAAATTTTGCTAACTCACTAATTAATCTATTTTTAGCATTAGTTTTCAAGGTAGAAGCTTCTACTTTTTTCATTAAAGATTCTTTTACCGTTTCTTTAATTGCATTATAATCTTCAGCTTCAAAAGGGTTTAAAAAATCTGCCTGAACATCATAATATTCAAAATCTTGGCTAATTTTTATTTCTTCGTCGGGTATTTTAGTTAACCTAAGTGTTTTAGAAGCTTCATCTATTTCATATTCAATTTTACTTAAATCATATGCAATAGTAACATCTGCGTTAACTACAACTAATGCTTTTTTCTCTGCTAAAAAATAGTCAGACAATATGGCTTTAGAGTTTTTATAATTAAACACTTCACTAAAATGACCTTCTGTAACCACCAATTTACCAACATTTTTTAATTGCTCTTGTATTAGTGCCGAATGTTCTTTTAGTGTTATTTCATTATTTTTTTTATCATCACAGTATTTAAATGTAAATAAAACAATTAGTGTAATAACAACTCCAAATAGAATTTTTCTCATGCCTAAATTTAAAGAAAAATTTGCGACTTGCTGTCTTAATATTTAAAACCTTATATGTGGATACTTACTCTGTAACCTTTCTTTTTTTTCTTCTAATTGTTGAAGAAATTTTATATGCGCTTCAGAATGTGCATTAAACGGTTTATGTGCTAATCCTTTTTGAATACGATCTACAGTATCCATAACATTATAAGCTTGAGAAGCAATCCAAACTTCTTTAAACTTTTCCCATATATAATCTACTGCGGTATCGTTTGGATGTAATAGGTCTGACTTATAAAAACGATAATCTCTTAATTCATCTAACATAATTTCGTATGATGGGAAATAATACGATCTGTCATTTATATATTGGTGAATTGCACTTATTAAATGCGACTTACTTTGCGTATTCTCTACAAATCCATCTTTAATATGCCTAACAGGCGATACTGTAAATATAAGAGAGGCTTTAGTATTTACAGTTTGTATAGTGTTGAATATATTTTGTAAACTATTCATTACTGCTTCTACCGAAAGCAACTTTTTATTGAATTGCTTTTGTGGTACTTTATGACAATTAGATACTACTGTATTTGTTTCTATAAGGCTGTAAACCCATGCAGTTCCAAGTGTAATTACAATATGACTTGCTTCTTCTAGGTAACATTTAATAATATTTAAGTTATTATTTAATGTTTCTAATAGCCTTTCTTTTGATGTGTCACTTAATTTTGAATGCGCCTCGAAACAATGCCATTGTTCGTTATGTATAAAAACATCTGCTTCTGTATACTGCCTCTCTTCAACTGCTCTTGATAATATAGTTTCTATAGCTTTAGGTTGAAATAATATACCAAATGGGTTTTGTAGTGTTTGAAACTTATAATAATTAAATTTTTCACCTATATTTTCTGCAAAACAAGATCCTAATAACAACACTTTAGAGTTATAATCTATTTGCGACTCTTGTTTCTCTAGTTTTATTTCTGTGAATAGTTTCATAGTATTATTATAAAAACCAAGACGCAAAACCTTCATTTACAAACGCTTTGCGTCTTATTTAAATGTATTCGAATATCCTCTTCAAATAAGACTACTCTATATAACTTTTCGCTTTATTTAAAGCTTCATCTATTCCTGCTGGGTTTTTACCTCCTGCTGTTGCGTAAAATGGTTGTCCACCACCACCACCGTGGATTAGTTTTCCTAACTCTCTAACAACTTGTCCTGCGTTTAAGCCCTTTTCTGCAACTAATTCTTTAGAGATATAACAGGTTAGCATAGCTTTTCCTTCGTTTGCCGTACCAAACAATAAAAATAAATTTTTATGCTTCTCTCCCATTCCAAAAGCAACGTCTTTAATTCCTGCTGAGTCTAAATCTACTTTTTGGGCCAAAAATTGCACCCCATTGATTTCGGTTAATGCATTAGCCAATTCTCCTTTTAGGTTTTTAGCTTTATCTTTTAATAAGCTTTCTATTTGCTTTTTTAAATTTACATTTTCTTCTTTTAAAGACACTAATGCTTTTACTGGCTCTTTGGCATTATTAAGTAAGTCTTTCATTTCAAAATAAGCTCGGTTATTATCAAAATAAAAATCTTTCACAGCATCATTAGTTATCGCTTCTATTCTACGAATTCCAGATGCTACAGCGCTTTCAGAGACTATTTTAAAATGCCAAATATCTCCTGTATTCTTTACGTGAGTTCCTCCACAAAGTTCTACAGATTGCCCAAAACGGATGGTTCTCACTGCATCTCCATACTTTTCTCCAAACAACGCCATTGCTCCTTCAGCAATTGCTTTTTCCATAGGTACTGCTCTATTTTCTTCTAAGGGTAACTTTCCTTCAATTCTTGAATTGACAAAGTTTTCTACATCTCTTAATTGCTCTGTTGTTACTTTAGAGAAATGTGAAAAATCGAATCTTAAATATTTAGAGTGCACTGCACTTCCTTTTTGCTCTACATGAGTTCCTAAAACCTCTCTTAATGCTTGGTGTAATAAATGCGTAGCTGTATGGTTACACTCTGTTCTGTAACGTTGCTTAGCATCTACAACAGCTTTTAATGTTTCATTTAAGTGCTTTGGTAGGTTTTTAGAGAAATGTATAATAACATTATTCTCTTTTTTAGTATCTAGAATATAAACAACATCTCCATTTGGCACTTCTAAATATCCTTTATCTCCAACTTGACCTCCTCCTTCTGGGTAAAATGGTGTCATGTTAAATACTAACTGATACATTTCGCCATCTTTTTTAGAGACTACTTTTCTATATCTTGTAAGTTTTACAGCTGCTTCAAGTGAGTCATAACCAATAAATTCTTCCTCTCCATCTTCTACTAATACAGTCCAATCGTCTGTTGACATTTCACTTGCCGCACGAGAACGATTTTTTTGTTTTTGTAATTCTACTTCAAAACCAGCTTCATCTAAAGTCATTCCTTTTTCACTTAAAATAAGCGCTGTTAAATCTATAGGGAAACCATAGGTATCATATAACTCAAATGCTTTCTCTCCTGAAACTATTTTATTTTCTGTAGTCTCAATAATACGATCCAATAGTATCAGTCCTTGATCTAATGTTCTTAAAAAAGAAGTTTCTTCTTCTTTAATTACATTTTCAATGAGCTGCTTTTGTGTTTTAAGTTCTGGGAAAGCTTCCCCCATTTTTTTACTTAAAATATCAACCAACCTATATATAAAAGGTTCTTTTTTATCTAAAAATGTAAATCCGTAACGTACAGCACGACGTAAAATTCTTCTAATAACATATCCTGCTCCATTATTGCTTGGTAATTGCCCATCTGCAATAGAAAATGCTACAGCACGAACATGATCGCTAATAACACGAATAGCAATATCTGTTTTTTCATTCTTACCATAATCTGTATCAGTTATAGTTTCAATTTCACGAATTATAGGTATAAACACATCTGTATCGTAGTTAGACTTTACATCTTGCAGCACCATACATAAACGCTCAAACCCCATCCCTGTATCTATATGTTTGTTAGGCAAATTCTCTAAAGATTTATCTGCTTTACGGTTGTACTGCATAAATACTAAGTTCCAGATTTCTACAACTTGTGGATGATCCATATTTACCAAATCTTTACCATCTACTTTTGCTTTTTCTTCTGGTGTACGTATATCTACATGAATCTCACTACATGGTCCGCAAGGTCCTTGCGTACCCATTTCCCAAAAGTTATCTTTTTTGTTTCCCATTAAAATACGATCTTCTGGAATAATACTCTTCCAAATATCGTATGCTTCTTGATCCATTTTTAGGTTATCTTCATCATCGCTACCTTCAAAAACAGTGACATATAAAATATCTTTATCTATACCATAAACTTCGGTTAATAACTCCCAAGCCCAAGTAATAGCCTCTTTTTTAAAGTAATCACCAAAACTCCAATTACCTAGCATTTCAAAAAGTGTATGATGGTAAGTATCATATCCCACTTCTTCCAAATCGTTATGCTTACCTGAAACACGCAAACATTTTTGAGAATCTGTAATACGTGTATTTCTTGGTGTGGCATTTCCTAAAAAATACTCTTTAAAAGGGGCCATACCAGAATTTACAAACATTAAGGTTGGATCATCTTTTAAAACCATTGGTGCAGATGGTACAATACTGTGTTTTTTATTTTCAAAAAAACTTAAAAATTTAGAGCGTATCTCTTGAGAATTCATAGGACTATGTTAATAACCTTGTTTCTGCTTGCTACTCGCATTGCAAAACAATTTATATATTTGTTCGTTAACTATTTTAAATCTAACCTAATTTTTAGGCGATAATTAAATGCAAAAATAGTATAAATTAGATAATGAGTAAGGTAAAATATTATTATGATTCTGATACGCTGTCTTATCGCAAGATAAAACGAAAAAAAAGCACGACTTTTAAATACCTTTTTGGTTTTTTATTATCCTCTGCTTTATTTGGTTTTTTATTTATGTTTTTGGCTACTTTATATATTGAATCTCCAAAAGAAAAAGCATTAAAACGCGAATTAACTAATATGCAATTACAGTTTGATTTGTTAAATAAAAAAATGGACGAAGCAGAGATTGTATTGGCAAACATAGAAGACAGAGACAATAATATTTATCGTTTGTATTTTGAAGCCAACCCTATTCCTGAGGAACAACGAAAAGCAGGATTTGGAGGAATAAATAGATATAAAACTTTTGAAGGTTTTAATAACTCTAAACTTATTATAGAAAGTAATAAGCGTATAGATAAACTTCAAAAACAAATAGTAGTACAATCTAAATCATTGGATGAAATAAAAATTCTTGCAGAAGAAAAAGAAAAATTCTTGGCTACTATTCCAGCAATTCAGCCAGTTACTAATGAAGATTTAACACGTATGGCTTCTGGTTTTGGTATGCGTACCGATCCTTTTACTAAAGCTAGAAAAATGCACTGGGGCATGGATTTTACTGCGCCTCGTGGCACACCTGTTTATGCCTCTGGCGACGGTGTTGTAGAACGTGCAGATAGTAACTCTTCTGGTTATGGTAAACATATAAGAATAAACCATGGTTATGGTTACGTGTCATTATACGCTCATTTATACAAATACAATATTAGAAAAAATCAAAAAGTAAAACGTGGAGATTTAATAGGCTTTGTAGGTAGCACTGGCCGTTCTGAAGCACCGCATTTACATTATGAAGTTTTTAAAGATGGTACCCGTATAAACCCTATCAATTTCTACTATGGCAGTTTAACTGCTGAAGAGTTTAGCAAGCTGTTAAATAGAGCTTCTCTAGAAAACCAATCTTTAGACTAATGCATATAGAGCTTCCAGAAAAACGCTATTATAACATAGGTGAAGTTGCTAAAGCCTTTGGGGTAAACACCTCTTTAATTCGCTTTTGGGAAAAGGAATTCGATGTTTTAAAACCTAAAAAAAATGCAAAAGGAAATCGTAAGTTTACTCCAGATGATATAAAGCATTTAAAATTTATATATCACCTAGTAAAAGAGCGTGGTTTTACTTTGGAAGGTGCTAAAACACATTTAAAGGAAGAAAAGCAGAAAACCCTTACTAATTTCGAAATTATTAGTAAATTAGAGGGTGTTAAAGCACAACTTATAAAATTAAAAAACCAACTGTAAAAAAATCAACTATCATGAAAAAATGGATTGTACCTGTCGTAATTATAATAATATTTGCGCTTTTAGGAATGAGTACTTATAACTCTGTAATTAGCTTAGATGAAAATGTAGAAGAAGCGTGGGGTAAAGTAGAAAGCTCTTACCAAAGAAGAAGTGATTTAATAGGTAATTTAGTAAAAACGGTTAAAGGTGCTGCAGATTTTGAAAAAAGTACTTTAGAATCTGTTATAAATGCTAGAGCTAAAGCAACATCTGTAAACATAGATCCATCTAATATTACACCTGAACAGTTACAACAATTTAATCAAGCGCAAAGCGGGTTAAGTAGTGCCTTATCTAGATTATTAGTTACCGTAGAGCGTTACCCAGATTTAAAAGCTAACCAAAACTTTTTAGAGCTACAATCGCAATTAGAAGGTACTGAAAACAGAATTAATGTTGCTAGAGATCGTTTTAACGAAACCGTAAAGCCTTATAATAAAAAGATAAGAACTTTTCCTAATAATCTATTAGCTGGTTTATTTGGTTTTGATAAAAAAGCCTATTTCCAATCTGAAGAAGGCAGTGAAAAAGCTCCAGAAGTAGATTTCGATTTTAATTAAAATTATGCAAAATATAGTCGAATCCTTTTTAACAACCATTGAAGAACAAGAAGTGGTTGCTGCTATCAGAGAAGCCGAAAAAAACACTTCGGGAGAGATTCGTGTACATATAGAGAGTACTTCTAATAGAAATGTCGATGCACGTGCAATAGAAGTATTTTCTATGTTAAAAATGTATAATACCAAACTACAAAATGGTGTTTTAATTTATGTTTCTGTAAAAGAAAAAGCTTTTGCTATTTATGGAGATAAAGGTATTAACGCAATTGTTTCTTCTACTTTTTGGGACGATACTATCCAACTTATGTCTTCTCATTTTAAAAACAATAATTTTAAACAAGGTCTAGTAGATGGTATTCTAAAGGCTGGGCAAGAACTTCAAGCTCATTTTCCATGGGATGAGACTGATGTTGACGAATTACCAAACACTATTTCTAAAGGCTAGTTTATGCAATATTCAATGAGCAATTATAATAAGTTACCGATAGTTAACAAACTTTCGCATCTATCTACATATAGCTTATTAAGTTGGTTTATAATTATAGTAACATTTTTTAGTAACACTAGTGCTTTTGCTCAATATGACATTCCTAAAAAACCTAGTTTGCAAACCAGTGTTTACGATTATATTAACCTATTATCTCCTAGCCAGAAAAATAGTTTAGAGCATAAGCTTATAAAATATTCGGATAGTACATCTACTCAAATTGTTGTTGCAGTAATAAGCTCTACTAAAGGAGAATATATAAATTATTTAGGTACTAATTGGGCTCACAAATGGGGTATTGGAGATAAAGACAAAGACAATGGAATTTTTATACTATTAGCAAAAGACGATAGAAAAATAGATATAAGTACTGGTTATGGTGTAGAGCATTTAATGACAGATGCTATGTCTAAACGCATTATAGAGCGTGATATTATTCCTTATTTTAAACAAGGTGATTATTATGGAGGATTAAATAAAGGCGTTAATTCTATTTTTGAAGTTATGACTGGCGAATACCAAGGAAGTAAACAGCCTTCTAGTGACGGTTTCCCAGCTGGTGTTATATTTTCTCTTTTCATTATTTTTATTATCATTTTAATCTCTATATCTAAAAACCGTAGAGGCGGTGGTGGTAGTGGTGGACGCCATTATAGAAATGATACTTCTAGAAGTATTTTAGAAACCATTATACTAAGTAATGCTGGACGTAGTAGCTCTGGCGGAGGCTTTGGTGGTGGTTTTGGAGGCGGAAGCTCTGGCGGTGGTGGTTTTGGCGGTGGCTTTGGAGGTGGAGGCTTCGGAGGCGGTGGTGCTTCTGGTGGATGGTAATTCTATTAAAAGATCTGTTATAAAAAAAGCAACTAGTACTTCTAGTTGCTTTTTAACTTTATAGTTTTATTATTTCTTTAACTCAACGAATTATCTAATCGAAAGAATAGTAACCTCTATCTCTTATTTCTCCTTTTTTACCTAGGCTATTAAACTTCCAACTGAAGGTAAACATAAAATACTGTTCTAATACTGTACTCTGTGAATCTTCAATATAATCTTGTGTTGCAATTCGTCTTGCATTAGTATTTTGATCTAATAAATCATAAACCTTTAACTGTAACGATGCTTTATCTTGTAAAAATGAATACACTAAGGTTGAATTCCAGAACCATGCACTTTTCTGAAATCCTTCTGCCACATCTGGGTTATAGTTATAATTAATATCATTACGCCATTCGAATTTTTTAGGTAAAAATGTAGCTGTTCTTAATCGCACATTATGATTTTTAAACGAACGATCATCGAACGCATCAATATCGTATTTATTATTAGTAAACGACACTCTGTAAGATGGTTTGAACTCCATAACTTTGTCCCAAATATATTCTACACCTATACTAGGAGAAAATGTATTTACTTTACTTGCGTATTTAACATCGTTATTAAAGTTTATATTTTTAGAAACACTCCCTCTTGCTCCAAATCTTAACCGTATTTTACGTATGGAGTCTAGCTTAAAGTTCTTACTATAATCCCCTCCTAAAGAACCATTATAATTACCATTTACATTAGTATATGTTGTTCGCCTAGTTAAAGTCTCCGGATCTATTATTGTTTTAGAAACCACATTGTTATTTACTAATGTTACGTTAGAATACAAATAAAACCCTGTTCTATTTCTCCAATCGTAAGCGTTATATCCCGCATAAAGAGAGTGTCTGTTTGAAGGTTCTAGGTTTGGGTTACCAACGATAGTATTTAATGGATTAGAAACATCCTCGAATGCTTGTAACTGGCGTAATCCTGGAGGTTGATTTCTTAATCTGTAACTTGCATATATTGATGATTTTGGGCTAAACCTATAATTAATATTAGAGCTTAATTCTAAAGCTTTAAAATCACGTTCTACATTAAATTGAGGTCTTAATAAGTCTTGATTTTTAAGGGTTCTAAAAACATAGTTTACACCAAATCTTGCAGACATTTTTTCTCCTCTATATCTTAATCTTACTCCTGGTGAGTTTTCTATATCTGTATATTCAAAATCTGTACTTAATGCCTCATTAAACACACTAAATTCTTGAGTTGTACCATCTTTATCGAAAGTACTTTCTCTATTTTCATCTTTATTTCTTGAGTACTCATATTCAAAGTTGAAGAATAATTTTTTGGGCACTATAGGATAACTATAAGTAAGCCCTAAATTTAAACCTGAATTATTATTTTCTCCATCTGTATACTGATCTCTAATAATTGTAGACGGACTCGTTCCGTAAACTTCAGTATTAGAGTTTAAAAAGTCGTCGCTATCATCGCTTCTTAAACTATTTTCCATTCTAAATCTTAAAAATGCTCCATCACTTCCAAATCGCTTAGTCAAACTTAAATTATTACTAAATTCTTTAGCTGTTGTTTCTACTACAGAGTTTACAGATGATTCATTTGTTAAATCTCTATTTTCATCGAATGTTTCATCTCTACTTGTATATCCTGTTTTAGTAGTTGAATAGTTGAATGAAGGACGAACATTTATTAAAAATGTAGAGTCCACTTTAATTTCAAACTCAGCATTAGCACTATGACTATCTGTATCATTTACTGATCGAGAACTAGAGTTGGAAAAGAATCTAGAGTCTGATAGAATTGTTTCTCTTTGCGATGCAGATTCATTTTCAGAATTACTTGATGAATAGAAATAATCTCCAGAAACGTCTGTTTTCTCTCCTATTTTATCGGCATAATTTGCTCCTGCAATTTGAGAAGTTGTAATACCTTGTCCACCTCCAAAAGAACGACCATCTATAGAAAAAGTTCCATTACTATTAAACGAACGGTTTCTACCGCCTCCAAACATTTTAGAGATCTCTCCAAAACTAAAGCCTGGCGAGTTTATATTATTTCCTCCTGCTAAAACACTTATACGTTGGTCGTTATCAAATAAGTTAACCATACCAGCCAATTCGTAACGTTTATCTGTTCCTCCTCCGGCAGATACTCGTCCAAAAATACCTTTATTGTTTTCTTCTTTTATAGTTAAGTTAATGGTTTTATTCTCTGAGTCTCCTGCTTCACCTGTAAAGGCTTCAGATTTCGTTTTTGTATCTACTACTTGTACTTTTTCTATAATATCCTTAGTTAAGTTTTTAGTTGTTATTGTAGGGTCATTTCCAAAAAAAGGTTTCCCGTTTACTAATATTTGATTAACTTCTTTTCCATTAACTTTTATTTTACCTTCTTCATCAACCTCAACACCTGGAAGTTCTTTAAGTAAATCTTCTACACTTGCATTTTTTTTAGTTTTAAAGGACTTTACATTAAATTCTAAAGTATCTTTTTTTATTGTTACTGGTGCCGAAGCGGTAATGACAACTTCATCTAAAGCCCCTGAATTTACTTCTAAAGGAATCGTTTCTAAATCTATTTCCTTTTTATCTAACTTTATATTTTGAAAATAAGTTTGGTAACCTACATAAGAGATATATAAATTTAAACTAGAATCTCCTGTTTCGTCCTCTAAACTAAACGCTCCTGTTTTATCGGTTATGGTATAGGTTACTAAAGAGCTATCTTTTACGCGTTGTAAATAAACTGTTGCTGCTTCTAAAACAGACTGATCGTCTTCTGCTATAAGTTTTCCTGATATTATAAAGGGTTTGGAATTTGATTGTGAAAATGAAAATGAGACACATAAAAGTGCCACAAATAGTAATAGTATTCTCATGATTAGTGTAATTTAATTTTGATTGATGATGATTTCAATTATTAAAAGAACGAATATAAATGCTAAAACGTGCATCCCTTCTTAAAAGAATGATAAATTTTTATAGTAAACTGTTATTTTTTAACGCCTTAATTCCCAACTGCTGATGTAATACTATTTTCTTCTTTAAACGGCATTATCACTCTTGCCACCGAACGAATGTTAATAATAGAAAAAATGTATTTTGTGAGGAAAAATAAAAACTAGCTTATTCGCTTCTTTTACGAAAAAAAAAAGATCCTATTATTTTATATTAAATAGAATCTTTGCATTAAGTTTTATAATAAAACGTCTCTTTATTTTTTTCTCATATACACACTAATTGGCACGCCTTTAAAATCGTATATCTCTCTTAGTTTATTTTCTAAAAAGCGCTTGTAAGCTTCTCTAACATATTGCGGTAGGTTACAAAAAAATGCAAATTGCGGTTGTGGTGTTGGCAATTGCATAATGTATTTAATTTTCACAAATTTACCTTTATATGCAGGTGGCGGATAATGCTCTATTATTGGCAATAGTGTTTCATTAAGCTCGCTTGTTTTTATTTTTTTAGTTCTATTATTGTAAACCTCTACTGCGGTTTCAATAGCTTTAAATATGCGTTGTTTTGTTAGTGCAGAAATAAACACAATAGGCACATCTGTAAATGGCTCCATTTGTTTACGAATAACTTTTTCAAACTCTTTTGTTGTTTTATGGTCTTTTTCTACTAAATCCCATTTATTTACTAGAACAACTATTCCTTTTCTATTACGTTCTGCTAACCAAAATATATTCTGTACTTGTCCATCGAAACCTCTATTAGCATCTAATACTAATAGACATACGTCTGCATGTTCTATAGCACGTACACTTCGCATTACTGAATAAAACTCTAAATCTTCTTTTACTTTAGATTTTTTACGTATTCCAGCCGTATCTACTAAATTAAAGTCGAATCCAAAACGGTTATATTTAGTGTCTATAGCATCTCTCGTTGTTCCTGCTATATCTGTTACTATATAACGATCTTCTCCTATTAATGCATTTATAAAAGAAGATTTACCTGCATTTGGTCTACCCACTACAGCAAAACGAGGCAATACATCTTCTTCAATTTCCTCGTCTTCTTTTTCTGGTAATGCTTCCACTAAAGCGTCTAATAACTCTCCTGTTCCACTTCCATTAATACTTGCAATAGTATAATAATCTCCCAAGCCTAAAGAATAAAACTCTACTGCATCTTCGGCTCTTTTTCCGTTATCTACTTTATTGACAACCAAAAACACAGGTTTTTTCACTTTTCGTAACAGTGTTGCCACATCTTCGTCCATCCCTGTTACTCCCGCTTCAACATCCACCATAAAAATGATAGCATCTGCTTCATCTATAGCTAATTCTACTTGCTTATCTATCTCTTCTTCAAAAATATCATCGCTTCCTTTTACATACCCTCCTGTATCAATTAACGAAAACTCTTTACCATTCCAATCACTTTTCCCATAATGACGGTCTCTAGTTACACCACTAACGGCATCCACAATGGCTTCTCTTCGCTGTATTAAACGATTAAAGAATGTTGACTTCCCTACATTTGGCCTTCCTACTATAGCTACTATATTACTCATAATGTATTAACTGTCTGATTAATAAATAGAAAATGGTTTTAAATATCTAATCAGAAATTTTTTGCAAAAGTATGAAATATCCTGATGTGTACTAGCTTTTTACCATTATTAAAGAAAAAATAGTAATTTAAAGCTCCAAAAGTCGTAATATACATGAGTTCGACTAATACTATTGTTTTAAGACCTAAATTTAAATTAAAGCTAGAACAAAACAACGAAAGTGCTTTAAAAAAATTTGAAAATATTGCTTTTAAACAGAAAGAGTTTATAATGTCTCGAGTAAATCATCATGTGTTTATTAAATTCCCTAAAAACAAACAACAGTTTTGGACTCCTCAACTACATTTAGAAATTGGAAATATTTATTTTAACAACAGCAAAATTAGAGGATTATTTGGGCCTAATCCAACGGTTTGGCCCCTATTTATGTTTTTACACTTTGTAGTAATTGGTTTATTTATTGCTTTAGCCATTTGGACCTATTCTAATAGTACTTTAAATAAAGATTTTATGTTACAAATATGGGGTATGTTATTTATGGGAATACTTTGTTTTGTATTATATTTTGCTAGAAGAATAGGAAGAACATCAAATAAATAGGAAATGATTGCTTTTTATAATTTTATGAATACTGTGTTAGGTATTAAATAAAAAAACTCCACATTTAGTGAAGTTTTTTTGATACTGCTTATATTATATTTATTGCTGATTTTCATAAAAGCTAACTGTTCCACTATCTTCATTGGACACAACCAACAAGTCTTTTCCTGTAGGACTTTTGACTGCAGGAATTACTAATAGTCCTTCTGGTGCTTCATCTCCGCTATGAGATAATATTGTTAAAAATGTTGGCGATAATGGATTTGTAATATCGTAAACCATTACTTGGTCTGTTCGTTCTAATCCTACAAAAAGAATATAACGTTGGTTTTCTATATTTAATACCTCTACACTTTCTGGCTCAGCCCCTTTATCATCACTTCGTTTATCGTCATCATTAAAACGATTTGGAGTCATTGCTAATGTTTCTGTAGCGATACTGTCACCACTATCGTAAACTAAGTTTCCATTTGCAGACCATATACTAAACGAACGAGCTCCATAACTATAAATTTGATCTATATCATTATCATTATCAGTATCTCCCAACGTTGTTGTTGTTTTTAAACGCCCTAAATTTATTTCATTTTGGTAATCTTCTGATACTGGATAAGCTATAACATCTAATGTTAAATCTTCCACACGTTCTTCTTCACTAAATCCATTGTAATCCCTTGCGTCTCCTTCATTAGCAGAAATAATATATTCTACTCCTCCAATATTCGCCGCTACAATAGCATCAGGTTGATAAATACCTTTTACATTCCAATTTTTAAGAACTGTTTCTAAATCTTTATCACTTGCATCTATAGCATTTCCAGATTGATTGTAATCTTTATAGCCAAGAGGGTAAATAGCCTCAATAGTTTTGCTTACTAGATTTACTTTAGCAATACCATTATTTTCTTGTAGAGATACCCATGCAGTTTTAGAGTCTTCTGAAATAGTAATATATTCTGGCTCTACGTCTTTTGCTAAATTTGCTCCTGGACCAAACACTCTAAATCCTTGTGCTTCTAACGTTGCTTCTTGAGAATTAAAAGCTTCAAACCCTAAAGTGGTTACGTTGTTATCTGCTATATTTATTATGCTAACACTCCCCACAGGATCAACTGTATAATCATCGTTAGGTTCTCCCTCGTTTGCACAGACAATTAAATTACCATCTTTAGAAAATGTTACCATATCTGGTAAAGCTCCTACAGTATATTCTTTTAACAGAGATAAATTAGTTGCATTGTAAACTAAAACCTTGCCTAAGTTTTGTTTTACTGCTGCTTCTACAGCAACTGCTAATTTACCATTATAAACAGAGACACTATTTGGTGCGCCATAAGTGTTTAAATTAATGGCTGTTTCTTGTACAGGTGTCTCTAAGTTTTCAATATTATAAACAGAAACAACATTGGACTCTGAGTTTGTAATAAAAAGTTTTTTAGACATTGAATCATAAGCAGAGATTTCAGCTGCTCCTTCTCCTCCAACGTGTATTGTACTTTTGTACTGAAAATTTACCGATGTATTAACTGGTGTTTCTATAGCCGAATCATCATCATTTTGACAACTAAAGGTTAGCATTAAAACACACACTAAGATGGCTTTTGTAATGGTTTTCATTTTTTAGATTTTTAATTAAGTCCAAATATGAAAATCCTTTTTTACCTTAATGTTAAGCAAATAAAAAGTAACTATTAGTTTTTATTTCTGATTGTAACCAAAACGTTTCAACTGGTTTTGATTGCTTCTCCAGTTTTTATTTACTTTTACATATAGTTCTAAGTGTACTTGCTTACCAAAGAAGAGCTCTAAGTCTTTTCTAGCTTCTACTCCTACTCTTTTTAATGCACTTCCTTTATGCCCTATTATAATACCTTTTTGAGTTTCCCGCTCAACCATAATAACAGCCCTCATACGTATAATTTTTTCTTCTTCGAAAAACTCTTCTGTATCTACTTCAACAGCATAAGGAATTTCCTTTTTGTAATGCATTAAAATTTTCTCTCTAATTTTTTCATTTACAAAAAAGCGTTCTGGCTTATCTGTCAATTGATCTTTTGGATAAAATGGTGGTGATTCTGGTAATAATTCTATTATTTTATCAAAGACTTCTTTTACATTAAATCCTTCTAAAGCAGAAATAGGTATTATTTCAGCATTAGGTACTTTTCCAGCCCATAATTGTACTTGCTCTTCTAATTGCTCTTGATTAGAAGTATCAATTTTATTTAGTAATAATAATACTGGAATTTTAGCATTTGTTATTTTTTTAAAAAAAGCATCATCTTTTAGCTCTTTTTCTCCAATTTCCACCATATATATTAATAAGTCTGCATCTTCAAAAGCCGATTTTACAAAATCCATCATAGATGATTGTAACTCGTATGCTGGCTTAATAATTCCAGGAGTGTCTGATAATACTACTTGAAAATCATCACCATTTACAATACCTAGAATACGATGACGAGTTGTTTGCGCTTTAGAGGTTATTATAGATAATTTTTCTCCAACAAAGGCATTCATAAGTGTAGACTTACCTACATTAGGATTTCCTATAATATTTACAAAACCTGCTTTATGACTCATGTCTCTCTTTTTTAATACACTGCAAAGTTACAACCTTAGTTTATTTATTTCACTTTAATTGAAAGGAATACTTTGTCTCTGATAGTATATTTTTAAATTCTAATAGAAAAATAACAACATTAAAAGTGTAATAAATTCACATTTTTATTAATACTCATACCAAAACAGTTTTATCTTACATTTAAATTACAAACATATTGTCCTGCTTTCCCTAAAAGTAGACTCTCGTAAAAACCAACTACAATGGCATTAAGTAGAATACAAGAGGCTATAAAATTATGGATTGATTCTGAAAAAATAAAGAGACTTTTAAATCTTTATTTACAAACAATCACAACACTTTTAAATTTAAATACAATAAGAATACAGATATAGGCATAGAAACATTTTTATATGTATATCTAGGTAATATTTATAGACAATATAACAAATACTCTCCTTAAAAGTGTTTTATTTTTTTTAAATCTGATAGGGATACAAAAGCACAATATGAAAGAGGAAATGTCTGACTACAATACATTTACTCGAAGGAAAACACTGGCTAAAATCAACTATATATAAAGGGGCAGACTTATTAATATTAATTCAACTTCCTAGACAATGAACACAACAAATTTAAACTTAGCTCTAGTAGACGATGACAAATTGGTAGTAGAGCTGCTAAAAAACTTTTTTACTAAAGAAACCCATATTTCCATTAATATAATTGCGCATAATGGTCATAATTTTATAAAACAATTACGTAATAATAAAATACTACCAGATATTGTTTTATTAGATTTAAGAATCCAGAAAATGAATGATATAGATACAATGGCTATTTTAAGGAAGGATTTTCCTAATATTAAAATAATAATTTTATCCTCTCATTATAAACCAGCATTTATTGGGTTTATACTTAAATCTGGAGCCAATGCTTTTATTCCTAAGAATACAGGGTTAAATAATTTATTAAAAATAATAGACGAAGTCTATATTAAAGGACATTATTTTTCACCTAATCAAGTTGAAATTATTAGAGAACAATTGTTAACTAATGTTCCAAAACCAACTTTAGAAGAGAAACAATTACTTTCTGAAAGAGAAATGGACGTACTTAAATTAATTTGCTCTCGATGTACAGCTAGAGAAATTGGTGAAAAATTATTTATAACACAACGTACTGTTGAAGGACATAAAAACCGAATTCTTTTAAAAACAGGAGTTAAAAACACAGCTGGCTTAGTAATTTATTCTATACAGAATAATATTATTAACCCAAATGAATATTTTTTAGGTTAAACTTCGAGCTATAAAAAGAATAAGATTATTCTTTTTTGTCTTTAAAATTAAAACACGTATTTACACGGTTAATTATTAAACCCCTAGTTATTACTTTTGGATTACATTGTAATTACTAATATTATTTCTATTCATGAATAATACATTTAACTTACTTTTTAATATAAAAATCTCACATACTTATTATAAAAATAATAAATGTAACGACCTCACATTCAATCCAGTTAAGAGTACAAAAAAACTTGTAAATAAATATGGGCTACAGATAATAAATACAGACTCCGGTTTTAATTTTCTTACAAGAAAAACGGGCTCAAATATTTTAGAACTTATTATAAATGAAACAAATGAGGAGGCCTTTTATTTTAATCCAATAATAAAAAACCCTTCGTTTTATAGAATCACCAATGCTTTTTCAATTAAAGAAAATAGTTTATTAGAGATTGAAAGTGTTTCTAAATCAAATACATTGAAACATATTTTTAATAACTCTATAGATGTACAACAAGGTATTACATTAAAGATAAACTTTTCAGATATTATTGAACTTCAAAAAGAAAAAACTTCTCATTCTTTTAAGTTAAATTTTGAAGCTAGAGCTGTACAATGGAGATATAACTTTATTAATAATAGTGGGCAAAACTTTGAAAACTTATCTATTAAATCAAATAATAATAATAATATTGTATTTAATGGACTCAAAAAAATTAGTTTACGAAATAGACAAAGTGCTCTACAGTTATCTTCTGAAAGTTTAAACATTCCGTTACAGGAAGATGCAACATACCATTTTGACTTACTTAATAATGATATTATTATATTAAAAGATTTGCCTAATGCAAATCCAGATTCTATAATACTCTATAGTAATGATGGTAATACAATAGAAGAGGTTGCAACTATGTATATTTATATATAATAAAAACAATAATCTATGAACTTATCGAACATAAAATCACTAGGTGTTTATATTAACGAGCAAAATGCCTTTGAAAATTCGGTAGTACCAATAGCTACAGCCATACCTGCATTTATAGGATACACCCCAAAAGCAGAATACGAAGGAAAATCTTATACTAACGTTCCTACAAAAATTACTTCTTTTTCAGATTTTAAAGCTATTTTTTGTTATACAGATCCTTTACCACCAGCTCTTCCTGCTAAACAGTATTCACCTCAATATTATTTAATAAAACAAAAAAAGCAACTAGAGAAGGGAAATCATATTATTATAGATAACGATTATTATTCTATTGTACCTGACCCAAATACTATTTATTATCTATATAACTGCATTCGTTTGTTTTATGAAAATGGAGGTGGAGATGCTTACATTGTCTCAGTAGGGGCTTATGGCAATTCTTCTGGCAAACCTATATCACTTAATGAACAAATTATAAATCCTAATGTTAAATTAAACGATTTAACAAATGGTTTGTCCTTGTTAAAGAATGAGCAAGAACCTACCTTATATATTTGTCCAGAAGCAACATTATTGCCTATAGATCATAATGGGATTTTAATGCAAAAAATGTTATTACAATGCTCTAAAATGCAAACTGCTGTTAGTATTTTCGATATAATAGGTGGTAAAAACCCAGATCCCATATTATATACTCAGGACATAGAGTCTTTTAGAAATAATACAGGTGCAAATGGTTTAGATTTTGGCACTGCTTATTATCCTTTTGTTGGTACATCAATTATGAAAGTAAATGAAATTGATTATACAAACTTATTTGGAGGAGATATAGCTAAGCTAAAACCTATATTAAGCCCAAATTCTAATCCAAATCCATCTGTAGAAGCTATTTTATCCAATATTGAAACTTCAGAAGAAACAACTTTAGCCCTAAACCAATATAATAATGATTTAACTGAAGCTAGTAAAATATACAGTACTATCATTAATAATATTTTAAGCGATATAAATATGCTTCCTTCAAGTGCAGGAATAGCTGGTGTAATAACAAGAACAGATAATGAAGTTGGGCCTTGGAAAGCACCAGTAAATACATCCATAATTGATGCGGTATCGCTTCCTGTAAAACTTACCGAAAACCAACAAGGAGATCTCAACGTAGATGCAGTATCTGGCAAATCTATAAATGCCATTCGTTTTTTTAACGACTTTGGTATATTAATATGGGGAGCCAGAACTCTAGATGGTAATAGCCAAGACTGGAGATATCTTTCTGTAAGACGCACTATGATTTTTATTGAACAATCCTGTAAATTAGCTACGCAAGCTTATGTTTTTGCCCCTAATACAAAAGACACATGGGAAGCCGTAAAAGCTATGATCGCTAGTTTTTTAAACGATGTATGGAAGCAAGGTGGTTTACAAGGTGCTAGCGCAGTAGATGCATTTTCTGTTGAATGTGGACTTGGAAGTACTATGACTTCTCAAGACATTTTAGATGGATTTATGAATGTTACTATTAAAGTCGCTGTGGTTAGGCCTGCCGAATTTATAATCATTACTTTTCAACAACAACAACAACAACAACAACAACAACAACAACAACAACAACAACAACAACAACAACAACAACAACAACAACAACAACAACAACAACAACAACAACAACAACAACAACAACAACAACAA
>Ga0189290_100137_pt1 | contig 52501 bp, 44 predicted proteins | sample UW140minimetaG_FD_130318 | JGI IMG/M metagenome (GOLD analysis project Ga0189290, IMG submission 130318) | Marine microbial communities from the Costa Rica Dome - UW140 mini metaG | ecosystem: Environmental > Aquatic > Marine > Oceanic > Photic zone | place: Costa Rica: the Eastern Pacific...
ACGGTCGAGGAAGGCGTCGACTTCTTTGCCGCCGTCCCGGTCGTGCGCGACAAGCTGGCGACGCTGAAGGAGGTCGGGCTCGGCTACATCAAGGTGGGCCAGCAGGCGACCACCCTGTCGGGCGGCGAGGCGCAGCGCGTCAAGCTGGCCAAGGAGCTGTCGCGCAAGGCAACCGGCCGCACGCTCTATATCCTCGACGAGCCGACCACCGGTCTGCATTTCCACGACGTCGCGAAACTGCTGGAAGTGCTGCACGACCTCGTCGACCGCGGCAACACGATCGTCGTCATCGAGCACAATCTCGAGGTCATCAAGACCGCCGACTGGGTCGTCGACATCGGCCCCGAGGGCGGCGATGGTGGCGGCGAGATCGTCGCCACCGGCACGCCCGAGGACGTGGTCAAGGTCGAGCGCTCCTATACCGGCCATTTCCTGCGCGAGCTGCTGGAGCGGCGGCCGGGCATCAAGCGCGAGGCGGCCGAATAACGACTACGGCCAAGAGGGAACCGACATGGCAGGACGCGGCACGATTCGCACGGGCATCGGCGGCTGGACCTTCGAGCCTTGGGAAGGAAGTTTCTACCCGGACGACCTGCCGAAGAAGCGGCAGCTCGAATATGCCGCGTCGAAGCTGCGGACGATCGAGGTCAATGGCACCTTCTACCGCAGCCAGAAGCCGGAGACCTTCGCCAAATGGGCGAGCGAGGCGCCCGAGGGCTTCGTCTTCTCGCTGAAAGTGCCGCGCTATGCGGTGAACCGCAAGGTTCTGGCCGAGGGCGGCGAATCCATCCAGCGCTTCGTGGAGTCCGGCATCGCCGAACTCGGCGACAAGCTGGGACCGCTGCTGTGGCAGTTGGCCGCCACCAAGCAGTTCGACCCGGACGATTTCGGCGCCTTCCTGAAACTGCTGCCGGCCAGCGCCGGCGGCATCGCCCTGCGCAATGTCGTGGAACTGCGTCACGAGAGCTTTGCCTGCCCGCAGGCCGTACAGATGTGCCGCGAAGCCGGCGTTGCCATCGTCTATGCCGAGAGCGCCGACTACCCCGAGATCGCCGACGTCACCGCCGACTTCGTCTATGCCCGGCTGCAGAAGGGCGACGCCGGGATCGCGACCGGCTATCCGGCCGACGCTCTCGACGCCTGGGCGGAGCGCGCCAGGCAATGGGCGTCGGGAGGCCAGCCCGCCGACCTGCCGCGGCACGATCCCGAGACGGTCGCAACGGACACGCCGCACGACGTCTTCGTCTATTTCATCCGCGAGGGAAAAGTCCGTGCGCCGCAGGCCGCAATGGCGCTTCAGGAGCGCCTGGACGACTGAGCCATCACGACCTGCGCCAGTTTCGTTGATTTGAGCGCGCGCGCTCCGGTCCGTCAGGCTGACCGGACCCCCGCCAGTTCGGCATGGACCCGCGGCAGCATCGGCGCCAGATCCTCGGCGATCAGGCCGGACCCGAAATGCTCGGCCGCTCGGCCATGCATCCAGACACCGGCACATGCAGCCTCGAAGCTCGGCGCGCCCTGAGCCAGTTGCGCGGCGACGATCCCCGACAGAACGTCGCCGCTGCCGGCGGTTGCGAGCCAAGGCGTACCGTTGGCATTGATCGCGGCACGCCCGTCCGGTGCGGCGATGACCGTATCGCGCCCCTTCAGGATGATGACGGCGCCGGCGCGCCGCGCCGCACTCCGCGTCCGCTCCAGCTTCGACAGGCTCTCGTCGCTCGCAAGATCGGGAAACAGCCGCTTGAACTCGCCGGCATGGGGCGTCAGCACCAGCGGCGCCCCACCGTCGCTTGTCGCCGCCGTGGCCACGGCAAACAGCGTCTCCGGTTCGTCTTGGAACGACGTGATCCCGTCGGCATCGAGCACCAGCCGCCGCCCCGCGGCGAGCACCGCGCTGGCGTAACGGCGCGCGTCGTCGCCGATGCCGAAGCCGGGTCCGAGCACGAAAGAATTGGTGCGCGCATCGCTTAAGAGTGCGTCGAGATCCGCCGCGTCGTTGCAGCGCTCCAGCATGATTGCGGTCAGATGCGCGGCATGGGCCATCAGCGCCGATCCCGGCGCATAGACGGTGACCAGCCCTGCCCCGCCGCGCAGCGCGGCCATGGCGGCCAGCCGTGCCGCGCCAGTCCGGACCATCCCGCCGGAAAACACCACGGCATGGCCGCGATCGTATTTATGACCGGCGTCGCTGGGCGATGTCGCCGGGTTGCGGAACAGGCCCGGCGCGTTGGCAAAGACCTGCGGCGCGATTGCTTCGAGGACGGTGTCGGAAATTCCGATGTCGGCAACCACCACGCGGCCGCAGGCGCTCCGGCCCGGCTCCAGCAGATGGCCAGGCTTTCGCCGGAAGAACGTCACCGTGAGATCCGCCTGGATCGACACGCCCAGCGGCTCGCCGCTCGCACCGGAAATGCCGGACGGTAGATCGATGGCGACGACGGGTACGCGCGCAGCTTTCACAGCCGCGATGGCCCGCGCCGCCTCACCATCCACTGGCCGGGCCAGCCCGGCGCCGAACAGGCCGTCGACGACGAGGTCGAAACCGGCATCCGGCGCAAATGCCGAAAGTGCCTGCCACGGACCGCCATAGCCGGCAGCCGCCAATGCCGCATCGCCGCGCAGTGCATCCGGCGCGACGAGGCTGTAGACTGTCGGCTCGCAGCCGGCCTCGCTCAACAGCCGCGCAGCGGCCCAGGCATCGCCGCCATTGTTGCCGGGGCCGGCGAGAACCGCGATGCGCCGCGCCTTCGGGAAAGACCGGCGGATGGTCCCGGCCACCGCTTCAGCCGCGCGCTCCAACAAAGCGATCTCGGCCATGCCGCCGGCAATCGTCAGGCGGTCGGCTTCGGCCATCTGCACCGGGTCGAGCAGCGCCAGATCATGTGCAGCAAAATTCGTCATGGAGTGTGCCTAGTAAATGGACATTCTGATCACGGGATGTGCAGTCTGGGTGACATGGCTGATGCCCTGGTGTAGCGATTTCGAGCACAGAGCAATCGGCGCTCCTGGGAGCCATCCACCGTGGATCATAGGACAGGAAGGCGCCGGTAACCGAAATTTCCGCTTTCCCGATCGTTCCGGTGGACTATTTCGAACCGTTCACCGTAGGAGGTCGTCTTTGGCACGCGACCTGCTACAGCGGGATCGACGGGCCGGCGGCCCGTGACGGGGACAACGTCGAGAAGGAATGTCGATGAAGAAGGTTGAGGCCATCATCAAGCCCTTCAAGCTGGATGAGGTGAAGGAGGCCCTGCAGGAAGTGGGGCTTCAGGGCATCACCGTCACAGAGGCCAAGGGATTCGGGCGGCAGAAGGGCCATACGGAACTCTACCGCGGGGCCGAATACGTCGTCGATTTTCTGCCGAAGGTGAAGGTCGAGATCGTCCTTGCGGACGAGACCGTCGCTGCCGCCGTGGAAGCCATCCGCAAGGCGGCCCAGACCGGCCGCATCGGCGATGGCAAGATCTTCGTCTCCAACATCGAGGAAGCGATCCGCATCCGGACCGGCGAAGCCGGCACCGACGCGATCTGATCCAGCAGCTTCCCGCACACAGTTCTCAGAGTTCGATAATAGGAAGGACCGCCATGACGAGCGCCAACGACATCCTGAAGCAGGTCAAGGACAACGACGTGAAATTCGTCGACCTGCGCTTCACCGACCCCAAGGGCAAGTCCCAGCACGTGACCATGGACGTCACTCTGGTCGACGAGGACCTGTTCTCCGAGGGCACGATGTTCGACGGTTCGTCGATCGCCGGCTGGAAGGCGATCAACGAGTCCGACATGGTGCTCATGCCGGATCCCGAGACGGCCTACATGGACCCGTTCTTCGCCCAGTCGACCATGGCGATCGTCTGCGACATTCTCGACCCGGTCTCCGGCGAGGCCTACAACCGCGACCCGCGCTCGACCGCCAAGAAGGCCGAAGCCTATCTGACTCAGTCGGGCACCGGCGACACGGCATTCTTCGGTCCCGAAGCCGAGTTCTTCATCTTCGACGACGTCCGCTACAAGGCCGACCCGTACAACACCGGCTTCAAGCTCGACTCCACCGAGCTGCCGTCGAATGACGACGCCGAGTACGAGACCGGCAATCTCGGCCACCGTCCGCGCATCAAGGGCGGCTACTTCCCGCTGCCCCCGATCGATTCCTGCCAGGACATGCGCTCGGAAATGCTCACCGTCATGGCCGAGATGGGCGTCGCGGTCGAGAAGCATCACCACGAGGTCGCCGCGGCCCAGCACGAGCTTGGCATCAAGTTCGACACGCTGACCCGCAACGCCGACAAGATGCAGATCTACAAATACGTCATCCACCAGGTGGCGAATGCCTACGGCAAGACGGCGACCTTCATGCCGAAGCCGGTCTTCGGCGACAACGGCTCGGGCATGCATGTGCACCAGTCGATCTGGAAGAACGGCAAGCCGACCTTCGCCGGCGACGAATATGCCGGTCTGTCGGAGAGCGCGCTGTTCTACATCGGCGGCATCATCAAGCACGCCAAGGCCCTGAACGCCTTCACCAACCCGTCGACCAACTCGTTCAAGCGCCTGGTTCCGGGCTACGAGGCTCCGGTGCTGCTGGCCTATTCGGCACGCAACCGCTCGGCGTCCTGCCGCATCCCGTTCGGCCAGTCGCCGAAGGCCAAGCGCGTCGAGGTCCGCTTCCCCGATCCGACCGCCAATCCCTATCTCGCCTTCGCGGCGATGCTGATGGCCGGCCTCGACGGCATCAAGAACAAGATCCATCCGGGCTCGGCCATGGATAAGGATCTGTACGACCTGCCGCCGGAAGAGCTGAAGGAAATCCCGACGGTCTGCCGCTCGCTGCGCGAGGCGATGGAAGCGCTGGATACCGACCGTGACTTCCTCAAGGCCGGCGGCGTCTTCGACGACGACCAGATCGACGCCTTCATCGACCTGAAGATGGCCGAGGTCCTGCGTTTCGAGATGACCCCGCATCCGGTCGAGTTCGACATGTACTACTCGGTCTGATCCGAACCGGTCGCCGGCTGCCGGCGGCGACCATCGGGTCTTCACGGACCGAACGGGAGGGGGTGCCATCGGCGCCCCCTTTTTGTTGAGGCGAAACCGGTGGCCACTGCGGCGCGAACCTTCATGGCGCGTCACTTGGCGTCTGTTGCTATCTGCTGGGCCTGCCGCGTACGCCCACCGCGTCGGAAACCGTGGATAAATCCGGCAATTAGCGCTTTCCCTGCCCCCGGCAGGACCGGACGCTTGAAGAACATTTCGTGAAAGTATAGGCATCACGGCATGGTTTACGAGCGCTCGACCCCAACGACGCGCGTCATGTGGCGATCCGCCAGGGAGTTCGCCGCGCGATGAGCGACGATCTGTTTTCCGGCAACGCCGCGCGCCAGCCGCGAGCGCCGAAGCCCAGCGCCAAGCCGCGCCCGGCAGCCAATCTCCAGGAACCGGCCGAATACACTGCGGCGGACATCGAGGTCCTCGAAGGGCTCGAGCCGGTCCGTCGTCGTCCCGGCATGTATATCGGCGGCACCGACGAAAAGGCGCTGCATCACCTGTTCGCCGAGGTCATCGACAATTCGATGGACGAGGCGACCGCGGGGCATGCCAATTTCATCGAGGTGGCGCTGGAAGCGGACGGCACCCTGTCGGTCGCCGACAACGGGCGCGGCATCCCCATCGATCCGCACCCCAAATATCGCGACAAGTCGGCGCTCGAAGTCATCATGACGACGCTGCATGCCGGCGGTAAGTTCGATTCCAAGGTCTACGAAACCTCCGGCGGCCTGCACGGCGTCGGCGTCTCCGTCGTCAACGCCCTGTCCGAGACGCTCGAGGTCGAGGTTGCCCGCAACCGCAGGCTCTATCGCCAGACCTATTCGCGCGGCCACGCCCAGACCGGGCTGGAGGAAATCGGCGACGTCCAGAACCGCCGCGGCACGCGGATCCGGTTCCGGCCCGATCCGGAGATCTTCGGCGCAGGCGCCCGCTTCCGTCCCGAACGGCTGCTCGCGATGGCGCGGTCCAAGGCCTATCTCTTCGGCGGCGTCGAGATCCGCTGGGCCTGCGACCCTTCGCTCCTGCCGGTCGACGGCAGCGTGCCGTCCCGCGACACGTTCCACTTCCCCGGCGGCCTGAAGGACTATCTCGACGGCACGCTCGACAAGCAGGGCCGCGTCACCTCGCAGATCTTCGCCGGTCGCACCGAGAAGGTCTCCGGCCACGGCGCGGTCGAATGGGCGGTGAGCTGGACCGCCGACGACGGCTTCGTCCGTTCCTACTGCAACACTATCCCGACGCCGGAGGGCGGCACCCACGAAGCGGGCCTCCGCTCGGTGCTGCTGCGCGGCCTCAAGGCCTTCGCCGAAGTGTCCGGCAACAAGCGTGCCGCCGTGATCACCGGCGACGACATCATGCTGACGGCGTCGGCGATGCTGTCGGTCTTCATCCGCGAGCCGGAATTCGTCGGCCAGACCAAGGACCGGCTGGCCACGGCCGAGGCCCAGCGTATCGTCGAGCAGTCGATGCGCGATTCCTTCGACATCTGGCTCGCCTCCTCGCCGCAGGACGCCGCGCGACTGATCGACTGGGTGGTCGAGCGCGCCGACGAACGGCTGCGCCGCCGGCAGGAAAAGGAAGTCAGCCGCAAGAGCGCGACCCGCAAGCTGCGCCTGCCCGGCAAGCTGGCCGATTGCTCCCAGAGCGGTTCGGTCAATGCCGAGATCTTCATAGTCGAGGGCGATTCCGCTGGCGGTTCCGCCAAGCAGGCCCGCGACCGCAAGGTGCAGGCGATCCTGCCTTTGCGCGGCAAGATCCTGAACGTCGCCTCGGCGGGGCGCGAGAAGTTCGGCGCCAACCAGCAGCTCGCCGATCTCATCCAGGCTTTGGGCTGCGGCACGCGGTCGAAATACCGCGAAGAGTATCTGCGCTACGAGCGCGTGATCATCATGACCGACGCCGACGTCGACGGCGCCCATATCGCCTCGCTGCTCATTACCTTCTTCTACCAGGAGATGCCGGAGCTGATCCGCGGCGGACATCTCTTCCTCGCCGTGCCGCCGCTCTACAAGCTGACCCAGGGCGGCAAGACCGCCTATGCCCGCGACGACGCCGACCGCGAACGCCTGATCGCGCGCGACTTCAAGGGCCGGGGCAAGGTCGAGATCTCGCGCTTCAAGGGTCTCGGCGAGATGCTGCCCGCGCAGCTCAAGGAAACCACCATGGACCCGCGCAAGCGCACGCTGTTGCGCGTCCACATGGACGAAACGCCCGAAGCCGGCACCTCCGGTGCGGTCAATGCGCTGATGGGCAACAAGCCCGAGGCGCGCTTCCGCTTCCTGCAGGACCGCGCCGCCTTCGTCGAGGATCTGGACATCTGACGGGCACGCCCCGTAAGAGAGCGGCCAGATCCGGCACAGGGAGTCCGAAGATGGTCATTCGTTCCACAAGCACCTTCGCCGGCGTCAGCCTGGCGGCCCTCATGATGGTCCAGAATGCAGCTCTGGCGCAGGCGACCGACGCCGCGCCCGCCGCAGCCCCGGCTGCCGAACAGGCGGCCCCGGCTGCCACCAGCGAAGCCGCACCCGCGACCGCTGCACCGGCGGCCGGCGGCGCCAACGATCCGGCGGCCGCTGCCGAGGCGCTCTCGCCGCTGATCGAGGACGTGCAGATCGTCGGCCCGTGGTCGGACGGCGACGTCCAGGGCGTCTGGCGCACGATCATGGTCCAGTCGCCGGCCGACGAGACGGATTACCATTTCTTCGTCCAGCAGCTCGAAGGCAGCGGCACCAACCTGACGCTGCGCTCCAGCACCGAGATCCGGGAACTCAACCAGATCGAGGGCGCCGTCGTCGGCTACCGGGCCGACGAGCCGAGCGAGACCGAGCCCAACAGCCTGTCGCTGTTCTTCGATCTCCTGCCCTCGGATGGCGAGATCGCCGAGACCTACGAGCTGCACTTCTTCCCGGACCAGCCCTACATGTTCGGCCCGGCGACCAACTGAGCCGACTGCTCAGCCTGCGGCGGCCTCGGCGAGGCTGCGCCGCAGGATCTCGCTGGTGCGGTCCGGCCGCTCCATCGTCACCATGTGCCCGGTCGCCGCCAGCATCTCCAGCCGCGCGCCCGGGATCGCCGCGGCCATTTCGCGCGCACGCTCCGGCGCGATGATCGCATCCGCCTCCCCGGCGACGATCGTCACCGGAACATGGATCGTCGGAAGCCGGTCGCTCTGGTCCGGCCGGTCGATGATCGCCTGCTGCTGGCGAACAAAACCCTCGACACCGATCGCCGCTGCCATTTGAACGATGCGCTCCCTGAGTGTCGCGCTCGTCGTCTCCGGCGCGACGAGGCGCTCGCACAGCAGACGTGCCACCGGCTCGATCCCCTGCTCCCGTGCCGTATCGATGAGCTTGTGGCGCATGGCGGTCTGCTCGGGCGTGTCGGCGCGGTGGCTCGTCGCCATCAGCGCCGCCGCCAGCACGCGCTCCGGCGCCAGTCGCAGCACCTCCAGCGCCACGTAGCCGCCCATGGACAGACCGTAGAGCGCGAAGTTTTCGGGTGCATCGGCCAGGAGCCGCTCCGCCATGGCGGTGACCGACGCATCGCTTGTGGTATCGGCAATCCGGATCGGGTGTCCGGCGAGGGCTGCAATCTGATCGCGATACAGGTCGTCGGTGCACAACAAACCCGGAATCATGACAATCGGTATGAAATTCACGATTTCTGCCCTGTAAATCCCGGTGAAAAGCCCCATTTGGGGCGTATCGGTTGACTCGCGCTCGTGCTCGCCCTATCGCCCCCATGAGATGGGCTTTCAAACGCTACCGAACGCAACCTCCCATTTATCCAAGAGAACAGCTAGCTTGAAACTCTTTTCCGAACTCGGCCTGAGCGCCAAGGTTCTGGCTGCCGTACATGCAGCCGGATACAATGAACCGACGCCGATTCAGGAACAGGCCATTCCGCATGCGCTTGAGCGCCGCGATGTCCTGGGAATTGCGCAGACGGGTACCGGCAAGACCGCGTCCTTCGTCCTGCCGATGTTGACCATGCTCGAGAAGGGGCGCGCGCGGGCCCGCATGCCCCGCACCCTGATCATCGAGCCGACGCGCGAACTCGCCGCGCAGGTCGAGGAATCCTTCACGCGCTACGGTCTCGACCAGAAGCTCAATGTCGCACTGCTGATCGGCGGCGTTTCCTTCGCGGATCAGGATCGCAAGATCGACCGCGGCGCCGACGTGCTGATCGCCACGCCGGGCCGCCTGCTCGACCATTTCGAGCGCGGCAAGCTGCTGATGACCGCGGTGGAAGTGCTCGTCATCGACGAAGCCGATCGCATGCTGGACATGGGCTTCATCCCGGACATCGAGCGGATCTGCAAGCTGCTGCCGGTCTCGCGTCAGACCCTGTTCTTCTCGGCCACCATGCCGCCGGAGATCACGCGTCTCACCGAGCAGTTCCTGCAGAACCCGGTTCGCGTCGAAGTCGCCAAGCCGGCCTCGGCCGCGCTCACCGTGACGCAGCGCCTGGTCGCGACCAAGAAGGATGACTTCGAGAAGCGCGATACGTTGCGCCGGGTCATCCGCGACCAGACCGAACTCACCAACGCCATCATCTTCTGCAACCGCAAGCGGGACGTGGCGACACTGTTCCGCTCGCTGGAGCGTCACGGCTTTTCGGCCGGTGCACTGCATGGCGACATGGACCAGCGTTCGCGCACCGCGATGCTCCAGGGCTTCCGCGACAACAAGATCCAGTTGCTGGTCGCCTCCGACGTAGCCGCCCGCGGCCTCGACATCCCGGCCGTCAGCCACGTCTTCAATTTCGACGTGCCGATCCATGCCGAGGACTATGTCCATCGCATCGGCCGGACCGGCCGCGCCGGACGTTCGGGAGCCGCCTTCACCCTGGCGACCAAGGCCGACAAGAAGCATCTCGACGCCATCGAGAAACTTATCGGCAATGAGATCGAATGGCTCGGCGAGCCCGTCGCCGCCGTCAGCGACGAGGAGACCAGCGAGAAGCCGGCTCGTCGCAGCGGCAGTGGCCGTCGCTCGGGTTCCTCCACGCGTCGCCGCGGGGCACAGGCTGCAGCGGAGCAGACGATCGAGACCGCGCCCGAGGCTGTTGTCGAGGCCGAACCGGCCGTCGTGCGGGCAGAGGCCGGCGAACTCGACGTCCCGGTCGAGGCGATCACACGGGATGAGCCTGTGGAAACGGTTGAAGAGGATCAGGCACCGGTGCAGAAGCCGAGCCGCAGCCGGGCAGCCTCCAGCGAGCGCGCGCGCCCGGCCTCTCCGCGTACCCGCGGGGCCAAGTCGGCGCCGCGTAGCAACGGAGGCCGCAATGAGGATAACGGCAAGTCGCCGGTCGGTTTCGGCGACGACATCCCTGCCTTCATGCTGATCGGGACCGGCACCTGACGGTGCCGGCCTGACCCGCTCTCAGCGCTGAAACGAAACGCCGGATGCGTGCTCGCTCATCCGGCGTAATTCTGTCCGGGCCTGTTTGGTGATGTCCATGGTCAGCGACACGGCGCCGTCCTCGCGGTCGTCGCGTGCCGTCACCGTGGCATTCTCGTAGATCCAGGGCACAAAGCCCATGGCATCGGGCGCCACGTCCACGGTCAACGTCACCGTGCCGCCGCCGATCCGCCGCTCGATATCCACCAGCAGCGTGTCGACGCCGAAGCCGGTCACCGCCGACACCACATGCACGGCGTCGGTATCGGGCAGGCTTTCGCGCATCGTCGCCAGATGCTGCAGACCGGCCTCGTCGAGCAGGTCGACCTTGTTCCAAATCTCGACCACGTGGTCGCTGTCGTCCACGTCTATATCGAGGTCGCGCAGGATCTTGCGCACGTCCTCGGCCTGGGCCAGCGTGTCGGGATCAGCCACGTCGCGCACATGCAGCACGATGTCGGCCTCTATCACCTCTTCCAGCGTCGCCCGGAAGGCGGCCACCAGATGCGTCGGCAGGTCCGACACGAAGCCCACCGTGTCCGAGAACAGGATCTCGGTGCCGTGCGGCAGCGTCGTGCGACGCAGGGTCGGGTCGAGCGTGGCGAAGAGCAGATCCTTCGCCATCACGTCGGCGCCGGTCAGGCGGTTGAACAGCGTCGACTTGCCGGCATTGGTATAGCCGACGAGGGCCACCACCGGATGCGGCGCCTTCTTGCGCTGGGCGCGGTGCAGCTGCCGCGTCCGCCGGACCTGTTCCAGGTCCTTCTCGAGCCGCTTGATCTTCTCCTGAAGCTGCCGCCGGTCGGATTCGATCTGGGTCTCGCCCGGACCGCCGAGGAAGCCGGCGCCACCGCGCTGACGCTCCAGATGGGTCCAGCTACGCACGAGCCGGCCGCGCTGATAGTTCAGATGTGCGAGTTCGACCTGCAGACGGCCTTCCTTGGTGCGCGCCCGCTCGCCGAAGATCTCGAGGATGAGACCGGTCCGGTCGAGAACCTTGACGTTCAGCTCCCGTTCCAGATTGCGCTGTTGCACCGGCGTGAGCGGATGGTCGAACACGACCAGCCCGATCTCCTCGCCGGCGATTACGCCCTTCATTTCCTCGACCTTGCCGGTGCCGATCAGCGTCGCCGGACGCGGGCGCTGGCCGCTGACGATACCGCTGGTGACGATGTCGAGCCCGATGGCGGCGGCGAGGCCCATGGCCTCGGCGAGGCGCGCATCGTGGCTCCGGCGCGGCGCCTCGGCCGCGCCCGCCACATCGTCCTGCACGGGATATTGCTTGAACACGGGGACATAGACCGCAGCCCGCGTCGGGACGGTCTTGTGTTCGATTGGGCCTCGCGGCCCCACTTCTCTATGTTCGGCCAATCAGTCTTTCCTGTCTTCGTCGCTGCCATCGTACATGTGCACGGGCTGGGACGGCATGATGGTGGAGATCGCGTGCTTGTAGACCAGCTGGGAATGCCCGTCGCGGCGCAGAAGCACGCAGAAATTGTCAAAGGAGGTAACGACGCCGGTCAGCTTGACCCCGTTGACCAGAAAGATCGTCAGCGAAATTTTCTGCTTGCGGACGGTGTTGAGGAAGAGATCCTGAAGGTTCTGCGTGCGTTCGGCCATGTGGTCCTTGTCCTGTTCTTATTGGCGTCGGCTGAACCGGTCTTCGCCGGTCGTTCCGCGCATTATCTTGCACCCGTCGACCCGGGCAATACGGCTTCGTCGTCTCTCGCAGGTCTCGCCGCCGGACCTGCGGATGCTCACCTCTCCTGCGCGCAGAATCTGACAAGCCGGCGATGGCCGGCTCTGCCGCAAGGAGAGCTCCCTTCGGACATGACACCGGCTCAGGCCGGACATCAAGCGCAGTCAGGCTCTCACGCCGACATTTATGTCGGCGCGGCCGCGCGCAACAGGGGGCGTCCCGCGCCGATCAGAAGAATTCGAGGCTGACCCGGAAGAGCTGCTCGACATGGCGAACCGCACCGGCGGCCGCGAAGATCACCACCCGGTCCTTCGCCTTGATCTTGGTCTGGCCGTCCGGGCGCACGAACTGGCCGTTGCGATAGATCGCGCCGACCCGCAGATTGTGCGGAAGGTTCAGGTCGCGCAGCGGCGTGCCGACCAGAGGCGAGGTCTCCAGCGCTTCGGCCTCGATTGCTTCGGCAAGACCGTTCTGGATCGAGTGGACGGCGCGGATGCGTCCGCGGCGCACATGCTGCAGCACTCGCGAGATCGTCACCGAGCGTGGATTGATGAAGGCGTCGATGCCCAGCGTACGGGTGAAGGTCTGGTAGTCGGGATCGTTGAGCAGGGCCAGATTGCCCTTGCAACCCAGCCGCTTGGCCATGACGCTGGAGAGGATGTTCACCTTGTCGTCATTGGTCAGGGCGACGAGCAGATCGGCCTCGGCGATGTCGGCCTCGTTGAGAATGGTCTGGTCCAGGCCGCTGCCATGCAGGACGATGGTGCGCTTCAGACTGTCGGCGATGGTTACCGCCCGCTCGTGCTTGGTCTCGAGCACGCGGATTTTCGCGCCAAGACTGCGCTTTTCCATCTGCTGGGCGACGTAGAAGCCGATATTGCCGCCACCGACGATAACGATCCGCCCGGCTTCCGGCTCCTCGTGGCCGAACAGGCCCAGTGTGCGCTTCACATGGCTGCGCTCCGCCACGACATAGGCGATGTCGCCGGCCACCATCTGGTCGGAAGAGGCCGGTACGAACAGCTTGTCGCCACGCAGGATGCCGACGACGGTCGCCTTCAGATCGGGAAACAGATCAGTGAGCTGGGCAAGCGGCGTGTCGACCACCGGGCAGTCGTCCCGGCACTCGATGGCGACCATGGCGATGGTGTCGTCGGCGAACCGCACGACATCCATGGCGCCCGGCAGCGCGATCCGGCGCAGCGCCATCTCGCCGACCTCGACCTCCGGCGAAATGATCACGTCGATCGGCATGTTGTCGGTCGAGAACAGATCCTGCCAGTGCGACCGCAGATAGCTCTGCGAGCGGATGCGGGCGATCTTGGTCGGCACATTGAACAGCGAGTGAGCCACCTGGCAGGCGACCATGTTCACCTCGTCGTGCAGCGTCACGGCAATGATCATGTCCGCCTGCTCGGCGCCCGCTTCGGCCAGCACGTCCGGATGGGCGCCGTGGCCGACGAAGCCCCGGGCATCGAGGTTGTCACGGATGTTCTGGACCAGCGAACGGGACGTGTCGATCACCGAGACGTCGTTGCGTTCCGATGCCAGCCGTTCGGCAATGCCGTACCCGACCTGGCCTGCACCACAGATCACGACTCTCATCCGTTCCGCCCTTCAAACGCCGAACTCTTCAGAGCCGCGTTCCTAAAGCTTCCCGAGGACAAGCGCAAAGGTCCCTCGCGGGACCCCTGCCCGTCGGACATAGACGGGCCCTGGGGGGGACGAGCTGACGGGTGGAAGCGCTAGATGCCGAGCGACTTCAACTTGCGATGCAGCGCCGAGCGCTCCATCCCGACGAATTCCGCGGTGCGCGAAATGTTGCCGCCGAAGCGGTTGATCTGCGCCACGAGATATTCCTTCTCGAAGACTTCGCGTGCGTCACGCAGCGGTAAAGCCAGGATCTGTCCATCCGACTGGCTCGGCGTCTGCGGCAGCATTTCGCCGACTTCCCGCGGCAGCATGTCTGCGGAGATCGTCGCCTCGGCGTCGCCCTCGCGTGACAGGATCATCAGTCGTTCGACATTGTTGCGAAGCTGGCGGACGTTGCCGGGCCATTCGCTGGACTGCAATACCGCCATCGCCTCGGGGCTGATCGCCCGCGGCTTGATGCCGGTCTGCTCGCTGATCTGCGTCATGAAGGCCTCGATCAGCAACGGAATGTCCTGGCGACGCTCGGCGAGCGGCGGCACCTGAACCGGGACGACGGCCAGGCGATGATACAGATCCTCGCGGAACGCACCTTCGGCGATCATCGACTCCAGGTTCTGCGCCGTCGAGGACACGATGCGTACATCGACCTTGACTCGCTTCGAGCCGCCGACGCGTTCGAAGGTCTGCTCGGTCAGCACTCGCAGGATCTTGTTCTGGGTCTCGCGCGGCATGTCGCCGACCTCGTCGAGAAACAGGACGCCGCCATGGGCCTCCTCCAGCGCTCCCACCTTGCGCTCGACCCCTGGGGGCGCCTCGGTACCGAACAATTCGGTTTCCATCCGGTCCGGTGTGATCGCCGCCGCGTTGAGCGCGACGAACGGCCCCTCGGCCCGCGCCGAACCGGCATGGATGGCCCGCGCTACCATTTCCTTGCCGGACCCCGACGCACCGAGGATCATTACGCGGCTGTTGGTCGGCGCAACGCGCTCGATCAGCGTGCGCAGCTGGTTCATCGGATGCGACTTGCCGATCAGTTCGGCAAAGTCGGACGAGCGCCGGCGGAGCTCCGAGACCTCGCGTTTCAGCTTGGAGTTCTCCAGCGCCCGTTCGGCGACGAGGATCAGCCGATCGGCCTTGAAGGGCTTCTCGATATAGTCATAGGCACCGCGCCGGATAGCCGAGACCGCAGTTTCGATATTGCCATGGCCGGAGATCATCACCACCGGCACTTCGGGATGCTGCGCCTTGATGGCGTCCAGCAGGTCGAGGCCGTCCAGCCGACTGCCCTGAAGCCAGATGTCGAGAAACACCAGCCGCGGAACTCGCTCGGCGATCGACTGCAGCGCCGCATCCGAGCCACCCGCTGTTCGGGTCTCGTGCCCCTCGTCCTCGAGGATTCCCGCAACCAGTTCTCGGATGTCGGCTTCGTCGTCGACGATCAGGATGTCCGATGCCATCGATCTCACCAATCCTTTCTTATGTCCCGTCAGTCTCACGGATGTCGGCGTCTACAAAGCCTTCCGCCGGCAGGGTGATGCGTACCATCGCCCCGTTCGGCTGATCGGGTGCGTCGTCGAGTTCGATCGTTCCGCCGTGTTCCTCGATGATCTTGCGCACGATCGCGAGTCCGAGACCCGTCCCCTTCTCGCGCGTAGTCATGTAGGGCTCCAGAAGCCGATCTCGATCCTCTCGCGGAAAGCCTCGACCGTTGTCGCTGATCTCCACGAGATGCCGCTCCTTGCCCGCCACCGCCCGGATCCGGATCCGCCCATCGGCGACCTCCGACGTCTCGAGCGACTCCACGGCGTTCTTGACCAGATTACCGAAGGCCTGCGAGAGCAATCGGATATCGAAGGAGCCGAGCAGCGGTTCATCGGGAATCTCGGCTGCGAATGAAATGCCGTGGTCCCCCATCTCCCGCATGAAGACCGCCTCTCGCAACGCTTCGCGCAGGTCCTTCGGTTCCAGCCGCGGCTTCGGCATGCGGGCGAATGTCGAGAATTCATCGACCATCCGCCCGATGTCGGAGACCTGTCGTACGATGGTTTCGATGCAGCGGTCGAACACTTCGCGGTCATCCTCGATCCGCTTGCCGTAGCGCCGCCGGATGCGCTCGGCCGACAGCTGGATCGGCGTCAACGGGTTCTTGATCTCGTGGGCAATGCGGCGCGCGACATCGGCCCAGGCGGACGAACGTTGCGCATCGACGAGATCGGTGATGTCGTCGATCGTCACGACACTCGACCGCGCCCCTTCGCTTTCTTCGGACGAGGTGATCCGGATCGCCAGCGTACGCTCGCGATCGCGAATACGCAGCTTCACCTGCTCCTGGTACTCGGGGCGTGAGGAGACGGTCGCGGCCTCGAAGACTTTCCCGATCGTCGGGAACACCTCGACGAGAGGACGACTGACAATCGCCTTGGCATCCACATGCAGAATCCGCTCCGCGGACGGGTTGAGCATCGACACCGATCCATCCCGTTCGACGCCGATCACACCCACCGTCACGCCCGAAAGCACCGCTTCCGTAAAGCGGCGTCGCTCGTCGATGACATCCTTGGCGTGGACGAGTTCGGAGCGCTGGCTGCGCAGCTGCAGAATCATGTTGTTGAACGTGTTGGAAAGCGAACCGACGTCGCCGTCGGAGGCGCGAACCGGCACCGAGACGCCGAGATTGCCCGCCGAGACCTCGTCCGCCGCCCCCATCAGCAGACGGATCGGCCGAACCAGCCGGTCGGCGACGCCGATGCCGGTCCAGATTGCCGACAGCAGCACGATCAGCATGATCCCCAGATAGAGCAGTGCGAACGCAACCTGCAGCCCGAACCGGTTGGCCTGCAGGCTGGAATATTCCGCCGAACGCTCCTCCATCAGTCGCAATGCGTCGAGCACCTCCGGATCGACGGCCCGTACGGTATAGAGGTAGCTGTCAGGCAACTGGCGCAGCTCGATGATGGCGCCGACGAGATTGGTCACGCCTGGCGGGATGAACACCAGATTGCCATCCCGCGCACGCTCCAGGGCATCTTCAGGGGGGACAGGCAGCGGCCGCTCGACGGCAACGTCGGCACGCAGGAAGGGTGTCCCGTCACCGCGCAGGATCTGCGCACCCAACAGCGAACGGCCCTTGGCCTGATCGGTCATCAGATTCTGGAAGCCGTTGCGATCGAGATCGAACAGGCGGCGCTGCTGGTCGAGATCGTAGGCCATCGACAGCGTCGATCCCTGCAGATTGCGGGCGTTCTCGTTCACATAGGCGCGGGCCACGCTGATCGACGATTCCACGATGGTGCGCGTGCGAATCTCGAACCAGCGATCCAGCCCGAGATCGAGCGTCACGCCGGCGACGATCGCCACCAACAGCGCCGGCAGGGCCGCGACGATCGAGAACAGGGCAACGATGCGCACATGCAGGCGGGAGGCCGCCCTGCCCTGGCGGCGGGCCCGGACCATGCGCAGCACCTCGCGCCCGATCAGCACGCAGAGCAGCACGACGAAGGCGCCGTTGACGAAGGTGGCGATGGTGACGATCGTGTCGGTCGGCGCGATCGGCGTCAGTCCCATCAGGACGACGAAGGAGATGGCGCCGGTGATCAGCGCGCCAACCACCGCGATCAACCCCGGGACCAGCATGAAGCGACGACGCTCCATGAGGAACGGAACCTCAGGTACGCTCTGTTGGGGTGTCAGGCTCATGAATCAGTGCAACCGGTCATCACGTTGCTACAATGCAACGGAATGTGGCTAAAGTGCAACGAGACTGAAAAATGCCGCTCAGCGGATCGCGCGAATTACCGAGATGTCGAGATCGCGGATCTTCTTGCGCAGGGTGTTGCGATTGACGCCGAGAAGATCGGCGGCCTTTACCTGATTGCCGCGCGTGGCCGCCAGCGCCGCTGCGATCAGCGGATATTCAACCTCGCGCAGGATGCGCCCGTGCAGGCCGGGCGGCGGCAGATCGTCACCGAAGGAGGCGAAATAGTCGGACAGGTACCGTTCGACCGCGGCGCTCAGATCGATCGGCTTGCCGCCGTCACCGTCGAGACCAGGTGTCTTGGCCACGTCGTTCGACAGCTCGTGCTCGACCAGCTCGGCGGAGATCTCGTCCTGCGGATAGAGTGCCGACAGACGCCGGATGAGGTTTTCCAGTTCGCGGACATTGCCGGGCCACGGATAGCGCCGCATCACGTCGAGTGCGCCCTGGCTCAGCACCTTGCGCGGCAGGCCCTGCTTCTCCGCCTCGGAGAAGAAGTGTCGGGCGAGGTCGGCAAGGTCCTCGATGCGCTCGCGCAGCGGCGGCAGGCGCAGCGGCACCACGTTGAGGCGATAGAACAGATCCTCGCGGAACAGGCCGCGTGCGATGAGCTGGCGCAGATCCTTGTTGGTCGCCGCGACGATGCGCACGTCGGTGGCGATCGGCGTCCGCCCTCCGACAACCGTGTATTCGCCCTGCTGCAGCACCCGCAGCAGCCGGGTCTGCGCCTCCATCGGCATGTCGCCGATCTCGTCCAGGAACAGCGTGCCGCCTTCGGCCTGCTCGAAGCGGCCGCTGGTGCGGGCCTGCGCGCCGGTGAAGGCTCCCTTTTCGTGACCGAACAGCTCTGACTCGATCAGCTCGCGCGGGATCGCGGCCATGTTGATCGCCACGAACGGGCCTTTGCGCCGGCGACCGTAATCGTGCAGCGCCCGGGCGACCAGCTCCTTGCCGGTGCCGGATTCGCCGGTGATGGTCACGGTCAGGTCGGTCTGCATCATCCGGGCAAGCGCCCGGTAGATATCCTGCATGGCCGGCGAGCGACCGACCAGCGGCATGGAATCATGCAGATCGTCCGGCGCGTCCTGGCGTCGGCTCTCCTTCGGCTCCGAGAGCGCCCGGCGGACGATCGCGACGAGCTCGGTCAGGTCGAAGGGCTTGGGGATGTAGTCGTAGGCGCCCTTCTCCGACGCCTTGATGGCGGTCATGAAGGTGTTCTGCGCGCTCATCACGATGACCGGGAGATCGGGCCGCGAGTTCTTGATCTTCGGCAATGTGTCGAAGGCATTGCCGTCCGGCATCAGGACATCGGTGATAACGAGATCGCCCTCGCCGGCAGCGATCCAGCGCCATAGCGTCGCGATATTGGATGTGACGCGCACCTCGAAGCCCGCCCGCATCAAGGCCTGTGAGACGACCGTGCGGATGGCGGAGTCATCGTCGGCAACGAGAATCTGCATGCTCATTCGAATTCCTCAGACATCCGTGGCCGTCATGGTCCGCCCCGAAAGGGGCTCCGCGATCTCTCGCCAGGCCGGCATGAGAATGCGGAAACGCGTAAGACCCTCATGCGACTCGCATTCGATGACGCCGCCATGGTCACCGACGATCTTGGCGACAAGCGCCAGGCCCAACCCAGACCCGCTGGGCTTGGTCGTCACGAAGGGATCGAAAATATGCTGGCGGATGTCGTCCGGAATCCCGTCGCCATTGTCCTCGACGGTGAATTCCAGCGGCAACGTCACACGGTCGCTGGTGCCCGGCACCGAAAGCCGGACACCCGGTTTGAAGGCCGTGATCAGCCGGATTTCGCCATCCTCGCGATCACCGATCGCCTCGGCTGCGTTCTTCACCAGATTGAGGAAGATCTGCACGAGCTGATCGCGGTTGGCGAAGACCGGGGGCAGCGACGGATCGTAGAGCTCGACGATTCTGATCCGCCGGGCAAAACCGGATCGTGCCAGCGTCTTCACATGTTCCAGCACCGAGTGGATGTTCACCGCCGAGCGCTCGATGGGTCGCTGGTCGGAGAACACTTCCATCCGGTTGACCAGCTTCACGATCCGATCGCTCTCCTCCTGGATCAGTCGGGTGAGGCTGCGATCCTCGTCACTGGCCGATGTTGCCAGCAATTGCGCGGCGCCCTTGATCCCGGACAGCGGGTTGCGGATCTCGTGGGCAAGCATCGCCGCGAGGCCGGTGACCGATCGGGCCGCCGAGCGATGGGTCAGCTGCCGGTCCATCTTCTCGGCGATGGAGCGCAGCTGGATCATCACGACGACAAGGTCGGGGTCATCCGGAAGATTGGAAACATAAAGATCGACCAGACGCTCACCGCCGAGCCGCGGCGAGGAGATGTCGACCCGGTACTCGCTGATCCGTCCCTGCTGGGCGCGCACCTGATCGATCAGCGCAAAGAGCGGGCTGTCGGCAGGCACGAAGTCCTGCAAGCGACGCTTGGCGAGATACGGCATGCCGGCGGAGAAGAATTGCTCGGCATCGGAATTGGCGAAGCGGAACCCGCCGCTGCGGTCAATGACCACCACCGGATGCGGCAAGGCGTTCAGGATCCGTGTCTGTGTCGCCGCCAGCTCCGGAGGGATCGCTTGGTCGTTCATAGCTCAGGCTGCTTCCTGCATTGCAGAGGGTAGGAGGCTCGGCTCGACGTCGGATAGGCGTGCGTCCGCAAGAAGACGACGCAGGATGTCCAGAACGTTCTGCGAATCCCGGCCCGCCATGACACCGAGCCGGTCGACCTCGGACATCGGCCCGAAGGCTGCGGCGAAACGGTCGAGATACCAGCCCAGGTGTTTGCGGGCATGCCGTACCCCGACGCGGCCGCCGTAATGGCCCAGCATGGCCTCGTAGTGCTCTGCCACGAGATCGCCCAACGACAGCCTCGCCAGATCAGCAGCATCGATCGCCCCTGCCAACAGGCCGGGCAGCCAGGGGCGCCCCTGAGCACCGCGTCCGACCATGACGGCGTCGGCGCAGCTTTGCGCCAGCATCGGCATGACCTGTGAATCGGTGACGAGATCGCCATTGGCGACCAGCGGCACCGAGACGGCGCGGCGAACTGCAGCGATCGCGGCCCAGTCCGCCCGTCCCTCGTAGAAGTCGCTGCGGGTGCGGCCATGCACTGTGATTGCAGCGACGCCCGCTGCCTCTGCCGCGGCGGCAAGCTCGGGCGCATTCATCGATTGGCGGTCCCAGCCAAGCCGCATTTTCAAGGTGACCGGCACGCTGCCGGCCCCGGCCACGGTCGCCTCGACGATCCGCAGGGCGAGGTCCGGCTCGCGCATCAGCGCCGAACCCGACAATCCGCCCACGACCTTCTTGGCGGGGCAGCCCATGTTGATGTCGATGATATCCGTGCCGTTGCCGGCAAGCTGCTCTGCGGCACGCTGCATCCAGGCCGGGTCGCGCCCGGCAAGTTGCACGACATGCAGTCCCGGTCCATCGCGCATGGCCCGCAGTGCGCTTTCGTCGCAACCTTTGACGAACTCACCGCTGGCAACCATCTCCGACACCACCATGCCGGCGCCGAACCGCCGTGCGAGGCGGCGGAACGGCACATCGGAAATGCCGGACAGCGGAGCGAGGAAGACACGGTTCGCCAGCGAATGGCCACCAATGTACAGCGGCGTTCGGAGATGCCGGCGGGCCGGGTCTAAATCGCCCAATGTTTGGGCGCCTACTGAATGTGTCGTTTCTTTCGCCATTTGGCTGTAACTTATCCGGGCATGCACAAAAGACAAGCACGTGCCTTGCATAGCTGCTTCCCTCTATGGTTCACGCGGGCGAGGCCAATGTGACGAGGATCGGACGATGAAGCGGAGCGTGGCTGCGGTCATCGTGGCGGCCGGACGCGGCGAACGCGCGGGCCAGTCGGTGGAAGGCCCCAAGCAGTACCGTTCGCTGGCCTCACGGGCGGTGATCGCACATACCGTCCGCGTCTTTCTCAACCATCCCGGGATCGACCGCATCGTGATCGTCATCCACAGGGATGATCGCGCGCTGCTCGCCGCCGCCCTCGAAACCGACCTCGACCGGGTCCATGTCACCCTCGGTGATGCGACTCGCCAGGGATCGGTGCGCCGCGGCCTTGCGGCGCTCGCGGAGCCCGCCCCCGATGTGGTGTTGATTCACGACGCCGTCCGGCCCTTCGTCGACGCCGGTCTGATCGACCGCACGCTCGCCGCCATTGGCGAGGCCGCAGGAGCCATACCGGCCATCGCCGTCCCCGACACGCTGAAGAAGGCTGGCCCCGACGGGCAGATCGCCGCTACGGTCGATCGAAGCGCGCTCCACGCCGCACAGACACCGCAGGGTTTCCCCTTCGCAGCCATCTGCGCAGCCCACGAGGCCGCCGCGGCATCCGGGCGCAACGATTTCACCGACGATGCGTCCATTGCGGAATGGGCCGGCCTTCCCGTTCGTCTCGTCGCAGGGCTGCCGGAAAACGTGAAACTGACGACGGCCCGTGATATCGCGCTGGCCGACGAACGGATGCGGGGAATACGGCCAATGATCGATGTCAGGACGGGCAATGGCTACGACGTGCACCGGCTCGTCGCGGGCGATCATGTCACCCTTTGCGGGATCGCCATTCCCCACGACCAGGCACTGGACGGCCATTCCGATGCGGATGTGGGCCTGCATGCTTTGACCGACGCCTTGCTGGCGACCTGCGGCGCGGGCGACATCGGCGACCACTTCCCGCCCAGCGACCCACAATGGCGCGGCGCGCCGTCGCGCATCTTCGTCGAGAAGGCGGTCGAGATCGTCCGGGCCAAGGGCGGGCGGATCATGAATGCGGATATCTCACTGATCTGCGAAGCGCCTAAGATCGCCCCGCATCGCGCTGCCATGTGTGCGGCGATTGCCGCGATGACCGGGCTCGACGCGGAGCGGGTCTCGGTGAAGGCCACGACCAACGAGACCATCGGCTTCGTCGGCCGGCGCGAGGGCATCGCCGCGATCGCGACGGCCAGCGTGTCCTATGGAGAGCGCCGGTGAGTGCTGATGCGGCGGTTATCGCGGCCAAGGCCCGCGCGGTCATCGAGGCCTATGCAAATGCCGGCTTGACAATTGCGACGGCCGAGTCCTGCACCGGCGGAATGATTGCAGCCGCCCTCACCGACATTGCCGGCTCGTCCGCCGTCCTCGACCGCGGCTATGTCACATATTCCAACGCCGCGAAGGTCGAGATGATCGGCGTTCATCCCGAGACCCTGGCGGAATACGGCGCGGTGTCCGAACCGGTGGCGCGCGAAATGGCCGAGGGCGCGCGCCGCGCGTCCGGCACGAGCGTCGCAATCTCCGTCACGGGGATCGCCGGCCCGGGCGGCGGCTCGGCCGAAAAGCCGGTGGGCCTCGTGCACTTCGCCTGCGCCGGGCCGGCGACCACCCGCCATCGGGAATGCCGCTTCGGCCCGCTCGATCGAGCGGCAATCAGGAGCGCCAGCGTCCGTGTCGCACTGGACATGCTGCTCGACGCGCTCGCGGATCAGACGGCGCTCTGAGCGCTCCGGGCATCGTCGCCATAGATCACATCCGCCCTCGCCTCGAAGGCCTCGGCGAAGCGCCGGAATGCGTAGTCGAACATCGAGCCCATCAACAGCCCTAGCGTGCGGCTCTTGAACTCGTACTCGATGTCGAACTTGACGTCGCAGGCATCCTCACCGACCGGCACGAAATCCCAGCGATTGTCGAGATAGCGGAATGGGCCCTCGACATATTTCACGTCGATGCGGCGCTCGTCCGGCTTCAGCAGCACCTGCGTCGAGAAGGTCTCGCGGACCATCTTATAGGCGACGGTCATGTCGGCCACGAGCAGCGTCTTGCCGTCGCGCTCGCGGCGTGAACGCACGTTTAGCTGCTGGCAGAGCGGCAGGAACTCAGGGTACTTCTCCACGTCTGCGACGAGCGCGAACATCTCATCGGCGGAATGATGCACGCGCCGGGTGGTCTGAAAATGAGCCATGATCGTCGCTGTCAGGCGGCCGTGCGACGGGCGAGACGCGCCGCCTTCAGCCGTTCGAAATCGTCGCCGGCGTGATGCGACGAACGGGTCAGCGGGCTGGCCGACACGACCAGGAAGCCCTTGGACAGGGCCACGGTCTCGAAGGACTGGAACTCCTCGGGCGTGACGAACCGCATCACCGCATGGTGCTTCTTGGTCGGCTGCAGGTACTGGCCGATGGTCAGGAAATCGACATCGGCCGAGCGCAGATCGTCCATGAGCTGCAGAACCTCGTTCCGCTCCTCGCCGAGGCCGACCATGATGCCGGACTTGGTGAAGATCGTCGGATCGAGTTCCTTTACCTGCTGCAGCAGCCGGATGGAGTGGAAGTAGCGGGCGCCCGGGCGCACCGTCAGATATTTCGACGGCACGGTTTCCAGATTGTGGTTGAAGACGTCGGGCCGGGCCGCGACAACCGCTTCGAGCGCGCCCGGCTTGCGCAGGAAGTCCGGCGTCAGGATCTCGATGGTGGTGCCGGGCGCCGCGGCGCGGATGGCGCGGATCGTCTCGACGAAATGCTGGGCGCCGCCATCGGCCAGATCGTCACGATCGACCGAGGTGATGACGACATGGTTCAGCCCCATGGCCGCGACGGCCCGGCCGACGCTCTCCGGCTCGCTCTCATCGAGCGGCTTCGGCATGCCGGTCGCCACGTTGCAGAAGGCGCAGGCGCGGGTGCAGATCCCGCCCATGATCATGAAGGTCGCGTGCTTCTTTTCCCAGCAGCCGCCGATATTGGGGCAGCCGGCCTCTTCGCACACGGTGATGAGATTGTTGGACCGCGCGATCTCGCGCGTTTCCTGGTAGCCCTTCGAGACCGGCGCCTTGACGCGCAACCATTCCGGTTTGCGCAGGGTCGTCGCCTGATCCGGACGATGGGCTTTTTCGGGATGCCGCGGTCGAGGCTTGGCCTCGACCGCAAGGCGGTTATCGAGCACGGTGACCATGGGCCTCAATTAAGCTCCCGGGCGCCCCGGTGCAATCCACCGCGGCGCAGTCATTCGTGCGGGACCGGTAACTAGCGCCGGAACAGACGCACGATGAAGATCAGCAGGCAGGCGCCCACAAATCCGACGATCAGATATTCCCAGGAGAAGGAGGCGCTTGCACCCGAACCCAGCCCTGTCACGCGCAGGATCAGGCTCAGCACGATGGCGCCAACCACGCCGAGGATGATGTTCATGAGAACGCCCATGTCGCTCTTCATGACTTTTTCTGCCAGCCAACCTGCAATGCCGCCAACGATAATGGCTGCGAGAAAACTACCGATCATTCCTGAGACTCCTTGTCGCGTTTGACTTCTCGGACGGTAGCTAGCGCGAGCGAAAACGAGGCAAGAGGGCAGCGGGCGGAATCTACATGTGGATGACGCGGCCAAAGGCGTCGAGAACGCTCTCATGCATCATTTCCGACAGGGTCGGATGCGGGAAGACCGTGTGCATGAGCTCTTCCTCGGTCGTCTCCAGCCCCATGGCGATGACGAAGCCTTGGATCAGCTCGGTGACTTCGGCGCCGACCATGTGGGCGCCGAGGAGTTCACCGGTCTTGGCGTCAAAGACGGTCTTGACCAGCCCCTCCGGTTCGCCGAGCGCGATCGCCTTGCCGTTGCCCTTGAAGTTGAACCGGCCGACCTTGACCGCGTGCCCGGCTTCCTTGGCCCTGGCTTCGGTCAGACCGACGCTGGCGACCTGCGGCTGGCAATAGGTGCAGCCCGGAATCTCGGTCTTCTTCATCGGATGCACGTCGAGACCCTTGATCTTCTCGACGCAGATCGTGCCTTCATGCTCGGCCTTGTGCGCCAGCATCGGCGGGCCGGCAACATCGCCGATGGCATAGACGCCCTCGACGTTGGTACGGCCATAATCGTCGATCTTGACGATGCCGCGCTCGATGGCGACGCCGACATCCTCGAGGCCCAGCCCTTCGGTGTTGCCCTGCACGCCGACGGCGGAAATCAACCGCTCGGCCTTCAGGACCTGCGACTTGCCGTCCTTGGTCTCGACGGTGACGGAGACGCCGTCGCCGCCCTTCTCGACCTTCGCCACCTTGGCGTCGGTCAGGATCTTCAGGCCCTGCTTCTCGAACTGCTTACGGGCGACGGCGGCGATCTCGGCATCCTCGACCGGCATGATCTGAGGCAAGAGCTCGACCACCGTCACGTCGGCGCCCATGGTGCGGTAGAAGGAGGCGAACTCGATGCCGATGGCGCCGGAACCCATGACGATGAGGCTCTTGGGCATCGCCTTCGGCTTCATCGCCTCGAAATAGGTCCAGATCCGGTCGCCGTCCGGCTCGATCCCCGGCAGCACCCGCGGACGGGCGCCGGTGGCGACGATCACATGCTTGGCCTTGTAGCTGCCCTCGCCGAGAACGCCCTTCGGAACCGGGTTCTGCGGCTCGACGACGGGCTTCTTCATCTTGCCGACCGAGACCTCGACCGGGCCGCCCTTGCCGGCCTTGGTGATCTTGGCTTCCCCCCAGATGACGTCGATCTTGTTCTTCTTCATCAGGTAGCCGACGCCGCCGTTGAGCTGCGCCGAGACGCCGCGCGAACGCTTCACCACCGCTTCCATGTCGAAATCCGGCTTGGCGATCTTCAGGCCGTAGGCCGTCGCGTTCTCGGCATAGTGGAAGATCTCGGCCGAGCGCAGCAGCGCCTTGGTCGGGATGCAGCCCCAGTTGAGGCAGATGCCGCCGAGATGCTCGCGTTCCACGATTGCGGTCTTGAAGCCGAGCTGTGCCGCCCGGATCGCCGCGACATAGCCGCCAGGGCCGCCGCCGATGATGAGGATGTCGTAGGTGTCAGCCATGGGTGGTCTCCTGGGACGCCGGAACTTCGTGGGCCGGGTGTGCGGGCGCAAACCATGCGTCACCAGGCCGGATGGGTGCGGTCGCGAATGCCGCCTTGCGCCGAAGGCGAGGCAGCGGCGACCGGCTCATGCCGTCTCGTCGAGCAATGCCTTTACCGGCGCGATCAGCGCCTCGCCGAGCGCGCGAGTATGCTCCGCCGACAGATGGATGCCGTCGAGCGGCGTCGTTTCGCAGACCTCGGACGCGTCGAACATGGCGCAACCATATTCCTCGGCGACCTTGGTGCAGGCGGACCGGAAATGCTGGGATTCCTCGAGCGCATGCCCGAACAGCAGCGTGAAGTCCGGCTCCGTGGTCGCGCAGAACATCGGCGGCGCGACGATCAGGATCTTCGGTGCGTCATAGCCCCGCTGGTAGGGGAAGGTCAGGATGATCTCGACCAGCCGCTCCATGCCCTGACGCGACTCAAAGACACGGCCGCCGCCGGTATGCCGCTTCAGATCGTTCGTGCCCAGCATCAGGACGACGAGGTCGAGCGGCTGGTGCGCACCCAGCGCCGTCGGCAGGGTCTTCACCCCGTTGCGCTCGGCCATCACCATCTGGTCGTCAAAGACGGTGGTCCGCCCGTTCAGCGCGTCGGTGATGACCACCACGTCCTCGCCCAGCGCCCTGGCCAGCACGTTCGGCCAGCGGCTGTCGTAATCGTGGCGCAGTCCGGTCTCGGGGTTGTAGCCCCAGGTCAGCGAGTCGCCGTAGCACAGGACGGTTTTCATCGCCGGGCCCTAGACCAGCATCGACATCGGGTTTTCGATCAACTGCTTGAACGCTACGGCCAGCTCGGCGCCCAGCGCGCCGTCCACAGCCCGGTGGTCGGTCGACAGGGTGACGCTCATCATGGTGGCGACGGTCACGGCGCCGCTCTTGACCACCGCGCGCTGCTCGCCGGCGCCGACCGCCAGGATCGTCGCATGGGGCGGATTGATCACCGCGGCGAAGTCCTTGATGCCGAACATGCCGAGATTGGACACGGCCGTGGTGCCGCCCTGATATTCCTCGGGCTTCAGCTTGCGGGCCCGGGCGCGCTTGGCAAGGTCCTTCATTTCGTTGGAGATCGCCGACAGGGTCTTCTCCTCGGCGCGCCGGATGATCGGGGTGATCAGGCCGCCCTCGATCGACACCGCGACGCCGACATCGGCGTGCTTGTGCTGCAGCATGGCCGACTCGGTCCAGGACACGTTGGCCGTCGGCACCGCCTTCAGCGCCAGCGCCATCGCCTTGATGATCATGTCGTTGACCGACAGCTTGTAGGCCGGCTTGTCGCCCGCGTCGGTCTTGATCATCGGCGCCGCCTCGTTGAGCTGCTTGCGCAGCGCCAAGAGCGCGTCGAGCTCGCAGTCGAGCGTCAGGTAGAAATGCGGGACCGTGGACTTGGCCTCGACCAGGCGCTTGGCGATGGTCTTTCGCATGCCGTCATGCGGGATCTTCTCGTAGGATCCCTCTTCGAACAGCTTGAGAACGGCCTCGTCGCTGGTGCCCTTGGCGACAGGCGCTGCTGCCGGGGCCGGCGCGGCCTCGCTCTTTGCAGTCGGCGCATCGGTGGCCTTGCGAGCGCTGCCCGATGCCTTCGCGCTCTCGATGTCGGCCTTGACGATCCGGCCATGCGGTCCGGAGCCCTGCACCGCGCCGAGATCGAGCCCGGCATCCTTGGCCAGCCGGCGTGCCAGCGGCGACGCGAACACGCGATCGCCCGAACCGCCCTGCCCGGACGATGCGCTCTTGGCATCGGCCGCGGGGCGGCTGTCGCCACGCTTTTCCGCATCCTTCGCGTCGGATTCCGAACCGGTCACGGCAGCGTCCGCCTTCGGATTGGCGACCATCGCGCCGCCCTTGTCGTCCGACGCCTGCGCCGAGCCGCCACCCTTGGCCGCATCCTCGACGCTCTCGCCGTCGGCGGCCAGAATGGCGATGACGGCGTTGACCTTCACGCCTTCGGTACCGGCGGGGACGACGATCTTGGCAACCTTGCCCTCGTCGACAGCCTCGACTTCCATGGTCGCCTTGTCGGTCTCGATCTCGGCGATGATGTCACCGGCCGAAACCGTGTCGCCCTCGGCCACCAGCCACTTGGCGAGGTTGCCCTCCTCCATTGTCGGCGAGAGCGCGGGCATCGTCACATTGATGGGCATCCGGAACGTCTCCTCAATGGCCCTTGCGCCGGGCATCATGTTCGTGTGCGTGGTCGGTCAGCCTGGACAGGTGATGCGACCAGCCACTCCTGTGGTCGAGCAGGAGGGCCGCGCGATCCGCTTCGGGCGCAGCCTGCCAGCCCTGATGTTCGATCGTCACCCGCGTGCCGTCAGCCAGAGGCTCCAGCGATACCGACACGACGGTGTCGAAGCCCCAGTCCGCGTCGGCCCAGACCATCACCAGTCCGTGCGGCGGATGGTAGGCGGTGACTTCGGCCCGGGTCAGATGTTCGACGCCGTCGGCATCCGTCCACGGCTCCAGCAGATGGCCGCCGAGCCGCGGCTCGAACTCCACGGTCTCGCGCCACCAGCTCCTGAAACAGGCGGGTTCGGTCAGGCACTCCCAGACGGCTGCCGGCGACGCGTCGATATCCTGAACCAGGACAAGGCCCGCGTCGTCGCCTGCCGCACCGGGATGAGCCGTACCGCTCGCCATGGCATCAGTCCCGATAGGTCACGGCCTTGACCGCATCGATCACGTCCTTGACCGACGGCAGCGCCAGCTTCTCGAGATTGGCCGCATAGGGCATCGGCACGTCCTTGCCGCAGACCTTGAGCACCGGCGCGTCGAGATGGTCGAAGGCGCGGACCATCAGTTCGGAGGCAATATGCTCGCCGACCGAACCCTGCGGCCAGCCTTCCTCGACGGTGACGCAGCGATTGGTCTTCTTGACCGACCGCACGACGCTGTCGATGTCCATCGGGCGGATCGTGCGCAGGTCGATGACTTCCGCGTCGATGCCCTCGGCCGCCAGTTCCTCGGCCGCCTTGACCGCATAGGTCATGCCGATGCCGAAGGAGACGATGGTGACGTCCTTGCCCTTGCGGTGGATGCGGGCCTTGCCGATCGGCACGGTCCAGTCGTCGATCGCCGGGACGTCGAAGCTCTGGCCGTAGAGAATCTCGTTTTCGAGGAAGATGACCGGGTTCGGGTCACGGATCGCCGACTTCAGCAGGCCCTTGGCGTCGGCCGCCGTATAGGGCTGCACCACCTTCAGACCCGGAATGTGGCTGTACCACGCCGCATAGTCCTGGCTGTGCTGGGCGGCGACGCGCGCCGCAGCGCCGTTCGGACCGCGGAACACGATCGGGCAACCCATCTGGCCGCCGGCCATGTACAGCGTCTTGGCCGCCGAATTGATGATCTGGTCGATCGCCTGCATGGCGAAGTTGAAGGTCATGAACTCGACGATCGGCTTTAGGCCACCGAAGGCCGCGCCGACGCCCAGACCGGCAAAGCCGTGCTCGGTGATCGGCGTGTCGACGATGCGGCGGGCACCGAATTCGGCCAGCAGGCCCTGGGTGATCTTGTAGGCGCCCTCGTACTCGGCGACCTCCTCGCCCATGACGAAGACGTCGTCGTCGCGGCGCAGCTCTTCGGCCATGGCGCTGCGCAGCGCTTCGCGGACTGTGGTCGACACAATCTCGGTGCCCTCGGGGATCTCCTGGCCGAACGCGCCGACCTCGTCCTCGGGTTCGGGATGAACCTTGCCCTCGGCGGGCACCCGGCGCGCTTCCATGTCACCGCCGGAAGACGCGGACGTCTCGGCGGCCGCCGGCGCCTCGGCGCTCTTCGCGGGCTCCTGGGGAGCGGACTTCGCCGCGGTCGCCGCGCCGTCTTCCAGCGCGCTTTCGTCCTCGCCCTCTGCGAGCAACAGGGCGATCGGGGCATTCACCCGCACGCCTTCGGTGCCGGCCGGAACCAGGATCTTGCCCAGCGTGCCTTCCTCCACGGCTTCGACTTCCATCGTCGCCTTGTCGGTCTCGATCTCGGCGATCACGTCGCCGGGCGATACGGTGTCGCCTTCCTGCTTGATCCACTTGGAGAGGTTGCCCTCCTCCATGGTCGGGGACAGGGCGGGCATCAGGATTTGAATCGGCATGGTCGGTTCCCCTACTCGGCCGCCTGCGGAAGCACGTCCGCATAGATGTCGGTCCACAGCTCGGAGACGTCCGGCTCGGGATCATTCTGGGCGAAATCGGCCGAGTCGGCGACGATCTCGCGGACCTTCTTGTCGATGTCCTTGACGTCGTCCTCGGACATGCCCTGCTCTTCCATGAGCCGGCGCTTGACCTGTTCGATCGGATCGGACTCCGACCGCATCTTCTGGACCTCGTCGCGGCTGCGATACTTAGCCGGATCGGACATGGAATGGCCGCGATAGCGATAGGTCATCATCTCGAGGATGATCGGCCCCTCGCCCGAGCGGCAATGCTCGGCGGCCAGATCGCCGGCGGCCTTGACCGCCCGCACATCCATGCCGTCGACCTGGATGCCCGGAATCTTGAACGACAGGCCGCGATGGGCGAAATTCGTCTCCGCAGAAGCCCGGTTCACCGAGGTGCCCATGGCGTAGCGGTTGTTCTCGATCACGTAGACGACCGGCAGCTTCCACAGCGAGGCCATGTTGAAGCTCTCATAGACCTGGCCCTGGTTGGCCGCGCCGTCACCGAAATAGGTGATCGAGATCGAATCATTGCCCTTGTAGCGATTGGAGAAGGCGAGCCCGGTGCCGATCGGCACCTGCGCGCCGACGATGCCGTGCCCGCCGAAGAATTTCTTCTCCTTCGAGAACATGTGCATCGAACCGCCCTTGCCCTTGGAATAGCCCGAGCGGCGGCCGGTCAGCTCGGCCATCACGCCGCGCGCTTCCATGCCGGTGGCCAGCATGTGGCCGTGGTCGCGATAGCCGGTGACGACCTCGTCGCCTTCCTTCATCGCCATCTGCATGCCGACGACGACCGCTTCCTGGCCGATATAGAGGTGGCAGAAGCCGCCGATGAAGCCCATGCCGTAAAGCTGGCCGGCCTTTTCCTCGAACCGCCGGATGAGGAGCATGTCGCGATAGGCGCGAATCTCCTCGTCCTTGGAAAACGTTGCGGGCGCCGGCGCATCGAAATGCTCGAGCGTCTTGACGATTTCCGCGGACGAATCCGCCGTGGAAACCGCGCCGTCGCCCGAGGCGCCTGCGGCCTTCTTGGATGCGGGTGTCTTGCTCTGCCTGGCCGCCAATGCTGCCTCCGGGTCTTGATCCGCCAATTCGCGGCTACAATTCACCCCGAGTATAGATGGTCCGCACCGCCCATCAAGCGACCTCGCGCGCTTTAATCGGATTTCGGTTTACTTGCTGCATTGCAGCAAATTCAACCGTAATTGCGTTTAAGTCCATGACGGGTCGTTTTCGTGTGCCCAGACGGTCGTTTGGCAGGCGAATTCGGGTCAGAGCAGGCCCGTCCGGCGGCGTTGTCGCGGCGCAATCCTGCCATCGCTGTGCAGGTGCAGTATCGCGCGGCGCCCTGCCTATCGCAGGATGACGATCTCTTCGGGCGTCGTTACGTTGAGCGCCCGCCGCGCCCGCTCGTCGATCATGTCGCGTTCGAGCGTCCCGTCATGCAGCAGCTGCACCCGGCGTTCCAGGCGTTCGCGGCGATTCTCAAGTTCGTCGAGCCGCGCGCTCTTCACCGCGAGATCGCGCGTCAGCTCGGCCTTCGCCTCGATGCCGTATTTGCCGCTATGGGCGTGGATCGCGAAATAGGCGAGGAAGCTGACGGTGATCGCCGGCACGATGAGGCCGCCGATCCGGCTTTGACGTTTCTGGATGGTGCGCATCGGGCCCTCCTTTCCCCGACCCTTCGCATGTTCCGCTTAAGACCGCGTAAACCACGGCACGCGCGGCGCAATCTGCGCTCCCGGCCCGGAATCGACGCCGGCATCGACCGGCGATCTTCCGCAACCGCGCGACGGCGCTAGATGAGCCGCACCGGCGCCCATCCGCCGCGACCCTACCGAGGATACATGCATGGCTCACGAAGAGGACGACCCGAAGGCACGCCGCCACGAGGAAGAAGAGGAGGCGATGCGCCGGGCCGATCCGGAGGATTCGCTCGACAACGCGCCGTCCGAGGGCGAGACCCTGTCGGACTTCTTCGCCTTCGAGGAAATCTTCGCGCGGGTGCTATCCACCGCCGATGACGAACTTGATGCCAACAACCGCTATCTTTTCTGGAGCGGGATTGGCGCCGGCGGCGCTCTCGGCCTCACTTTCCTCGCCCGCGTCGTCTTCACCGATGCCGCCGGCGAGGCGACACCCGGCCTGTTGGGCAATCTGCTCTACCCGGTCGGCTTCCTGATCATCGTTCTCGGCCGCTATCAGCTTTTCACCGAGAACACGCTGACGCCGGTCGTCCTGGTCCTGACCAAGCTCGCCAGCCTGCGCAACCTTCTGCGCCTGTGGGGTGTGGTGCTAATCGCCAACATGATCGGCGCCGTTGGTGCCGCCGGCCTCCTTGCCTATTTCGACGTGATGACGCCGGAGCGGCTGGAAAGAGCCCTGGAGATGGGCCACGAGGCCTACGAGACCGGCTGGTTCTCGCTGTTTTCCAAGGGTGTCATCGCCGGCTGGATCGTCGCGGCGATGGTCTGGCTGGTGCATGGGGGTCGCGACACGGTGTCGAAGATCCTGTTCGTCTGGCTGCTGATGTATTTCGTCGGCGTCGGCGGCTTCTTCCATGTCATCACCTCGTCGGTGGAGGTGTTCTTCCTCAGCTTCCGGCTGGAGGAGGTCGCGTTCCTGCCGCTGTTCCCGATGTTCGTGCTGCCGGTCCTGCTCGGCAACACGATCGGCGGCGTCACCTTTGTGGCCGTCCTGAACTATTCCCAGTTCGCCGCCCACGAGGATTCGGCACTGTTCGAGCGTTATGGCGAGCGCCTGTCCTGGCGTGAATGGATGCTGGGCGCCAAGGGACGGCCGCCCGGCGAGCGCCCGAAGGTGAGCTGACGCAAAGGGCGGTGACCCGCTGTTCACCGCCCGGCTCTGTCGTCGCGGGCGCTCGGCCCCATGTTGGGGTGAATGGCCGTCCCGCGGCGGCATCACCGAACGCGAAGATGACATGGATGAACAGACATCGGCGAAAGCCGTCCACGATGCCGGCAAGCGCCGGCATTCGAACGACGTCACCGAGCAGCGGATCGAGAAGGAAGGCTCTACCCTCACCGAGGGCGAACTGCATCAGATCGACGATCGGCTGAAGCTGCGCCCGCTGGCGGTCTACGAGATCGTCCGGCAGGAGGGCGAAGACGAACTGACCCGGCCGACGGCCAGCCTCTGGTGGTCGGGCCTCGCCGCCGGCCTGTCGATCGGCTTCTCGGTCTACACCATGGCGGCGCTCAGGGCGTATCTGCCCGATGCGCCCTGGCGGCCCCTGCTGGAATCCTGGGGCTATACGGTCGGCTTCCTGATCGTCATTCTCGGCCGCCAACAGCTCTTCACCGAGATCACCCTCAGCGCCACCCTGCCCGTCCTGGCGCGGCGACGCTGGAAGGGCGTCGTGGCTCTGGTGCGGCTGTGGACAGTGGTTCTGGCGGCCAACATGGTGGGAACGGCGGTGTTCGGCGCGGGCATCGCCTACGATGTCCTCAATGCGCCGGAGATTCGCGAGGCGGCGCTGACCCTTTCCGCCGAGGCGATGGAGCCGGCCTTCCACTACATGCTGCTGCGCGGCATCGCGGCAGGCTGGCTGATGGCGACGGTCGTCTGGCTGCTGCCCTCGGCGGATCGGTCGGGCTTCCTGGTCATCGCGCTCCTGACCTATCTGATCGCCCTCTTCCACCTCGCCCATGTGGTGGCCGGTTCGGTGGAAGCGATGGCGCTGATGTTCGCGGGCAGGATGTCGGTGCAGGACGCGCTTGTCGGCTTCTACCTGCCGGCGCTGCTCGGCAATGTCCTTGGCGGATCCGCTTTGTTCTCGCTGATCAGCTACGGCCAGGTCGTGAACGAGCTCGATCAGCGCGGCAACTGACCGCCCGGGCACGAAAAAGGGCGCCGGCTTGCGCTGGCGCCCTTTTTCGGTTCGTTCCGTGCGCCGCGGCAGCGACAGGCTTGTCAGCCGCGCGCGCGCAGTATCGAGCGACCGGCATAGACCGCCTGGTCGCCCAGTTCCTCTTCGATCCGCAGAAGCTGGTTGTACTTGGCGAGCCGGTCCGAACGTGCGAGCGAACCGGTCTTGATCTGCCCGCAATTGGTCGCGACCGCGAGATCGGCGATGGTCGAATCCTCGGTCTCGCCCGAGCGATGCGACATCACGGCGGTGTAGCCGGCCCGGTGCGCGACATTGACCGCGTCCAGCGTCTCGGTGAGCGTGCCGATCTGATTGACCTTGACGAGGATGGAGTTGGCGACGCCCTTGGCGATGCCGTCGCGCAGCCGCTCCGAATTGGTCACGAAGAGATCGTCGCCGACGAGCTGCACGGTGGCGCCAGTCTTCTCGGTCAGCGTCTTCCAGCCCGCCCAGTCGTCCTCGGCCATGCCATCCTCGATCGAGATGATCGGATAGGCACCGGCGAGCTCGGCCAGATAGCCCGCCATGTCGTCCGGCGACAGCTTCCGCCCCTCGCCTTCCAGATCATAGACGTCGTTCTTGAAGAACTCGGTCGAGGCGCAGTCGAGCGCCAGGAACATGTCCTCGCCGGGCTTGTAGCCGGCCTTCTCGATCGCCCGCATGACGAAGTCGAGGCCGTCCGTCGCCGACGCCAGACCCGGCGCGAAACCGCCTTCATCGCCGACATTGGTGTTGTGGCCGGCGTCCTTCAGCATCTTCTTCAGCGTATGGAAGACTTCCGCGCCCATCTGCAGCGCGTCCGAGAAGCGCTCGGCGCCGACCGGCATGATCATGAATTCCTGGAAGTCGATCGGGTTGTCGGCATGGGCGCCGCCATTGATGATGTTCATCATCGGCACGGGCAGCACATGCGCCGACGCGCCGCCGACATAGCGGTAGAGCGGCAGCGCCGACGCATCGGCCGCGGCCTTGGCGACGGCCAGTGACACGCCGAGGATCGCATTGGCGCCGAGCCGGCTCTTGTTCGGGGTGCCATCGAGCTCGCGCATGGCGGCGTCGATGCGGATCTGGTCCTCGGCCTCGTAGCCGCCGATCGCCTCGAGGATCTCGCCATTGACCGCGTCGACCGCCTTCTGGACGCCCTTGCCCATGTAGCGGCTGCCGCCGTCGCGCAGCTCGACCGCCTCATGGGCGCCCGTGGAGGCGCCGGACGGGACCGCCGCGCGGGCCAGCGTGCCGTCTTCGAGGATGACGTCGACCTCGACCGTGGGATTGCCCCGGCTGTCGAGAATTTCGCGTCCGATGATGTCGATGATCGCGGTCATGCGGGGTGCCTCCAAGTGTGGTTCTGCCAGCCTTCTAGACCAGGCGTGTGACGGATTGAACTGATTCTGGTCGCGGGTCCGCCGGCGATGGCGCAGACCGCCTTGCGGACGCTCCGGCATGGAGTGGTTCAGTCGAAGCCCTTGGCCACCGCATCCAGCGCCTGCAGGCGCTTCAGGAGCTCCGGCATGCGGTCCAGCGGCACCATGTTGGGGCCGTCCGACGGCGCATTGTCGGGGTCCTCGTGGGTCTCGATGAACAGGCCGGCGACGCCGACCGCGACGGCGGCCCGCGACAGCGTCTCGACGAAGCGGCGCTCGCCGCCAGACGAGCCGCCCTGTCCGCCCGGCTGCTGCACCGAATGCGTGGCATCGAACACGACAGGGGCACCCATTCCGGCCATGATCGGCAAGGCGCGGAAATCCGAGACCAGCGTATTATAGCCGAAGGACGCGCCGCGCTCGGTCAGGAGCACGTTGGGATTGCCGCTCTCGGTGACCTTGGCGAGGACATTGCTCATGTCCCAGGGCGCCAGGAACTGGCCCTTCTTGATGTTGACCACCCGGCCGGTGCCGGCCGCCGCGATCAGAAGGTCGGTTTGCCGGCAAAGAAAGGCGGGGATCTGCAGGATGTCGCAGACCGTGCCGGCCGCGCGGCACTGTTCCTCGGTGTGAACGTCGGTCAGCACCGGCAGGTCGAAGGTCCGCGCCACTTCCTCGAAGACCGGCAGCGCGTCGGCCAGCCCGATGCCGCGCCGGCCCTTCAGGCTGGTACGGTTGGCCTTGTCGAAGCTCGCCTTGAAGACGTAGCCGATGCCCAGATCGTCTGTGATCCGCTTCATCTTCTCCGCGATCATCATCGCGTGGTCGCGGCTCTCCATCTGGCATGGGCCGGCGATCAGCGCGAAGGGCCGGGAATTGTCGAACACGGTGTTGCGAGCCGCGACGGTGCCGTTGGGCGCTGTCATGATGGTCTCTCCTCGAAGGCGATGAAGGGTGTGCTTGCGGAACCGAGCGTGGCGACGATCCGTCCGTCCCGCTCCGTCACGCCATCCGGCGCGAGCGCAGCGCGGGCCTGATCGAGATCCGCCACCGCCAGGACCATCCCGGCGAGCCGCGGCCGATCGTCGACCGGCGCGACGCCATAGTGCGCCTGCGCCAGGGACGGCGTGAGAAACTCCAGGACGACATTTGCCAAGGCCAGTGTCGCGCCGCCGCTGCAGTCGCTTGTCAGTGTCGATCCGGCGATGGTCTCCAGAAGCCGCCGCGTCTCCTCATCCACCGTCCCCACGAGGACGATGCGCAGCAGACCCTTGCTCCCATTGGCATGACGTGCCAGCCCCGAGCGATCCGGCGCGTTGCTGTGGCGGGCCTCGCAGAAGAACAGCGACGCAATGAAACCGGGCAGCAGGCGGGCGAAGGCCAGGCGAAACGACAGGGTCGCCTCAGCGCCATTGCCCTGCCGGAACGTGCGGGAGAAATCGACGGTCGCCGGCTCGGCGACATCCTGCGCCGCCAGCGCGTCGCGATCACCCAGCGCATCGGCCGACTGGAACGCGAGGCCTGAAAAGCCCGGCAGATCGTGTTCGGCCCGGAACGCCGCGTCCCGCGCGACGAAGACGTTCCCGGCCGCCAGCGCGTCACTCTGCGCCACCGCGTCCACGACCGCCAGCGGTTCGAGATAGACGCCGTCAGCGAGAAACACGCAGGCATTGCCGGTGCCGAAGGGATGCGCGGCATCCGGTGCGACGGTGAAGCCGAGCGTACCCAGCCGTTCGCGGGCCGTGGCGAGGTCATCGAAGGACAGGACGAGATGATCGATCGCGCGCATCGTCACGGCCTATTCGATCTCCCCCGGCAATTCCAGATGTACGGCGCCCAACCTGGCCGAGCCCGCATGCCGGACATCGCCGGCGACCGGCAGTCCACCGAAGGCGGATCGCTCATCAAAGCGTTGCAGCCGCGCCGGGCCGGTACAGCTGCAGAGGCCTAGACCAGCCGCGAACGCTCGACGGCGGCGGCGATGAAGCTGGCGAACAGCGGATGCGGCTCGAACGGGCGCGACTTCAGCTCCGGATGGTACTGCACGCCGATGAACCACGGATGGTCGGCCAGTTCGACCGTCTCCGGCAGAAGGCCGTCCGGCGACATGCCGGCGAAGCTCATGCCGACGGCCTCCAGCGGCTCGCGATAGGCGCGGTTGACCTCGTAGCGGTGGCGATGGCGTTCCTCGATGGTCGTATCGCCGTAAATCTCGGCGATCTTCGAGCCTTCCTTGAGGCTCGCCGCATAGGCGCCGAGACGCATGGTGCCGCCGAGATCGCCCTTCTTGGCGCGCTGCTCCAGCTCGTTGCCCTTCAGCCATTCGGTCATCAGGCCGACCACGGCTTCCTCGGGATCGCCGAATTCGGTCGAGCCGGCCTTCTCGATGCCGGCCAGCGAACGAGCCGCCTCGATCACCGCCATCTGCATGCCGAAACAGATGCCGAAATACGGCACGTTGCGCTCACGCGCGAACTTGGCCGCGAGGATCTTGCCCTCCGAACCGCGCTCGCCGAAGCCGCCGGGCACCAGAATGCCGTTCACCCGCTCCAGATACGGCGTCGGGTCCTCCTGCTCGAAGACCTCCGATTCGATCCAGTCGAGCTTGACCCGCACCTTGTTGGCGATGCCGCCATGCTGCAGCGCCTCGATCAGCGATTTGTAGGCGTCCTTGAGGCCGGTATATTTGCCGACAATGGCGATGGTGACTTCGCCCTCGGGATGGCGAATGCCATCCGTCACCTGGTGCCAGAGCTGCAGTTGCGGCTTGGGCGCCGGATCGATGCCGAAGGCCGCCAGCACTTCAGTATCGAGGCCCTCATGGTGATAGGCGATCGGCACATCGTAGATCGTCGCGACGTCCAGCGCCTGGATGACCGCCGTTTCCCGCACATTGCAGAACAGGCTCATCTTGCGGCGTTCTTCCGCCGGCACCTGCCGGTCGGCGCGCACCAGCAGGATGTCCGGCTGGATGCCTATGGCGCGCAGTTCGCGCACCGAATGCTGGGTGGGTTTGGTCTTCAGTTCGCCGGCCGTCGGAATGTACGGCATCAGCGTCAGATGAACGTAGATCGCGCCGCCCCGCGGCAGGTCGTTGCCAAGCTGGCGGATCGCCTCGAAGAACGGCAGCGCCTCGATGTCGCCGACCGTGCCGCCGATCTCGCAGAGGACGAAATCGAAATCCTCGTTCCCGTCGAGAACGAATTCCTTGATGGCGTCGGTGACGTGCGGGATGACCTGCACCGTCGCGCCGAGATAGTCGCCGCGGCGCTCCTTGGCGATGATCTCCTGATAAATCCGCCCGGTGGTGATGTTGTCCATCCGGTTGGCCGAGCGGCCGGTGAAGCGCTCGTAATGGCCGAGATCCAGATCGGTCTCGGCGCCGTCGTCGGTGACGAACACCTCGCCGTGCTGCGTCGGGCTCATCGTGCCCGGATCGACGTTGAGATAGGGGTCGAGCTTCCGCAGCCGCACGCGATAACCGCGTGCCTGCAGGAGTGCACCGAGTGCGGCCGATGCAATGCCCTTGCCGAGAGAAGAGACCACGCCGCCGGTGATGAAGATATATCGCGCCATGGGCCTTCCCGATATCGCGGCGGAGATGATTCCGCCAGTCACTTTTTACACATGCGAAAAACCAGCGGGGCACCCGAAGGTGCCCCGCCGATGACGTACAATGGGCGAACGAAGCGCTACTGGCCGTTCTGCGGCGTGGCCGGCTCGTCGGACGGACGCGTCGTGCCTGCGGCCGGCTCCTCGACGGGGGGCACGGTCGGCGCGTCTTCGACGCCCGGTGCATCCTCGGCCGGATTGGCGGGAATTTCCTCGACGGGTGCCGCCTCGGTGGCCGGTGCAGGAGCTGCCTCGCTCGCCGGTGCCGGCTGCGCCGGAGCTGCGGTGGTCTCGCCGGTCGGGGCTGCCGGCGCCTCATCGGGCAGCGACGGAGCCGCGCTCGGTGCGTCGGCGGCGACCGGTGCCGTCTCGGTCGTGGCGCCGTCAGCGGGAGCCTGCGGCTGCTCCGGGAGACCGCCCAGCTGATCCAGCAGGCTGCCACCCTGATCGCTACCGTCACCGGCCGGCGCACTCTGGCCGCTCTGATTGACCGGCAGGCGGTCCAGGATGTCGGTCGGCTGCGCGCCGTAGCGTGCCAGGATGCCGAGGGACAGGGAGGTCACGAAGAACGCCGCTGCCAGGATGCCGGTCGTGCGCGTCAGCGCATTGGCGGCACCGCGGGCCGACATCATGCCGCCGCCACCGCCACCGATGCCGAGCGCACCGCCTTCGGAGCGTTGCAACAGAACGACGACGACGAGCGTCACGACGATCATCAAGTGGATGATGATGAGAATGGTTTCCATGGAACTTTCGCAACGCGTCTATTCTATAATTGCGCGCCTTCTACAGAAGCGACGCCCGCTTTCCAACCGTATTCGGCATTTGCAGGCGATTGGGCGCGCGGCCCGTGTCGTTCCGGTCAGGCTGTCGGCGACGCCTGACATATCGCGATGAAGTCCGACGCCTTCAAGCTGGCCCCTCCGACAAGGGCTCCGTCGACATTGTCGATCGCCAGGAGTTCGGCCGCATTGCCCGGTTTCACCGACCCGCCGTAAAGAATGCGGACTCCGTTTTCGGCGTCGCCGAAGCGCTCGACCAGCGTACGGCGGATGAAGTCGTGGATGTGCCGCACGTCGTCCGCCGTCGGCGTCTTGCCGGTGCCGATCGCCCAGACCGGTTCATAGGCAACGACGACCCGGTCGCAGTCCATGTCGTCCGGCAGCGAGCCGGCCAGTTGCCGCGCCAGGACGTCCGTCGTCGCGTCGGCATCGCGTTCCGCCTCAGTCTCGCCGATGCAGATGACCGCGATCAGGCCGGCGGCCATCGCCGCCTCGGCCTTGGCGCGGACCAGTTCGTCGCTTTCGCCGTGATCGGCGCGGCGCTCGGAATGGCCGACGATCACGTAGCGCGCGCCGACATCCTTCAGCATCGCAGCGGAAATGTCGCCGGTATGGGCGCCGCTCTCGGCCGGATGGCAGTCCTGGCCGCCCACGGAGACATGGTTGCCCAGAATGCCGAAGCTCGCCGACAGCATCGTGGCCGGCGGGCAGATCAGGATGTCGCGGCCCTGGTTGAGGCCGGCGCCGGCGGCTTCAGCCAGCGTCTGCAGCTCACCCAGCTCCTTCAGGAGCCCGTTCATCTTCCAGTTTCCGGCAATCAGCGGCGTCGGTGCCATCGTGTTTCCTCAGCTCTTTGTCAGGCGCCCAAGGCCCGGCGCGGACCTTACGCATCAAAGGGCGTAAATCAATCGTGCGGGTCGCTTGCGTCCGATGGGCCCGGTTTCCTAAAAGGCACGGAACAGAATGCCCAGGATCGCCCCGCGCGCGACGATCCTTGTCGGGCGAACGGGAGACCATCATGCTCAACACGCTCCGCGGCAGCATTTCCGGCTGGACGGCCAAGATCCTGCTTGGCCTTCTCGTGCTCAGCTTTGCCGTCTGGGGCATCGGCGACGTCTTTCGCGGCGGGGTGGCGAATGCCGTGCTGACCGCCGGCGAGACCGAAGTGTCGCTGCAGGACTATGCGCTGGCCTACAACCGGGCTCAATCCCGCCTCGCCCAGCAGATCGGTCGCCGGCCCACCGCCGAGGAAGCCGAGATGTTCGGCATCGGGCAGTCCGTCATCAGCCAACTCGTCGCCGGTGCCGTCCTCGACGAGCAGGGCCGCCGCATCGATCTCGGCCTGTCGCAGAACCGCCTCGCCCACGTAATCGCCGAGGACCCGACCTTCCAGGATGCCTCGGGCAATTTCTCCCGCGCCCAGTTCCAGAATGCGCTCTACAACGCCCGGATCAGCGAGGCCGACTACATTCGCGGCCAGGAGAACCAGGCGGTGCGCAGCCAGATCGTCGACGCGGTCTCGGAAGGTATCGCCATTCCCGACGCCTTCTCCACGGCGCTCGGCCTCTACAATGGCGAGCGGCGCACGATCGAATATGTGACGCTGACCCCCGCCACCATTCCTCCCGTCGCCGACCCGGCCGACGAGGTTCTGGCCACTTATTTCCAGGAGAACAGCGCGACCTACGCCGCGCCGGAATATCGCTCGGTGGCCTACGCGGTGCTGACGCCCGAGGCGATGGCCGACCCGACGACGATCACCGACGAGGCGGTCGCAGCGGATTACGAGCAGTACAAGGAGCGCTACACCACCGCCGAGCAGCGCCGGGTGCAGCAGATCGCCTTCCCCGACGAAGCGGCTGCGCAAGACGCCAAGGCCAAGCTCGAGGCAGGCACCAGCTTTGCCGACGTCGCACGGGAGGCCGGCCGCAGCCCGGCCGATATCGATCTCGGCCTCGTTCCCCGTTCGCAGATTCCCGATGCGACGGTCGCAGAGGCGGCCTTCTCGCTCGCCGAGGGCGAGGTGTCGGACGTGGTCAGCGGCGCCTTCGGCCCGGTGCTTCTGCAGGTTACGGAAATTCAGCCGGAAACCGTGCAGACGCTGGAAGAGGTCTCTGACGAGATTCGCTCGGCGCTGGCTCTAGTGGCGGCCAGCGATACGGCCAACAGCGCTTACAACGCGTTCGAGGATGCCCGCGCCGGCGGCGCGACCTTCGCCGAAGCGGCACAGAGTGCCGGCCTGACGGTACAGACGATTCCAGCCGTCGACCGCGAGGGCAACGGCCCGGACGGCCAGCCCGTCGCCGAACAGCCGTCGGCGCAGGAATTTCTGCCCGGCGTCTTCGAGACCGAGCCCGGCCTCGACAATGTGCCGATCAACTTCCAGTCCAACGGCTACGTCTTCTATGACGTGATCAGCATCGACCCGGCCCGCGACCGCACCCTCGACGAGGTGCGCGACCGGGTGGTGGCCGACTGGAAGGCGGCCGAGACGGACCGTCAGCTTGCCGAGCGCGCCGAGCAGATGAAGACCGAGCTGCAGGCCGGCCAGAGCATGGCCGATGCGGCGGCCGCGGCCGGCGCGGAAGCACGCACGGCAGCCGCGATCTCGCGCCAGTCCGGGGTGTCGGAGCTCGGTCAGGCCGGCGTCAATGCGGCGTTCTCCGGCGGACCCGGCACGGTCGCCACGGCCGCCGGTCGCGAGGCCGGCTCGCAGATCGTCCTGCGGGTTGTCGAGGTTGCGCCACCGGCGGACCCGGCGACCAACGTCGCCGCCAACGAGCGCAGCCAGATGACCGGCATGCTGGAGAACGACATTCTGGAGACCTACGTGTCGCTGCTCCAGAACGACACCGCCATCGCCGTTCATCCGGCGGGCATCGAGCGGGCGAAGGCCCTGATCCGTTGAGCCAGAGCCTGAAACCCTTCATCGCCAAGGTCGCGGCGGGCGAGACGCTGGACCGCGCCGAGGCCGGCGAGGCCTTTTCGGTCATGATGTCCGGCGAAGCGACGCCGTCGCAGATCGGCGGCTTCCTGATGGCGCTGCGTGTACGCGGCGAAACCGTCGACGAGATGGCCGGCGCGGTGGACGTCATGCGCGCCAACATGCTGCGCGTCGAGGCGCCGGCGGGGGCCGTCGACATCGTCGGCACCGGCGGCGATCACGCCGGCACGCTGAACGTCTCCACCTGCTCGGCCTTCGTTCTGGCCGGCTGCGGTCTTGTCGTCGCCAAGCACGGCAACCGCGCCCTGTCGTCGAAATCCGGCGCGGCCGACGTCCTGATGGCGCTCGGCGTCAATGTCGACCTGAAGCCCGACGCCATTTCGCGGGCCCTCGCGGACGCCGGCATCTGCTTCATGTTCGCGCCGACCCACCACGCCGCCATGCGGTTCGTGGGCCCGAGCCGCGTCGAGCTCGGCACCCGCACGATCTTCAACCTGCTCGGACCGATGTCCAACCCGGCCGGCGTCGGCAAGCTGCTCTTGGGCTCGTTCTCGCGTGAATGGCTGGTGCCGATGGCCGAGACGCTGCGCGCGCTCGGTACCGAATCCGCGTGGCTCGTCCATGGTGACGGTCTCGACGAGATGACGGTCTGTGGCACGACCGAAGTCGCGGCTCTGGAGAATGGCGAGATTCGCCAGTTCGCCATCGAGCCGGAGGATGTCGGTCTGCGCCGCTGGCCGCTGGCCGCCATCAAGGGCGGCGACGCCGCGACCAACGCGACCGCCTTGCGCGCCGTTCTCGACGGGGCCGACAATGCCTATCGCGAGATCGTCCTTCTGAACGCGGCCGGCGCACTGGTCATGTCGGGCCATTCGGGCAATCTGCGCGAGGGCATCGCCAAGGCGGCCGATGCCCTCGACAGCGGCCGCGCCCGCGCCGCGCTGGAGCGGCTTGCAGCGGTCACCCAGGCTATTGCGGGGGAAACCAAATGAGCGACATCCTGCAGCGGATCGAGGCCTACAAGCGCGAGGAGATCGCCGCCGCCAAGCAGCGAATCTCGCAGGCCGATCTCGAAGGGCAATTCTCCGCGGTCGAGCCGCCGCGCGGCTTTGCGACCGCGCTCGGCGCACGCCATCGGGCCGGCGAGTTTGCGCTCATCGCCGAAGTGAAGAAGGCCAGCCCGTCCAAGGGACTGATCCGCGAGGATTTCGATCCGCCGGCACTCGCGGCCGCCTATGAGCGCGGTGGCGCCGCCTGTCTCAGCGTCCTCACCGACACGCCGTCCTTCCAGGGCGATCCGTCCTTCCTGATGGCGGCGCGCGCGGCGACGACCCTGCCCGCGCTGCGCAAGGATTTTCTCTACGACACCTATCAGGTTGCCGAGGCCCGGGCCTGGGGCGCGGACGCGATCCTCATCATCATGGCCGCGGTCGACGACGCGCTCGCCCGTGACCTTGAAGCGGCGGCCGTGGCCTATGGCCTGGACGTCTTGGTCGAGGTGCATGACGAAGCCGAGACCGAGCGGGCGCTCGCCCTCGGCTCACCGCTTCTGGGCATCAACAACCGTAATCTGCGCACCTTCGAGACCTCGCTGGACACTGCCGAGCGGCTCGCCGCCCTCGTGCCCGACGATCGCGTCCTGGTCGGTGAAAGCGGCATCTTCACCCATGCCGACTGCCTGCGCCTCGCCGGGCACGGCATCCGCACCTTCCTCGTCGGCGAGAGCCTGATGCGTCAGGAAGACGTCGAGGCGGCGACGCGGGCGCTGATCGGCGGTGATCCTGCCGTCACGGTGCCCGCATGAGCGATCCGCGTGACGCCACGCTGACGCATCTCGACGCCACCGGCGCCGCGTCGATGGTCGATGTCGGTGACAAGGAGCGGACGCGTCGCGTCGCCGAGGCCGAAGGCTTCGTGATGATGGAGCCAGCGACGCTCGACCTGATCCTGGCCGGCGAGGCCAAGAAGGGCGACGTCATCGGCATTGCCCGCATCGCCGGCATCATGGGCGCCAAGAAGACCCACGACCTGATCCCGCTCTGTCATCCGCTGATGCTGGAGAAGATCGGCGTGGAGATCACCGCCGAGCCCGCGCTGCCTGGCCTGCGGGTCACGGCAACCGCGCGCGTCGGCGGCAAGACCGGCGTCGAGATGGAAGCGTTGACCGCCGTCTCGGTCGCCTGCCTGACCATCTACGACATGGCCAAGGCGGTCGACCGCTCCATGACCATCAGCGGCATCCGCCTCCTGGCGAAATCCGGCGGCCGCTCCGGCGACTGGTCGGCGGACGCCGCGTCGTGAGCCTCATCCCCGTCGAGGAGGCCTATCGTCTCCTCGTCGAGGACGCCCGGCCCCTCGAGCGAACCGAGACGCTCCCCCTGCGCGACGCTTCGGGCCGCATTCTGGCCGCGGACCTTGCCTCGCTGCGCACACAGCCGGCCTTCGACGCCTCGGCCATGGACGGCTACGCGGTCCGCGCCGCCGACCTCGGCGACGAAGCGCCCTTCCCCTCCCTGCGGCTCGTCGGCGAATCGGCCGCCGGCCACGCCTATGGCGGCACACTGCAGCCGGGCGAGACCATCCGCATTTCCACCGGCGCGCCGGTTCCGGGCGGCGCCGACGCCATCCTGATCCAGGAAAACGCCGACCGTCAGGACGGCACCGTCACGGCGACGGCACCTGTCGTCGTCGGCCAGCACATCCGCCCGGCGGGAATCGACTTCAGCGCCGGGACGCCGCTTCTGACCGCCGGCACCGTACTGACCCCGGGCGCCATTGCGCTGGCCGCCAGTGGCGGCCATCCAGCGATCACGGTTCGCGGCAGACCCCGCGTCGCGATTCTGGCGACCGGCGACGAACTCGTCCTGCCCGGCGAGGCCATCGGCCCCTCGCAGATCGTCGCCTCCAACACCTTCGGCGTTGCCGCACTGGTGCGCGAGGCCGGCGGCCTGCCGCTGAATTGCGGCATCGCGCCCGATCGGGAAGCGGCCATTGATGCCCAGCTGACGCAGGCGATCACTGAGGGCGCCGACATCTTTGTCACCATCGGCGGCGCATCGGTCGGCGACCACGACCTCGTGGGCAAGGTATTCGCTGCCCATGGCGTCTCCCTCGACTTCTGGAAAGTGGCCATGCGCCCCGGCAAGCCTCTGATGGCCGGCAGGCTGGGCGACATGCGGGTCGTCGGCCTGCCCGGCAATCCGGCCTCCTCCATGGTCGCCGCGACCCTGTTCCTGGCGCCGCTGGTCCGGCGCCTCGCGGGCCGTCCCGCGCGTCCCCTGTACCGCCGGGGCATTCTCGCCGCGCCGATGCCGGACAATGGCGACCGCACGGATTTCGTTCGCGCCCGGATCGAACCGGACGGTGCCGGCCCGCCCCGTATCGTGCCGTTGTCGCGGCAGGATTCCTCGCTGCTGTCGATCTATGCCGCAGCCGATGCGCTGCTCGTTCGCCCGGTCCGCGCCGCACCGGCCGAAGCGGGCGAACCTTGCGATTACGTCCCCTTGACGGCGCTGGAGCCACTTGCGGAACACAACTAGAACAGATAGGTTTGTTCAGGTTTTGTTTTGAGGAGTCGCCCGGATGCTGACGCGCAAGCAGCACGATCTTCTGGTCTTCGTGAACGATCGGGTGCGCGAGACTGGTGTGCCCCCGTCCTTCGATGAAATGAAGGACGCGCTGGACCTGCGGTCCAAGTCCGGCATTCACCGCCTGATCACCGCGCTCGAGGAGCGGGGCTTCATCCGCCGCCTGCCCAACCGGGCCCGCGCCTTGGAAATCCTGAAGCTGCCGGAGTCGATTCAGGGCAGCCGCCCGGCCCCTGTCGGACGCACCGGCTTCAAGCCGAGCGTCATCGAAGGCAGTCGCGACACCGCCCGGCCCGCCCCCGCGGCGCAGCCGGCACCGGCGAAGGCGTCCGCCTCGACGGCCATCCCGGTCATGGGGCGCATCGCCGCCGGCGTGCCGATCTCGGCCATCCAGCACAACACCCATTCCATCGTCGTTCCGCCGGACATGCTGGGCAGCGGCGAGCATTACGCTCTCGAAGTGAAGGGCGATTCAATGATCGAGGCCGGCATTCTCGACGGTGACACGGTGGTCATCCGCCGGGGCGACACGGCGACGCCGGGCGAGATCGTCGTCGCCCTCGTCGACGACGAGGAAGCGACGCTCAAGCGCTTCCGCCGTCGCGGCGACACGATTGCGCTGGAGGCGGCCAATCCGGCCTATGAAACCCGTATCTTCGGCTCGGACCGGGTCAAGGTCCAGGGCAAGCTGATCGGCCTGATCCGCCGCTACTGACCGCTCCGGACGAAGCGCGCTGGGCCCGGAACGGTTGAAAGATTCCTCGCGCCTCGCACCCGAGGCAGCGAAGCCCAAAACCGGTTCGTCCTCGTTCAGGGCGCTGCCGTCGCGGTTCGGCCTGCGCTGCCGGCATTGCTGACGGTCGCCGACGCCGGCTGCGTGACGGGTACCGGCGGGTCCGGCGCGGCGGGCTTACGCCAATATTCCGGCCAGGGCGCCAGCCGGTGGACGTTCCACCGTTCGGGCGGATCGTTGATTGCCTGCGCGATGCGGGGCCGGCCCGTCGCAGCCTCCCGGCCGATCGCCAGCGATCCCGTGCGTCGCAGCGTGCGCAGGGTCACCAGAACGGCGCCGGATCGGCATTCCGTCAGCCGGATCGCGCGCGAGACAATGGCGACGTCCGCCTCGTCGCAGGCATCGCCCGTGCGGGCGTAATCCTCCGTCCAGACCACCTTCAGGCCACCACGCGTGGTGAAGCGGCAATATTTAGCCGCGCACTCCGCGGGAATCGTCGCACGGATTCGCTCGGTGTCCGTACCCCGTGGCGCCCGCGCCTCGAAGGCCCGCTCCCATTGTTCGGCGATAAAGCCGCTGGGCCGTGCGCGCAGGAAGGCGAGTTGGCCGTCCGCCGCGAGGGTCGCGACCTCCTTGCCGTCCTCGAAGATCAGGAGGTCGGGTGGGGTCGTCCTGTCCGGCGCGGCGACGAATCCGGCAAATGCCAGCGGCAGGGCGAGCCAGCGCAGACCGCTCGCGAGACAGGATGCGGTGAGGATCGCCGCGGTCAGCAGCAGAAGCCCCAATGCAGTCGTGCGTCCGATCGCCTGGTCGGGCAGCCAGGCGTAGACGTTGCGCGCGATCTCGAGGACGAGCCAGAGGCCGGCGCCCATCGCCTGGAACGGCCAGGCATCGAGCCCGAACGGAATCAGCAGCGTTCCCACCAGCGCCAGCGGCATGATCCACAGCGTGAACAGCGGCATGGTCAGGAGATTGGCGACGAAGCCGAAGGCGGCCAGTCGGTGGAAATGATAGGCGGCATAGGGCGCGGTCGCCGATCCCGCGAGAAGCGACGTGACCATAATCGCGGAGAGCGCCACGAGGATCTTGCCGGCGACGCTCCTGTCCGTCTCGCGGCCGCGTTCGCGCCCCGCGCGCCATTGCGACAGGGCCGCATAACCGCCGATCAGCGCCATGGTCGCGGCAAAGCTCATCTGGAAGCTGGCGGTCATCACCGCATGCGGCGCGACGAGGATGACGACGATGGCAGCGATCGCGACGTTGCGGAGGGTCAAGGCGGGGCGGTCGATCAGCACCGCGCCGAGCATGATCGCCAGCATCACGAAGGAACGCTGGGTCGCGACATTGGCGCCGGAGATCGCCAGGTAGATTGCCGCGACCACGAGCGCGACGAGGGCGGCGATCTTCTTGGCCGGCAGGCGCAGCGAGATGGCCGGCACGAGGGATAGCGACGATCGCACGGCGAGCATGGCGAAGCCGGCAACGATCGCCATGTGCAGGCCCGAGATCGACAGGACATGGGCAAGCCCCGTGCCGCGCAGCCATTCGCGGGCATCGTCGGGGATACCGGCGCGCTCGCCGGTGATGAGGGCCGCGGCGATGGCGCCCTCGCGGCCGCCGATCACCGTGCTGATCCGCTCGGTCAGGGCAAGGCGCGTCTTGGTCTGCATATGCCGCAGTTCGGCCAGAAGACCGCGTCCGTCGTCGCTTGCCGTGGACGGCGTCGGCTCGGCCTCCGGCGCGCCGAGCGAATAGCCATAGGCTCCGATCCCGGCGAAGAACGGCGCCATGGCAAAGTCGTAGCTGCCGGGAAAGGCCGGACCGGACGGTGGCCCGAGCCGCACGAGGCCGCGATAGACGCCGCCGGGCGCGATCGGTTCATGTCGGCTGCCGACGACGATACGCACGCGCTCCGGCGGTCTCGATAGAACAGGTCGCTCGGTTTCTGAGACCGCGATCACATAGCGATAGCGTCCGTCCTCTGTCCGCTCCCGCGAGACGACGGGACCGACAATGCGCACCGTCGCCTGGCCGGACAGGATCGTCGTTTTGGTGCGCTGGATCTCGCCGATCGCAAGGGCGGTGCCGACCAGGGCGAAGCCCGCAAGGATCAGCATCGGGTGCAGAACGGGGCGCCCCATACGGCGCAGCGCGAGGCCGAGACTGGCGATGGCGGCGAGAACGGTCAGCCAGATATTCGGAGCCCAGCCGGCGCCGTGAACGAGCGCCACGCCAATCATCAGGCCGAGCGGAACCAGGAGAAAACCGGTGCGGGCGCGGGTCTCTGCCGCGAACTGGTCGGCGAGCCAGTCCCGCCAGAGACGGCGCCGGCGCGCGCGCGGCGGCAGGGCGATCGTCGCCCGCCAGCGCCGGAACGCCGCCCAAACGGCGTCGCGCCGCCCGAAGGCCGCGCCTGCGCGTTCGTCGCGATCGCTGGCGCTGTCCATGCCGTCCGGTCCCGTCGGCTTGTCTCTCCCCTCGCCTATGGTACACAGCCGCCATGCGAAAGCGATCCATGCCGATCGCTCCCAACACTCAGCGTATCAATATCGGAGAGACCATGACGGACGCCGTCGTGACCCGCTTTGCCCCCTCGCCGACGGGCTTCCTGCATATCGGTGGTGCGCGCACGGCGCTGTTCAACTGGCTCTACGCCAGGGCGACGGGCGGCAAGATGCTGCTCCGGATCGAAGACACCGACCGCGCCCGCTCGACCGAGCCGGCGGTCAAGGCCATTATCGACGGTCTCGACTGGATGGGCCTGACCGCCGACGAGCCGCCGGTGTCGCAGTATGAGCGCGCCGCGCGTCATCGCGAGGTCGTCGAGGAAATGCTCGCCCGGGGCGAGGCCTATCGCTGCTACGCCAGCCAGGCCGAACTGGAAGAGATGCGCGAGACCGCACGCGCCGAGAAGCGTCCGCCGCGCTATGACGGCCGCTGGCGCGACCGCGATCCGTCCGAGGCTCCCGAGGGCGTCAAGCCGGTGATCCGCCTGCGGGCGCCGCTGGAGGGCGAGACGGTCGTCCGCGACAAGGTGCAGGGCGACGTCCGCTTCCCCAACAAGGATCTCGATGATCTGGTGCTGCTGCGCTCCGACGGCAGCCCGACCTACATGCTGGCCGTGGTCGTCGACGACCACGACATGGGCGTCACCCACATCATCCGCGGTGACGACCACCTGACCAATGCCGGGCGCCAGACGCTGATCTACAAGGCGATGGGCTGGGACGTGCCGGTCATGGCGCACATCCCGCTGATTCATGGCGCCGACGGCGCCAAGCTGTCGAAGCGCCACGGCGCGCTGGGCATCGAGGCCTATCAGGCCATGGGCTATCTGCCGGTGGCGCTGCGCAACTACCTCGTGCGTCTCGGCTGGAGCCATGGCGATTCCGAGATCATCTCCACCGAGGAGATGATCGAATGGTTCGATCTGGGCGAGATCAACAAGGGCGCAGCGCGCTTCGACTTCGCCAAGCTGGAAGCGCTCAACGGCCACTGGATCCGGCGCAGCGACGACGCGGAGCTGGTCGACATGCTGATGGCCGAGCGCGACGTGCTGCCCAATGGCGGCATCCTGAAGACCCGCTCCGACGACGAGATCCGATCCAAGCTCACCGCGGCCATGCCCGGGCTGAAGGAGCGCGCCAAGACCCTCGTCGAGCTGACGGAGAGCACCGCCTATCTGTTTGCCGACCGGCCCTTGTCGTTCGAGGACAAGGCGGCGGCGATTCTCGACGATGGCGGCCGCGAGATCGTCGGCGCGCTCGCCAAGCGCTTCGAGGCGGCCCCGGACTGGTCTGCCGCGGAACTGGAGGCCATAGTACGCGCCTATGCCGAGGAGAACGGCCTGAAGCTGGGCAAGGCTGCACAGCCCCTGCGGGCGGCCCTCACCGGTCGCACCACATCGCCAGGCGTTTTCGATGTCCTGGCCGTGCTCGGCCGGGACGAATCGCTGGCACGGCTGGCCGACCAGTCGGCCTGACCAAGGACAGGACTATTGCGGTGCAACACATTGCGTGATCGGAAACTTGTCGCACTCCCGGGTTTGGAGTAGTCAGGCATCTGAACAATCTGTGTGCGCTGCGAGAGGTCGATACCTGAGCGGCTATCATCGAAGGGAAAACGCATGACGGAACAGTCGGCGAAGCTCACATTGGGTCAGAAAGATGCGGATCTGGCCGTTCGCAGCGGCAGCATCGGACCGGACGTCGTTGACGTCACGGCGCTGTACAAGCAGACCGGTCTCTTCACCTACGACCCGGGCTTCTCCTCGACTGCGTCCTGCGAATCCAAGATCACCTATATCGACGGTGACGAGGGCGTGCTGCTGCATCGCGGCTACCCGATCGACCAGTTGGCCGAGCGCGGCGACTTCCTCGAGACCTGCTACCTGCTGCTCTACGGCGAACTGCCGACGACCCGCGAGAAGGACGACTTCGTCTACCGCGTGACCCGGCACACCATGGTTCACGAGCAGATGAGCCGGTTCTACACGGGCTTCCGTCGCGACGCCCATCCGATGGCCGTCATGGTCGGCTCGGTCGGCGCCCTGTCGGCCTTCTACCACGACTCGACCGATATCGCCGATCCGCACCAGCGGATGGTGGCGAGCCTGCGCATGGTCGCCAAGATGCCGACCATCGCGGCGATGGCCTACAAGTACCATATCGGCCAGCCCTTCGTGTATCCGCGCAACGATCTCGCCTATGCCGAGAACTTCCTGCACATGTGCTTCGCGGTGCCGTGCGAGCCCTACCGGATCAACCCGGTGCTGGCGCGGGCCATGGACCGGATCTTCATCCTCCATGCCGATCACGAGCAGAACGCCTCGACCTCGACGGTCCGGCTGGCCGGCTCTTCGGGCGCCAACCCGTTTGCCTGCGTCGCCGCCGGCATCGCCTGCCTCTGGGGCCCTGCCCATGGCGGCGCCAACGAGGCCGCGCTCAACATGCTGATGGAGATCGGCACAAAGGACCGCATCCCCGAGTTCATCGCGCGGGCCAAG
>Ga0189290_100138_pt1 | contig 51804 bp, 49 predicted proteins | sample UW140minimetaG_FD_130318 | JGI IMG/M metagenome (GOLD analysis project Ga0189290, IMG submission 130318) | Marine microbial communities from the Costa Rica Dome - UW140 mini metaG | ecosystem: Environmental > Aquatic > Marine > Oceanic > Photic zone | place: Costa Rica: the Eastern Pacific...
AAACCAATATGAGCACGTCCAACCCCTATGACGGCGAACGGCGGGCTGGCACGGTGGGCTTCCCGTTGCCGGGCGTCGAGGCGCGTATCCGATCGGAGGGTGCAGAGGTGGCGCGGGGCGAGATTGGTGTGCTGGAAGTGCGCGGGCGCAATGTGTTTCAAGGTTACTGGCAGATGCCGGAAAAGACAGCAGAGGAGCTGTTGCCGGACGGTTGGTTCATTACTGGCGATTTGGCCAAGGTGGATGCGGATGGCTATGTGACCATCGTGGGACGCTCCAAGGATCTGGTGATCACCGGCGGGTTCAACGTGTACCCGAAGGAAATCGAATCGCTGATTGATGATCTCGACGGCGTGCTCGAAAGCGCGGTGATTGGTGTGCCGCATGCGGATTTTGGCGAGGCGGTGGTGGCTGTGGTGGTGCGCTCTGATCCGTCTTTGACCGAGGCGCAGGTGAGTGGACCGTTGTCGGAGAGCCTAGCGAAATTCAAACAGCCGAAACAGGTGATCTTTCTGCGTGAATTACCGCGCAACACCATGGGCAAGGTGCAGAAGAAGGCGCTTCGTGAAAGCTACGCTGAGCTATTTTCTTAAAGTAAAACGGGGGCCAAATGGCCCCCGCTCCGCTTGGATTGGTAGGTTGGCTTACGCGCGCACGAGTTTCTCGTAGGACTCGGCGATGTCGCGGGTGATGTCGCCCACTTCAAAGGTGTAGTCGCCAATCTGTCCCACCGGGGTCACTTCGGCGGCGGTGCCTGTCAGCCAGCACTGTTCAAAGTCAGCGAGTTCCTCAGGCATGATGTGACGCTCGATCACGTTGATGCCTTTGTCTTTCAGCATGCCAATCACGGTCTGACGGGTGATGCCGTTCAGGAAGCAATCCGGGGTTGGGGTGTGCACTTCGCCATCTTTCACGAAGAAGATGTTGGCGCCGGTCGCCTCAGCCACGTAGCCACGGTAGTCCATGAACAGCGCGTCAGAGCAGCCCTTGGCCTCCGCCTTGTGCTTGGAGATGGTGCAGATCATGTAGAGACCCGCCGCCTTGGCGTGTACCGGGATGGTTTCCGGGCTTGGGCGTTTCCATTCCGCGATGTCGAGCTTGGCGCCCTGCATCTTGGCGTCGCCGTAGTACGCGCCCCACGGCCAGATCGCGATGGCAACGCGGACAGGGTTGGCCGCAGAGGCGACACCCATATCTTCGCCGGAGCCGCGCCAGACAACAACACGCACGTAGGCATCTTCAAGGCCGGATTTCTTAAGTGTTTCCTGCTTGGCCGCTTCCAGCTCTTCCAGGGAAATCGGCATGGGCATGTCCAGAGCTTCGGCAGATTTGAACAGGCGTTCGTTGTGCTCGCGGCTCTTGAAAATCTCGCCGTTGTAGGCGCGTTCGCCTTCAAAGACGGAGCTTGCGTAATGCAGCGCGTGGCTCAGGACGTGGACCTTGGCCTCGCGCCAGTCAACAAACTCGCCATCCATCCAGATGACGCCGTCACGATCGTCATATGCACCAGCCATGGTCGTTCCTTTCGCTTGCCAAAGGGCTTTCAATTTTTCATTTGTTGCGCGCCATATGGCCGAAACGGTCACAAAATTGCGCAAAACCTGCGATTCGCTACCAGTTAGCGCTTGGAGTGTCAACAAAGCTGACGTATTGTGACGGGCAAACCTGTCAATTGTGATGCGGGAGGGCCAAATGAGCGATCCAATTCGAAGTGAGAACCTACTTTATCTCACTGATGAGCAGCTTCGGCAGGGGATAGAGGCGATGTATTTTGCCTACCGCGGGTTCACTGCTGACCCGGATCGAATCCTTGAGAGTATGGCCTATGGTCGGGCGCATCATCGGGCGATTCACTTCATCCACCGCGCGCCGGGCACCACGGTGACCAATCTGCTTGATATTTTAGGGGTGACGAAACAGTCACTCAATCGTGTGTTGCGGACATTGATTGAAGATGGGCTTGTGGAAAGTCGCGTTGGCACGTCTGATAGGCGCGAACGCAACCTCTTTCTTACAGAAGATGGCACGGCGTTGGAGCGGCGTTTGTCGGATTCGCAACGTGCGCGGATGCGCACCGCGTTTCGGGAGGCAGGGCCAGAGGATGTGGCCGGGTTCCGGCGGGTGCTGGAGGCGATGATGGAAGGTGAAATGAAACGACAATATCTGTCCCTGCGCGAGTCGGGCAAATGAAGGACATCGATCCCCACCTGCTGATTGTGGATGATGATGAACGTATTCGGGAGCTTTTGCGGAAGTTTCTCATGCGCAACGGATTTTTGGTGTCCGCAGCGCGGGATGCTGCGCATGCGCGACGGATTCTGTCGGGTCTGGATTTTGATCTGATCGTGCTCGATGTGATGATGCCGGGTGAAGATGGCATGAGCCTTACCCGTGGCATTCGTGAGACCTCGCAGACGCCCATCATGTTGTTGACCGCCAAAGGTGAAACCGAGGATCGGATTGCCGGATTGGAAGCCGGCGCGGATGATTATTTGCCAAAACCGTTTGAGCCCAAAGAGCTTCTTTTGCGCATCAATGCTATTCTTCGGCGCATGCCTGAGGTGGATGATGCGGCAACTGTCCCTAAGGTGCTACATCTAGGCGGTATTCGGTATGACATTGATCGCGGAGAGATGTGGCAGGGCGAGGAGCCGGTACGGCTGACTGCGACCGAGAGCCAGCTGATGAAGATTTTCTCCAAAACTCCGGGTGAGGCGGTTAGCCGGGGCAAGCTGGTCGAGGAATTGGGCCGCGACAAAGGTCAGGCTCAGGAGCGGGCGGTGGATGTTCAGATCACCCGTTTACGGCGCAAAATTGAAGAAGATCCGAAACAGCCGCGCTACCTGCAAACCGTGCGCGGGGCAGGGTATATGCTAGCGCCGGATTGATCTGGCGAAGCAGCAAGCGCGACAAAGCAAACTGGGGGGAGTGGCATGGCCACAGCGTTGTTCAGTCATGCGAGTTCGTTGCACCATCAGACACCTCCGGGGCACGCGGAGCAGGTTGCACGGATCGAGCATATTCAGGCGTCTTTGAAGGCGGCGAAGTTTGATGCTTTGGATCGGCGAGACGCGCCGGAGTGTTCGGATGCGGATATCTTGCTGTGCCATCCGCAGAGCCATCTGGAGGCCATCACAGCGGCGGAACCGGTCAGTGGTACGGTGGCTTTGGATGGCGACACCTATATGTCGCCGGGCTCTACGCTGGCCGCACGCCACGCGGTTGGCGGGTGTCTGGCGGCTGTGGATGCGGTGTTGACGGGTGAGGTGGGCAACGCTTTTGTCGCTTGTCGTCCGCCGGGGCATCATGCAGAGCAACACAAACCGATGGGATTTTGTTTGTTTGGCACGGCAGCCATTGCTGCCAAACATGCGTTGGAACGCCACGGGCTGAGCCGTGTGGCGGTGGTGGATTTTGATGTGCACCATGGCAATGGCACGCAGGCGCTTTTGTGGGACGAACCGCGCAGCTTGTTCATAGGCAGTCATCAGAATCCTCTGTGGCCGGGCACTGGCATGCCGGATGAAACCGGAGCGCAGGACAATGTGATGAACCTGCCGTTGCCGCCGCACAGTGAAGGGCGGCTGATGCGGGCAACTTATGACGCGCAGGTGTTTCCGGCGCTGGAGGCGTTTCAACCGGAGCTTTTGATCCTGTCAGCCGGATTTGATGCACACAAAGATGATCCCCTGGCGCAGCTGGAATGGACCGAAGATGACTTTGTCTGGTTGACGCAAAAGCTTTGTAATGTGGCGGATAAGCACTGCGATGGGCGCGTGGTCTCGACTTTGGAAGGTGGATATGATCTGAACGCTTTGGCAGCGTCGGTGGCGGCGCATGTCGAGGTTTTGATGGAGAGAGCCAAATGAGCGACACACCTGTTGAAGAGATGAGCTTTGAAGCGGCAATGCGCGAGCTGGAGCAGGTTGTGAGCCAGTTGGAGCGCGGCGACGTGGAGTTGGAGAAATCCATTGCGCTTTATGAGCGTGGCGCGGCGTTGAAAAAGCAGTGCGACAAGAAATTGAAGGCCGCCGAAGAAAAGGTCGCGGCGATTACTACGGATAGTAATGGTGAACCCACCGGCTTGACGCCGGTTGAAGGTATGTAAGCGTTCTTCAGTAATGTTTGAGACACGTCTGAAAGAAGCCGCCACGCAGGTGGAGGCCCATCTGCTTGAGGTGATGGCACCGTTTGGGGATCTGCCAGTGGTGGAGGCCATGCGCTATGCCAGCTCGGGTGGCAAGCGTCTGCGGGCGTTTCTGGTTCTGGAAAGTGCGCGTTTACACGGCGTCGATCCAAAACATGCGATTTGGCCGGCCACTGCGATTGAGGCGATGCACGCCTATTCGCTGGTGCATGATGATCTTCCTTGCATGGATGACGATGATCTGCGGCGCGGGCTGCCCACGACGCATATCAAATGGGACGAGTGTACCGCAGTTCTGGCTGGCGATGCCTTGCAGACCTTGGCGTTTGAATGTGTGAGCCGGGACGAGTGCCATGAGGATGCCGCCGTGCGCGCGGAGTTGACAGTGTCTTTGGCGCGGGCTGCAGGCGCGCAGGGTATGGTACTGGGGCAGGCATTGGACATCGCGGCAGAGACTGCGCCGGTGCCTTTGACGCTGGAAGAAATCACGCGGCTTCAGGCCGGTAAGACCGGGGCGCTGATTGCCTGGTCCGCCACGGCGGGCGCGGTGATGGGAAAGGCCGACATTGAACCGTTGATGCGCTACTCGCTGGACTTGGGTTTGGCGTTTCAGATTGCAGATGACATTCTGGATGTAGAAGGGGATGCCGCCAAAGTGGGCAAGGCCGTTGGCAAAGATGCCACTGCAGGGAAAGCCACCTTTGTGTCGCTGCTGGGGCTTGAAGGTGCTAAACAGCGGGCCCGCGACCTTGTGACGGATGCATGTGAGGCGCTTTGTGTTTACGGTAAGGACGCGGATACCTTGCGGGAGGCGGCACGTTTCGTTATCTCGCGGGACAGCTAACCGGAAGGCGCGCCTATGTCAGCGAGACCCCAGACCCCATTGTTGGATCAAGTGCACCTGCCTGAGGACCTGAAGCGTTTCTCAGACAGTGAGTTAACACAGATTGCACATGAGTTGCGGTCTGAGACCATTTCGGCGGTCAGTGAGACCGGTGGTCATCTGGGCGCTGGTTTGGGTGTAGTGGAACTGACCGTGGCGCTGCATGCGGTGTTTGACATGCCGCGCGACAAGTTGGTCTGGGATGTGGGCCACCAGTGTTATCCTCACAAGATTTTGACCGGTCGACGGGATCGGATTCGCACCCTGCGTAAGGAAGACGGTTTGTCCGGTTTCACTAAGCGCAGCGAGAGCGTTTTCGATCCCTTTGGCGCGGCACATAGTTCGACCTCGATCTCTGCGGCCTTGGGCTTTGCCGTGGCGCGGGATTTGGGTGGACAGTGCGATGGTGGCTTGGGTGATGCGATTGCGGTGATTGGTGACGGGTCGATCACGGCGGGCATGGCCTATGAAGCAATGAACAACGCGGGGCATTTGGGTAAGCGTATGTTTGTTGTTCTGAATGACAACGACATGTCGATTGCCCCACCTGTGGGGGCGATGAGTGAATATCTTTCGCGACTCTATGCCGGTGAGCCGTTTCAGGAATTGAAGTCTGCCGCCAAAGGCGCGGTGAGCCTGTTGCCGGAGCCGTTCCGCGAAGGCGCGAAGCGGGCCAAAGATGTGCTCAAAGGCATGACCGTGGGTGGCACGCTGTTTGAGCAGTTGGGATTCTCCTACGTGGGGCCGATTGACGGACACGACATGGACCAGATGTTGCCTTTACTGCGCACCTTGCGTCAGCGCGCGACAGGGCCGGTGTTGCTGCATGTGATCACCAAGAAGGGCAAGGGCTATGCCCCTGCGGAAGCGGCCCGGGACAAAGGCCATGCCACCGCAAAGTTTGATGTGCCTACGGGCAAACAGCACAAAGCGCCTTCGAATGCGCCGAGTTATACCTCGGTGTTTGGCAATGCGCTGGTAGAAGAAGCCGCAGAGGACAGCCGGATTTGTGCGGTCACGGCGGCGATGCCGGATGGCACGGGGCTGAACTTGTTTGCAGAGCGCTATCCGAGCCGGTGTTTTGACGTGGCGATTGCGGAACAGCATGGCGTGACATTTTCTGCCGCGTTGGCGGCTGGGGGCATGAAGCCGTTCTGTGCGATGTATTCCACGTTCCTGCAGCGTGGCTATGATCAGGTGGTGCACGATGTGGCAATCCAGCGCCTTCCGGTGCGCTTTGCGATTGACCGTGCGGGGCTTGTTGGCGCGGATGGCGCCACACATGCGGGTAGTTTTGACATCGCCTATATGGCGAACCTGCCGGGCATGGTGGTGATGGCGGCGGCGGATGAAGCCGAGTTAAAACACATGGTGGCCACAGCGGCGGCCTATGATGATGGACCGATTGCCTTCCGTTACCCGCGTGGTGAAGGCGTGGGGGTGGAGCTGCCGGAACGCGGCGAAGTGCTGGAGATCGGCAAGGGGCGCGTGGTGCAGGAGGGTAAGCGTGTGGCATTGCTGTCCTTTGGCACACGCTTGGATGAGACACGCAAGGCCGCAGAGGCGCTGGCGGCACGGGGGATCACGCCAACCATTGCGGATGCGCGGTTTGCCAAGCCATTGGACCGCGACATGATCCTCAATCTGGCGGCCAATCATGAGGCACTGATCACTATTGAAGAGGGCGCTGTTGGTGGCTTTGGTAGCCATGTGGCGCAGCTATTGGCCGAGGAAGGCGTGTTTGATGGTGGGCTGAAGTACCGTTCCATGGTGCTGCCGGATACGTTTATTGATCAGGCCAGCCCGAAGGCGATGTACGATGTGGCGGCGATGAACGCCGAGCATATCGAAGCCAAGGTGCTGGACGCACTGGGCATCACAACGCTGGACAGCAAGCGCGCTTAAGCGTGGGGGCCAGCCCCCAACCCCCCTCGGGATGTTTTTGGCCAAGTGAAGCCTAAGGGACAGTTTCTTCGTCCAACATGGCTTTTAGAGCGTCGCGGTAGTTGGGGTATTTCAGAACAACGCCCAGCTCGCCTTTGATACGGCTGTTGCGCACGCGTTTGCTGTCTGAATAGAAGCTGCGCGCCATGGGGGTCATCTCAGCTTCTTCAAAGGGAATTTCCGGAGGCGGGGCCATGCCGAGCAATTCGGCGGCATAGGCAAGAATGTCTTGAGGCGGCGCAGGGCTGTCATCACAGACGTTGTAGATACGGCCCAGGTTTGGGGCTTTCATCGAGGCCTCCAGCACCTGCGCGATGTCATCCACATGGGCGCGGGAGAAGACCTGATTTTTCTTGATGATACGCCGTGCGGTGCCATTGCGCAGCTTGGCAAAGGGGCCGCGACCAGGGCCGTAGATGCCAGCAAGGCGGAAGATGTGCAGCGGCAGTTCGGGAAAAGCCTGCCATTCGGCTTCTGCCAGAACCCGCATTTTGCCGCGATGGCCACCCGGATCCAGCGGGGTGTCTTCATCAACCCAACCGCCATCCATGTCGCCATAGACGCCCGTGGTGGAAAGATAACCAACCCATTCAAGCTTGGAGGCCGCATGCAGCAGGGCATCTTTGCCTAGACGCAGCACCGGATCGCCGTCCTTGTCCGGACGGATCGAGGTCAGCACATGGGTGACATCCTTGAGGGCGGTGTCAAAATCGATCGGCCACTGCAGCGGTGTGATACCTTGGGCGCGTAGATCTGCCGCTTGTGCGGGATCGCGATAGGTGCCGAGAATGGTCCAGCCTTGCGGTAGAAGACGGGTGGCGAGGGCCTGGGCGGTGTAGCCGTGGCCGAGCGAAAGCAGGGTCTTGGTCATGGCGACACTTTGCGCCTGCGACCCGGTAGGCACAAGAGCATGGGCGGTGAATTATTGTCACAGCGGCGTTGATGCAGCGGACTTGTACAGGAATGTGGCGTTGAGCCAACGCAGATTAGCGCGGGCTATTTTCCTTTCCACACTGGGTCACGTTTCTCGGCAAAAGCTCGAGCGCCTTCGAGCTGATCGTCGCTGTCATAAAGCACATCGACAGAACGCAGTTGACGGTTTGTAATGCGGTTCATCGCGTCCTGGAACTTTGCGTCTTCTGCGTCGCGTACGATTTCTTTGATGGCGGCGTAGACCAGTGGCGGACCGGAGGCGAGTAGGCGGGCCTGTTCCCAGGCGCGGTCCATCAGAGTGTCGGCGGGGAGGATCTCATTCACCAATCCCCAGCGGTGCGCCTCCTCCACGTCAAACCATCGCCCGGTGAGCAGGAGTTCCATGGCGATGTGGTAGGGAATGCGCCTTGGCAGTTTCACCGAGGCGGCATCGGCCACAGTGCCGGAACGGATTTCGGGCAGCGCAAATGTGGCGTGGTCGGCGGCGAGGATCATGTCTGCGGAGAGGGCCAATTCCAATCCGCCACCGCAGGCGATGCCGTTCACGGCAGCAATCACCGGTTTGTTCATGTCGCGCAGCTCTTGCAGGCCGCCAAAACCGCCAACCCCGTAATCGCCATCTACTTCGTCGCCATCTGCGGCGGCTTTGAGGTCCCAGCCGGGGCAGAAAAACTTCTCACCGCCACCGGTGATGATGGCGACACGCAGATCAGGATCGTCGCGAAAGTCGCGGAAGACCTCGCCCATGATGCGGCTGGTCGCAAGATCAATCGCATTGGCTTTGGGGCGATCGAGTGTGACCTCGAGAATGGCGCCGTCGCGGCGGGTTTTGACCGGGCTGTCATTCATGACATGTCCTTTCGTATCAGCGCGTCCGCAGCCACTGCGCGGGTGGGTGTGCAGATCAGCGGGTTGATCTCAGCCTCTTGCAAGCTGTTGAGGTTGGCAAGCACATAGGCTTGTAGCGCGTCGATAGCTTGGAGAATGGCGTTGGTGTTGGCAGGGGGGGCGCCGCGATACCGGGTGAGCAGCGGGGCGATTTTGAGGGAGTCCAGTGCTTCTCGGATCGTCTTGTGGCTGGCTGGGACCAAGAGCGAGACGCTGTCTGACAGCACTTCGGTAAGGGTGCCGCCTGCGGCGATGGTAAGCACAAAGCCATGTGCCGGGTCACGGATGACGCCAACGAGCAGTTCGGCGACCGCGTCGCCGATCATTTCCTCGATTAGGAAGCTGTTGGTTGGCATCTGTTTTGCAGCATCAGGCAAGTCAGCGGCGGTGAGGTGGAGTTTCACAGCACCAACTTCGGTTTTATGGGCGATGCCTTGGCCTTTGAGCACCAGTGGGGGTGTCAGGGTTTCGGCGGCTTCGGTGAGGTTATCCGTGCTGTGCACCGTAACACAGCGTGGCGTGTCGAGGCCGTGAAAGGCGAGCGCGGTCTTGGCGGCGTGCTCGGTAAGAACACAGGGTGTCTGTGGCGGTTGGGCAGGAGCGAGCGCTAGGGGCGAGGTTTCGGGAGCTGAGATCTGTGTGGTCGCGGCGGCGGCAGAAATGGCTTCGCGTAAACCGTGCATGGGAACAACGCCGCCATCGATCAAGGTTTGAGTCACATCATGTGGCAGAAGTTCAGGCAAGCTGGCGACCACTGCCAGGGGGCGGGCTGTGGTCTTGTGTGCTTTGATGGCGGCTTCGGTGGCGCAATCCCAGTCGGTTCGATTTTCTGGGGGATAATCCACGACAGATAAGGTCAGGCCGATTTCCGGCGTCATCATGGCGGACCAAGCTTTCGCCATCGCCTCAGCGTCACGCCAGATGTAGGTGTGGTAGTCCAACGGGTTTGCAAGCGCGACCATGGGACCGAGAGCATCGGCAAGCTGTGTGCGTTGGCTGTCAGTCAAGGGCGAAAAGGTGAGGCCGCTGTTGAGGGCGGTGTCAGCCATAAGACTGGCTTCGCCGCCGGAGCAACTGATCGAGGCGATGGTAGGTTTGGACAGCGGACCGGAGAGGTGTAGCAGCTTCAGGGTCTCTAAAAACACCGGCAGGTCATGTACACGGGCAAAGCCTAAGCGTTTGATCAGAGCGTTGGCGCCTGCATCGCTGCCTGCGAGGGAGGCGGTGTGGCTGACGGTGGCGGCTTGGGCTTCGTCGCTGGCCCCGACTTTTAAGGCAACAACTTGGATGTCTTTAGCATAGGCTTTGGCGGCCAAGGTTTCCCAGGCGCGCAGGTCGGTGAAGCCCTCGATGTGCAAACCAAGCGCTGTGACCCGTGGATCATCAAGCAAGGCGGATGCAATGTCGGCTTGGTTAAGCTGCGCCATGTTCCCGCATGTCGCGACATAGGCGATTGGCACGCCGCGCTGCTGGTTGGTGAGGTTGATCGCGATGTTGGAACTTTGGGTGAGGATGGCGACGCCGCTGTCTACCCGTGTGCAGCCGTGCTGGTCAGGCCAGATTGCGACCCCGTCCAGAGCGTTGATGAGGCCATAACAGTTGGGACCGAGGATCGGCATGTCACCTGCCGCCGCAACGAGGTTTGCTTGCAGATTTACGCCGGCGGCGTCTTCGACAGCGGCCTCAGAAAAACCGGAGGCGAAACACACGGCACCGCCCGCGCCAATCGCTGCAAGCTCGTTCACAACGGGGATTGTTGCGTGCCGGTTGATTCCGACGAAGGTGGCGTCAGGCGACATGGGCAGTGCTTCGATGGAGCAGTAGGCTTTACGTCCTGCTACGTCTTCAGACTTGGGATGCACAGGCCAGATATCTCCGTCAAAACCGATCTTTTCGGTTTGGCGGATGACTTCGGCACACCAGGCACCACCACCGACAACAGCGATGGATTTGGGACGGACCAGGCGCGAGAGATCACGGGTCATTCCCGCCCTCCCACCTTGAAAGATCCCAACTCCGCGTCAGGTAACACTTTCTTAACCACGATGCGGAAGGGTGTTGAGGCGGTACAGACGGGAGCGCCGATGACCGCGTCAGGAGAAGCCCCCGGTCAATGTCTACTCTTCGGGGGGCGGACCCCAGGCTTCTTCTGACCGGAAACACTCCGGGGGTGTGTGGGCTGGCCCCCACGTTTTTCATTCTTATGTTTGAGAATTTCGGTCGAGATGCCCTAAATTTCGACCCGGCTCGATCACATCGCGCAGGCGTTTTTTCAGTTCCTTTGCTTCTGGAAAACCCCCATCGCGTTTGCGATCCCAGAGCATCGTATCCCCGACGGTGATTTTGTATGTGCCGGGAACTTCGGCTGGGGCAAGTGTCACTCCGGAAAGGTCGTCCTTGAAGATGGACAGCAACTCTTGCGCCATCCAGCCCGCCCGCAACAGCCAGTTGCAGCCGACGCAATAAGTGATCGTTACTGATGGTTTCATGAGGCGGCTCCTTCGACGTTGTGTCGAGGTTGTGCCGCAAGCATGTACCCAACACAACGCCTTCCATCAGGCCCCCAGCGGGCGCAAGAGGTCGCGGCTAATGATGTGGCGCTGGATTTCGCTTGTTCCGTCCCAGATACGCTCCACTCGCGCGTCGCGCCAGAAACGTTCGAGCGGGTAGTCGTCCATCAACCCCATGCCACCATGAATTTGGATCGCGGCGTCGGTCACGCGGGCCAGCATTTCGGTGGCGTAGAGTTTTGCCGAAGCGATTTCGCGGTTGGAGGGCAAGCCACGATCAAGGCGTGCGGCGGCGGACAGTGTTAATAGGTCAGCGGCGTCAATCTCTGTAATCATATCGGCGATCTGAAAACCGACTCCTTGGAATTTGCCAATGGGCTGGCCAAATTGTTCGCGCTGTGCGGCGTAGTCCAGCGCGTAGTCAAAGGCCCGGCGGGCCCGGCCCACACAAAAGGCTGCCACTGTGATACGGGTGGCATAGAGCCATTCATTCATAACCGCAAAACCGCCGTCGACTTCGCCCAAGACCTGTGCGTCGGGCAGGCGGCAGTCGTCAAACTCCAGCACCATATTTTTGTAGCCGCGGTGGCTCACCGATTTGTAGCCGTCGCGCACAGTGAAGCCCGGCGTGCCGCGGTCCACAAGGAAGGTGGTGATGCGTTTTTTGGGGCCTTTGGGGGTCTGGTCTTCGCCTGTGGCGACAAAGACAATGAAGAAATCCGCGTGCTCCGCGCCACTGATAAAATGCTTGTTGCCGTTGATGACCCAATCGCCGCCATCGCGCACGGCGGCGCATTTCATTCCGCGCACGTCAGACCCTGCCCCCGGTTCGGTCATGGCCAAAGCGTCCATGCGTTCGCCGCGCACGGCAGGCAGAAGGTAGCGTTCCTTCTGCTCGCCTTTGCAGGCCATCAAGATGTTTTGCGGGCGGCCGAAGAAATGGGTGAGCGCCATGGAGCCGCGCCCCAATTCGCGTTCAACCAAAGTGAAGTCGAGATGGTTCAGCCCCGCTCCACCGACCTCCTCGGGGAAGTTGCACGCGTAAAAGCCGAGGTCGATGACGTTTTGTTTGATCTGTTCGCCCAAGCCTTCGGGGATTTCACCGGTGCGCTCGACCTCGTCCTCGTGTGGATAAATCTCATTTTCCACGAAGCTGCGGACGGTGGAGACAATCATCTTCTGCTCTTCAGTCAGATCAAACTGCATGGCGCGCTTCCTCATTTGGCTGTCATCAGCAGAGCGCGCTTGACCAACTACATCATGCAGAAATAGCGTTAGTTCATGCAGTTTTGGTCAAATACATCCGCTGCACCGCAGAAGATTGGGGTATTGCTGTTTGATGGGTTTTCCAACCATTGCTTGGCAAACACCGTGGAACCGATGCGCGCAGCCAATACGCTCTCTGGAAAAGCGCTCTATGAGTGGGCGTTTTTGTCCCTTGATGGCGAAGCGGTGTGCAGTTCCAGTCAACTGCCGGTGGCGCCTCATGGGCGGTTGAGTGAGTTTTCCGGCGATATGCTGGTGGTCATGCCGTCCTATGGATTTAAAGACCATGCGGGGTGGCGAACGCAGAGTGGTTTGCGGGCGGCGGCAAAGCGGTTTGGCACGGTTTGCGGCATGGATACGGGCAGTTGGTTGATGGCGGAGGCGGGGCTGCTTGAGGGTCATCGCGCCACGATCCATTGGGAAGAGTTGACCGCTTTTGGCGAGCGCTTTCCGGATGTGGCGGCGGAGCGCGAGCGGTTTGTGATTGATGGCACGCGGGTGACTTGTTCTGGAGCGATGGCGGCGTTTGATCTGGTGATGCATTTCATTGGCCGGGACTTTGGGCAGGCGCTGGCGCTGGAAGTGGCGCAGTTGTTTATGACTCGCGACGGTGCACGATCTCATGAGGGCGGGGCGACGCCTGCGGGGCGGGTTGTGAACCGCGCTTTGGCCGTGATGCAGGATCATTTGGAAGAGCCGTTGGTGTTGCCCGAGGTGGCGCGCCGTGCTGGCGTGACACAGAAAACGCTGGCGGCGCGGATGATGGCTGAGCTTGGGTCCACGCCAGCCGTGGTGTACCGGCGCTTGCGGCTGAATCTGGCGCGCAAAATGGTGGTGGACACAGATTTGAGCGTGGCGGAAGTGGCGCTGCGCAGCGGCTACGGTGATCCGGCGGCGATGACGCGGGCGTTTCGGGTAGAGTTTGCCACCACGCCGCAGGCACTGCGCAAAGGGTGCTAGGTGGCGTAGGCGCTGCCTTCTTCATCCAGAATGGCTTTCAACTCCGCCAGATGACGCACATCTTGCTCCGGATACTGCTCCAGCTCTTGTGCGGTTTTCTCCGCAATCTCATGGGGCAGAACTCGCAATGGCTGACCGGTTTGTAGGGCGCGGATGTAGGTTTCGGCAGCACGTTCAAAATAGTAGAGCCGATTGAATGTGTCTGCGACGCTGTCACCAATCACCAGCACGCCATGATTGCCCATGACCATGACTTTCTTTTTCGGATCGGTCAGGAGCGCGGCGCAGCGTGCGCCTTCGTCTTCAAAGGCCAAACCGCCATAGCCGTCATCCACGACGACGCGATCATAAAAGGTCGCGCAGTTCTGATCGATGGGTGGCAGGGTGCTGTCCGCGAGCGAAGCCAGGACGGTGGCAAAGATGGAGTGCACATGCATCACACAGCGCGCGTGGGGGCAGTGGCGATGCACGCCGCCATGTAATCCCCAGGCGGTTGGGTCGGGCGCGTCGGGGCCTTTTAAGGTTTCAGGATCATTGGCGTCGATCTCCAACAGATCACTGGCTTTGATACGGGCAAAATGCTTTTGATTGGGGTTCATCAGAAACCGCGTGCCATCGTCGTTCACCGCGAGGCTGAAGTGATTGGCCACGCCCTCATGCATGCTCACACGCGCGGTCCAGCGGAAGGCAACGGCGAGATCAACACGCTCTTGCCAATGGGTGATGTTGGGGTGCAGTTCTGCGACGGTCATGGCTCACTCCTTGTTTGGGCTAGCGGAACATTGGGATGGTTCAACAGTCAAGCACGTTTACGACGTCGGTTCTGAACAGCCTTTGCAGGCGGCTGGCGTTTTCTGTTTCAATCTCATCCTGAAGGACTTTTTGCAAAAGCTTCATCTGCGCTGAGGTTGAACATGCCTAAGACACATGTCACCGTGGGCCATGGAACAGAAGCATTTTCAAACATGGGCAGATGTTGCCCCCCGTCTTGTTGCCGTGGCCGCGGGCCGCGAGCCTGCCGATCTCATCATTCGCAAAGGCCAATGGGTCAATGTGCACACCCGCGAGGTGTTGGCGGACCATGATATAGCGGTGGCTGAAGGGCGGATCGCTTATGTCGGGCCGGACGCGCGCCATTGTGAGGGGCCTCAGACAGAGATCATTGAAGCCAACGGGCGCTTTATGATCCCAGGCCTGTGTGACGGGCATATGCATATCGAAAGTGGCATGCTGACCCCAGCTGAGTTTGCGCGGGCTGTGATCGGTCACGGCACCACCACGATGTTCACCGACCCACATGAGATTGCCAACGTCTTGGGGCTGGAAGGCGTGCGGATGATGCACGATGAGGCGCTGATGCAGCCGATCAACATTTTCACGCAGATGCCAAGTTGTGCGCCATCCGCGCCGGGGCTGGAAACCACCGGGTTTGAAATTGGGCCGGATGATGTGAGCGAAGCCATGGGCTGGCCCGGCATCATTGGGCTGGGGGAGATGATGAACTTCCCCGGTGTGATCAATGGCAGCCAGCAGATGCTGGCGGAAATTGCTGCGACCCAAAACGCCGGTAAGACTGTCGGCGGGCATTACGCCTCGCCTGATCTGGGTAAGGATTTCCATGCCTATGCGGCAGGCGGCCCTGCTGATGATCACGAAGGCACCTGTGAGGCAGACGCAATCGCACGGGTGCGTCAAGGCATGCGCATGATGATGCGTTTAGGCTCCGCGTGGTATGATGTGGAGACACAGATCACCGCGATCACCGAAAAGGGCTTGGACTCGCGTAACTTCATCCTCTGCACCGATGACTGTCACTCCGGCACCTTGGTGAACGACGGGCATATGAACCGGGTGGTGCGCCATGCGATTGACTGTGGCTGTGATCCGTTGGTGGCGCTGCAGATGGCGACGATCAACACCGCGACGCATTTTGGATTGGAGCGGGATCTGGGATCTATTGCGCCGGGACGGCGGGCTGATGTGATCCTGACCTCTGATCTGAAAACACTGCCAATTGAGCAGGTGATAGCCTGTGGCAAGACCGTGGCGCAGGACGGGGAAGTGTTGGTGGACTGTCCGCATTATGACTGGCCTGACCGGGCACGGCAGACCGTGAATTTAGGACGCGAGCGCACGGCGGACGACTTTGAGGTCAAAGCGCCAGTCGGCGCAACACAGGTCACGGCCAATGTGATTGGGGTGATTGAGAACCAAGCGCCGACCAAGGCGTTGACCGCTGATCTATTGGTCAACGATGGTGTGGTTCAAGGTGATATAGAGACAGATGTAGCCCAGATTGCACTGGTCGAACGACATCGTGCAACCGGCGATGTGGTGAACGGTTTTGTGTCAGGCTTTGGCTATAAGGGCCGGATGGCGATGGCCTCTACTGTCGCGCATGACAGCCATCACATGATTGTTGTGGGTACAGACCGCGAGATGATGGCTATGGCGGCCAACCGGCTTGGCGAGGTCGGCGGTGGTGTCACTGTGATCAAGGATGGCGAAGAGCTGGCTTTGGTGGAACTGCCGATTGCGGGATTGATGTCAGATGCACCGGTCACAGAGGTTGCGGCCAAGGCGCAGAAGATGGTGGAGGCGATGGAGGCTTGCGGTTGCACGCTGAACAACGCTTATATGCAACATTCGCTCCTCGCCTTGGTGGTGATCCCAGAACTGCGGATTTCCGATCTGGGGCTGGTGGATGTGACAAAATTTGAAATGACAGATGTGATTAAGGCTGCGCAATGACTCCACAGAATATTCCCGTGCATTCCCCTGCCGTTCCCGCCCCTGAAGCCTTCACAGATGCCAAAGCCGCCGTGGCGCGTCTTGAAGAGCTGTATCACATCGCCACCACGTACTTGAGTGATCAGTTCCGGCACGCGCTGCGCAAGGGACCGGATGGGCATCGCATTCGCGCGTTTTATCCGGAAATCCGGATCACAACGACCAGCTTTGCCCAGATCGACAGCCGGTTGAGTTTTGGCCATGTGGCAGAGCCCGGGGTACATGCGACCACCGTGACCCGGCCCGACCTGTTCCGCCATTATCTGGAGCAGCAGATCGCGCTCCTGCTGGAAAATCATGGTGTGCCTGTGGAGGTTGGCCCATCCTCTACGCCTATTCCGGTACATTTTGCTGTGGCGGCACAGAGCGACATGACCGTGCCGCAAGAAGGCGCGGCAGATTTCACCTTGCGCGACATCTTTGATGTGCCGGACCTGTCGACCACCAATGATGACATTGTGAATGGCACAGCGGTCACAAACGGTGTCGCGCCGTTGGCGCCCTTCTCGGCGCAGCGGGTGGACTATTCACTTGCACGGTTGAGCCACTACACGGCTACTGATCCGGAGCATTTTCAGAACCACGTGTTGTTCACCAACTACCAGTTTTATGTGACTGAGTTTGAGGCCTACGCGCGCCAGATGCTGGATGATCCCAAGTCTGGCTACACCAGTTTTGTCAGCACTGGTAACGTGGAGATCTCGGATGCTGAGACGCCGATTGCGCCGGTGGATAAACAGCCGCAAATGCCGACCTATCACCTGAAGCGAGAAGATGGGTCCGGTATCACTCTGGTGAATATTGGTGTGGGGCCGTCCAATGCCAAGACGGCCACAGACCACATTGCAGTGCTGCGTCCACACGCCTGGATCATGGTGGGACACTGTGCCGGTTTGCGGAACTCGCAAAGCCTCGGCGATTTTGTCCTGGCCCATGCCTATCTGCGTGAAGACCACGTGTTGGATGATGATCTGCCAATCTGGGTGCCGATCCCGGCGCTGGCAGAGGTTCAGACTTCGATGGAGAGCGCGGTGGCTGAGGTGACTGAGCTTTCTGGGTTTGAGCTCAAGCGCGTGATGCGGACAGGGACGGTGGCGACGATTGACAACCGGAACTGGGAGTTGCGTGAACATACCGGGCCGGTGCAGCGGTTGAGCCAATCCCGTGCCATTGCGTTGGATATGGAAAGCGCAACAATTGCGGCCAATGGCTACCGATTCCGGGTGCCGTATGGGACTTTGCTTTGTGTCAGCGACAAGCCGCTACACGGTGAATTAAAGCTTCCCGGCATGGCGTCAGACTTTTATAAGACACAGGTCATGCGGCATTTGCTAATTGGCATTCGTGCCATGGAGCGGCTGCGGGAAATGCCGCTTGAAAGGCTTCATTCGCGGAAATTGCGCTCATTTGATGAGACTGCCTTCCTCTGACCCTACGGAAATCTGTGGAAAACCCTTAAAAACACGGTTTTTTGGCATACAATTTATTGTGTTCGCCCACAACATCCCGTTAAATGCCGGGCGTGAGGCCCAAATAATCGGGCAGACTAATGGAGACCTGAAATGGCAAAACCGATGACCAAGACCCAACTCGTTGCCGCGCTGGCCGAAGATATGGGCTCTGACAAGAAATCCGCAGGCGCAGCTCTGGAAGCCGTTTGCGCACTGATCACCCGCGAAGTTTCCGCCGGTGGCGCAGTGACCCTGCCAGGTGTTGGCAAAATCTACTGCCGCGAGCGTCCTGAGCGTATGGTTCGCAACCCGGCAACTGGTGAGCAGATCAAAAAAGAAGCGGACAAGGTTGTGAAAATGACCATTGCCAAAGCGCTGAAAGACAGCGTGAACGGCTGATCGCTCTGATCATTGTTACGGAAAGGGTCGCTCAATCGAGCGACCCTTTTTGCTTTTATAGATGCGCGCTGGGCGTGGAATGGGAGATGGTCAGTTCTTCGTCAGACATACCTTCCGGGATGCCTTCAAACAGCGGGGTGGACAGGTAGCGCTCACCGGTGTCCGGCAGCATCACGAGGACGTTGGATCCCTCTGGAGCGGTTTCAGCGACCTCAATAGCGGCGGCCAATGTCGCACCGGCGGAAATGCCGACCATGATGCCTTCCTCTGTGGCGAGACGTTGGGACCACTTGATGCCGTCTGGACCGGGCGTTTTGATCAACTGATCGTAGCCTTTGTTGTCCAGCGCTTCTTGCAGTACCCAAGGGATGAAGTCCGGGGTCCAGCCCTGGACAGGGTGTGGCTCGAAGGCCGGGTGGCTTTCGGTGGCCTGATGGGCGGCGTCGCGCGTGTTGGTGTAGCCCGAATCCACCAGCGCGGCATTGGCGGGTTCAGACAGGATGATTTTGGTGTCTGGGCTTTCGCGGCGCAGAACGCGGGACACGCCAGCGACCGTGCCGCCGGTTCCATAGCCGGTGACCCAATAGTCGAGCTTTTCATCAGCAAAGTCTGCGAGAATTTCACGTGCGGTGGTGCTCTCATGCATGTCGGCGTTGTCAGCGGTTTCAAACTGGCTGGCCAGGAACCAGTCATTTTGTGCGGCCAACTCTTGTGCCTTTTTGTACATGCCAAAGCCTTTTTGCGCTTTGGGGGTCAGCACAACGCGGGCACCCAGAAACCGCATCAGCCGCCGGCGTTCCATAGAGAAGGCTTCGGACATGGTAATGACAAGCGGGTAGCCCTTGGCGGCGCAGACCATCGCAAGGCCAATACCGGTATTTCCGGAGGTGGCCTCAACCACGGTTTGACCGGGTTTCAGGCGACCGTCCTTTTCAGCGGCTTCAATGATGTTGAGCGCAAGGCGGTCTTTGACGGAGCCACCAGGGTTGGCAGCCTCGAATTTCACGAACATGTTCACATGTTTGGGCGCAATCCGGTTCAGGCGGACAACAGGTGTGTCGCCAACGGTGTCCAAAATGCTGTCATAACGGCGGCCGCGGCCTTGAGTTTGGCGGGGCATGGGGGCCTCCTTTCCTTGTAATCTCTGGGAACAAGCTATGTGGCAGGTAAGAGAAACGGTAGGTCTGAGAAGCTTACAGGAGCCAATAAGAACGTGGCGATAGGCCATGTGCCACTATCGAGATTTCGTTGTGGCACGGGCATAAAAAAGCAAACAAAAATGGCCGCAGCAGGAGGCTGCAGCCATTTTTGTTCGCAATAACACGGGTTACATGTTGTTCTTTTTATACTCTTCCATCAGCGCCTTGGCCTCGTCGATCATCGCCTGACCATCGATACCGCGCTTGTCCATGTCGGCAATCCAAGTGGTGTAGATTGGTTGCACAACCTCGGCCCATTTGGCGGCGTCTTCGGCAGAAACAGTCACGATGTTGTTGCCACGGGCCACAGCGATGTCACGCGCGGGGGCATCCATGTCCTGCATCACGCCACCGGCAAAGATTGAGAATTCCACCCCGGAGTTCTTGTCCATAACGGCCTTCAAATCGTCGGGCATGGACTCGTAACGGTCTTTGTTCATCGCCAGAACAAAAGTCAGCGTGTAGAGCGCGTTGCCTTCAAACTCGGTGTGGTTGCCCACCAGTTCAGGTACTTTCAGCGCAGCGGTGACTTCCCAAGGGATGGTGGTCCCGTCGATCACACCTTTGGACAGGGCTTCCGGCACGGCGGGCACTGGCATGCCGATGGGCGAGGCGCCGGTCAGTTTCAGCAGTTCATTCACCAAGCGAGAGCCGCCGCGGATTTTCATGCCCTTTAGGTCATCCGGGGAGGAGACCGCCGCGTTGGTGTGGAACATGCCCGGGCCATGGACCCAGGTGCCGAAGATTTTCAGGTTTTTGAACTCGGTGTCTTTCATGTGCGCGTCAAACATCTTGGCATAGGCATAAGAGCCCGCGCGCGCATCTTCGACCATGAAAGGCAATTCAAACACTTCGGTAGAGGGGTAGCGGCCCGGAGTGTATCCGACCACGGTCCAAACGATGTCCGCCACACCATCGATCGCCTGATCCATCAGCTCTGGCGGCTTACCACCTAGCGACATAGCGGCATAACGCTCAATCTTGATGCGGCCTTCGCTGTCTTTTTCAATAGCATCCGCCCAGACGTCCAAAATGAGTTTCGGTACGTTGGCCTGTGGCGGAAGGAATTGGTGCATGCGCAGAGTCACGTCTTGGGCCAGTGCGGTGGTGGCGCTGATTGCCACGGCGGCACCGGCGGCCAGTAGTTTGAAAATAGGTTTGCGCAGGGTCATGACGGTCCTCCCGATTAGTCTTTTCTCCCGATTGGGGAGAGTGTTGATGAAGCAAGACGTTCTGCCAAGGGAAATTTGACCAGTTGGACATGTTTCTTTGATTTGACGGGTTAAACTTGCCTAAAACACTTGGGACAAAATGACTTTTAGGCGGTGTTGCGAGTGGACAATTTGCGCCAATTCGCAGGCCTGCGTTAGTGTGATTTGGGAAAGTGAAGCCGCCCTCTTGCCTCTGTGGTGAAATGGCACAATGACGTTAAATGAACCTGCCACGGGAATGGCGGGCTCCGGCCGCCGGGAGGGCTGGCCGCAAGGAGGGGCACCAGAGCGGTTGCATGAATGAATTACTGGCAGGCCTGCTGGAAGCGGGTCGACTGATCATCACACTTGATGCGGATCTGATCGAGATCTCGCTACGGTCCTTGCAGGTGACCCTGACGGCTGTGGCCGTCTCTTCGGCTATCGGGCTGCCTTTGGGCTGCTGGTTGGCGGTGCGTCGCTTCCGCTTTCGTCGTTTTGTGATTGCGACTTTGAACGCTCTAATGGGGCTACCGCCCGTTGTTGTTGGTTTGATTGTCTATCTCATGCTGTCACGGGCCGGACCGTTTGGCGTGTTCGGACTGTTGTTCACCCCTACGGCGATGATCATCGCACAGGTGATTATCCTAACGCCCTTGATTGCCTCGATTGCGCATCAGGCCATTCGGGAGCTTTGGGCGCAGTATCATGACCTGCTGATTTCTTTGAACACCACACGCGGGCAGCGCATTGCGACCTTGTTGTGGGACGGCAGACGGGCGCTATTGACGGCATCGCTGGCCGGTTTTGGCCGGGGTATCGGTGAAGTCGGTGCGATTATGATTGTGGGAGGAAATATCGATCACGCCACCCGCGTCTTAACAACCGCGATCTCTCTGGAGACCGGCAAGGGGAACTTCTCCCTCGCGCTGGCCTTGGGCTTTGTCTTGATTGGCTTGGCGGTGGTGGTGAACTTGCTGATCCACACCTTGTCGCGCACGGAGGTGAGTGGGCGATGGTGACCTCTATTCTCCCTTTGAACGTGAAAGATGCCGTGGTGCGGCGACGTGGAAAAACGCTGCTGGGACCAGTGACCACCGCGGTGAGTGATAGTGGGCTGTCGATTGTGATGGGGCCAAATGGCGCCGGGAAGACCACGCTTCTGCGTTTGTTGCACGGCATGGAGCGGGTGTCCGGTGGGGGATCGCTTCAGTGGCAAATCCCCGAACAAGACGCCCGCGCGCTGCAGGCTTTTGTGTTTCAGTCCCCCATCATGATGCGGCGCACTGCGTTGGACAATGTGGCTTATCCGTTGATGACACATGGGGTGTCCAAAAAGGATGCGAGGACGCGTGCAGGCGAATGGTTGGAGCGGGTTGGCTTGGTTGACAGCGCGCAAAAGCAGGCCACGGTGCTGTCCGGCGGGGAACGTCAGAAGCTGGCGTTGGCGCGGGCCTTGATCCGCAAACCTGAAATTTTGTTCCTAGACGAACCCTGCGCCAACCTTGATGGCCGGGCGACGCGGGAATTTGAGACGCTGCTGATGCAGGCGTTCAAAGATGGAACACGCGTGGTGATGTCCACGCACGACATTGGTCAGGCACGGCGGCTGGCGGAGGATGTTTGGTTCATCCACCACGGTCACATTCTGGAGCAGACACCTGCGGCGGAATTTTTTGCCTCACCCAAATCTAGTGAAGCGCGCGCATTCATTAACGGAGACATAGTCGAATGAAGTTTGGTACAACGCTTGCCGCAGTGGCCTTTGCATTGAGCAGTGTGATGGCAACGGCAGATACCATGAAGATGGCGGTCACAACCTCTTTCCACAACTCGGGCCTGTCGGATGTTCTGTTGCCAGAAATCCAGAAGGACCTGGGTTTGGAAGTGCAGCTTCTGGTGGTTGGCACCGGACAGGCGCTGCGTCTGGGGGAAGCAGGTGATGTGGACGCGATTCTGGTGCACTCCAAGAAGGCGGAAGAAGCGTTTGTTGCGGGCGGCTATGGCACGCACCGTCGTGAGATCATGTACAACGATTTTGTACTGATTGGCCCCAATGCCGACCCTGCCAAGATTGCCGAGTCTGAGAGCGTGGTTCAGGCGCTGTCCGCGATTTCTAAAGCCAAGGCCGCGTTTGTGAGCCGTGGGGACGACAGCGGCACCCACAAGAAAGAGCTCTCGCTCTGGACTGAGGCCGGTGTGGATGCGGATGCGCGTTCTGTGGATTGGTACAAGGAAGCCGGTGCCGGTATGGGCGCGTCATTGAACACCGCCTCTGGCATGAACGGCTACATCATGAGTGACCGTGCAAGCTGGCTCAAATTCGGCAATAAAGGTGATCTTGCGCTGCTGTATTCCGGCGATCCCGAGCTGTTTAACCAGTATGCCTATATCCCGGTCAACCCGGAGACGCACGCCCACGTGCAGGCGGAACTGGCGCAGAAACTGGAAGCCTGGCTGGTCAGCGACCGCGCCAAAGAATTGATTGACGGCTACACTTTGAAAGGTGGCCGCCTGTTTATCTTTAACGCGGAACAGTAAACCTGTCGGTGCACGTCACTCGTCTGGGGTGACGTGCACTGCAAATTGCTCCAACTCAGCTTCTGCGGGCGCGATGCTGCGGAATTGCTCTTTTACACCGGATTCGGTGAGTTCTCGGGCCACGGTCAGAAGCGTGTTTGGCTCATGCTCGGCGCAGAGATCAGCCATATGAGCAATCTCTTCTGCCGCCACGGGACGCGCTGCCTCCACAGAAGGCGCGCCGTAAACATCCACAAAATGCTGAGCGAGCGCATCGGTGAGGGCTTCGACTTCTGCGGCCTCAATTGTGGTCACCGCCACAAAGGTTACGCGGCCAAAGGTTTCGATCCCCAGCCAGCCATTGGCAAAAGCTTGGCGCGCTTTGCCGGTCAGACCGGCCTCAGTCCAGTTGGAGAACTCAAACCCGCCGCTGATCGCCCATTCACCAGTGCGCGCAGGGTTGAAATAGACCCGCTGGTCGCTTTCGTCAAAATGGATCGCACGTGCCAGAAGCATCAGCTGTCTCCTTCTAATAGGTGGCTGAGCGGCAGCAGGCGGGTGTCCTCGCCGCTGCGCAGGAGCGCGCCAAAGTGTTCGTCTGTGCCAGCAAAGGTGCCGGCTTCTGTGTCATCACCCAAGGCCCAAGCGACCTCTTCGCCGAGGTTGTGGGCGAGACCGCGCCATTCAGTGTTCAGCGGCTTGAGACCCTCGTCTTCCATCCGATTGACCCAGACCAGCGTGTGCCGCACCCAAGCGCTCAAGAGCGTGTCGGGGGTGACGTCCACACAGCCTTCTTCATACAGCGCAGTTTGGTCTGGGGTCGCGCCAGGTGTTTCTGCATCCAGCGGGATCAGCGGCAACTCCAGCCCCACCACCAGCCAATCCGGCACTTCATTTGCCTCATGCGTGGAAGCAGCGACGCGCATCCGGCCACAACGGGCGCCGTTGACCAAGATGCCGCCGGGCCAATCCAGGTGTACTGCGACCTCCGGTGGGGCCAGCGCGCCCAAGGCGTTTTGAAAGCCAATGGCGCAGCTGATCAACACGGGCATCGCCTCGGTCAAGGGCACCTCGGGTGCAAAGACAATGGCTGCGCGCAACTGATCTGCGGCGAGATTGTAGACCACAAGCCCCGCGTCACATCCCATGATCGCTTGTGTTTTGGCCTTGGCGAAAGGGTCCGCGCTGCCAGTCAGCGCGAGCCCTTCAAAAAGCGGTGGGAAGTTCGGGGCGTCACTCATGCGTTGCCGTCCTCTATCAGACGACGTGCGAGGGCGCGGAAAGATTGCGCTTGGGACGACTCAGGTTTGGACACCACAATCGGCGCACCGCCGTCAGCCGCCACACGGATGTCTAGCGCTAGCGGGATTTCTGCCAAGAGCGGCACACCCAGCTTCTCCGCTTCCGCAGCCACACCGCCGTGTCCGAAGATGTGTTCTTCGTGGCCACATTTGGAACAGATATGGGTGCTCATGTTCTCGACCATACCCACAATAGGCGTGCCGAGTTTTTCAAACATGTTGATGCCTTTGCGCGCATCCAGCAGTGCGATGTCCTGCGGGGTGGAGACCACCAAAGCGCCGGTCAGTTCGGCCTTCTGCGCGAGGGTCATCTGCACGTCGCCGGTGCCCGGTGGCAGGTCGACGATCAGTACATCCAGCGCACCCCATTGCACTTGATTCAGCATCTGTTGCAACGCGCCCATCAGCATCGGACCACGCCAGACTACGGCCTCTTCTTCGCGGGTCATGAGGCCAATCGACATCATCGTCACACCGTGGTTGCGCATCGGCAGGATGGTTTTGCCATCGGGGCTCGACGGACGACCGGAGACGCCCAGCATGCGTGGTTGAGACGGGCCATAAACGTCTGCATCGAGTAGACCAACACGCCGGCCTTCCGCGGCCAGCGCGGCGGCGAGGTTGGCAGAAACGGTTGATTTTCCCACGCCGCCTTTGCCGGAGGCCACGGCGAGAATGCGATCGATTCCCGGGATTTTTTGTGGGCCTTGCGGCTCTGCCGGGCGGGACCCTTTAAGATCGGGTGGTGGCTTGGAAGCGGCGTGTGCGGTCATCACGATTGAGACACTGTCCACGCCGTCCAGCGCGTTGAGTTTGTCTTCGATCTCAACCTTCATCGGCTGCATCGCTTGCACGCGGGCAGGGTCAATTTCCAGCACAAAGCGCACTTCGCCGCCGTCCACGTTGAGCGCGCGGACCATGCCGGCGGCGACAAGATCGGACCCCGAGGCGGGATCGGTGAAGTCTTTGAGAACGTTTAGAATATCGTCGCGGTTTGCCATTTAGCCACGCCCTTTGATCTGGCCGGTTACAATATGTTCCATGTTCAGACCGTCGATGGTCAGCACCATTTTGGCGGTGAACTCTTTTCCGTCGGTCGCCTCGGCCCCGGCGGTGCGCATGGCGTCCTCGATCGCTTGCTGGCTGGTCACGCCAACCTGCTTGAGGAACTTGCGCATGCTCATATTAAAATCGTCGCTCATAGGTGGATTTCCTTCTGCCTAGGGCATTCTACTTGGGTCCATGTTGACGCATGCCGCGGCGGAGGCCTAGGTTTGTGTCATGGATTTTTTTCGGTCTCTGATGGGTGTGTTTACGGCTGTGGCCGCCATTTGTGTCGCCAGCCTCGTGTGCGCGCAAGGCAAAACCACAACCTTGCAGGTCGCGCCGGAGGTGCAGGATAGCGGTGTTGTCAAATTCATGTTGCCGCGCTTCACGTTGAAACACGGCGTGCGGGTGACAGTCGTCAATGAAGAAGATGCTGCGGGTAGCCTGATCGAAGGCGGTGACAAGCCGGTGTTTTCGCGCGGTGGCATCAACTACGGCCTTACTGTGCATAGTGTGGACGATCCGCACATGGCTACTTTGGCCGCCTGGCTGACTGGCGATGTGGGGCGGCGCACTATTTTGAGCTTCAAGCAAGACGGGCAGGCGGTGTTTGAGGCGCCGGTTGTGGAGGCGGAGATTGTGGAAGCGGTTGAACTGGACGGCGACGCGGCGCGAGGCGCGGATTTGGCGTTGAGTGCCTGCGGTCGGTGTCATGTGGTGGGCGAGGCCAACCGGATGAACGGCATTGGCTCCACTCCCAGCTTCGCGGTTTTGCGCAGTTTGGACGATTGGATGGAACGGTTCTGGGCGTTTTACGCGCTGAACCCGCATCCGTCTTTCACTGTCATTCCGGACGTGACAGAGCCGTTTGACGAGACCCGTCCATCCCCGATCAGCCCCGTCACTTTGACGTTGGAGGAGCTGGAGAACATCGTGGCCTACACCGCAACCATGGATCCGGCAGATTTGGGATCGCCCATCGCGCATCAGTGATCCCGGCGCTTGCTGAAGTAGTCTTCAGAGGTGCGCACCTTCGGGCGTTCGCCACCGGATAACGGGTTGTTTTCCCGGTGAAACTGCGCGTTTACACGGCAGTCGTCACACATTCGGATCATGCGGGCAGCGTCGGAAGTGGCAAACATCGCGTGCTTGCTTTCGAGCTTTTCGACAATGCGTTCGATGGTGGATTTCACCCCAAAAGGTGCGCCACATTCGACACATTCAAATGGCTCTTCTTCGTGTACCACCTGCTGCGACAGTGCGGCGTCTGAGGTGTTGAATTGTGGCACCAGAGAGATCGCGTTTTCCGGGCAGACATGGGTGCACAGACCGCATTGCAGACAGGCGTCTTCCTGAAAGCGCAGCTGTGGCTTGTCCGGGTTGTCGCCCAAGGCTCCGGCAGGGCAGAGCGAGGCGCAGGAGAGGCAGAGCGTGCAGGCGTCTTTGTCGACCAGAACCGCGCCGTATGGGGCGTTTTCCGGCAGGGGGAGTGGATCGGCCTGCTCACCACGCAGCGCTTTGACAGCTAGGCGGGTGACCTGGCGGCGGTTGCCAAGCGGCAGCACCGGCGCAATGCCTGAGAGGCCGCTGGTGCCGCCATAGAGCGCGTCACAAAGCGCGGATGGTTCCTCGGGGTCCAGAATGCGCAGGGCGTCGCTGTCGCCGCTGAGTGCTTGCGCCAGCAGAAGCTCGCTGTCGAGCGCGCCGCGGTCAGTGGTTGGTGCGGCCAGTACGTCGACACCAACAAAGCCGCTAGAGAGCGCAGCCAGCATCTCGGCGTGGCCAAAGCCGCTGACGCGTTCTAGGTCCAGCGGGATCACTTTGGCGGGCAGGCCGCGATCATGGCGGGCGGCCAGCGCGATAAGTTCAGCGCCAAATGCGCGGTCGTGGACCAACAGACGCGGGGCCTCGCCGCCAGCGGTGCGGTAAGCTCCTGCCATGGCGTTGATGCGGGCAAAGAGCGCGCTGACCGGTGGGTCGTCATAGGTGATGGCCCCGGACGGGCACAGGGCGGCGCATGAGCCGCAGCCGGCGCAAATGTTGGGATCAATGTCGATGTGGTCGCCTGCGGGTCGGATGGCTGAGGTTGGGCAGACATCCAGACATTTGGAACAGCCTGTCTGTGAGGCGCGGGAGTGGGCGCAGATGCTGGGTTCGAGCGCCAGATAGAGGGGCTTCTCAAATGTGCCCACCAAGTGGGAGGCTTCCAGGATGGCGGCATGCGTGGCTGGCAGGCTTTTGGGGTCTGCAAGTAGATAGCCTTCGCGTTTTTCAGGTGCGGGGAACAGAGGTGTTTCGCCGCGTAGGTCTAGCAGGATGTCACAGGTTGTCTTGGCGCCGTTGCGGGGCTCACCAAAGGAAAGGGGACCGCGACCGCTCGGATCGATCTGTTGCAAGGCATCGATTTCGACAGAGAAATTGCCAAGCGCCCCTGAGGCTTTTTTGAGCTGTCCAGTGATCACGTCAAATTCACGGTCTTCCGGCGCGTCAGAGCCCGGGGACAACAACACGGTGACGCTCAGGAACTCCGTAAGTTGGCGCGCAGCCGTGAGGGCGGCCTCTTCCGGGCCAATAATGAGGCATAGTCCTTCGGACGTGATATCAAATGTTTTGGTCGCCGGGGGCTCTCGCAGTCCGTCGGCCAAAAGCGCGGCCATTTTGGGGCCCGCTGCCTCGGTTTCATCGGACCATCCTGCGCGGTTGCGTAGGTCGATAAATGTTGGCTCAGGCAGGGACAAATCGTCCGCCAGCTCGGAAAAGAAAGTCTGTTCCTGCGTACAACCAACACATGTGTTTTCAGGGTCTGGAGCGGTTTGCATCAACTCTGCCGCGCGCTGTGCTTGTGCCCCGCAAAGTTCAGTATGCACCTTGGTACACTGCACGGCGTCGACAGAGTCGAAGGCCTCTGTACTCAACGGCATACTTTTAGAACAGTCACACAAAATCAATGTCTTGGACATGATTTCCTCCCAGAAAAGACCCCCAAGAGGAGGCTGATATTTGCGCCAGAAATGCATGTTTCTGCTCCTGCGTAAAGCCCTCGGCCTCTGCCGAATCGCTGGATTGTGACCCTGCGTAAAACCAAGTGATTCTATAGGTTTTTGGGGGATGTGGACAATCTGTCCGCGCGTTGCGCCGGGGCGGGTTCGGCTGGTCCAAAATGTCCAGTTTTTCACGCGAAATGCGCCAGTTTTGCGTTTTCCTTTGGCAGGGCTCAGGAAAGCGTCGAAGCTAAAGATGCCTGCGAAAAAATTTTGACGACTGCGTAGGCATGGGAGGAAGACAAATTCATGCGCCAAGCGCCGGTATCATTGCCGTTGGGCATCGTGATCCGCAGAACGCCCTCGGCCAACCGATGGGCGAAATTTGCGTGGCAGGCTGTTGGCGTGCTCCCTGGGGCTGCGCAGGCTGACTGGCGGGTGATGCGAGAAGAAGACGAGGCGGTGGAATTTCACGCCGCTACCGTACCTCTGGAATTGTGGCACACCGACACCGAAGCGTATCTGACCACCCTGACGGCCCGCGTGCCGTCGATTGGCGTGGTGATGCGCGAAGCTGATGATGGTAATGCGGACCGCCCCTATGAGGTGCTGCTGGCAACCGCCTCTGCTTATGAATTTCAGGATTATGCCGACAGCGGCGAAGAGCTGCTGGAGCTGGTGCCGATGCCGGAGGGACTTGTGGCCTTCCTGCGTGACTTTGTCGTAGAGCACCATGAAGAAGAGACTTTTGTAAAACGTCGCCGTGACAAGAAGCGGATTGATCTGGTCGAAGATGGACGTGGTGATGCGCGTATTTCCCAGATCTCCGATGTATACCGCGCGCCACGCACCGGGAGGCCAAATTGAGCCGCGGAGGTGATTTCTGGGCGCGCCGTAAGGCGGGCGTTGCGGCGGAAGCTGAAGCCGAAGTAGTGGCCGTCGAAAAGGCAGAGCTGGCTCAGGCCCATGCCACGCTGGAAGAGAAGTCTGATGCCGAGATTTTGGCGGAGCTGGATCTGCCCGATCCCGACGCGCTTGAAAAAGGCGACGACTTTTCAGTGTTTTTGGAGAAGGCGGTGCCGGAGCGTATTCGCCGTCGGGCGTTGCGGAAGCTGTGGTTGAGCAATCCCGTGTTGGCCAACATCGACGAGTTGGTGGACTATGGCGAAGACTTTACCGACAGCGCCATGGCCGTGGAGGCCATCCAAACCACATACCAAGTGGGCAAAGGCATGCTTGAGCATGTGAAGGAGATGGCGCGTCAGGAAGAAGAGGCCAAAGCCTTGGCCGAAGGTCGCGTATCTCTGGAAGACTTTGAAGTGCAAGCTGAGACAGCACTGACGGAGAGCTCTGACGAGAGTGACACTGCTGAGGTCGACGAGGTTGCGCCAATTGGTGTGTCGGCCGAAGCTAAGGCTTCTACTGAACCATTCCCTGACGCGGAGGTGCTTCCTGTAGCCCCTTTGCGTCGCCGTATGCGGTTTGACTTTGCCGCATCAGAAACGACTGAAGAGAGGGCATAGCGATGAGCCAAGCCGTCACCGACACCCACGTTGCCGAAGAGGACCTGCTGCGCGCGGATCTTTATGATTTTCTGGCCGCCCTTATGGCCAACCCACCAAGCAAAGATCTGTTGCACCATGCCGCTGCATTGGGCGGGGATGAAAGCGATCTTGGTCAGGCGATCAGCACCTTGGCCCGTGTGGCCAAAGCGACAAATGCTTCAGCCGTGGAAAGTGAGTTCAATGCTCTGTTCATCGGCCTTGGCCGTGGTGAGCTGATGCCGTTTGCCTCCTACTATCTGACGGGCTTTCTGAACGAAAAGCCGCTGGCTAGCCTGCGGGCGGATATGGCGGCGCTGCGTATTACCCGCGCTCCCAACGTCTATGAGCCGGAAGACAACATCGCCAGCTTGCTGGAGATGATGGCAGGCATGATCCGCGGCCGCTTTGGCGAGCCGGTGCCGCTGCAAAAGCAAAAAGATTTCTTCTTCACCCACATCGCCGCTTGGGCGGAGCACTTCTTCTCTGATTTGGAAGCGGCGCAAAACTCGGTGCTCTACGCGCCGGTGGGCACGGTGGGCAAAGCCTTCCTTGAAATTGAAACACAGGCGTTCCGCATGGGGGCGGAGTAAACGTCACTTGAAACCGTCGGACCCCGACCGACCCAAAACAAGGAGCTCGCCATGAGCAAGCCAGAGGAAAAAGGTGCCAGCCGGCGCGATTTTCTGAAGCTCGCAACAGCAGCAGCCCCAGCAGCTGCTGCGGTGGTTGCCCTCTCGCCCGACGCGGCGGAAGCGCAGCCAGCTGATCTGTCCCGCACCGAGATGCAGGACACGGCGCATACCCGCGCATACCTCGACAGCGCCCGGTTCTAACCGGACGTTATCATCCCGCCCCTGACCACTGGTTGCGTGACGCCCACCGGTCAGGATTTGAGACTAACCGAGCCAGTTCCGAGAAACGGAACAGCAAGGGAGGAAAGAATGCTTAGGAAAAAGACCAACGGGGTTGCGCGACGCCCCCGGCGGACAAGTATCCTGTCTGCCGCAGCTGAAAAAGCTGTGGACCGCCGCACGTTTTTGCGCGGTTCAGGCCTCGCCATTGGCGGTCTGGCAGCGATTGGTGCCACCGGTGGCACCGTCACTCAGGCGCAGGCGCAAGATGCCGCCAATACTGCCGTACAAACTGTGAAATCTGTATGTACCCACTGTTCGGTCGGATGTACCGTTGTGGCCGAAGTACAAAGCGGTGTCTGGATCGGGCAAGAGCCTGGTTGGGACAGCCCGTTTAACCTTGGCGCCCACTGTGCCAAAGGCGCATCTGTACGTGAACACGCCCATGGTGAACGCCGCCTGAAGTACCCTATGAAAAAAGAGGGTGGTGAGTGGAAGCGCATCAGCTGGGAACAGGCGATCGACGAGATCGGCGACGGCATGAACCAGATCCGCGAAGAAAGCGGCCCTGATAGTGTTTATTGGCTGGGGTCAGCCAAGCACAACAACGAACAGGCGTATCTGTTCCGCAAATTTGCTGCCTATTGGGGCACCAACAACGTGGATCACCAGGCGCGTATCTGTCACTCGACCACGGTTGCGGGTGTAGCGAACACATGGGGCTACGGCGCCATGACCAATTCCTACAACGACATCCACAACTCCAAAGCCATCTTCATCATTGGCGGTAACCCGGCTGAAGCCCACCCGGTTTCCCTGTTGCACGTGCTGCGCGCAAAAGAGCGCAACAACGCCCCGCTGATCGTGTGTGACCCTCGCTTTACGCGCACGGCGGCACATGCGGATGAATATGTCCGCTTCCGTCCCGGCACCGATGTGGCGCTGGTTTGGGGCATTCTGTGGCACATCTTCGAAAACGGTTGGGAAGACAAAGAGTTCATCCGCACCCGTGTTTGGGGCATGGACCAGATCCGTGACGAAGTGCGCAGCTGGAACCCAGAAGAAGTTGAACGCGTTACCGGTGCTCCTGGTGAGCAACTGCGTCGTGTGGCTCGACAGCTGGTGAACAATCGTCCAGGCACCGTGATTTGGTGTATGGGTGGCACACAGCACACCAATGGTAACAACAACACCCGTGCGTACTGCATTCTGCAGCTGGCCCTTGGCAACATGGGTACCGAAGGTGGTGGTACCAACATCTTCCGTGGTCACGACAACGTACAAGGCGCCACCGACCTTGGCGTTCTGAGCCACACCCTGCCAGGCTACTACGGCCTGTCCAAAGGCGCTTGGGCGCACTGGGGCCGCGTGTGGGAAGAAGATGGCGAATGGCTGAATGGCCAGTTTGCCAAAACCAAAGGTGCCGATGGCAAGGAGAAGTCGCTTCAGAACCTCACCGGTATTCCGGTGTCGCGCTGGATCGATGGTGTTCTGGAAGATCCAGAGAACATGGACAACCCGGACAAAGTGCGGGCCATGGTGCTTTGGGGCCATGCGCCAAACTCTCAGACCCGTGGTCGCGAGATGAAGACTGCGATGGAAAAGCTGGACATGCTGGTTGTTGTTGACCCATATCCAACGGTTTCCGCCGTGCTTCATGACCGCACTGACGGCGTTTACCTGTTGCCGGCCTGTACCCAGTTTGAGACCCGTGGGTCTGTGACCGCTTCCAATCGCTCCCTCCAGTGGCGCGATCAGGTTGTGGCACCGCTCTTTGAGAGCAAGACGGACCACGAGATCATGGGGTTGTTCGCCAACAAGTTTGGTTGGGCCGATCGTTTCTTCCGCAACATCGAGATGGAAGACGAAAACACACCCAACATTGAAAGCGTCACACGCGAGTTCAACAGAGGCATGTGGACCATCGGTTACACCGGTCAGTCTCCTGAGCGCATCAAGCTGCACATGGAAAACCAACACACCTTCGACCGGACTACGTTGAAGGCAAATGGTGGTCCGGCAGATGGTGATTACTACGGTATGCCTTGGCCGTGCTGGGGTACCGCAGAGATGAACCATCCGGGTACGCCAAACCTCTATGACATGTCCAAACGTGTTTCTGAGGGTGGTTTGACCTTCCGTGCCCGGTTTGGTGTGGAACGTGACGGTCAGAACCTATTAGCGGAAGGCGTTGCAAGCCTCGATTCCGAGATTCAGGACGGCTACCCAGAGTTCACCATGCAGATGCTGATGGACCTTGGTTGGGATGGCGACCTGACGGATGAAGAGCGTGCGGCAATTGACGCTGTGGCGGGTGCCAAGACCAACTGGAAAACCGACCTATCCGGCGGTATCCAGCGTGTGGCGATCAAGCACGAATGTGCGCCGTTTGGTAATGCCAAGGCCCGTGTCGTGGTGTGGACGTTCCCGGATCCGGTGCCGCTGCACCGCGAACCACTGTACACACCGCGTCGTGACCTGGTTGAGGACTACCCGACCTATGAAGATCGGAAGTTCTACCGTCTGCCAACCATGTATGCCTCCATTCAGAAGAACGACTTCAGCAAGGATTATCCAATCATTCTGACGTCTGGTCGACTGGTGGAATATGAGGGTGGTGGCGAAGAGACCCGCTCCAACCCATGGCTGGCAGAACTGCAGCAGGACATGTTTGTCGAGATCAACCCGCGTGATGCGAATGATCTTGGTATTCGTGACCGGGCGCAGGTTTGGGTCGAAGGCCCAGAGGGCGGCAAGGTCAAGGTTATGGCCATGCTCACCAACCGGGTTGGCGAAGGCGTTGCCTTCATGCCGTTCCACTTTGGTGGTCACTTCGAAGGGAAGGATCTGCGGGACAAATACCCGGCAGGCGCCGACCCATATGTGTTGGGTGAAAGCACCAACACGGCACAAACCTACGGCTATGACAGCGTGACTCAGATGCAAGAGACCAAGACCACTCTTTGCAAAATCTGGGCAGCTTAAGGAGAGAGAGAAATGGCAAGAGCAAAGTTTCTCTGTGACGCAGAACGCTGCATCGAATGCAACGCCTGTGTAACGGCCTGTAAGAACGAGCACGAGGTGCCTTGGGGCATCAACCGGCGCCGTGTTGTCACCATCAACGACGGCAACCCGGGTGAGCGTTCTATTTCGGTGGCTTGTATGCACTGTTCCGACGCGCCTTGTATGGCCGTTTGTCCGGTGGATTGCTTCTACCAGAACGAAGAAGGTGTCGTGCTACACTCCAAAGACCTCTGCATTGGCTGTGGTTACTGCTTCTACGCGTGTCCGTTTGGCGCGCCGCAGTATCCGCAGGCGGGCAACTTTGGCAGCCGTGGCAAGATGGACAAATGCACATTCTGTGCAGGTGGCCCGGAGGAGAACCACTCCAACGCGGAATTCTCCAAATACGGTCGCAACCGGATTGCAGAAGGCAAACTGCCTCTCTGCGCCGAGATGTGCTCCACCAAAGCGCTGCTGGCGGGTGACGGGGACGTTGTGTCCGCGATCTACCGTGAGCGTGTTGTGGCGCGCGGCTTTGGCACCGGTGCCTGGGGCTGGGGTACAGCCTACGAACAGAAAGGCGGCTAAGGCCTGCTTTCACATTGTTGGCGGCGCGGATTATCGCGCCGCTGATACACTAGATACACCTGTCTCAAACGAGATGCGGCGGCTTTCCAAAACGGAAAGGGCCGCTATTTGACTATTCAAACATCGAGGATGTGATGCGCGCGCTTCTCTGGATTGCACTAAGTTTTATGTTGGCTTTGCCTGGTTTCGCTCAAGAGGTGCCCGATCGCGCTGCGACAGGTGGTGCCCAGACGCTGGAAGACATTATGGCCCGTCAGCGTGGCGAGAAGTTGGATGACACCTTCCGGCGTGACGCAACAGGTCAAGGTAATGTCGAGGCGTTGATTGGCCAGCTTGGCACACGCGGCACAGCCTCGGATTCGGAAGTTTTTCGCGCGCTGCGATATGGCAGCGCTGACACCACCACCGCCGCGCGCGGGCCAACTTCGGGCCTGTTGATCCAGGATTCCGGCATGGCTTGGCTGTCTTTCCGCGAAGGGCCGCTGCTGACCTATGGCCTCTGGTTTTTGGGCGGCATGATTGTTGTCATTCTTGGCTTCTATCTCTACCGCGGTAAAATCCTGATCGATGGGCCAAAGACCGGCCGCAATATCATTCGCTTTGTCGCTTTTGAACGCTTCTGCCACTGGGTTATGGGCGTAAGCTTCATCTTGCTTGGCCTGACCGGCCTCTACTTGATAGCCGGCCGTAAATTTCTGATCCCATGGATGGGCCATGGCATCTATGCTGACATCGCAGAGGCAGGCAAATGGGTGCATAACAACATCTCCTGGGCCTTTATGATCAGCCTGGTGTTTGTGTTCATCATTTGGGTCAAGCACAACATTCCGGATCGCGGCGACATCAAATGGATGGCCAAGGCCGGTGGGCTGTTCTCCAAAGGTGTGCACCCGCCCGCCAAGAAGTTTAACGCAGGTCAGAAAATCGTGTTCTGGTCTGTGATCATCCTCGGCTTCTCGATCTCTCTCTCCGGTGTGGCGCTGCTGTTCCCGTTTGAGGTGTCGGTTTTTGCCAAGACCTTCCAGTTTCTCAACATGACCGGTCTGCCAAACCTGATTATGGGCGCGCCTTTGCCTGAGGTTCTGAGCCCTTATGAGGAAATGCAACTGTCGCAGCTGTGGCATGGCATTGTTGCCTTTGTCTTTATCGGAATCATCATCGCGCACATCTACCTTGGAAGTGTCGGGATGGAAGGCGCTCTGGAGACCATGGCGACCGGCGAAGTGGATGAGCAGTGGGCAAAAGAGCACCACTCCCTCTGGTATGAAGAAGAGATGGCAAAGGCCAGTAACACTGTGCCGGACCAAGCCACGCCTGCGGAATAAGCTATGCGAATTTGGGCGCCACTTCTGGCTCTCTTGCTGTGGCCGGCGGCGGCGCTGGCGTTTGAGTTCTTCACGCTGGAAGGCCATGGCGGTCCCATCAAAGGGATCGCCGTGTCGCCGGACGGGCAGCGCATTCTGACCGCCAGCTTTGACAACGCAGTTGGGCTCTGGTCTGGGCGCAGTCCGACGTGGCTCGACGGCCATGAGGCTGCGGTGAACACGGTGGCATTTGTTGATGACACCCGCGCCGTGTCCGGTGGCGATGACTTTGCTGTTCGGCTCTGGGATCTGACTTCCGGCACATCCCAAGAGCTTGGCCGCCACAAAGGCAAAGTTATGTCGGTGCGTGTGTCGCGAGATCAGCAGATCGTGGTCTCCGCGAGCTGGGACGGCACGGTTGGACTTTGGTCTCTAAGCGGCGCTGATCCACGTTTCATCGATGTGGGCTCTAACGTGAATGATGTGGCATTTTCGACTGATGGAGCGCTGATCTATACGGGCGCGTCTGATGGTAAGATCCGCATCTACGAGGTGGCCACCGGCAACCTGCATCAGTTGTTCCTGTCCAACGGGTTTGGCGTGAACACGCTGGTTCTCAACGAGGACGCGGGCTGGCTCGCCTATGGCGCTGTGGACGGCGTGACAAAGGTCGTGGATGTGCAAACTGCCGCATTAATCAAGGACGTGACGCTGGAGCGCCGCCCGATCCTTGCCATGGCCACTGACCGACAAAAGCAAACCTTGGCGGTGGGAGATGGTGAAGGCTACATCCTTTTGCTCAACACCAGAGACTGGTCCATTTCCAATGATTTCCGTGCCACGCACCGGGGCCCGATCTGGGCGCTGGCGTTTTCTCAAGATGGAGAAAACGTGCATGCTGGCGGATTGGATGACGCGATGTTCAGTTGGCCGTTGTCCGATCAGGAAGATGCACCACGTATGGTGAAGCAGGACCGCGCCTTTTTGAATGGCAACGACAGTGCGTCTAATGGCGAGCGCCAGTTCCAGCGCAAATGCTCCATCTGCCACACGTTGACCGGCGACAGCGCCCGCCGCGCTGGACCAACCCTTAAAGACGTATTTGGCCGCCGTGCCGGGGCCGTGGCCGACTACAGCTATTCCGACACATTACTGACATCAGACATCGTCTGGTCCGCGCAAACCATTGATTCGCTTTTTGATTTGGGACCAGACGTGTATATTGCGGGTACAAAAATGCCAGTTCAGCGCATCGCCCGCGCCGAAGATCGTGCAGATCTCATTGAGTTTCTGCGGACTTACAGCGACATTAAGGACGACTGAGATGAAAACTTTTTTGCTAGCCTGTCTCACTGCAGCGGGGATTTCGATGGCGGCCTATTACGGGCTGCATACCCTGGGTTTTTCCAGTACCGATGCGGGAAGCGGACCCTCCGTGCGGCTGGATTAGGTAAATGAACCAACTTGAGCGACCCCACTCCCGAAGCAAAGACCGCGCGTCTTCTGAATTTGGCATGGGACTTTCTGCGGCCTCTGTGCTGGTGGTTGATGATGAACCGGGCATTCGCAATTTTATAGTGAAAATCCTGGAGCCGGTGGTCGCACGCGTGGAGCAGGCGGCCAACACCGAGGTTGCCAGTCGGCTTCTGGACACGAACCACTTTGATATTGTGATCCTGGACAACGTCATGCCGGGAACCACAGGGCTGGAATGGCTTAGCGAGCAACGTAAGTTGGGGTTCTTCGCAGACACGATCCTGATCACGGCCTTTGCCGATATGGACACGGCAATCGAGGCGATGCGGGCCGGGGCCGTGGATTTTGTCCTGAAGCCGTTCCGATCCAACCAGATTCTCAACGCTGTGGCGCGATGCGTCGATCGGGTGAATCTGCGGCGGGAAAACTACCTACTGAAGTATGAACTGGCCTCCGGCAACGAACAGGTGCGTTCGCGCCTATTGGGCAGCTCGCATGAGATCGAGAAGATTCGTGCCACGATGGCGCGAGCGGCGCCGCTGCCGACCCCGGTTTTGCTGACTGGAGATACGGGCACGGGCAAAGAGGTTTGCGCGCGGGCGATTCACATGATGTCGCCACGGGCCGAAAAGCCCTTTGTACCAATCAATTGCGCCACCATCGCAGGGGATATGATTGAGCATGAACTGTTTGGTCATATTCGCCAAGACGCCGGTGGCCGCACGGTGCGCCATGACGGGGTGTTTATGAATGCCAATGGTGGCACGCTCTATCTCGATGAGATTGTGGAGCTACCGCTTCCTGTGCAAGCAGCCTTGCTGCGAGTGATTGAGCAGCGCAAAATCCGACCTGTGGGATCGTCGCGCGAGGTGCCGTTGGACCTGCGGTTCCTGTTTGCAACCAATGCCGACATGGAAACGGCTGTGCAGGAAGGGCGACTGCGTGAAGACCTCTATCACAGGATCAATGTTCTCAATATTCAAATGCCGCCGCTGCGTACACGCAATGGGGATTTGAAAGAACTCGCACTGATGTTCATTCAACAGATATCCAAGTCTCTGGGCGTACCGCCGTTGACGCTGTCGGAGGGCGTTTTGCTCAACATGGCGCGGTATGATTGGCCCGGTAACGTGCGGGAATTGCGCAACCTTATTGAACGGTCTTTGATTGTGGGCGAATGGGCATCGGAGTTCGCTGCAGGCGGATCTGACGAAGAAGTTGAGGCTGTGGATAGCCTGGCAGCGGTGGAACGGAGGCATATTCTGACTGTTTTGGATGCCTGTGACGGCAACCGGGCAGAGGCGGCGCGACGTTTGGGGATTTCGCGCAAAACCATCGACCGCAAATGTGCGATGTGGAATGACTGAGACCTTGGAGTCTCACGAACCTGTTCGTCTGTCGCAAAAAAAGCGTCGAGGCGCATCGGTGCGGATGCGCCTTTTGGCCATCGCGCTTCTGCCAACACTGGTGATCATGCCGCTGTTCTTCATTGTGACGGCGGTGAACTGGTCCTCGCGGTTTGACAACCTGTTGATTGCAAAGGTGAATGGCGAACTGACCATTGCACAGCAATACCTTAGCCAACTGCTGGAAAACAGCGACTTGCGGATGCAAGCCTTGGCCGACAGTTCTGCCTTTGTGGATCGTGTGGTGTCTCAAGATCGAAATGCGGTTCTGACGCTTCTGGATAACAAGAAGGCGGAGATGGGCCTCGACTTTCTTTACTATATCAACGGCGATGGTGCGGTGTGGTCTTCGCCGCGGTTTGCGGATGACATGGGGCTCACAAAATGGCCGGTGGTTTCGCAGGCTTTGGCAGGCAAAGGCTCTGCACAGATAGATATTTTTAGTGAATTCGATCTGGGCCAAGTCTCTGAAAGGTTATCCAAAAAGGCGCGGATCAATCTTGTGCCAACACAAGCTGCTGTACCTACGGATAGAACCGAGGAAACTCGGGGTATGGTGGTGCATGCCGCAACGCCGGTGGAGGGCAGCGGGCGCAGCGGGGCCCTAGTTGGCGGTGTTTTGCTGAACCGTAATCTGACCTTTATCGATACGATCAACGATCTGGTGTATCCCATTGCGAGCCTGACCGAAGGCAGCCAGGGTACGGCGACACTTTTCCTAGAGGACGTAAGGGTTTCCACCAATGTGCGCCTGTTTCAGGACGAACGCGCGTTGGGCACGCGGGTGTCGGCGGCGGTGTATGAAACTGTGCTGGAACGTGGTGAAGTGTGGCTGGATCGCGCCTTTGTGGTGAATGACTGGTACATCTCCGCTTATGAGCCGATTGTCGACAGCTTTGGACAGCGGGTTGGGATGCTTTATGTGGGCTTTCTGGACCAGCCGTTTCGCGATGCGAAGTTCTCCACCATCCTGACATTTGCCATCGCTTTTGTGGTTATCATATTGATTTCCGTTCCAATTTTCCTGCGTTGGGCGCGGCAGATTTTTGCCCCATTGGAGCGTATGCTGCGCACCATTGGGCGTGTGGAAGAAGGTGATCTAAACGCCCGGACGCGGGTTGAGGATGGCGGTGAAATTGGCCGTGTTGCGGCGCAGATGGACAACCTCCTGGAGCAAATTCAGGAGCGAGATCGGGAGCTTACGCGGCGTGTGGTGGCGCGGACGCGGGACTTGGAAGAGGCCAATCGGCGGCTTGAGGCGACCTCCAAACAGTTAGTGGTATCTGAGAAGCTGGCAGCCGTCGGGGAGATTGCGGCCGGGATTGCGCATGAAATCAACAACCCGGTGCAAGTGATTCACGGAAATCTAGATGTGTTGCGGGTGCAATTGGGCGATGATGCCGCTCAAGTGAAAACCGAGTTACGCCTGATTGATGAGCAAACTCACTCAATTTTTCTTATTGTAAATAAGCTCTTACAGTTCACGCGGCCGGATGAATATGCTGAGGGCAGCGAAGAGCATCGCCCCGCAGACATCATCACCGACACGCTGCCGCTGGTGCAACATTTGCTGAGCAAGGGGCATATCGCGCTGTCGCTGAAGCTTGAGAGTATTAAAGCGATCTCGATCCACCGGACGGAGCTGCAACAAATCCTGATCAACCTGATGGTCAATGCGATCCATGCGATGCCTGACGGTGGGGCGCTAACCGTGGGCGCGAAGGACGCAGATCGAGACGAAGAAGCGGGTGTGCTGGTGTTTGTGAAAGACACGGGAGTGGGTATGAAAAGCGAGGTTCTCGCTCGGATTTTTGATCCGTTTTTCACAACAAAACAAGGCGAAGGCACAGGGTTGGGCCTGTCGATCACCCGCAAGCTTGTGGAGCGCTATGATGGGGACATCGAGGCGGATAGCGTGGTTGGTCAAGGCACCGAATTCCGCGTGTGGTTTCCGGCCACATCGACCTGAGCCTTGGGGCAAAAGCCTCAAAAACCGGTCCAAATTTGCAACGTCGGTATAGCGTCGGTATCGCGACTGTATTGCGGAGGTGGCAGTTTTGCGGGCAAAACCGTTAACGCAGAGGCGTGAAAATCAAATATTTTAGACATGAATTCAAACGCGGACATATCTAACAGCGCCGGTAAGCCGGGTACGGCCACCATTTTGCGGCAGCGGGTAGAGGTGGCGCGGTTCCTGTTGGACGCCGGTATGGGCCTGCGGGACCCGATTGTCTTTCTCACGCTGATCTCCGGGGTGAGCCGCGCGGGCATGATCTTTGCTATCAATGAGACTGCGCGCAGCCATGCTGAAGGGCTGGGCTGGTCGGTTTGGTTGTTGCTGATCTGTTCAGCGGCCATGGTGGTCTCTGCGTACTTGCAAAAGGTGCGCGCGTTCACATTGATCACCCGGATTGAAGCGCAGATGCGCCACCGCTTGTCGGAACTATTGCTGCGCGCCAACATCGATTTCCTGATCTCCGGGCGGCACGGCAAAGTCTATGGCGCGATGACAGCGGAGGTGAACCAGCTGGCGCAAGCGGTGATTCATCTGGTGGAGGCGATCGGCGGGGCGATTGTGCTGCTGTTTGCCATTCCCTACCTGTTTTTTGTGAGCTGGATTGCCGGTCTCGCCGCTGTGGCGGCGATCGCGTTTGGCGGGTTTGGATTTGCCCTCATGGACGGGCCCGCGCGGGGTTGGGCCTTGAAGGCGTCGGACAGTTTTGCCGCCTATTGTGACCGGGTCAGTGACATGTTGGGCGGTTGGAAAGAGCTGCGGTTGCGGGCCAGCCGGCGGGACGCGCTGGAAGCAGAAACCAAAGCGGTGATTGCAGCGCAGATGGCGCATAAAATGCGCTCGGAGCGGCTGTTTGCGGCCAGCACAGGCGGCGGGCAATTGGCCGTGGCGTTGTTGATGTGTTTTGTGGTGATCGTGCTGCCGCAGATGCAGGGCGGCGATGCGATTGTGATGTTTCAGGTGCTGACCATCATCTTTCTGGTGAACGGACCTACGGAGCTGGTGTTCAACACGCTGCCGGTGCTGAGCCGGGCGGAGAACAGTTTTTATAAGATCAAAGCCGTTGAGGCGGAGTTGAGCGACGCACAGAGCCTCGCGCTAATCGAAGAGCCAAAGCTACTGAAGAGGTTTGAAGAAATCGCGTTGCGCGGAGTCGAGGCCAATGTCGGCGAGGCGCGGGACGGTGTGGTGCCGTTTCATTTGGGACCAATTGACCTGACCTTTCACCCCGGCGAGACTGTGTTCATCTGTGGTGGCAATGGGTCAGGCAAAACCACGCTGTTGTCGCTGATCACTGGCATGCGGCATACGGGGGTGGGGGAGATCTCTCTGGATGGCGCTGCGCTTACGGACGCAACAACTGCCAGCTATCGAGAGCTGTTTTCGGCGGTGTTTGCGCAGTATCACCTGTTTGATCATGCCTATGGGTTGACCGACGCAGAGTTGGGCGCGTTGGAGACCCGCATTGCTCAGCTTGGGCTGGCGCAGCGGGTGCATCTGTTGGGTGACAAATTCTCCAACACCAGCCTCTCAGCTGGGCAAAGCCGCCGGTTAGCTTTGGCCGTGGCTTTGGCAGAGCAGCGACCGATTATTGTGCTCGATGAATTTGCGGCGGATCAGGACCCGGCCAATCGGGCGTTTTTTTATGACGTGTTGATGCCCGAATTGTCGGCATCGGGGCGACTTGTCTTGGCGGTGACACATGATGATCACCAATTTGGGAAATGTGATCGCTTGATCAAAATGGAAGCCGGGCGCATCGTGTCAGATGAGCGTATGCCGCGCCGCAAAGAGGTTTGAGTTTATGACTTTATCACAAGAGGCGCCAAGCCGGGCCACAGGGCTGGCGATGTTGGTGGCGCTGATCATCACAAGCTTTGTGACCGTGGTGGTGAATGTGCAGATGTATTCGGCACGCTGGAAATTTTCTGCGTTTTACCCAGAGAAGGCCGCCGATCGACCCTCTACGATCAGTGAATCAATTGCTGACCCGCGCATTGGCGAGCCGTTTGCTGATTGGCACCTGCTGTGCGCGCCGCTGTTGTTTGTGGGGGTTGCCTGTTTGATCCTGTCCACGTGGCGGGAAGCGCGAGCCAGTGGAACCGCGACCGTGAAGATCACGTCAGTGTCTTGGATTTTGGTGCTGTTGCAAGCTATGGCCTCTGTTGGCTTGGTGATCCTCAGTCAGTACCGTTTTCCTGACTTCCGCGATCAGCATATGGCGGGCAGCTATCTGTTTTTCTTCTCCCAAGCTTTTGTGGTGGTTGCCGGGGAAGTGCTGTCGCGGTCCTACGCGGCATTGGGCACACAAGCCCAGGTGGCTGGGCGCATCTGGTCGCCGCGATATGCCAGATGGCGCCGCCGATTTGTCTGGCTGCCGATTGTGCTGGGGCTGCTGTATCTGTGCCTGTTTTTGGGCAAGGGCTATGCGCCGGAGGCGCTGCGCTATGAGATCTATTGGGCCTACGTCAGCACCGAGCTTTTCTTGCTGAGTTCGTTTCTGTTTTACATGATGAGCTTCGCGCCGGACATGTGGCGCGTGTGGAAGCTGAGCCGCGTGGGCTATTCGTCGCTGGAGGCGTCCTGAGCGCGTAGCATTTGCGTGGCGCGGCGGGCGCGTTGCAAGGCCGTGATATGAGCGAGAATGGCAAACCCGGCGAGGCCCCAGATAATGGCGGTGTCGCCGAGAACGCCTGCGAGCATCAGCATGGCGCAGAGGTAGATCACACGCTCCATACGCTCAAAAAAGTCGGGCCAATCGGTGTTGGACACCGGCATTTCGATGGCAGTGCGGGCCTTGGCATAAGACGTGATGACCGAGCCTGAGAAACAGGCCAGCGCCAGCGGCCAGGCGTCGTGCATATGGGCCAGTGTAGCGAGCACGGCAAGCTCCTGGTAGCGGTCGACCATGGCGTCAAAATAGCCGCCTGCCTTGGTGGACATGTTGCGGCGGCGTGCGACTGCGCCGTCTAAAGCGTCAAACACAAAGGCCACGATCAGCGTCGCGCCGTAGAGTGCTGGGGACTGGTGCCAGAGGTAGGCAATTGACACGACGATGATCAGCACCAAACCGATGAAAGTGACCTGATTTGGCGTCAGACGCGCTTTGACTAAGGGGGTGGCCATGGCTTCCCAAAGTGGGTCGATGGTGGATTTCATCAGGCCATCAATCATGGCGGTGTCCTTCAGGTGTAGCTGCGGATCGCGAGGCGGCGGATCTTGGCAAGTTGGTCAGCACGGGCGGCGAGTTGGGCGGCGCGTGTTGGATTGGGAGTATAGCTGGCGGAGGTGCGGGTTTTGAGTGTGGCGGCGGCGTCGCACACGCTACCCGCCCAGCCCATAAGTGGCGCGGCAAGCGTGGCTGTGCCGAGCATGCCTGCGTGGCGGGCGGAGCAGACGCGGATGTCGCGGTTGAGGGCATCTGCCAGCGTTTGGGCAAAGACTGGATCAGAGGCCACACCGCCGACAATGGAGAGTGGCCCGGAGGTTTGAGCGCCTTTTTCGCGGGCGACTTTGGACATGGCCCAGCGGAGGTTGAGCGCCACGCCTTCGATGGCGGCGCGGCGCAGGGCGGATTTGTCATGATGCAGGCTGAGGCCATGGAAGGTGCCGCGCAGGGCGGAGTTGTCCACGGGCACTCGTTCACCAGCCAGCCAAGGTAGAAAGAATGGGTCATCATCCTGCGGCGTGCCGATGTCGGCAAATCGGGTGTCTTTGGCGCCGTTGCCGGTCAGTTGGCAGACCCAATCAAGCGCGGAGCCGGCGTTCTCCTGACTGGCAATCAACAGCGGGCGGTAGTTCAGGCCGGAGGTGATGGTAGCGTAGGAATGCGCCACCGACAGGCGGCGGTTGGGGAAAAATCCGGCGATCCAGGCGGAGGTGGCCACGGAAATGTGCAGCGCGCCGTCGCCAACTTCGCCGGAGCCCAAAGCGGAGGCCATGACATCCGAGGTGCCGCCCAAGACTTTGACCGCGGCGTCGAGGCCAAGCTCTGCGGCGGCCTGTGGTGTAAGTGTGCCCACGATGGTGTCGGCCTGAGTGATAGGCGCGAGTTTGGCGCGTTCGATGCCGGTGAGAGCGCAGAGCGCATCGGACCAGCCTTCGCGACCGGTGCGGCTGTCCATGACCCAACTGAGATTGGCGCTTTCGGGGCTGGTGGTCATCTCGCCGGTGGCGCGGTGCACCAGCCAGTCTTTCACATCCACCATCCAGCGGGTTTTGTCGTAGACCTCTGGTTCCTGCTGCATCACCCAGAGCATCTTGGCGGTGGGGTCCATGCCGTTTTTGGCAGGCGCGCCATTGGCCAATCGTAGCCATTTCAATAGGCGTGGCAGGTTATAGCCATGTACCTCCGGGAAGCCGCCGGTGAGTTTTTTGCCCAAGGGCGCGGCACGTTTGTCCAGCCATGTCAGGCACGGCCGAAGTGGCGCGCCATTGGCATCACAGCAAACCAGTCCGCAAAGTTGCGAGGAAAACACCAGCGCGGCGGCGCGTTTGGACAGGTCCGGCACCTCCTGACGCAAAGTGGCCAACGCATGGGCCAGCGCGCCCCACCAATCTTCGGGGGATTGTTCAGCAATGCCGCCGGTCTTTAAGACCAGCGGGTAGCTTTCGGTAACGCGGGCCAAAACGGTGAGGTTGCTGTCTACCACGCCGACCTTCACGCCGGAGGTGCCAAAGTCGGCTGATATGACCAAATCGCCCTGTGTCACGCGGCGCACCTCAAAAAACAGTCGTCATAAAATAGCGCCTTTCACAGGCAAAAGTCCTGTGTCCGGTGTGACATGTGGGTGGCAAGTTTGGCAAGGGCCGGAACGCCTTAGGTCGGGGCGGCCAAGGCCTGTGCGTATAATTTCACGTATTCGGGACCAACGGTGGCGACGTCAAATTCGATGGCGTGTTTGCTGGCCCAGTTGGTCAGTTTGGCGCGTTTGTCGGGGTCACATGCCAGATTGATGAGCGTCTGCGCCAGCGCGGCAGAGTCTCCGGGTGGCACCAATAGATCGGCGCCCGCACCGGTCATCACGGTGGCAAAGCCTTCGTTGGCAGCCGCAACAGGCAGGGTGCCAGCCGCCATGGCCTCGATCAGCACAAGACCAAAGCTTTCGCCATGCAGTGCAGGCGCGGCAAAGATGTCTGCGGAGGCGATAAGGGCTTGTGCCTCAGCGTCATTGGGCGGTGGTTGAAAGATCACGCATGGCAGGTCTGCGGCTTGGGCGCGCAGAGCGGATTTCTCTTCGCCTGTGCCTGCGATGATGAGTTCGGCGCTTGGAACACCGACGGTCACGGTGCGCCATGCGTCCAGCAGGACAGATACACCTTTGCGGGTTTCCAAACGACCCATGTAAACCACGCGGAACGTCTCAGACGATTTTGCGGCTTCACCTGCGGCACGCCACTTTGACATGTTGATAGTGGGCGGCAAGATCGCCGGAACGGGGTTGGCACCGGCGGCCTCCCATTGGCGATACGGCGCCATGGAGGGCACCACCACGCGGCTGATCCGGCGGTTGAAGTAGTGGCCCACGCGGCGCAGGGCGGCGGACATCGGGTCAAATCCCGCGCTTTCCGGCAGGGTGGCGTGGAAGGTGGCGATGCTGGGCAATTTGAGCGCGCGCCACATCTGCCACGGCAATAGCGGGGTCCAGGGCGTGTGCATGTGGATGACGTCCGCGCCCCAGTCGCGCAGTTTCGAGACCGTGGCCTTGATCTCCCTGCGGGTGGCGCGGCTCACCTCAAAGCTGGTGCCATGGATCGACCAAGGGCGGGCGCTGCCAACCGTTATCAGGCCCTCTTCCCTGTGCGCCGGATTACCCGGCGGCGCGACGATGCGCACCTCATGGCCTTGGGTGCGACACCAAACGGCGAGGTCACGGATGTTGCTTTGCACCCCGCCTGGGCGGTCCATGGCGTAAGGCGTCAACTGCACAATCTTCATGGCAGGCTCCGTGTGGTGCGGCTTGGGCGTGGCACGTAACCGGCTTGATACAGTTGCAGGAAAGCGGCGAGGGTGAGCGTGAAGAGCGCGGGCAGTGTTGCGGCCAGCATGGGGGACAAGACGCCATGGATGCCAAGCGCCCAGAAGACTTTTACGGACACCACTGCGAGGTAGCCCACTGTGGCGAGTGCCAGAAGTCGGAAAGGCGACAAGCGGCGGCCTTGGGTGCCGAGGCTGGCGAGGCTGACACCCAGTAAGGCAAAAATGCCGGGCAGGAAGATCGCAACCTTTCGCACGGCGAGCGCGGTGCCGGCGTCTGCGGACGTGGGGGTGGCCTCAGAAGTGTCCGTGGCGGCAATGACGCGGGCGACATCATTGGGCAGGTAGTAGCCATCGATGCCATACCATCGCAGTTTTTCAGCGGAGACATTCAGCGCGAGGTCGAGTTTGGGTTCTAACTCCGGTACCGCTTTGGCGGTGTCCCAGATGGTCACATCTTCGAGCGTCCAGACATTTAACAAGCCGCGCGAGGTGGCGGTGTCTGCGTGCAGAATGTGGGTGAGTGCAGGCTGGTCAATACCGTCGAACAGCATCAAGTCGCTGAGCTGGGCCTCTGGACCTCGAGTGACAGTGGCGCGCAGGGCGCGCGTGTCGGTGAGCACCCATTGGGTGCCCACATCGACATTGTGATACCGGTTGCCATAGTCGCCCAGGTTGGCCGCGACTTGGGCTTGTACCGCGGCAGGTCGCAGCCAGTTTTCGCCTGCCATTTGCACTGCGCCGAGCAGTAAGCCAGAGATCAGTAGCGCCGTCAGGCGCAGACTTGGGCTGGCGCCGGCAGCGGCGAGCACGACATCGTCCAGCCGTTGGTGGCGCAATAAGGTCACGACAAAGCCGCCCGCGACGCAGGCCATTGTGAGTAGGCGCGTGACAATGTCAGCACTGCGGTAGCCGATGTAGGGGAACAGAACTTGCCACAGCGGGCTGTCCGTGGCCTCGGCGCGGGCGCGTACCGTGTCGAGCCATTTGGTCAAATCGATGGTCAGAGCCACGACCAGCAGGATGAACATCATGAAGCCAATGGCTGCCAAATCGCCGCGCACCATGGCGCGCGCAGCAATCCCTGTGTGACGCCGCCAGCTCATGTGCGGCCTCGGTACGGGGTCATCAGGGCTTCGCCGCGCCAAAGTAGGTAGGCGAGTGGCGGGCCGAGGTAAAAGATGAGCGCTAGAAGTAAGGGGGCTAGTGTTGGGACGGTATTGGACCACTCCGCCAGAAGGGCGCGGCTGGCCACATCGGTGGACATCATCAGGAGTGCGGCAAGCGGTAAGGCGGCGTGACGCCATGGGCCAGCGCCCCCTGCCAGCAAGGCAGCCAGTGCCAGTAGCCCCGCCATAGGTACCATCAACGCGCGAGTGACAACACGGGTGAGCTGCGTAGGTGCATTCGCGTTTAGATCTAGCAGCTGTTCCGCGGCGGTGCGGGTTGTGTCATGCGCAGGCAGAGCATCCGCCATTTGGAAGGCAAAGTTGGCTTGGGTGGTTTTGAACCGGTTGAGGGGTTTGGTTTGGTCGCTTGGGTAGGGGGCTTCGAGAACGGAAAGCGTCTGAAGTGTGATGGTGTGGGTGTCGGCAGGGGCCGGGTCGGTGACCTGCCAATCTTGTGATTGCGCGACCCGCCAGTTGCCGTTTTGGTTGGGCTGAAACACAAACAGCTGGCCGCGAGACTGACTTGCATTCTGCGCTGGGGTGGCGATGAAGGTGGTGTCGCGGATGGTTTGCAACGCGGTTTGGTCGCTGGTGGTATTGATGCGGGACAACACGTAGTCTTTTTGCAGCTCCGCCAGGGCGAGGCGTTCGCCAAATTTGGTCATCGGCAGTACAAGACCGGCGTTGAGGAAGCTGAGAAACCCGCCAAAAGTGCCCAACAACAGCACAAAAGCGATCACGCGGCCCCAATGGATGCCAGCGGTGGCGAGGATCACCAGTTCGCCACGGTTGCGGGCGTCCTGGGTGGCAAAATAGGTGGCGATCAACAGGCTAATCGCCAGGGCGAGATCGAGAATTTCGGGCGTTTTGAAGCTGAGCAAGTGTAACACGTCGCGGGCGGTGCCGTCGTAGCGTAGGGCGTGCTCCATCAGGGTGGTGAAGCTTTCGGCGAGAAAGATTGCTTCGATCACCAGAAGCAGTAGCAACAGCCGCAGAAACAACGGCTTGCCCAACACGCGCACAATCGGCAGCCGGGGCAGGGGCAGCGCAAATCTACGTGTGTGGGTGCGGTGTTGGCTCATGCGGTGAGTGTCTCTGCCAAGGCGGGGGCTGGCAAGGGTCTCACCACAATTGCGCGACGGTGTGTAGGGCGGTGAGGCCTGCACCTGCGGCGATCCAGCTGTCAAGGCTGTCCAGGAGCCCGCCTTGGCGGGGCAGGACTTGTGGGTAGTCCTTTACGCCCGCGATACGCTTGTGGCGGGAGGCGGCGAGGTCGCCGACCACGGCCATGGCGCCGACAAACAGCGCAATGAGAGCAGTGGGCAGGAGCGGCAGGCCAAGGACGGCGGCAGTGATCAGTGAGAGGGTCAGCAGGGCCAAGCCGCCGCCGAGAAGACCTTCGACGGTTTTGTTGGGGCTGAGGGTCGGGAAGGCTTTGGTGCGGCCCCACATGGCGCCGAAGAACAGGGCGAAGCTGTCGAAGATTTCGACCATCAGGTAGGTGGCGAGAAGGACTGCGCCGAATGCTGGACTTACTGTGCCTGAGGCTAGAAAAATTGCGGGCAGGATGGGAAAGATCAGCGTTGATGCGATGGCTGTGCGCCGACCGATGATTAGGCGGGCGAGGGCAATGAAGAACAGGCCGAGCACAGTAAGGGTCCCCAATTCGTACAGCATAGTGGCTATGGTCATGGCGCCAGCGGCGAGGCTGAGAAAGAGGGAGAACCGTTTGGACGGGACGCGCACAATGGCGGCTTCATAGCTGATGCGGGCCACAATTGCGGGCATGGCGACCAGTAAGGCGGTTTCACAGAGCCAGAATAGCACCGTCAACGTGGCGATTAGGGCGGTGGCGGTGGCAAGCGTTGTTCCAAACTCAAACGCATCTTTCCGGCGGGCGGGGATCAGTGCAAGCACGGCAACGATGCCAAAGCCGAAGGTATAAATCGCAGCGATGGCGGCGGTGACGTGAGGCAAGGTCAGGGCGGTCATTTGGCCTCGTGTTTGCGGATGATCCGCCGTTGGTGCCAACGCAATATGGGCGACATCAGGCTACTGAGACCATTCAGCAGCAGCATTTGCAGCCCAGGAGTGACCACCGGTCTGCCCGCCTCCATGCCTTTGATCAACCGTGCGGCCACGTCCTCTGGTTGCCACAATCCGCCGCCTTCGGAAATCTCCTGTGTGGCGCTGGGCTTTGTGCGTTTTTCGGCTTTAAGCTGTGGCGTGTCGGTGTCAGGCGGGTAGATCAGCGTCACCGAGATGTTGGCGCTTTCCAACTCCAAATGCAGGATTTCCGCCAACCCGCGCAGGGCAAATTTGGAGGGCGCGTAGGCACCGTAGCCGTAGATGCCAAAGAAGGCGGCACCTGAGGCGATCAGGCCAAAGCGCCCGCCGCCCGCCGTCGTCATGGGGCCGCGCAGGGTTTCGATGAAGGTGAGCGTGCCAAAATAATTTACATCCATATGGCGCTGGTGTTGCTCGAAGTTCTGCTCGCGGAACAGGCCAGGTTCGGCGATGCCCGCGCTGGCGATGGCCATGTCCGGCGGTCCTAAGTTGTCGACGGCAGCGCGCAATGCACCGACGAAGGCGTCGCGGTTGGCCACATCCACGGCAAAGACTTCGACCTCGATGTTGGGTGCGGCCTCCAACAGCGCGTCGCGTGCGGACAGAAGTTTGGACGCATCCCGGGCAAACAGGGCGAGGTTGTAGCCTTTGAGCGCCAGCTCCCAAGACGCCGCAAAGCCAATGCCGCTGGAACCGCCTGTTATGAAGGCGGTGGGCATCAGGCGCTTTCGTTCACAAATCGCAGAACCACATCATGCGCATCGGTATCTTCGATTTGCTCAGGTGGGTGTTTGAACAGGAAGGCGGAGGCTTCCGAAATTGGTCCCGACAAGCCGCGATCCAGCGCAATCTTGGCCAGCCGAATAGCCACCAAAGCCTCAGCTGCGGCGTTGGGACTGTCTTCAACATCAAGGCGCACTTCGATGTTGGCGCGCGCACCTCCAAACAGACGGCCTTCGAGTCGCACATAGGCCACTTTGCGATCCTGCAGCCACGGCACGTAGTCAGATGGGCCAATGCGGATGTCAGTGTCGTCTAAACGCTGTTCCATGGCGGATTGTACCGCCTCGGTTTTGCTTTCGCGCTTGTTGGTCAGGCGGGCGTTTTCGCTCATGTTGAGGAAGTCAGTGTTGCCACCCACGTTGAGCTGATAGGTGCGGTCGATCTCCACGCCACGCATTTCGGCCAGATTGGCGATGCTGCGGTGCAAGATGGTGGCCCCCATTTGAGCTTTGAAATCGTCGCCGAGGATCGGAATGCCTGCGGCGCGGAATTTCTCGGCCCAGACCGGATGCGAGGCGATGAACACAGGAATCCCGTTTACCACCGCAACGCCCGCCTCCAGCGCACACTCAACGTAGAACTCCACAGCCTGTTGTGACCCAACCGGCAGGAAGATGATCATGACCTTTGTGTCCAGCTCTTTGAGTTTGGCGACAATCTGGTCTTTGCTCAGGGCAGGCGCATCCGACAAGCGGAAGCTGCGGTCCGCCGGGTTGGTGAGCATATGGGCAGCCACACCGTCCAGATCAGGACCCCGCAACACGGGGCCGGTTTGTTCGGCTACGTCTGTGTGGAATTGTTCGGTACAGTTGGGTGCCGCAAAGGCGGCCTCACCTAAAGTTTTGCCCACCTTGCGGCTGTCCACGTCAAATCCGGCGACCAGTTCTACATCGCCCACTGCGTAGCCAGCCAAATCCGGAAAGCTAACCCCAACCGCTTTGTCTCCCAAGGCGCGACAGTAGGACACGCCCTGAATCAGCGAACTTGCGCAATTGCCTACGCCAACAATGACAGTGCGGATTGGAGTGGATGTAGGGGCGTGGGTCATTCGGTATAAGCTCCGCCAGAAACGGCAATGGTATGAGTGATATAAAGACCGGTTTCAGGGTCGTGTGTATAGAGGTGCAGGTGCGTGACCTTGGGAAAAATTCCACTCTCGTCAACGTTGAGATAGGCGTAGATCAGGCGATAGTCACGTTCTTCAATGCGGGCA
>Ga0189290_100139_pt1 | contig 51785 bp, 61 predicted proteins | sample UW140minimetaG_FD_130318 | JGI IMG/M metagenome (GOLD analysis project Ga0189290, IMG submission 130318) | Marine microbial communities from the Costa Rica Dome - UW140 mini metaG | ecosystem: Environmental > Aquatic > Marine > Oceanic > Photic zone | place: Costa Rica: the Eastern Pacific...
CCGAGAAGTCGAAGCCTGACAGATCCTTATAAGCCGGGAAGCGTGCAGCCTTCATGTGGTAGGCGATCGAGCGCACCTCGCGTTCGGCCATCTCGGCCTTCAGAAGCTGCGTCAGGATCGGCACGGCGGCATCGAAGGCAGGCGCGCCTTGTTCGATCAGATCGGTGACGGCCTGTGCCATGCCATACATCTTGAGGCTGCACAGCATGATGACGACGGCGCCGCTGGCGGGATCATGACGCATGGCGGCCTCCACGACTGCAGGCACGCAGACCGTCGTAGCGCTCGACATTGAGCTATGGCCGGAGTTGGGTGACGGGGCCGATCAGGCGGCGCGTTGATTGGCGGTCGCGGTGAATGCGACGCCGTCGGTGAACTTGATGCCAGCGATGACCATAGGCAAGCGATTTTCGCCTTTCAGCCGCCGCCAGGTCTTCGATGCGGCGATAACGAGCTTGAAGACCATCAACCGGGCGGTCTTCTGCGACAGGGCTCCCTTTGTTCTGACCGTCCGGTGCCGGAACGTGGCGAAGACGCTCTCAATGGGGTTCGAGGTCCGCAAATGGTCCCAGTGTTCGGCCGGAAAGTCCAAGAAGGCCAGGAGCGCGTCGCGGTCCTTGGTCAGGCATTCGACGGCCTTGGGATATTTGGCGCCGTACTTCTCGGCGAAGACCGCGATGGCCGCTTCGGCACTCGCCCGTTCCGGCGCGTCCCGCACCTCGCGCAAGTCCGTCTTCATGTTCGGCTGAACCGACTTCGGGACCCTATTGAGGATGTTGAGGAGCTTGTGTTGCCAGCATCGCTGTTGGCGCGTTCCGGGGATATCTCCGCGAGCGCTTTCCAGAAGCCGAGTGCTCCGTCGCCGACGGCGATCTCGGGCGCGGCGGCGAGACCGCGTGCATTCAGGTCGACGAGCAGTTCGCGCCAGCTCTGCGCACTCTCGCGGACACCGACCTGGAAGCCGACGAGTTCTTTCTTGCCTTCGGGCGTGGCGCCGACGATGACGAGCATGCAAGCGGCATCATCCTCCATCCGTGCCTGAAGATAGACCCCGTCGGCCCAGATGTAGACGTAGCGCCGGGCCGACAGATCGGGCCGCTGCCAGCGATCGTATTCGTCCGTCCATTCGTCCTTCAGGCGTCCGATCCCCGACGGCGACAGGTTCGGGGCGTCCCTTCCCAGCAGCGCAGCAAGGGCCTCTTGGAAATCGCCGGTCGAGATGCCGCGCAGGTAGAGAACCGGCAGCAGGGCATCGAGGCTCTTGGTCCGGCGCGCCCACTTCGGCAAGATCGCCGAGGTTAACGTGATGCGGTCGCCGCCTGTGCCGGACCCGTCACCAGCATCGCCGCCGCAGTCGCGAACCTTCGCTCGCTGAACCGGCACCGGGCCGATGCCCGTCTGGATGGTTCGCTCCGGGCCATGGCCGTGGCGGACAAAACGAGCCCGGCCATCAGAAAGCCGCTCCTCTGCATCGCAGCCGGGAATACCTCGGCTTCCGCCTCGATCGCTTCTGCGAGCAACCGGCGGGCCCCATCGCGCAGCACCGAGGTAAGGGGATCCTCGATCGCGTCGGGATGTCGAAATGCGGAAACGGTGGTATCCGTCCTCATAGGCGTATCGCTCCTCTGGAGGTTCGGGCAGGCTTCAGCAACCGCCCCGATACGCCGCCTTTCTCAAACCGTCATCACCCAGTTTCCGCCATAGCTCCCCGACCGCGCCTGCAGCAGCATGTCGGCGACTTCGCCATAGACGTCGATCTGAAACTGCTCGGCAGCCGCATTGCCGACCCGCACGGGTCGTGATCCGCGAAAACCGTCGAGCCATGACACCTGCCATTCCAAGAGATGTCGCTCGCCCGCGACGCCGTACATGATCTGCATCTGCGCCGGATCGCCGGCTACGGCTCGCATCAGCCACGAGCGCCATGCATCGGCCTCTTCGTAATAGCCAAGTTCCATGAAGGCCATCAGGGTCAGCGTGGCGTCACGGAGCCAGCAGTAGCGATAATCCCAGTTTCGTTCGCCTCCCATCACCTCGGGAAGCGATGTCGTGACGGCCGCCACGATCCCGCCGGTCGGGGCATAGGTTAGCGCCTTCAGGGTTATCAGGGAACGCTTCACCTCTTCGGTCCAGGCGCCGACATCGGGACAGCGATCGGAAAAAACTCGCCAGAAGTGCTCCGTATCGTTCAGACCCTTTTCCGGATCGGTTCCCTCGAACGGCGGCAAGTGCGATGACTGATGGGCGAGCGTGAACGCGACCTGCTGGCCCGCTTCGACATGGAACGTGCCTTTCGTGTGCATGTCCTCGCCGTGCAGTTCAACCGGACTCCGGAGCACCAGGGCGTCGGGGCCAGCGATCGCGGTCATTGTCTCAGGATCGATCCAGTTGACCCACGGGATTGCTCGTCCGTAGTCAAAGCGCATGGCGAGATCGAAGGCGAACTCGACGCTTCCCTCGAGACCGACCACGATGCGAACGAGGCTGGAGAGGCCGTCGCGGGGCGGCATGAAATCAACGAGCACCGCAGAACCGGACGCCGTCCGGAACGTGGTTTCCAGGATCAGCGTGCCATCGCGATAGGAGCGCGTCGCGTCGAAGCGATCGTCGACCGGCGCGATCGACCAGCAGCCGTCGTCGTCACTGCCGAGCAGGGAGGCGAAGACCGACGCCGAATCGAACCTCGGCAGACAGAGCCAGTCGATCGAGCCGTTTCGAGAAACGAGTGCCGCCGTCTGGCAATCCCCGATAATGGCGTAGTCGTCTATCCTGCGCTTCATGCACACTCCCATCCGTTGCTATCCAAGCGCGGCACCTATGGTGACGAAGTCCGCAGATAAGGTCGCATGTATCCTCTTCGGCTCATCGGCTGCGACCTCGTCGGCTTGATGGCCCCGCCAGGCGAATATACGAAGGGGAAGAGGCAGCATGACCGCACCCGGCGTCGCCGTCATGACCGAAGCCGCCTCAGTACCGGCCTGGGCGGCTTCATCGATGCCGGTGCTGGAATTCAGGGGCCGTCGTGCTTGGCTTCATCCGAGTTTTTCGACGGGCCTTCGAACTCAGGAGGCTTGCCCTCCCCTGGCTTCTTCTGACCGCCACCCTCGCCGCCGATCTCCGGCTTGGGAAGCGGGCGCTTATCCTTGCTTGGTCTCTCTGTGTCTGACATGGGTTTCTCCTCCCTGGATCAGGCAGAAAGCCCCGCCCCGGACTATCGTTCCCAAGGCGTCCGTCACCCATCCGCTCGCCCATAGACGCTGCGTCACCCGCCGTTCTGCGTCTCCCCCAGAAAGAGAAGAAGTCAGGCTGGCTGAAATGATCCCTCGCTTCAGGAAGCAGACCGGCCGCTAAGGAGGCCAAGCTCGGTCAGACACCGCACGAAAGGTTCCAATCGTTGAGATTGAACCTATTAAGGTGGGAGTACGAAACGCGATTTGTGGGAGGCATACAATGCGCCACATCTTCTACTGCAGCCAGTCGGCCGGCATGACGAAGACCGGTTTCGATAGCCTCGTCGAGCACGCGGTTCTCAGAAACAAGGAGCGAGGCGTTTACGGGGCCATTGCCTGGGATGGTGGACTCATCACCCATATCATCGAGGGGCCGGCTGACATGGTCGACGATCTTTATCGTACGATCCGCACCGACCCCCGCCACACCGGCGTCGTCCTTCTGGCGCGGGCAGACATCACGGCATCGCTATTTTGCGATTTTGGGATGACCAAGCGCAGCCCGTTCGATCTGTACCTGATCTCGCTGGCTATCGCCGATCATCACGGATGGGGAGACAGCTCTACGGTGGGTTTCGAAAATCTCCCGCTCCCACAATCGGAACCTGATCCAGTCAATCTCGGAATGACCCAATAAGCCGCTCATATTCGCGTTCGGGCGCTCCATACGAACCACCGGCCAGTTCCTCGAGGGCGGGGCGATTGCGAATGGTAATCATCCCGCGTTCTGCTTTGATGATACCGGCGCCTTCGATGACCTGGGTGGCCAGCGTGACGCTCGATCGGCGCACCGCTAGCATCATCCCCATGAATTCGTGGGTCAGTCCAATCTGATCGCCGCCGAGGCGATCTTGACACATCAAAAGCCAGCGAGCGAGACGGGCTTCGACATTGAAGCCGCCGTTGGCCACTGTCGTTTGCGCAGTCTGCAAACCAAGAACATGTACCCAACGCGCCAGCAAATTGCGCAGCGACGGCCGCTCGTCGCAAAGTTTGAGAAGGATTTCTGCGTCGATGCGCAAGCCTTCGCCCGCCACCTGAACGAACAGTTCATGCGGGATACGATCGATACCGGCCAGCACCGATCCGTCGGTCATGCCTTCGCATCCAATGATGCCGATTTCGATGCGGTGATGATCCTCCGTCTCGGCGACGATCGACACGATGCCGGACAGCGGAAATACGACCGTCTCGATGGTCCTGTCGGGCCGGATCAGAACGTCGCCGCGAGACAGCACGATCGGTTCAAGGTGACCTTCGATCGCGGCGAGGTTATCCGGCGACAACTGCGCCAGAAGACGGTTTTCTTGAATTTTTGCGGATGCATCGCCGATCATGGCTCGCCCCTTGTCTGGGGCGGAAGCCAAAGCGCTCACGGCCGCATGCGCCCGGTTAAACCTTGCATGCGATAGCGGCAGCATACCCCCGCGCCATTCCCGTTGCACGCCAACAAACGATAACGAGAGCTTGTCTTCGGTGCGGTATCTGACGGACGAACGCCATCTGCCAGGGAAAAGCGTTGTTGCAATACCGGCCTAACCTCCCTGTCGGCGAACTTGCGGAGACCATCGGCTCGGCTGATCGTCTCCGCTTTTTACGCCGGTGTTTCCATCCATCCCCGGGAGAATTCTAATGAAACAGTTTGTCGTGTCGCTGGCGCTCACCACCGCTCTGTTTGCAACGCCGACCTCGGCGCAGACGACTTCGGGCTCGTCGACCGGATCAGGGGGCATACCATCTGGTTCGGACGCTTCATCCATGATGACCTGCGAGGAATTTTCGGCAATGGATTCCAGCGGACAGGAGCAGGCGCTGCAAACCATGCAGGCCTCCATGGAGTCGGACACAAACCCGACGTCGCCCGGTAGCAGCGGGTCGGCGACATCTGGTTCCACAGGGGCCTCGGGAACAGCGAGCCCTTCATCCGGCACCAACGACACCGCTTCGTCCGGGTCGTCCGGGTCGACGTCGCCGGACAGTGGTGGAGCGATGAAATCAGGTGCGACCGACAGTTCCGACCCGATGGCATCAGGCGACGACATTTCGACGATGACAACGAAGGTCGTGACCTACTGCGAGACGAACCCCAGCGCGATGGTCAGCGACGCCATGGCCGAATCCGCACCTATGTGATCCGGCTGCAGCCGTTCTGATCTGATCTGACCCGAAAGGGGGGCCGCAATAGTGGCCCCCTCCTCTAGCTACTGCAACTCACGGAACGCTTTACCGTTGACGTGTGAACTGAAATGCGATGTGGAGCCCGGACCGATGGTCAAGAAAATCAATTCGACGGATGCGCGGCAGGGCGGCAAAGGACGCCCCGTTCTTGTGATTTTGCTTGTTGGCCTCGTCCTGATCGTGATCGGCTATTTCGTGGTTGGTTTGATCGGCTATTCGACGCTACCTGACGGTGAAGCGCTAGAGCCGAATACTGTGCGCACCGAATCCAATCAATCTGATGAAGTCCTCGTTACGCCGCAAGAATCGCAGGGGGTAGACTAGTGCCGTCGATCGCAGTCTTTACCGCCCTCTAGGCGGCTGCTCCTGCGGCAGCACCTCAAGAGGAATAACCGGCGTCGTATTTGGATCCGGATGAGGGGAGCTCTCTTCGATGTCGCCATCGCCCACGTCGGGCGGTGCAAGCAAACCGCTGCAATCCTGCAGTTGGCCGCGGAGGATGTCGGGAATGTCAGCCGGCGCAGTCAAGGGGGAACGCGAGCTTTCAGGATCGCCGGCTATGCAGCCTTCATTGCCCGAAGTCGCACCGTCTGCCGGAACTTCTGGAATATCCGTGAGCGGTAGATCCTGCTGCGCAGATGCTGGAGATAGCGCCGCTACTAGAAACACGGTCGCAAGTAGAAACACGGTCGCAAGAAACATGCTCAGACGTCGGATCATAGCGTTCTCCTCTGTCAGCCCGTGAAGGAAGGAAACGGCGGGCTGGTGGAAAGAATCCCGATGGACTTGCATCCTCGCAGCCGCCCGCCAGGTGATACCTGAGCAGGCCGGGAGGCCTGATCGTCAAACTAGCGGAAACAGACTCATGGCCCAGACAGGCACAGTAAAGTTTTTCAACGTGGACAAGGGCTTCGGCTTCATCTCGCCGGAAGGTGGGGGCGCGGACTGCTTTGTCCACATCTCCGACGTGGAGCGGTCCGGAATGTCGTCCCTTACAGACGGCCAGACAGTCACCTTCGATAGCGAGCCTGACGCTCGTGGCAAAGGGCCGAAAGCGATCAACCTCAAGGCCGTCTAGTAGTTCCTTGCAAGAGATACGGGGTCTCGCTTCGGCGAGACCCTTTCTGCAATGGGCATAATGCGAAACGCCGTCATCGGCGCGGAGCATTGGCGTGAAGTGCAGCTCGAATCACGTTAGGGTTTAGAAACGCTCCGCAGGGCGGCGTCATGTTTGCGGGATTTAATCAGTCGTCGCGACTGGAAGTCTGGCTTCATTGGCGAAATCTGATGAGGTTTTCAAGTGTTGATTGCCGAGGGGTTGCCGAAACCGGGTCAGGCGCTCTCGCAAGCGACTATCGAGAAGCTCCAGTCCCTCGCAGATCTCGTCGGTTTCGGATGCCGACAGCTCGCCGAACAGATTCTCTTCGACACCGCACCAAATCTTGCGAACCAGTGCCTGGGTCTCGACGCCTGTGGCGGTCAGGGCGATTGAAGTTTTCCGGTGATCGGATTCAACCGGAACACGCTTTACGAGGCCTTTCGCGACGAGCCTGTCTGTCGTCTTCGAGACGGTCGATGACCGGACATTCAGCAGATTCGCAATCTCAGAAATGGTCATCGTCGGTTCGGTCGTGAGAAGGCAGATCATCTCGTCCTGACCGGGGTGGAGGTCGGCGACGCGGACTGCGATATCGACGTGCGCGCGGGTGAGCTTTGCGACATGCAGCAGTTCTTCGGCGATCTCGTAGCCCGTCGTCGCCAGTGGCGCCGTGTCCGTGATGTCGTCCATGTCGATCTCCCTTTGGCCGACTATAGACTGGCGAGGGATCCAAGTTCGGACAAAGTCGCCCACTGGGTACGGATCAGTCGTCACCTGTTCCGCTGATTCCTTGCCCGCATCCTGGGCGCGATCACCCATGCGATCGGCGCGGCGGCGATAAAGCTAATAACCACGACGGCCGGGATGAGATACGGCCATGCTTCGGAGATACCGGGAAAGCTCAGGACGAGAATTGCGCCGGTACCGAAGATGACCGCATTCACCATGCCGTAGATGACGGCGGCAATACGAAAACGAGTGGACATCTGAACTCCGCGGAACGATATACTGCGAGCTCTAATGGAATTTTGGTGCTCCCGATTTGATGTCGATCAGGGGCAGCGGCTTTCTCTTCGGAAATCAGCGAGCGCAACCGGTGCGAGATTTGTAACGATAACCAGCCTGCGCTCAGGTTTCGGGCTTGTGGCGGGGCGGTCCCCCGTGGCCAGGTTCGCCGAGCGCTGATAGTGCCGGTCAGCAGGTACACCCCGCTTCGTATCGTCCTGTGCCGGGCGCGACAGCCGAACAGTCCCTGACGCCGTCGGCATCGGCGACGCGGCATTTCGCCGGAACCACCGGTACGGCTCGTTTTCTGTCCCGTCGAGTGTCGGCCCATCGTCAGGCGTCTACCGCCGTGAAATTTTCGCGGTCGCGGCATGCGAAGGGCTCGGCGCTCCCCTCTCCCGGTTTCCTCAGCCTGATGCCTCCTTCTCCGCTACGGAGGGGTTGACCATGCCGATCGCGATATCCGTCAGAAGGTCGTCGGCATCTTTCTCCTCGCCGAGGATGCCGCTGAGAATCTCGTAGTCGTTGTCGAGTCCGAGGATTCTGGCATAGGTCGCGAGGGTGCCATAGACGGCAATTTCGTAATGCTCGATGCGCTGCGCGGAGGCAATCAGGGCGGCGTCGCGAAACGGACCGCCGGTGACCATTCCGGCCATCCTCTGCGCCTGCTCAATCAGCACCTGCATGGACTGGTCGTGGTGCTCGTGTGGATCGGCGTCGGCCTTCTTGATCAGCGCCTCGATGCTCGCAAGCTGATCGCGCGTCGCCTTGAGATGCTGCTCAAAGGCGCGGCGCAACTGTTCTTCCGATGCCGCTTTCGCCATCTTCGGCAGGGCATCGGTCAGCATAGCTTCGACGCTGCGCGCCTCCTGAAGTTCGGCAACGTACAGGTCCTGCAGTGTTTCGATCGCCATGTCGGGCTCCTTTGGACTAAACGCAAAAGCGTCGGAGGTGTCTTCGGTTGCAAGATCGAAGCGCAAAATTCGCCTGTTTCGGCAGCCGGCCAAAGAGCATCCGTGTTATCGTCGGTCTTCGAGAAACGGCACACCATGTTCCGCGCGTTGCGTCCGCCGCAGGAAACATTCCGGAAGATAGAACGCCCGGCCAATATCTTTTTCTCTTGGATTGTCCGCATCGTCGGCAGCCGACCTTCCCGCGGGAAAGCTTCGACTATCTGTCATCCAGGATCTGCCGGGCAACTCGGATGCGCCGCGAGAGGAGCCAGGCAGGACCAGGAGACCTCGCAATGGTAAGCATTTGGAACAGATTCTTTGGTGCAGGTGATATGATTGGGCTTGTCCGCCTGATGGCCTTCTTCGCGCTCTGCATGTTCGGCTTCGGCCTGATCTTAGCTTTGATCGGAACCTAGTCGTGCGGGATCAAGCGATCGTCTACCTGCCGCTGAACGTTCCGAAGAAGGCGGCCGAGAACGTCTGGATTATTGACAGTGGTCCGATCAGGCCGCTCGGCATGCGTCTGCCGATCCGCATGACGGCGATCCGCCTTGCGGATGGCGGGGTGCTGGTTCACTCCCCGACAGAATTCGATGCCGATCTAAAGCGAGAACTCGAGGCGATCGGGCCCATCTCGCATTTCGTAGCGCCCAACAGCGCGCACTGGACATACCTGAAGGCCTGGCAGGAGCATGTACCGGATGCCGTAACGTGGGCGGCTCCGGGCCTGAGACGCCGCCGGCAGGTCCGTCGCTCTGGCGTCAGGCTCGATCGAGTTCTTAAGCCTCATGCGCCCGACTGGCCGCAGGAGATCGTTTCCGTCATTGTCCCGGGTGTCGGAGGATTTACCGAAGTTGCGCTCTTCCATACCCCGAGCCGCACTCTGGTGCTGGTCGATCTCGTGCAGAACCTCGAGCCCGCAAAGCTGCCGCCCGTTCTGCGGTACCCGGCACGGCTTGCGGGGGTCACTGCCCCCGTCGGACGTGCTCCAATCTATCTCAGGGCAATCGTAAAGGCCAAAGGGAACGAGGCGAAGGTGGCGGCTCGGCGCCTCGCATCGTTCGAACCAGAGCAGGTCATTTTCTCCCATGGCGCTTGGTTCAAGCACGATGGCGCGGCTCGACTCCGCCGCTCGCTCGCCTGGCTGCTACGCTGATTGCGTCACAGCGCCGATGCCCCCACACTGTTCCAGAACCGGTGAAGTCGGCGGCGGATCTGCCGTCGTCGGCAATCGACGTAGGATGTGTAGGGCGGTGAGAAAGTAGGCCACGGAGCGGCGGCGCTGATGCTGCGGCGGCAGGAGTAAAATCCGGCCAGTGGTTAGGCTGATTTCCTTGTAGGGAACGGCCGGGAATGTTCGCTGTGGAAGTTTACGCTGCCGTTCGGCATTTCGTGCTTATCGAGCGCAACAGCCAGCGAGAAGCGGCCCGGGTGTTTGGGCTGAGCCGCGAGACGGTTTCGAAGATGTGCCGGTTCTCGCTACCGCCGGGCTACACGCGGGTGAAGCCGGTTGCCAAGCCGAAGCTGGGAGCATTGCTGCCGGTGATCGATGCGATCATGGAGGCGGACGGGACGGCGCCGGTCAAGCAGCGGCACACGGCCAAGCGGATCTTCGAGCGTCTGCGCGACGAACACGACTATGGCGGCGGCCTGACGGTGGTAAAGGACTATGTCCGGATTGCCCGGGGGCGCCTGCGCGAGACCTTCGTTCCGCTGGCGCATTCACCGGGTCATGCCCAGGTGGACTTCGGCGAGGCGATCGGCGTGATCGGCGGGGTCCGGCAGAAGATCCACTTCTTCTGCATGGACGTGCCGCAATCGGACGCGCCGTTCGTGAAGGCCTATCCGCGGGAGACGACGGAAGCCTTCCTGGACGGCACGTGTCGGCGTTCGACTTCTTCGGCAAGGTGCCGCTGTCGATCTTGTACGACAACACCACGATCGCGGTGGCCAGGATCTGCGGCGACGGCCGCCGTGAGCGCACCCGAGCCTTCACGGAACTCCAGAGCCACTACCTCTTTGCCGATCGTTTCGGCCGCCCTGGAAAGGGGAATGACAAAGGGAAAGTCGAGGGGCTGGTGAAGTATGCCCGGTCGAACTTCATGACGCCGATCCCGCAGGCGGCGAGCTTCGATGATCTCAACGCCACGCTGGCGGAGCGCTGCCGGCAGCGGCAGGGCGAAGTCGCCGGACGCCATAGCGAGACGATCGGCGAGCGGCTCGTCGCCGATCTGGAGGCCTTCAAGGACTTGCCGGCGACACCGCTCGAGCCGTGCGAGAAGCGAGCGGCCCGGGTCTCGTCCACCGCCCTGGTCCGCTACCGCTGCAACGACTACTCGGTGCCGACATCGTTCGGCTTCCGGGACGTTCTGGTGAAGGGGTTTGTCGACGAGGTGGTGATCCTGTGTGCCGGCGAAGAGATCGCCCGACACCGCCGCTCCTATGCCACCGGCACCTTCGTCTTCGACCCGCTGCATTACCTGATGCTGCTCGAGATGAAGCCGAACGCCCTCGACCAGGCGGCGCCGTTGCAGGGCTTCGCCTGATCGAATTGGAGCTGATCGATCGTGAGCGCCGCACGATCGAGCGACGGATCAAGGCGGCCCGGTTCCCGGCGGTCAAAAGCCTCGACACGTTCGACTTCACCGCGATTGCGAGCCTCAACAAGATGCTGGTGCTCGAGCTGGCGCGGTGCGAGTTCATCCTGCGCCGGGAGAACGTCATCGCCCTTGGCAACTCCGGCACCGGCAAGAGCCATGTGGCCCTGGCTCTTGGACTGGCCGCCTGCCAGAAGGGTCTCACCGTCACGTTCACCACTGCGGCGGCTCTCGTTCACCACCTCATGGAAGCCCGCGACGAGCGCCGTCTTCTGAAGCAGCAACGCGATCTTCAGGCGGTGCAACTCCTCATCGTCGACGAGCTTGGCTACGTGCCGCTCTCACCGACGGGCGCCGAGCTTCTGTTCGAGGTGTTCTCGCAGCGCTACGAGCGCGGCTCCACGATCGTCACGTCGAACCTGCCGTTCGAGGACTGGACAAGCGTTCTGAGGTCGGAGCGGCTCACCGGCGCGTTGCTCGATCGCCTGACGCACCATGTCCATATCCTGACGAAGAATGGCGACAGCTACCGCCTCAAGCAGTCCGCCGGACAACGACGGGCTGCCGCGGCAAGGGCGGAGCAAAACCAGGCCACCACCGAGACCGTGGATCCCGACACAAGCGAGATCACTGCCCCCTGATCCTCAGGATAGACCGCGCGACATAGGAAAGGGCCCGAACGGGCCCTTTCCTATGTCGCGCCCTTGTCGGCCAGGTGGCCTGCTTTTACTCCGCCCCACTGGCCTGATTTTGCTCCGACGTTGACACGCGGACGGGGTTTTTTCATCCGCCTGAAAATAGCCCTCTCTTCGTCATCTCCTTGCACAGGGACGAGCGGGGGCATCTACTGGAACCGGATGTCTGCACGGTCGAACTGCTGAATATTCTCCGGCCTACCGTCGCCGTCTCACGCTTCATGGCGTTCGCGGTCGATGCGCTGGGCAGGTATCCGGTGGACCGGTCCCGCCTGGCAAAGACCGGGACTTTGCCCGGAGCTTGGTGCAGGAAGTGCGGCGCTTCTACCCCTTCTTCCCGTTCATCGCCGGCATTGCCCGCAAATCGTTCAGCTGGCGCGACCACGAATTCGTCGCCGGAGATTTCTTCGTGCTGGACACCTACGGGACGAACCGGGACCCCAGGCTTTACGACCGCCCGGAGGCGTTTGTTGCCGAGCGGTTTCTCGGGCGCAACCCGACTGCATTTGACTTGATCCCGCAAGGGGGCGGCAGTCATGGTGATAATCACCGGTGCGCAGGAGAATGGGCCACGATCGCACTGATGGTCGCGATGCTCCAGACCTTCGTCCGGGATGTACCCTACCGTCCATTGCCGGAGGGCCGGATCGACCAGTCGGCGTTGCAGGCCACGCCCAGCCATGGATTCCCCGCAAGGATTGCATTCCGTTATTGAGGACGCCCCGAACGGCGCCGATCTCCGGCAGCTCGTAGCCGAGGTCCTTCCTTCATGATTGCGAAGCCCGACGGTCCGATCCAGTTCCAATCTAGCGACGATTCCACGAAGCCGAAGGTTAGGCTGAACCAACCGAAGCCCGACTAGTGCGCAGGCGTTTATCCGATAGATTGGCTTCCTCATCTGTGGAGGATCCGGGGCCGAAGGTTAGCGAGCCCGGCCCCCGTCCGGCCCGGACCGAATTAACACTCCTTCCGTATGGTTCGGGCCCCTTCCAACCTACGCATTTTCCTGCGGAACAGAGATGATCCGAGAGACTTCCTACCGTTAGGCAACAAGGAGGACTGATCCCATGAAGAACCTATTTTTTGCCGCGCTGCTCGGTTCAACTTCGCTCGTGACCTCTGCCACTGTGGCGCAGCAGCAGACCAGTCAAGATACTGTGCAGCCGCAGACGCAGCAGACTGGTCAAGACACAACGCAAGGGCTGCAGACAGGCCAGAACGCAGATCAGCAGCAAGCGACTGGCGGGGAGATGCAGGTGCAGGATGGATTCATCATCGCGCAGCAACAGGACCAGATGGTAGCCTCAAACCTCATGGACGCTAATGTCATAGGCGCCGATAGTGAAAGCATCGGGGAGGTTGAGGACCTGCTTCTCGACCGACAGGGTCGTGTGGTCGGTGTCGCTGTCGGAGTTGGCGGCTTCCTGGGAATTGGAGAAAAGGACGTTGCGATCCCTGCCGACGCGCTCGATTTCGTCCTTGTTGGCGATCCTGAAGCATTAGGCACTGAGAATGCAGCCACTGTGCAGCCCGGCGCGCCAAGAACCACCGCCAGAGACACGACCGCTCAGCCTGGAGTAGCCGGAACCCCTGGAACGATGAGCACCGCAGCAGGCGACGCGGCCGGAGCAACTGGAACCACAGGCGATACCATGCAACCCGGTACCACCGGAACGGACGCGCCCGGCGTCGGAGGCGTCAGCGGCGCTGCTCAAACAGGAACGATGGGGATGACGGGCACTGCTGGTACCGCGATAGACTCTCCTAGAATGGGTCCCGGCTGGAGATGGACTGGAGGTCAAATTGACCACATTCGTGTCGATTTTACCCGAGAGCAATTGGAGAATGCGCCGGAATTTAGCTCCGCCGAGGACTAGGATGCTACCGAGAAAGGGACCATTGGGTCCCTTTCTTCCATTCCCCGACCCGGGCTGTAAGATGCAGACGACGCCGGTGAACATTTCCATTCGGTCATCTCGATTCCAGTCCACCAGGATGAACGGTCCCTCAAGCGACGGTTGGAAGTGATCGTTCCACTCGTCCGAGTGATCGATCGTAGAGTTGGTTCTTAGCTATCTGTCTCCAGTCTAGCGACCTCGAGGGATCGATTCTCACCGGACGCTCTAGGCGCTCATCAAGAATGGGCTATCGCAGCCGTGGCCGAATGAAAGAAATCAGTGTGCACGCAGTAAATGAAGCGCTCTCCGGTGGGGATGTTCCGTTGGCGTGGGAGGATCGCAGAGAAGGTTGCTGGCACGGCCTGCGGAATGGCAGGGTCATTGCATCGGTCATGTCGCGACCCGATGGCGAGTGGCAGTGGAGCCTGCGCGGAGTGAACCCCTTCGGGATATCAAAAACGGTTGGCAGCGAGGAGAGTCGCGACAAAGCGATGATCGCCGCACAAGCTTCGTGGGATCGCTGGTGTGCTGCTCTCGGACTGACGGGAACGTAACCCTTGATGCAGCTCCCTTCCCTAGACGAGCAAACCGTGTCGCGTAGGCTGTGGTACCGGCCTCCGTCGGGCATGTCGCTAATTCATCCGGCGTAAGCATGGAGGTCTTGGTAGTAATCGATACGGATTCTTGCGGGTGGCGTGGAGTACATGGCTGTGTGGCTGCCGCGCGACAATCAGGGTGAGAACAGCGCGACAATCAAGATGAGAGAGCTTCGCGGGCTCGGTTGCGAAGGGAGGGCGTAGCCCGACCGGAGGAACCGAGCCCGCGATGGCGCGAACTTTCGGGTTCGTGCCGCCTTGGCGGCCGTGGCCGACCGGGCGATGGATAGGTCTTCACGTCATGAGGACCGCCATGCCCGGCCGACAGATCACCGACCACCAAATGAGGCTCTTCATGACATTGCGCCAAACCGACAATACGCCAATTGCCGCCGCGAAGGCCGGCTTCAGCACCGCCGGCGGCTACCGGATCGAGGCCGATCCTCGACCTCCTTCCACGAAGCGGGCTCCGCGGTCGCGGCGACGGCCCGATCCGCTCGAGCATGTCTTCGAAGCCGAAATCGTGCCGATGCTGGCCGCGGCGCCCCATCTGCGATCGATTGCCGTCTACGAGGAGATGCTGCGGCGCCATCCAGATCTGGGCGCCGGCATCCGCCGCACGATGGAATGGCGAGTCCGCCAATGGCGGGCGGTCCACGGTCCGGAGCAGGAGGTGATCTTCCGTCAGATCCATGAACCGGGGCGGCTCGGCCTGTCGGACTTCATCGACATGGCCAATCTGGGCCTGACGGTCGTCGGCGGGCCGTTCGTTCACGCACAGTTAGCTTTCTGCAGTAAGTGGGTTGATCACTACACACTTTACGGACTGTTTTCAAATAAGTTTACGGAGTCTTCGGATATAACTCTGTAGCGTTACCCGATTCATCTGGTACCGGAATGCAGATACGTGCAGGCGCTCGCTAATCCCCTTACGTTGGTCCATGGCCTTGCCATGCTTGCCCTCGTGTCGATTACCTACGGCTTCATGGCCCGAACGGTCTCCTCCGTTCTCTCACGAGGGGTAGCCGTAGGTCTGACGTTTGGTCTCGGCGCCATTTCGACCATGTCGGATCCGATTGTGATGCAGGAGGGCGTCTTCATCGATGCTCGGGGCGTCATTCTGACGTTGGCTGGCCCCTTCGGCGGCGTGACCGCAGCGGTGATTTCCGCAGCATGCGCCATTGCCTACCGTCTTTGGCTTGGGGGAGCTGGAGCACCAATCGGTTGCATGACGATCCTGGTAGCGACGGGTGTCGGCCTAGCTTTTGCTCACTTCGTCCCGCTGCACCGAGGAGCTTACTCGCTCCGTCAGCTCGTCCTCCTCGCAGCCTTCGGCTCGCTGCATGGATTTTCGGTGCTTTTCGTCCTTATGTTCATCCCGGTACCGGGGTTGGTGGGGTCATTGCTGCCGCTCTCCCTGCTGAATACGCTCGGTATTGTTGTTCTGGGGAGCTTCCTCTCGGCAGAGGGGCGACGACGGCACGCGACGCGGCGGCTTGAGAGGGAAGCTGCCACAGATGCGCTTACCGACTTACCAAACCGCCGTGCGTTCGACGCCGCTGGCGCGGTACTGGTGCAAGACGCACGAGCGACAGGCCGACCCGTCGCACTGCTGATGGTCGATCTTGATCACTTCAAGCAGGTGAATGATCGGTGGGGGCACGATGCGGGAGATCGCGTTCTGAGCAACGCGGCCAAAGTCATCGCTTCGGCCATTCGCGAGGAGGATTTGGCAGCCCGATACGGTGGGGAGGAGATTGCCGTCCTCATGCCCAATACAACGGAACACGAAGGGCTGGCGATCGCTGAGCGGATTCGGATGGCCGTTCATACGAACGCCATCACTCCTCGTCTTGGCATGGCCAATATCACAGTGAGCATTGGTGTCGCCTCTGCCGGAGGCGAGACCATCGACTTTCACGGTCTATTCGAGGCGGCCGATCGAGCGCTCTACGACGCCAAACGTGCTGGTAGAAATTGTTGCGTAATTGCCGGAAGCGATGTGAGACAGATTGTGGATCGACCGGTGGCCTTTAGCAAACGATCCGATGCCAAAGGAAGCAAGCCTTCTCCCTCGCGTCCCGAGAGTACGGACCGGGAAACCATCGAAGGTCGCTCTTTTCATGCTGCGCTTCTGAGACGCCACCCAACTTAGGCCTTAGTCGGCCCCTAGGGGATTGCGGCTCTCCCCAACTTTTCCGCAGCAAGTCGTGAATGTTTATGCCGGAGAGACTGAACAACGACGCGTTTGGAATCGACCGACATGGCAAAGTTTTCCGCGAGATTTACTGCGATCGCAATTATGATTGCAGCCTTTGCCGGTTGCACATCGACTTCTTCGAATTCGAACATGACGGTCGGCGCTCCTGCCTCGAGCGTCGCAGGGATCGATCAGCAGGTTCGGTTCACACCCTGGTCGGGGAAAAGCGCCGTTGGCCAGTTGGAGAAGCCCTACTTCATCTCTTTCCGTGCCCGGAATGCTCAGAGCTACGGCCATTCATTCGTCGCCTTCGGCGAACTCGATTCTCGCGGTAACGTCCCCTACGACAATGGGGGAGTCCTCATCTCGAATATGACCGAGATCGCCGGTCTCCACCCCGCAGGCGGCAACGCTGTCTATTCCATGGGCCATATCGCCCCGGTCCCATCCGAGACCGGCTTCTCGGACGGCGACACCGAGATCAGATATCTTCAGAACGAGATGACCATCGCACTCACACCGGAAGAATATCAGCGTATCGTTGGCCGGGTCCGGCAGCTTCAGGGCAACAGCCCCCTCTGGCACGCGGTCGTTTATAACTGCTCGACTTTCACGAACAAGATCGCTGACTTTATGGGCATGGAAACGGTCAACCACTTGCTCTTCCCGCGCAATTACATTGCGGCGCTGAAGAACGCCAATCCCAGCGTCCAGACGCTCAGCGGGAGCGTTGATACGTTAGGGTGATCTCTTCCGCCGGTTGATCACCGATTGGTCCCGGTAAGCGGGCTATTCGGTCCGCTCTCTATTTAGGATGCTCCCGAGTGAAGACGGACGCCTTGAAGTCGCTTCTGATGGATCTGTCCCGGACGGTCATCTTCTTCAGGTCGAGCGACACAGACGGGGCTTGTTCTCCTGATCGGTCTTCAGCCGCTAGGACACGACCGAGGATCGGCGACCCTGTCCCTCAGAATCATGCCCGGCCGGCGGCGCTGCGCCGCCCACCGCCGGTCCGTCTTTATCGTCAGGCGACCGGTCGCGGCGATCGCCCAGAACACGGCAATTGCGCCCCGACCAACCCGCTGCCCGACAGGCGGCCAACCGGCAGGCGATCCGCTCTTCACGTCGCGGCTACAGAAACGAAATTCAGAAATATCGGAATAGACTGGTCCTGCCCCGTTTTGCCATCATCCAGCAAGCGAGATCTCAATCGGAGATTTCGTTATGTTACCAATCGAATAGAAAGGTAATATTACATGCGTAATATTTTCGTCGTCACTCTTCTTGCAGGCTCGGCACTGACCGGCACCGCTTTCGCTCAGGACAACAACAGCGAGAACGCAAATTCCACCGCTAACGTTGTTGTCCAGCCGGATGCCCCCGCGGTGAAGGTTGACGTTCCGGAGCCCGACGTCCAGGTCAACCAGGCCGATCCCAACGTTTCGGTTTCGCAGCCGCAGCCGACCATCACGGTGAACCAGCCGGCGCCGACGATCAGCGTCGACATTCCGCAGCCGACCATCACCGTCCGCATGCCCGACCCGAATGTCGATGTCGAGATGGCGCAGCCGGAAGTCTCGGTCAGCCAGGGCGAGCCGCGGGTCTCCGTCGATGATTCCGGCAATGCCGCGGTCGAGACCTCGGACGATGGCGACGAGCAGGCCAATGTCACGGTCGACCAGGCCAACGCCAATGTTCAGGTTCGCCAGTCCGACCAGCGCCCGCAGATCCGCTATCAGAGCGAGGACGCCAAGGTCTCCGTCAACCAGGAGAAGGGCGAGCCGAAGATCATCTATCAGAACGCCGATGGTTCGCCGATGGACGGTTCGGAAGACACCGCCGCGGATCGTCAGCAGCAGAGCAACGCCGCCAGCCAGGACCGTCAGGAGCGCGTGACCTCCGAGGAGACGGCAGGCGAGCGCTCGGCGACCGACAACGAGACCATGGCGATCAATCCGGGCTCTTCGAGCGAGCGTGAGATGACCGTCGAGGAAGTCACCGATTACGACATCATCGGCGCGAATGGCGAAGTCCTCGGCGACATCCAGGAGATCGTGAAGGTCGACAACCGTCTCTTCGCCGTCATCGGCTCGGGCGGCTTCCTCGGCCTCGGCGAGAAGGAAGTGGCGATCCCGCTGTCCTCGCTGATGGCGACCGACCGCGGCATGATCGCGCCGAACGTCACCGAGAGCCAGATCGACGCGCTGAGCGAGTTCGACGACGATCAGTATCCCGAGTTGGATGGTGAGACGCGGATTACCGTCGGCCAGCAGTAAGCAACGACGCTCCCGCATAAACGAAGGGCCGCCGGCTGATCCGGCGGCCCTTTTTATGCCGCCGGTGTCCAACGGCATAGTAGACTCGCCTGCCGCGTACCTCAGATATGTCTGCTATTGCGATCCCACGGCAATGAATTGTCGCCGGCAAACCCCACGCTGTAATGTCGTACCCTTTCCGCGCAGGTGACGGCTCGACCCTCGTTCAACAAATGGCTTTCCGTAACGGAGTTAGCCGGTCGTTTGTGTGAATGGCCAACTTCTCTTTTGATCGTTACGCTAATATGCGGCGAAGAATGGAACAACCGGCTATGCGCTCGACCAATTCCATCAATGTCGATCGCAACACCGTCGGTACCCCTCGATGAAATGGGGTTCGTTGGTGCATATGGCCTGATCGACATCATCGAGGGAAAACGGAAAACGTTCCGGCAATTGCCGGACGCCGGCGAGGTGATCGAGAGGGACAGCGTCAGCGCAAACCTCAGCTATGGTTGCTACTCGCCGCCATCCTGGACTCCGCCGAGCCTTACGAACAAAAAAGCTTTCCCGAATTCTGGCTCGATGAGGCCGCCCTGACGACCGAGCCAAAGTCGTCCATTCGCGGCACCTAGCAAACCGTGTCGCGTAGGCTGTGGTACCGGGCTCCGTCGGGCATGTCGCGATTCCATCCGGCGTAAGCATGGAGGTCTCGGTAGTAACTGATACGGATTCTTGCGGGCGGCGTGGAGTACATGGCTGTGTGGCATCATGCGACCAGGGCAACAATACCTACGAGTCTTGGAAAGAGCCCAGCCCATGTCTCCACGTCGGCCATGACCTCTCATGTTGTCGCTACCGGTTCGACAACAGATTCCCGGAAGAGGCTTCTGGAATGGTCGCTTCGGAGACTTCTTGCGGCAGTTCGGTCATCTCATTTCCTAAGCCGCCTTCAGCTGAGGTCGCCTCGGAGTCTTGGTCGGTCGCTGGTAGCGACGTTATATCCGCTTTCAACACAGAACCTGACGCAGGCTTCGTTGCGTCCGCCTTCCTGCGCACAAGTGGTACACCCTGTGGGAAAATAATCTCGCGCGCCTCATCCGGCATCGAAACCCCGTGCTCTTGAAGCCCGCGTTTGATGAGCCGCAACGCAGAGGAACGGATCCTTTGCGGCGATATCGTCCGTCCATCGATCCAGAAGTGCGCCTTCAGGTTCACCGTTGCAGACCCCAGCGCATCAACCAGGACCATCGGAGGAGGCTCGTCGAGGATCGCGTCATGCTCGCGGAGCACTTCCGCAATGAGGGTCTGCGTCCTGCCAATCGAAGCATCGTAGCCGATTCCGACTTCCGCAGTCACCCGGCGCGCTGGCGCGGCCGTGTAGTTCACTATCGTACTCTTGAAGACCGTAGCGTTTGGAATCTGAACATGGTTGCCGTCAATCGTCAGCAAAACCGTTGATCGCGTGTTCATCGTCTGCACTACGCCTTCGTGGGCCGCCACACCGATCAGGTCTCCCTGCCTGAACGGTCGGCGTATGCTTAGAATGAGACTTGCCAGGAAGTTCTCCGCAATGTCGCGGAACGCGAAGCCGAGCACGATGCCAGCCACGCCCGCGCCGCCCAAGATCGAAACGGCGAGCCCCGTCAGACCGGCAACTTGAAGCACAAGATAAACGCCGACGAGGAGAACCGGGATGGCGATCGTCCGGGCGATGACGCCGCGCAGAAAGTCATGCTCGATACGCGGCGCCAGAATCCGGCGCATTAGCGAAGCGATCCCATTCGACAACCACCAGGCCAGCGGCAGGATCAGCACCGCTAGAACGACCAGTGGTAGCGTGACAGCGATCCTTCGAGCCAAAGCCTCGGTTTCCGAGAGTGCCGGCGCAAAATTCCAGCTCACCTTCTCGTGCACCGCGATCCTGTTCACGACCGCAACGACGCCCTCCGTCCGCGCAGAAAGATCGCGCGCCCAAGTCCGCTGTTCCTGGGAACTGGCTGTGCCGTCGAGAAACACGACGCCCTCATCGGCAACAACCTGCACATCTCGATACCAACCGGTCGCCTCGAGTATCCGATTAATCCGTCCTTGGATCGCCTCGTCGCGTGCGATTGGCTCGACAGCAACTGCCTGTTCGGGGGTGTCGACCGCAGAATCATCGATGACTTGGTCAGCCGCTGATGTCGACAACATCAGGAAGGTGGCTAGCGCGGTCACCAGGCGTCGATGACGGACGGTTGCGGCTGCGGCGGATCCGGTCACCATGTTCGACATTCTGTTCGTTTTCTTACCGCCCGAACAGCACCCTGCAAGCCGCAATCAAGAGGAGCCATCAGGGCGGGCAAGACAGCCGGTACTCCAGCGAAATGTTCGCGCGTCGTTGTAATCGGCGCCGGTGTGACCAAACGCTTGCCCGACCTGACCTCAGTATCCTTTGCCACCAGCATTCTCCGTCGCATGGGTTTGCAAGCGGTATCGCGTCATGAGCAGACTGCCATGAGCACATGCGCCCACTCCGATCTTTGAAAGCTAAAGGATGCGATCGGGATGCTCAGATATTATCCGGTATCGGTGCCTGCTAGTCGCCCGGCCTTCCCGGCTTCGAACTCCGCCGCGTGATCGGCTAGGCGCTGCCAAGCCTCTCGGGATTTTTCAAACCGCAGGCGCTGATTCTCTGTCTTGGCGTTAGCTGCTTCCGCCTCATCGGCATCCGCCCGGGATTGATAGGTTTCGCTACTCATGGTCCTTCCCTCCAGAGGAGCCCAGTAGATCAGCTCGCGCACAGCGGTCAATTCGATTTTCACTGCAGCTGCAGTACGCCCCTGTAATTAAAGCACCTTCCGAATCTAAGTGATTGCTATAGGCCAGAGATTTCGCTTTTCTCGCATCGCTCCATACGTCCGATAACTTTCCATTATCGGACGTAGTCGCAGCGTGCGCCAGTGTGAACCACAGCAGCATTCCGGAGAGACTCCACCCCGCCCCGCCGGTGTAACCTTCCAGAGGAAAGGTCAGAAGACGCCTGCGGAATAAGAGCGACCATCGCCGTATGTCTCCGGTTCGGCTAATCCGCGAGTGCAGACGCGACACGTACCGTTAATCTGCCAGCGGTTTGTGTTTAGCCATTCCCTATTGGAGACGGTAAGAGCGCTGCTGGCAGACTGGGTGGCGGCACAAGAAACCCACAAAGGTTGCGGAGAATCGCGTTCTACCACGGGAAGAATGACCATCGATGGCCGGAATTAAATGTTAACCAAACCTCAATTGAAAGCTTGAAGCCGAAACCGTTTTCGAATAATGTAGGGTTCTCAGTTGCCGATTAGGTGGCCGAGGGACGGACGCAGCGATTTTTGATCGTGACTGTTCGCCGCCGGATAGGCGGCTGAGAGAAGCGTAGACGTAGCGATTATCGATCGCGACTGTTCGCCGCCGGATAGGCGGAAGGAAAAGGCTCCCTCTGGGGGCCTTTTCCCGTTTCTGTTTGTTCCTCACCGGCTTTAATGCTCGAAATATCGAGAAAAATGGCCTTCTCCAAGCTCAAGGCACTGCTGAGATCGAAGCTGCCAGCGTCCAAATTCAAGCTAGACGTCATGATCTCTCGCAATCTCATCCGCATGATGATCGAGGACGGGATTGAATATCACCGGGCATTCGCACCCGGAACATAATGACTAGAACAAAACATGAACACCCCATAGGCTCCGAATTCCCCGACTCGGAGGCTTCCTCATGTGCGCACCCTCTCCCGCCCCCACGAATGACGACCTCGATGCCGCTGTCGAGGAAGCTCTCCAGTTGTGCGGCGGCGACGCCCGGCTAGCGATCCGAGGCTTGATCGCCGCGCAGCGGATCATCGAGCAGCAGGTATCGACTGGCTACGTGCGGCGACGCCTTCAGTGAGCCGTCGATCACGCTACGTCCGTCCCCTCGGCGTCCTGTCGCCCGACGCCGGCATCACGGACATGCACATGCGCACGATCATCTTGCTGGCGATCGAGGAGATCCCGCCCGATCTCCGGGCCCGGATCGCCATGAAGCGGCCGGCGACGAACTGGCAAGACTACGACGAGGCCCGGCGGACGATTGCCGAGCACCTGGTCGCGAGGATCCGTGAATCCGTCCGGTGCGATTACGGCGGGAGCGGCGCGAATGGCGGGCATGGATGAGCGTTATGGTCACCCCGCAGAATGACCATAGCGCCTGTTTCTTAGCGTCCGAAGTCGGGGGCTGCGCTCGACGACGGTGACGATCGGCGGCTTCCGAGGCTGTCGCCCATCGCGTTGAACGCAGCCATCGGATCCGTCGACGGCTTCGACCGCGGCGCCGGCGTTGGTAACTCGACGACTTTCCTCGCGTCGAACCCTGACGGTTCGGATTTTAACCCGCCGCCGTGCCGCGCTTCCTCGCGCCAAGTGTAGCCTCGCGGATTGCTGACAATCCTTGTTGCCCCGACACTGTAATCCTTTGCCGAATGCACGTGGCCGTGAATCCAGAGCGCTGGCGAGTGCTTATGCATGACCGCTTCGAGGTCACTCGCATACGCGCCGTCGGTGTGATCCTTGCCGACGTGAACCGCTCCAGCCTTCAGCGACTTCGCGGACGGCGCATGGTGCGTGACGACGACCGTCGGCCCGTCGAACGGCTGCGCCAGGGCGTCTTCGATATACCGGCGATGCCGAGCGTGCAGCGCTTGGAGCCGGTCCGGAGTGAGACGTGAACGGACGCTACCGGTGCCCGATTTCGCGTACCGAAAATCGTTCATCAACTTCGCGGCATCGTACTTTGCTTGCCATTCGTGACCGGTGATCGCGTAGTCAGTCCAAAGCGTCGCTCCGACGAAGCGAACGCCCGCGAGAACGACACTGTCGCAGTCGAGAATATGAATGCCGTCGTCATGCAGCCGCTCGCGTGTGCGCTCGATCTCGCGATCGACGCTACCCCGCCAGTAGTCATGGTTGCCGGCGACGACGATGATCGGCTTGCCGAGTTCGCGCTTCGTCCGCTCAAGAAGCTGCCGTCCGCCCGTCGAAAGTTTGCCATCGATGTCGCCCGCGACGACGATCACGTCCGCGCCTGTGTCGGGAATGACGAATTCCTTGCCGAGTGCCGACTTGCAGATGTCGTCGTGGAGGTCGGAAAGGATATGAATGCGTGCTGTCTGTGTCATACGACTGAAATCCTATTAGTGGTCGGACAACCCGTCATTACCTGGTCCGCCAGCAAGATTTGAGCGAGCACGGTGCATAAGAATTCGCGCACCGTGGAGTGCATACGCCCGCCGATCATCTTCCGACATCTGTGACAACACTTCGATCACTGACCGAGCGAGCGGATGAGGATCCGGCTTCCCGGCATCGATTTCTTCTGCGAAGCGGGCTGCGGTGTCAGGTGTCAGGACGAGGATCATTGCAGCCTCCAGTTGTTCGGCGACGTGTGGGATTTCGACGGTGACGGTCTTCATGCGAGCCCCCTCGCCCGAGCGAACTCTTTCAGCGCTGTCTCGCCGAGCACCCGTTTTTCGACGGACAACCGGGCGAGATCGACGATGGTCGAACGGTGCTTGACGACGAGCATCAGAGCTTCGCCGTAGAGCCGCCGGATCCGTACCTCGACGGAAGTACGGTCGGGTCCGCCGGGCGTCAGGTAGCCTCCGAGACCGAAGCCACCTTCGACCCCGGCGAGGATCTGCGTCGCGCGATCGAGATCGTCACTTGCACCCGCTGACGCCTCTCCGAGAAGGACTTCCTCAGACGCCCGGCCCGCGAGAAACGGCATGACCATGGCTTCGATATCGACGAGACGCCCCTGGTCTTGCACCTGCGCCGGCGGCATGACGAAACCGTGCGCCCCATCTATCCCCGCGAGCGACAGCGCTCGAGGGACCCGGCCGGCGGCGAGGTATGCCATTGCATGGCCGGCTTCGTGCACCGCCGTTCTCCAGACGATCGCGGGGGACCTGGTCTCCGGCGGCAGGGCGACGGCGAGGATGTCCTCGCCCGACAGCGGCCGGCCTGCCCGGCGTGCATGTCGCTTGGCTTCGCGAGCGTACCTTGCGACGTCCGCCCCCGACGTCGTCCCGGCAAGCGCCGTCGCCACAGGTTCGATTGTCGCGTCATCGAGATCCGGCGCGTGATGTCGAAAGATCGTCGCCAGTGATGACGCGTCGGGCAGCGTGATCTCGAAGCGGCGATCCAGGCGGCCGCTCCGGACAATCGCTGGATCGAGATTGCTGGCGTCGTTGCATGCCGCCAGCACGACGACGCCTTCTCGCCGGAGAGTACCGTCCATGCACTCCAGCAGGGCGGCCACAATCGCATTCCACCAGCCGTCGCTTTTCGACGCGGCAGCGCTGTCGCGACGCGGAATCGCGTCGATCTCGTCGATGAAAATGATGCACGGTGCATGCGCGGCCGCTGTCTCAAAAGTCGTTCGCATCGACTTAGTCAGCGTGCCGAGATGGCCGTCACCGCTCGCCTGCCACGTGGCGTAGGAGGTCGCGAACAGGGGCAGGCCAGCGCTTGCTGCGAGTGCCGCGGCGAACAGCGTCTTGCCCGTGCCCGGTGGACCGACAAGCAGCGCGCCGGCGTCGACGTCGGACCAGGCGACCTTCTTCTCCGCATAGTCGATCATGTCGACGAGAAACTCGGCACCCCACGCCTTCGCCTCGCCGTAGCCTTCTAGAACCTCCAGCGTGGGAGACGTCGGACGCAGCGGTCGGATGACGGCAGGGCCCCTGCCGTTAGCCGCCTTCCTTGCTATTTCCCTCGCCGCATCGGCGTCGTCGAGAAGCTTCACGCGCTTGCTTTCGGCGATCTGTGCGCGCAGCAACGTCACGACTTCCTCAGCGCAGCGGGCACGGCCGGCGGCATAGTCCAGCCAGATCGACCGAAACTTCCGTGCGGACAGATCACGCGGCCACTTGAACCGCGAATCCCCGAATTTCTTTCGGATGACAGCTTCGATGTGCGCACAGCCGATGCGACGCAGGTCGATCGTCACGTCAGCGAGATCGATCGTGCCGGGATCAGTGCACCCGTCTGCCTCGTCGACAAGTGCTGTGTGCCCGTTCCGTGCGTACGCCAGGACGCCGGAATTCAGATTGTCGCCCTTCAAACTTCGCAAGCCGGGATCGAGAACGCGGACCTTTCCTTCGCCCAGAATGGCATCTAGAGCGAGCGACGCCGAATAGTCCCAATCTTCGGGCACGCGAATGTAGAGAATGGCGAAGTGACCCAGCGACGCACGCTCGGCGGCCGCTGTCCGAATCCGCTCGATCCTAGCATCGCCGATCGCGGACAGCAGGACGTCAAGCGACGGCTCGCGAAGCTCGTCGGCTCGAGGCGCGTTGACATCGTCGTCACTGAAATAAAGGGCTTCAGAAGCGAGATCGTGAGGAATGTTGTCGTGCGTCGTCGCACGACCGCTCACTAAGCGGACGTTCGTCATCGTGGAAATCTCCATCCGCTCGCCGTACGGCATGACCGATTTGCGGGCTCTTTGCAGGAATTCGACGCTATCCGGAAAGGATTAAGAAATCACTACTCGCCGGCGGATTCTTCGCCTGGCTTCACCGCCGGCGTCTCGCGCAGCGTCTTCGAGTGCTCACGCAGCCGCATCCGGATCACGTGCTCCGGGACACCCCGATCGATCTGATCATCGATGAAATCTTCCAAATCTCGCATGAATGCGTCCGTCGCGGCGGCGTCGGCTTCGAGCTTGTCCAGGACGGGAGGCGGAAGTGCCTTGCCGCCCAGCCATCTTTCGGCTGTCCGCTTCGCGACGCCGAAGTACGCCATGGCCCTGTCGAGCGCGATCGCTCCGCACACTCGGTCGACGAGGAGCAGCACGTGAGCGTGGTCTGGTTCGAGTTCGGGGTCGAGATCGGTCATCGGGGGACGATATCATGGCGACGCTGGCGCGAGGCCGGTGTCGGGTATTTCTGACATTAAGCGGGTTAATGACAGAAATTTCCGACATGGAGAATCCCATATCGTCGGGAGAACGAAGCCGGTACTGCAACCGATTGCAACCGAAACCCCGGTAATGGCCGTGAACAAACGGTGAAACCGGGCTTGACGGCGAATAGCGGAACCCCCTACAGCACAAGCGCGGGCGATTAGCTCAGTTGGTAGAGCGCCTCGTTTACACCGAGGATGTCGGCAGTTCGAGCCTGTCATCGCCCACCATTCCCGCCGCGGACGGCGCCGTCTCTCCGGCCCCATCGCGTCTGCCATGCCCCTTCAGATCATGTGACATGCGGAAATCGGGTTCATGAGCGATACGGATTGCGTCGTGGCCGGTGCCGGTGTCGTCGGTCTCGCGATCGCTCGACGCCTGGCCCTGGCAGGACGCGAAGTCCTGGTACTGGAGGCCGCCGACCATTTCGGGTCCGAGACCAGCTCCCGCAATTCGGAAGTCATCCACGCGGGCATCTACTATCCCGTCGGCAGCCTGAAGGCGCAGCTTTGCGTGGCCGGCCGCAAGGCGCTCTATGCCTATGCCACGGAGCGCCACCTGCCGCATGCGCGCACCGGCAAGCTGATCGTCGCCACTTCCGAGGCGCAGGTCGCCCGGCTCGGCGAGATCAGGGAGAAGGCGGCGCGCTGCGGCGTCGACGACCTGGTCCTTCTGTCCGGCGCGGCGGCGATGGAGATGGAGCCTGCGCTGACCTGCGTTGCTGCCCTCCACTCGCCCGCGACGGGCATCATCGACAGCCACGCCCTGATGCAGAGCTATCTCGGCGACCTCGAATCGGCTGGCGGCCAGGTGGTGTTCAACACCACGATCGCCTCCGGCCGGCTGGAGAATGGCGGCGTCCGCCTCGTCACCCGCGACCGAGCGAGCGGCGAGGAAACCGAGATCACCACCGACCTCCTGATCAATGCCGCAGGTCTGCATGCCCAGCGTCTCGCGAGCGCCATCGACGGCTTTCCGGCCGATCACGTTCCGGCCGCAACCTATGCCAAGGGCAATTACTTCGCCGCGCCGGGCCGTACGCCATTCGAGCGGCTGATCTATCCGGTGCCCGAGGATGGCGGGCTGGGTGTGCACCTCACCTTCGATCTCGGCGGCCAGATGCGCTTCGGGCCCGATGTCGAATGGATCGACGGCATCGACTATGGCGTCGATCCCGACCGGGCGGCGGGCTTCTATGCCGAGATCCGGCGCTACTGGCCGGGCCTGCCGGACGATTCGCTGACCCCGGCCTATAGCGGCATCCGCTCCAAGCTGTCGGGGCCGGGCCAGCCGGCGGCCGATTTCCGCATCGACGGGTCACAGGTCCACTGCGTCGATGCGATGGTCAATCTGTTCGGGATCGAGAGTCCGGGCCTGACGGCGAGCCTGGCGATCGCCGATCATGTGGCCGACTGTCTGGGCCTGCCGAAGCAATAACCCAAGAAGAACCGGGGTGCGGCGCATTTCGAGCGTGGCGGAAACCGCCACGGTGCGCACAGTGCTGCCGATGCTCGCGAAGCCTGATGAGTCCGTCCGACCGGACTATTCGGCCGGGGAGAGCGACGCGCCGGGCAGTGTGTCCGCAGCCGGCGACCGCTCCCGGTCGATGAAGCGATCGGCCAGCGCGGCGCCCACAACCATCGCGGCAAGGCCTACCAGTGACGAGACCGCCAGAACCGCGCCACCGGTGAAGCCTGCGCCGATGGTGCAGCCGACCGCCAGGATACCGCCGAAGCCCATCAGGACGGCGCCGATCGTATAGCGCAGGACCGACGGCGTGCCGGGCTCGGAGAAGGTCGCGATACGGAAATTGCCGAACAGGATTGCCGCGAGGAAAGCGCCGACGAGCGTGCCGATCAGGACGCCCTGATCGAGGCCGAAGAAGCTGTCCGGATCGGTGGCGAGCGCACCGGTGGTGGCCAGCGGCCGGATATAGGACAGGCTCTCGGCTTGGATCGGCTCGAACACCTGCAGCGACAGGGTGTAGGTGAAATACCAGCCGGCGACGACGCTGGCTCCGACGCCGATGCCGCCGATGAAACGCCAGACCGAGACCTTCGAAACCAGCGCGAGGGCCAGCGCCGAAACGGCGAGGACCGCGCCGATGGCAATACCGGCTTCCTGGCCGAGGCCGGCATGGGCGAGGAGGTCGTTGCCGCCGATCGCCGCCGTGCTCCAGAGACCGCCCGCCGCGTCGCGCAAGGGGACGAGGACGCCGCTATAGGTGGCCAGACCAACGATCGCGACGATTACAGACGTATAGAGCGCGCGCAGATTGCCGGATGCCGCCAAGACGATCATCCGGGAGACGCAGCCGCGCGACAGCACCATGCCCAGACCAAAGACGAGGCCGCCGAGGACGGCGCCGGACAGGCTCTGGGCGGTGGAGAAGAAGCGCGTCTCGCGCACGTCGACATAGCCGTAATTGAGCAGAAGCTGGATGCCGAGCACCGCGACGGCAAACCCGCCGGCCCAGACCGCCAGCGCGGACAGGCTACGCCGCCGGGTGAGATCCAGAACAGCCGAGCGCGTGCAGAACGCGCTGCGCTGGGCGAAGATGCCGAACAGTCCGCCGACGACGGCGCCGCCGATCAGGGCGGTCGCGTTCTCGCCGACGAGATCGATCAGGGGAACGAAATCCATCGCCATGTGTCCCGGTGCCGTTGCAATTGCCGGAACATATGCGGAGTTCGCGATGTATTCGCGCTACAGGAATGCGGCCCGAGGCAGCGTGCGGAAACAGCTTTGCGGCAAACGCCCGCTGCGTGGATTCTCGTTCCAACCGGGCGGTTTCGGGCAGGTTCAGGCGCCCTGGACGGTGTGGCAACAGACTTTGGACGCCAGAGGGCTGCGCCGGGCGGCTACGGCTTGACGATGGTGTAGCCGGTCTCGTCGAGGCGGATCAGCTCGGCGACGCCGGCCTCCACCTCGTCGGCGAAGGAGACGATCTCGGGCCGCTTGCCCTCGGCCTGCTCAAGCGAATCGAGCGTGTTGCCGCAGGCCACGAAGCCGACATTCGGCATGCTCTGGTCGAAGGAGGTCAGCCGCTCCATCACCGGGGTGCGCTCCGGTCGCAGCATGTCGAGACCAGGGCCGTAGACGACGATGCGGATTTCCACCTCCTCGGCCTTGGCCGTGTAGAAGCGCGAGACATTGGCGGCGATATCGAGCGCCGACCGCATCGCCGCCTCGTCATTGTCGGAAACCTGCAGCGCCAGCTTGTGGGTGACGAAGCCGCCGTCATCCTCGGCCTCTTGCGCCGAAGCCAGGGTGACAGCCTGACCGGCCGCCAGCATCGCGGCGACGGCGAAGACCAGACCGGCCAGCGCCGCGGTCAGCCGGGTGCGCCGGAGCGCGATCGGTGCGGGGGCATTGCTGGCCATGGTCTCGCCTTTCGTTACTGCAGCTCGAGCTCGGGATATTTCGCAATCACGTCGTCGCGGTTCATCCGAGGCGTGAGCGCCGGATACATGTAGCTGTAGCCGGCATTCTCGTATTTCGCGATGTCGATGACCGCCGCCGGAACGACGGTGAACAGGTCATAGAATTCGTCCGGCGCGTAGCCCCGGCCCTTGGCGGCGTTGCGGCAAATATGGAACTCGACGCCCTCGTCGGCCAGTTCCTTGACCGCATCATAGACGTCGGGGAAGGCCGCGCGGTTGAGGCGCGAGAAGCCATGCAGTTCGTTGCCATGGGCGACGACGACGAATTTCGAGCCCTCGAAATCGCCGAATTCCTTGGCGGCCTTGATGTGGTTGCGGATGAAGCCGAGCGCCCGCACGCCGTCGAGCGGGGCATCGAAGTTGAAATCGTAGAGCACCTTCTGCGCCTCGTACTGCACGGGCTCGAAGGACGATTTGTCGTCCGGACCGGCCTGGGCCGCGAGCGACGACGCGACCAGCACGGCGGCGGCTAGGAGGGCGATTTTCATGGCGATGCCTTTCACTCGGGTCTGATCCGAACCCGCAGGCCCGGCGCGGACCCTACCGGCCCCGCGTCAGTCGACGTTACCACCCGCAGGCCCTTCGGCGCCACTGTCCGGAGTCACGTCGAGAACCTGCGCCCGCGATGTGATCGACACTGGCCCCGGCTTGCAGTCCGACATGCAGGGATCGGCATCGGCCTTGTAATGGGCCTCCGATGCCCGGTCGTCCGGAATGAAGGCGCCGGCATTCGGCATCTCGATAGAGGTGAAGTTCTTGTCGGACAGTTCGAACTCTTCGTCGGTCACCACATCGTTCAGATAGAGGACATAGGCGGTCAGCGCGTAGACGTCGCCGTCGCTCAGCGACTGCGCATTGCCGAAGGGCATGGCCCGCCGGATGTAGTCATAGGCGGTCGACAGATGCGGCCAGTAGGAGCCGACGGTCTTTTCAGGCCGTTCGCGGGTCAGTGTGTCCCGCCCGCCGGCCAGCACCGGCCAGCGGCCCCTGCCCTCGCCGAAATCGCCATGGCAGGAGGCGCATTGCTCGGTGAAGATCACCTCGCCGTCCGCGACCGTGCCGCTGCCGACCGGCAGTCCCTTGCCGTCCGGCCGGATGTCGATGTCCCAGGCGGCAACCTCCGCCTCCGTCGCGGCGCGGCCAAGCCGCATCGGGCCCGCGGATGGCTCGCCACCCTGTGCCAGTGCAGCTGCCGGCGCGGCGTTGCCGTGCGGTGATGTCTGCGCCACCGCGTCAGGCTGCGGCTCGGCTTCGGCTTCGGCTTCGGCTTCGGCTTCGGCTTCGGCTTCGGACTGAGCTGGAGCATCCCCGGCGGCGGGCGATGCGGCTTCGGCCGTCTGTTCAGCCGAGAAGGTCGCGAGATAGGCCAGGAGATCGGTGATCTCCTTGTCCTTCTTCAGGCCGGGAAACGCCATCCGGTTGCCCGGCAGCATGCCGCGCGGATCGGCGAGATAGGCGGCCAGCGTCTCGTCGTTCCAGAGGAGCCCCTCCGCCCCGGCGGTCTTCAAGACCGGCGAGTAATTGTAGTCGTCGAGGCCACCCGCGGCGCGACCGTAGAGGTCGTTGAGGTGCGGGCCGATCTTGTTCCTGGCGCCTTCGCCGACATCGTGGCAGGCGCGGCAACGGTTGAAGACCTTCTTGCCGGCGGCCGCATCCCCCTCCTGCGCCAGTGCCGGCGCCGCGAACAGGCCGGCAGCGATGATCGCAACGGCGAGGATTGCCTCAGGACACTTCGACATTCTCGAGCCCTCCCTCGGCGTTCAGATGCCAGGTCTGGATGCCGTTGTTGTGGTAGATCGAGTTCTCGCCCCGCGCGGTCCGCAGTGCGGACTTCGTCGGCTGGACGAAGCCCTCCTCGTCCATGGCCCGGGACTGCAGCAGCAGCTCGGAGCCGTCCCAATCGAAATCGTAGTAGAAGCGGTGCAGCGCCATTGGCAGGCTCGGCCCGTCGATCCGCGCAGCATGCCAGTTGCGGCCGCCGTCGAGGGACACGTCCACCCGCTTGATCCGGCCATTGCCCGACCAGGCGAGCCCGGTCAGCACAGTGCGACCGCGGCCATGGGTGATCGGCGCCTGCGGGCTCGGATTGGTGATGACCGACTTCACCTCCATGCCCCAGGTGAATTTGCGTGCCCTGCCGTCCGCCAGGAGATCGGTATATTTCGAGGTTTCCTCGCGCTGCTCCCAGGGCTGGTCGCCGACTTCCAGACGGCGCAGCCACTTGACCCACATGTTGCCTTCCCAGCCGGGCACGACGAGGCGCACCGGGTAGCCCTGTTCGGGCCGTAGCGCCTCGCCATTCATCTTCCAGGCGACGAGGCAGTCGTCGAGAGCCTTCTCCATCGGGATCGAACGGGTCATCGCCGCAGCGTCGGCGCCCTCGGCGAGCAGCCATTTGCCGGCGGTCTTCACCCCGGCCTCCTCCAGCAGGTAGCGGAGCGGCGTGCCGGTATACATGACGCAATGGACCATGCCGTGGGTGAACTGACAGCCATTAAGCTGGGCACCGCGCCATTCCATGCCGCTATTGGCGGCGCATTCCAGGAAGTAGACGCGGTTCTCGCGGGGAAAGCGCTTGAGATCCTCCATGGTGAAGACCAGCTGACGATCGACGAGGCCGTTGATCATCAGGCGATGTTCGTCCGGCGGCACCTCGGCGATCCCGGCATGGTGGCGCTCGAAGCAGAGGCCGTTCGGGGTGATGATCCCTTCCAACTCGTGCAAAGGCGTGAAACTCACCGAACTCGTCGCATCGGCCGTCAGCCAGGACACGTCCCGGCGCACCACATGGGCCTCGAAGGCCGACGGCGTGCCGTAGGGCCGCGCCACCACGCCTTCGCCGAGATACCGATTCCAGTCCTGGACTTCGGTGATCGCCGGATCCCCGCCGGCGGGGGCCGCGGTAGCGCTTCGCAGGCCCGCCAGCCCCGCGGCCGCAGTTCCGCCGATCGCAAGACCACGCTTCAGAAGGTTGCGGCGGGAGAGGCCGCGTTCGCTCGTTCCGGGTCCGTCGCTCATCCGCATTCCTCCCGACATATAAATATATGATATTTTGCATATATCATGCGGCAAGGCGCCTGTCGAGGCGCGGCTGTCAGCCCCGCACGGTGACGCTGCGGTTTTCCGTCGGCGAAATTTCGGGGTGGCCCTTCAGATAGCTTTCCACCAGATCCCAGATCGCCGGTCCCTCGGTGCCTTCGTTCACCGACGCCCAGCCCGCCACGACATAGTCGCGCCCGGCTTCGATCGGCTCTTGCGTGGCGAGGATGGTCATGTCGGAGATTCGCGATCCGATCTCCTTCGTCGGATCGATGCCGTAGCCGAGACCGCCGACACGGACCATGTCGCCGCCCTGCTGGTAGTAGGGATCGGCGTTGAAGAGATTGTCGGCGACATCCTCCAGCACCGCTTTCAGGGTCTCGCCACTCATCGTGTTGCGGTAGACCTCCGGATAGGTCATGGCGCAGACGGTGTGCAGATCCTCGACGGTGATGTCGCTGCCGGCGGGGACGGATGTCCCCCATCTGAAGCCCGGGGACAGCGCGATCTCGGCGTCGCGCTCGGCCAGAAGCGCGTCGCAGATGACGTCGTCCCAGGTGCCGTTGAAATTGCCGCGCCGATACAGAAGCCCGTCGGTGTGGCCGATGACCCGCTGCAACTCGTCCGCGTAGGGCGCGCGGACCTCGTCGATGACGGTGGCCATCTCCGCGTCCGGGGTGATCACGTCGGAGAAGACCGGGATCAGCCGGTAGCGGAAATCCTTCAGGCGTCCGTCGGCAATGTCGAGATCGAGGCGGCTGAGGAACTTGCCGTTCGAGCCCGAGGCGATCAGCAGCGTGTTGCCGACCTGCACCGGCTCGGGCAGCGCGTCGTGGGTGTGGCCGGTCAGGATGATGTCGATGCCCTCGACCCGCGAGGCGAGCTTGCGATCGACGTCGAAGCCGTTGTGGGACAGGAGCACGACGAGATCGGCCCCGGCCGCCCTCGCCTCTTCCACATGGGCGGCGATCTGTTCGTCGCGAATCCCGAAGGACCATCCGGGGATCAGCCAGGACGGGTTGGCGATCGGCGTATAGGGGAAGGCCTGGCCGATCACCGCAACCTTGGAGCCCCCGCGCTCGAACATCTTCCATGCCTCGAAGGCCGGCTCGTCCCATTCGCGGTCGAAGATGTTGGAGCCGAGGAACGGGAACGGCAGGGCGGCGATCGCCTCCTCCACCCGCTCGGTGCCATAGGTGAACTCCCAATGACCGGTCATCGCGTCCGGCGCGATGACGTTCATGGCCGTGATCATGTCGGCGCCGGCGGTCTTGTTGGCGGTATAACTGCCCTGCCAGGTGTCGCCGCCATCCAGGAGCAGCACGTTGTCGTCGCCGCGCTCGGCCCGCGCCCGCCGGACGATGGTCGCGATCCGGTCGAGACCGCCCATCCGGCCGTAGCGCGAGGCGAGCGCCGAGAAGTCCTCGGAGGTCAGCGCATAGGCCTCCGGCGATCCCGGCGCGATGTCGTAGAGCTTCAGGAAGTCCGCGCCGCTGACATGCGGCGGCAGGCCGGCGACCTCGCCGATGCCGATATTGACGGCGGGCTCGCGGAAGAACACCGGCTTGAGCTGGGCGTGGATATCGGTGACGTGGAGCAGCGTCAGATTGCCGAAATCGGGCGCGCCGAGCAGGGCATCCTCGCTCAAGGCCTGCTGGGCGGCGGCGCGGGACCAGCGTCCCGACAGACCGGAACCGGTGAGCGCCGCCAGCGCGACGGTCGCGGTCAGAAACTCACGTCTGGAGAACATGGCTCACCCCCGGTCCGGATCGCATGGGCGGTCCGGACTTGATTCCGTATCGAAGTGTCAGATGCGCGACGGGCGGCCGCAGCCGCCCTCGCTCGCCGTGGCCGGCTACTGGCGAACGGCCGGCGTCTCGACCGACAGGCCGCCACCGCGCCACGCGGTGTAGACTTCCAACGCCATCAGCTCGTCGGAGAAGGCCTTCGGGAACTCGGCCCGGGTGTCGCGAATGCAGCCGCGGAAGCGGTTGTGCAACGACACGAGATTGGCCTGTTTCAGACGGTAGGTCGGAAAACCGTTGGTGTTGCCCTGGCTGAGGTGGTCGGCACGGATATAGCGGCCGTTATTGTCCTCATGGCAGGAGGCGCAGGACAGGTTGAGCTGGCCGGTACGCAGATAATAGCGCTCCTTGCCCCGCTCCCACCAGCTCATCATCTCGCCGGCAGCCAGATCAACCTCGACGGGCGTTCCCAGCGACTGGTGCTTGATGAAGGCGGTCAGGTCCTTCTGGTCCTGGGCGTCGAACTTGTAGGGCTCGGCCTGCATGTGCTCGGTCCGGCAGGCATCGATCTGCAATTCGACATTGATCGGCCTGCTGTTCGCCGCATCCCACTTCGGGTAGCTGGCGCCGACGCCGGCCATGCTCTCGGAGGCGTCCTCGTGGCAGGTCGCGCAGGACTTGCCGGCTGCGCCCTCGACCGTGTTCCAAATCTCCTCGCCCCGCTCGACATTCAGCATGCCGGGGTTCTCGAAGCTGTCGGACTCGACCTGGCGCGTCTCCGCCTCACGGTAGAGCCAGCCGGAGCGCACCTCGTCGAAGGGATGACCTTCCGGCTCGCTCGGTGCGGGCGCGACAGTGATCATTTCCTGGCCGTCGATGGACAGGCCCTCGTCGACCGGGTCGGCGAGAGCACCGGAAACGAGCGTGAGACTTCCCAGGCAGGACACACTCAACAGGGCGATAACAGTCTTCTTCACGCAATTTCCTCCCATTTCGAGGCTCGGCGCCGGACCGACCGATACCGTTCCCCCGTCCGGCGTCTACTTGACCTCGATGGTCTGTTCGTCGGTGTAGGACTCACCGTTGTCGTCCACCCAGGTGAACTTGAACGTCCCGCTTTCGGGCACCTTGGCGGTGAACTCGAAATAGGGGTTGGCCGACACGGCCGGCTCGATCTCACACTCGAACACCTTGGTTCCGTTGAACTCGCAGGTGAACTTGTTGATGATCTGCCGCGGGATAGGATTGCCGTCCTTGTCCTTGCGCTGGCCGGATTCCATCTCGTGGCTGATCAGGGTCTTGATGGTGATGACCTCCCCGGCGCTGGCGCTCTTGGGAACCTTCACTCTCGGCTTCGGCGTTGCCATGTCTCGTTCTCCTGGGGTGACCATCCGCCCCTGCGGGCCGGGTCACGCATCGATCCTCGTGGGTGAAGGGGTCGCCTCAGCGTCAGCCGCCGCAGCCGCCGATCGTCACCTTGACTTCCTTGCGATCCGAATAGGTCGAACCATCGCTCATCTTGGCGACGGCGATGACGTTCTGCGTCTTGGCCAGCCGGATACGCGTCGTCGCGGCAGCAGCGCCGCTCATCGGCGTGAAGTGGAAGGTCGCGACCTCGGGATTGGGATTGCCCTCGGCGAAGATCGTGACCGATTCCACGTAGCTGTCGTCGGTCATCGGGCTCTCGACATCGACGGAGATCGGCACGGTGTTGCCGTTCTCGGCGATCTCGGGCGCCGTCAGGGTGATCTTGCCGCTCTCCGGCGTCTTGCCGCCGGTGAAGTCCGACAGCGCCTTTTCGGTCGCCTCGACCGTTGCGAAGGCCCGGCCCGGCGCGAAGGCGAACATGCCTGCCGTGGCCGCTCCGGCGGACAGGGCGAAAAGCTTGCGTCTCGTCACGTACATCGAATGTCCTTCCTATTCGCCCTTGAGCGTCGCCAGATAGGCGACGACGTCTTCGACCTGCTGGGCCGAAAGGATCGTCTTGCCCTGGAATTTCTCGGCCACGTCAAGGCCGACATTCAGCGTGTAGAAGCCCGGCATGATGGTCTGCTCGCCGAAGATTTCCTTGGCGTTCGCGACGATCGCGCGGATCTGGCCCGGCTCCCAGCGTTCGGCGACGCCATCGAGCGCCGGTCCGACATTGCCGTGGAAGAGCTCGCTTTCGAGGTCCTGCACCATGTGGCAGGCAAGGCAGTTGCCGAGACCGCGATTGGCGAAGACCTTGCGCCCCTCGACCGGGTCGCCCGGCTGACCGGTCAGCGAATCCGCCACCGCCATGTCCGCGAAGGACACATCGCCCGGGGCGGTTTCTGCAGCGAGTGCCAGCGGCGTCACGGCCACGGACAATGCAAGGCTCAGCGCGAACGAACGCATCATGGACAAGGCTTCCTCCCGAATGTCGGCTTTGGGTAGCCGATCTGCTTCGATCCTGTCGACCCAGTAAAGCAGGACGGCGACATCAATTCAAGTATTGTTATTTTCGAATGTATTGTAGCAGTGCAATATTCTTGCTGCACTGCAGCAAGTCATTCGGTCGTTTCCATCGCCCCGCCGTCGGCCGCCAGCTTGCGCGCATGGTATTTCTGGAAGTGCTCGTCGCCCTCGTAGCCCTTCTCGCGAACCCACTGGAACATATGAAGGAATGTCGACTTGCCGAAGGCGCCGGGCATGGTCGCGACGGCCGCCTCCCCCACTGTTCCGTCCTCCGGAGCAATTTCCGGCATGAACAGGATGGTCGGGGTGAAGACGACACTCCAGCGCCGGGCCGCGGTCTTCTCCGACAGCGACGATCCGTCCAGATCGGTGACCTCCTCGTCGCCGAACATGTTGTACTGCACCACGTTGAAATTCGCCGTGATGTAGTCGCGCACCTGCGGATCGGACAGCACCTCCTCGTGCATCTTGCGGCAGTAGATGCAGCCGCGCTGCTCGAAGACGATGGCGAGGCGCTTGCCCTCCTCGCGGGCGGTCTCGATGTCCTCGGCCACATCGCGGAACGACAGCGAGAACCAGGGCTGCTTGTGCAGGCCATCGTCGCCGATCTCGGCGGCGTGAGACAGCGTCATGGCGGCCAGAAACGCCACCACCGACAGCATGAAGATCCGTGCCATATCGTCCTCCTCGACGTGCGATCATCACTGGCGAGACCGACTGGAGGCCCCGCCGCCCTGCATGTGCCCGCCCGCTTACAGAGCGGCCGGCTTCCTTCTAGCCGATCGTCGCGAAGACCGGAAAGGTCTCCAGCAGCCAGTAGGAGATGGTGGCCATCTGTCCGGTGACGAACAGGATACCGGTGAACACCAGCGCGCCGCCCATGATCTTCTCGACCGTCGCCATGTGCCGGCGCATCCGTGCCGCGAAGGCCAGGAACCTTGTGGCGAAGGCGGCGGCCAGCAGGAACGGCACGCCGATCCCGATGGAATAGGTGGCCAGCAGCCCGGCGCCGCGCAGCGCGGTGTCCTGCGACCCGGCGACGAATAGGATCGCCGCCAGCACCGGCCCGACGCATGGCGTCCAGCCGAAGGCGAAGGCGAGGCCGATGACATAGGCGCCGAGCGGGCCGGCGGGCTTCTGGGCGACGTTCACCCGTGCCTCGCGGTAGAGCAGCGACAGCCGGAAGACGCCGAGAAAGTGCAGACCCATGATGATGATGATGACGCCCGCGACGACCGACAGGACATCGAACCACTGGGCGATGACCTGGCCGACCAGGCTCGCCGTGGCGCCGAGCGCGACGAAGACCGTGGTGAAGCCGGCGACGAAGGCCAGCGAGGCCAGCATGATCTGCCGTGCCACGGCCGGTTCGGTACCGCGCTCGCGAACCTGGTCGAAGCTCAGCCCGGCCAGATAGGCGAGATAGGGCGGAACGATCGGCAACACGCAGGGCGAGACGAAGCTGAGAAGCCCCGCCAGCAGTGCGGCGCCATAGCCGACATCGAGCATTTGGACGTTTCCGATTGCGAACTTATCTGAGGCCACCGACGGTCGCCGGCTTGCTGCGGCGGGATCCGGCCATTAGATAGAAGAATGCATATGTTATCATCTATTGCAATTCCACCGACCGGGCGCCCGCGCCGCCCTGGCGGGCGAGTCGGGCGCTCGATGGTAGCCGCGCTCTTCGCATGGACGCTGCTGGGTGTGACCGCAATCCCATCCGTTGCCGCCGAACTCCTGATGCTGGAACGGCCCGGCTGCATCTGGTGTGCGCGTTTCGACGCCGAAATCGCGCCGGCCTATCCGAAGACCGAGGCCGGCCGAACCGCCCCTTTGCGCCGGGTCGACGTCAGCGAGCCATGGCCGGGCGATCTGCAGCATATAGCCCCGGAGCGGGTGACACCGACCTTCATTCTGGTCGACAATGACCGGGAGATCGCGCGGCTGCGCGGCTATCCCGGGGAAGACTTCTTCTGGGGCCTTCTCGACGACATGCTGGCCGACCTGCCGGCCAAGACCGCGGCTTCGCGCGCACTGACCCGACCGAGCGAGTGATTTGAGCAATCTGACCAATTGGGCCGTTCCCAAATTCGATCCCTCGACCTCTCCGGAGGAGACCGAGGCGTTCTTCGCCCAGGCCCGCAAGGCGAGCGATCTCCTGAAGGCGATGTCGCACGAAACGCGGCTCGTCATACTGTGCCTCCTTTCAGAGAAGGAGCGCTCCGTCGGCGACATCGAGGCGATCCTGTCGATGCCCCAGGCGGCGGTATCGCAGCAGCTCGCCCGGCTGCGCTTCGACCGGCTGGTCAAGACGCGGCGCGAGGGGCGCACGGTCTATTACAGCCTCGCCAGCGAGGAGGTCACGTCGCTAATCGGGACGCTGTACGAATTGTTCTGCGCGCCCGTACGGGGCGCGCCGGACGCGCCGCGCTGAGTTGCTTCCGGGGGGTTAATCGCTCGCCGCCGGGGACGGCCGTCGGCTTGCAAGCGCTGCGGACCGGGCATAGGCTCGCAGATGGATGCGCCCCTCGGGCGCTCGGGAGGCACCGACATGCTGGTGGAAAGCGGCCTTGCGCTGCCGCTGGCGGGACTGCTCGCCGGCACGGCGATGGGCTATGTCGCCCGAAGACATCACTTCTGCACCCTCTCGGCGCTGGAACGGCGCTGGTACGCCGGCGACGACAACGGCTTGCGCGCCTGGGGCCTCGCCATTCTCGTCGCGATCGTGCTCACCCAGCTTCTCGTCCTTGCCGGGCAGTTCACCCCGGAGCAGAGCTTCTATCTCACCCCCGCCTTCGGCTGGACCGGGGCGATCCTCGGCGGTCTCGCCTTCGGTGTCGGCATGGCGCTGGTCGGCACCTGCGGCTTCGGCGCGCTGGTGCGGCTGGGCGGCGGCTCGCTGCGCGGGCTGGTGGTCATCATCGTTCTCGGCCTGTCGGCCCTTGCCGCCCAGCGCGGCATCCTGGCGATCGGCCGCGTCGCCCTCGTCGATTCGCAGGCCTACGACCTGACCCGCATCGGGGCGCCCGACCAGACCCTCGGCGCCGTCGCCAGCGCGCTTGCCGGCCGCGAGCTACGATGGCTGATGACCCTCGCCGTCGTCGCGGCGCTGGGCACCTGGGTGTTTAGCTCCGCGAGTTTTCGCGGCGACCGCGGCAAGATCCTCGCCGGCACTGCCATCGGTGCCGCCGTGGCCTTCGGCTGGCTGGCGACGACGCATATCGCCGGCCGTTCCTTCGCGCCGGTGCAGATCGAGAGTGCCTCCTTCGTGGTGCCGCCCGGCGACCTCATCCTGCAGATCGTCGCCTATACCGGTGCCCTGCCCGATTACGGCATCGGGCTGGTTCTCGGCGTGGTCGTCGGCGCCGCGCTTGCCGCCTGGTGCCGCGGCGACGTGCGCTGGGAAGCCTGCGACGACGCCCGTGAATTGTCGCGGCACCTCGTCGGCGCCATGCTGATGGGGGTCGGTGGCGTATTCTCGCTGGGCTGCACGATCGGCCAGGGCATCTCGGCCGCCTCGCTGCTCACCATCTCGGCGCCGATCGTGCTGATCTCGATCGCCATCGGCGCGCGGCTCGGGCTTGCCTATATTCTCGAAGGCTCGATCCGCCACGCCTTCCGCGGCATCGAACGGCGGCCGGCTGAATAGCTCAGGCGCCCGGCACGAAGCGGTAGGCGGCTCCGTCCGTCTCGACACGGCCCAGCCCGCCCTCCGGCAGGTGGAAACCGACGAAGCGCAGCCTGTCCGCTGCCAGACGGTCGAGCAGCCGGCGGCGTGTCGCAGCGCCCATCTCGGCGTCCTGGTCGGCACCCCATGGCAGATCCGGCCGTGCGAAAGAGACCGGGTCGTTGGAGATGGCGTCCCCCACCACCATCGCCGGCGCGTCGAGGCCGTGCAGCACGAAGGCGCAATGGCCCGGCGTGTGCCCGAACGCCGCCATCGCCTCGACGCCGGCAACCGGCTCGGAACCGGCGTCGAACAGGGTGGTCCTCTCTTCGATGGCATCGAAGCGGCTGCGCGCGCCGACGACGAAGCTCTGCCGCTCCTCCGGCAATCCGGTCAGCGCCGCCTCGGAGCGCCAGAAGTCCCATTCCGTACGACAGACGTGAAAGGCCGTCTTCGGGAAGGCGATCTCGTCGAAATCGTCGAGGACACCCCAGATGTGATCGGGATGGGCGTGGGTGAAGATGACGTCGGTGATCGCGCCGGGGTCGATGCCCGCCGCGTCGAGACTGTCCGGCAGACGGCCGGCGCTCGGCATGAAGTTCGGGCCGGAACCGGCATCGAACAGCACCAGACGTTCGCCGCTGCGATAGAGGGTCAGATTGCAGGGCGGCGTCAGCACTGCCCCCTCGCCCGTCGCCGGAAGACCGAGCTGCCGCCGATCGTCGTCCGGCAGGCCGGAGAGGAGAAACGACGCCGGCAGTTCCAGATGGCCATCGCTGAGTGTCGCCAGCGGATCGGCCGACGATGCCGCGCGGACCCTGCCCCCGGCCGCGATCGCGCCGGCCAAAGCCGCCCCGCCAACCATCAGATTGCGTCGCGTGATCATGGCGTCCTCCCGTCAAACCCGTTGACCGCATTCATACATGCGAATTTCACGATGTATAGGCATCGAGAAAGAGCCGAGTCCGTGTGTGCATTGCCCTGGCCATCGCGGGGCAAAGCGCGAAACAGCTGCTGCGAACGCCGCAAAACAACGACTAACGTCTGAGAGATAGTCGGGAATTCGTATTCTCGACGAAGACGGATACCATCCTCGGAGAAATGCTGGTCGGAGTGGCAGGATTCGAACCTGCGACCCCCTCGTCCCGAACGAGGTGCGCTACCAGGCTGCGCTACACTCCGTGACCTGCGCCGCGGTGTATAGCGACGGTGTCCTTCGCCTGCAAGCGCAGATCACGCATTCTGTCGTGCAAATTTTGCATTTTCCGCCGGCGGTGCCGGCGGCCTGCTTGCGCTCTCACGATCCGGCCCCGGACGGCTCAGGTCCCGGCCTCGTTTCGACTGCATTCGGCGCAGCGGCCGTTGATTTCGATCGAGGTGCGCACCGGCTTGAAGCCTTCCGCTTGCGCCCAGCCCTGCAGCCTTTCACAGATCACATCGTCGGAAAATTCCCAGACCCGTGCGCAGTTCTCGCAGATGCCGAAGGCGATCATGGCGCTGCCGTGATGTTCGCCCGGATGGGTGCAGGCGACGAAGGCCTTCAGACTGTCGATCCTGTGGATCAGACCGCAATCGATCAGCTTGTCGAGCGCACGGTAGACCTGCAGCGGCGCGCGAAATCCCTCGTCGCGCAGGCGATCGAGGATGGTGTAGGCGCTCAACGGTTCGTCCGCCCCGTCGAGCGTGTCGAAGACGAGGCTCTGATTGCGGGTGAGATTCGGACGGGCGCTCATCGCGAAGCCTCCACGGCCGGGTCGCGCGCCGCGCCGCGCAGCGGCCACGGCAGCAGGCTGACAAGGAACAGGGCGAGCGCGGCAACGACGATGGACGGGCCCGACGGCGTGTCGAAATGCAGCGAGCCGAACAGACCGCCGGCCGCCGCGGCCGCACCGATAACCGCGGCCAGCAGCGCCATCAGTTCCGGCGTCGCGGCGAAGCGCCGGGCTGTGGCGGCGGGGATGATCAGCAGCGAGGTGATCAGCAGGATGCCGACGATCTTCATGGCGATGGCGATGACCAGCGCCATCAGCAGCATGAACAGGAAGCGGGTCCGCTCGGGCGACAGGCCCTCGGCCTCGGCGAGTTCCGCACTGACGGTCGACGCCAGAAGCGGGCGCCACAGGAACAGCATGCCGACCAGAATCACCATGCCGCCGAGATAGATCGCCAGGAGATCGACGCGGGAGACGGCGAGAATGTCGCCGAACAGAAAGCCCATCAGATCGATCCGCACCCAGGTCATGAAGGCGATCAGAACCAGTCCGAGGGCGAGCGTGGAATGGGACAGGATGCCCAGCAGCGCATCGGTAGAAAGCCCGCCGCGCCGCTGCAGCAGAACCAGCGCGGCGGCGACGATCGCAGCAACGCCAAAGACGCCGAGCATCAGGTCGATCTCGAAGGCTGTGGACAGGGCGACGCCGAGCAGCGCCGAATGGGCCATGGTGTCGCCGAAATAGGCCATGCGGCGCCACACGACAAAGCAGCCGAGCGGCCCCGCGACGAGCGCGATGCCAATGCCGGCGAGGACCGCGCGGACGAAGAAATCATCGAGCATCGACGGGCTCCTTGCGGATCGTGCCCGCGGTCTCGGCTTCAGCCGTCGTCGCGTGCGGCCCGTGATGACGATGGTCATGGCCGGCATGGCGATCGTGCGCGCCATGGTGCCCGGTGACGGGGGTGCATTCGTCGCCGATGGTGCCGTCGGCGAAGCGCACCCGGCCGTCGGGCAGATGGGCATGATCGTGATGATGGGCGTAGATCGCCAACGTCTCGGCGGCGCGCGGCCCGAACATGCGCTGATAGGCCGGCGAGGACGCGACCGACTGGGGCGAGCCCTGGCAGCAGACATGGCCATTCAGGCAGACCACCGTGTCGGTCTTGGCCATCACCACATGCAGGTCGTGGGAGACCAGCAGGATGCCACAGCCTTCGCTGTCCCTGATGTCGGAGATCAGGTCGTAGAGCGCCACCTCGCCGGAAAAGTCGACCCCCTGCACCGGCTCGTCGAGGACCAGGAGATCGGGCTTGCGCAGCATGGCGCGGGCGAGCAGCGCCCGCTGGAACTCGCCACCGGACAGATGATGCACTTCGGCCTTGGCGAGGTGCCCGATGCCGACGCGCGCCAGCGCTGCTTCGACGGCGGACCTCGTCGCCGGCTTGGTCAGGGTCATCAGGCGTTCGACGCTCAGCGGCAGGGTCCAGTCGATCGACAGCTTCTGGGGAACATAGCCGATGGTCAGCTTCGCGGCCCGGCGCACAGTCCCCTCGTCCGGGGTCAGCACGCCGATGGCGCTGCGGGCGGTCGTCGACTTGCCGGAACCGTTCGGCCCGATCAGCGTGACGATCTCGCCGCGCCGCAGGGTCAGGTCGATGCCGCGCACCAGCCAGCGGCCGGAGCGGCGCACGCCGACCCCCCGCATTTCAACAAGGGCATTCGGTTCCGTCGGAGGCTGGTGGCGCATGCGATACCTGCGAATAAGGGCTTGTCGAGCGATATGGCAGACGTTATAGCATTACGCAAGCCAGACGTTATGACATAACATATCACGCCGCTTCGAAACTGGAAGGTTCCCACCATGCGCATGCTCCGCCTCCTGCTTCTCGCCAGCGCCACGTCGCTGGCATCCTTGGCGCCGGCACAGGCCGAGGCACCCAAGGTCGTCGCGTCGATCAAGCCGGTCCACTCGCTTGTCTCCGCGGTCATGGCCGGCGTTGGCGAGCCGGCACTGCTGGTCGCGGGTTCGGCGTCGCCGCATACCTACGCCATGAAGCCGTCGGATGCCGCAGCCCTGCAAGACGCCGATATCGTCTTCTGGGTCGGCGATGCGCTGGAGACATTCCTCGTCAAGCCGATCGGAACGATGGCGGGCGACGCCACCAGCGTCGAGCTGATCGACACGCCAGGGCTGGAAACACTGCCCTTCCGCGAGGGCGGCCCGTTCGAGGAGCATGAGGACGAGGAAGACGACAAGGCCGGGCATGAGGGCCACGCGCATGGTGAGACTGGCCATGAGCAAGATGCGCGGGCCGGCGGCGACCACAAGGGCGAGGAGCAGACCGGGGAAGCGCGTGACCATGCCGATCGCGAGGCCGACCATCGCGCCGATGCGCATGGCCACGATCATGGGGAGATGGACATGCATGTCTGGCTCGACCCGCTGAATGCCCGCGCCATGGCCGCACATATCGCCAGCGTCCTAGCGGATGCCGACCCCGAGAACGCTGCCACATACCAAGACAATGCCAAGGAGCTCGACGCGCGGCTGGCGGGGCTGATCGCCGAGATCGACGGGCAGCTCGCCGATGTCCGCGGCACGCCCTTCATCGTCTTCCACGACGCCTACCAGTATTTCGAGCAGCGCTTCGACGTGCAGGCGGCGGGCTCGATCACCGTCAGTCCCGACCGGCTTCCGGGGGCCCAGCGGATTGCCGAGATCCAGGCGAAGGTGCGCGACAGCCGCGCTGCCTGCGTCTTCGCCGAACCTCAGTTCGAGCCGCAGCTCGTCGACGTGGCGATCGAGGGATCGGCGGCGCGTTCCGGGGTGCTCGACCCGGAAGGCGCAGGCATTCCCGAAGGGCCGGACCTGTATTTCACCCTGATCGGCAATCTGGCCAGCTCGCTGCGGAGTTGCCTCGCGGGCGAATAGACCGACCATCTGCGGCCGCGCTCCAAGGCGGCCGCAGAGCGGACTGCGTCAGCCGGCGAAGGTAGCAGCCCGCTTGTCGAAAAAGGCGCCGACACCCTCGCGGGCATCGGCCGTCTCCCAGGTGTCGGCCAGCCGGCGGGCGGTCTCCTCCAAAGTCGCATCATCGATGACGGGGCCGAGCGTTCGGGCCAGGGCCTTGGACGCCGCCACCGCGGCGGGCGAGCAGGCGAGATAGGGCGCCACCTCCGCCGCGATCGCCGCATCCAGCTCGTCCGCCGGAACCGCCTTCGCCAGTATCCCGAGATCGACAGCCTCGGCCGCGCCGAACAGGCGCGCCGACATGAACACCCGGCGGGCCCGGCCCTCGCCCATGCGGGCCAGGACGTAGGGCGAGATCGTCGCCGGGATCAGGCCGAGCTTCGCCTCGGTAAAGGCAAAGCGCGCCACGTCGCTGCCAATGGCGACGTCGCAGACCGAAATCAGGCCGAGACCGCCGCCGAAGGCCTGGCCGTTGATCCGGCCGATCAGGGGTTTCGGCAATTCGTTCAGCGCCCTGAGCATCCCGGCGAGTTTCATCGCCTCGGCGATGCGGTCCTTGCGGGCGGCGGCGAACTGGGCCTTCATCCAGTTGAGATCGGCGCCGGCCGAAAAGCTGCGCCCTTCGCCGGTCAGGACGACCACCCGCACCGCCGGATCACCGCCGAGCTGGTGCGCCGCCTCATGCAATTCGCCGATCATCGCCGCATCCATGGCGTTGTGGCGCCCGGGCCGCGTCAGGGTCAGCGTCGCGACGCCCCTGTCGTCGGTGTCGATACGGATCGTGTCGGTCATGGTGTCTCCCCGGCCCTGCCGGCCGTCATGCGATCAGTCGGGCTCGGCCGGCCGCAGCGTACGCGCGAAGGCGGCGGCTTCTGCCAGCGCAGCGGCATCCAGCCCGGTCTCGAAGCCGCGCTCCCGCAGCAGCGCGTCGACCTTCAGCGTGTCGACATTGCCCTTGGCGCCGGGCGCATAGGGGCAGCCGCCCAGACCGCCGACGGCGGCGTCGAAGGTCCGCAGGCCGAATTCCAGGCTGGCGAGGATGTTGGCGAGTGCCCGGTTGGTGGTGTCGTGGTAATGGCCAGCGAGCCGCTCCGCCGGCGCAATGTCCAGCACCGCCGTCAGCATCGCCGAGATGGTCTCGGGCGTGCCATGGCCGATCGTGTCGCCCAGCGAGACCTCGTAGCAGCCCATGGCGAGAAGCGCCTCGGTGACGGCAGCCACCGCGCTGGGCGTGACCGGCCCCTCATAGGGGCAATCGGTGACGCAGGAGACATAGCCGCGCACCGGCACGCCCGCGGCCTTCGCCGCTTCGGCCACGGGGCGGAACCGTTCGAGGCTCTCGGCGATCGAACAATTGATGTTCTTCTGACTGAAGCTCTCCGAGGCCGCACCGAAGATCGCCACTTCGTCCGCGTTCGCCGCGAGCGCCGCCTCGAAGCCGCGCAGGTTGGGCGTGAGCGCCGTATAGACGATGCCCGGCTGCCGGGTGATACCGGCCAGCACGCTTGCTGCATCGGCCAGTTGCGGCACCCATTTCGGCGAGACGAAGCTCGTCACCTCGATCTTGGCGAAGTCGCAGGCGGACAGGAGATCGACCAGCCGGATCTTGTCGTCCGTGGCAATCAGGCGCGTCTCGTTCTGCAGCCCATCGCGCGGGCTCATCTCGAAAAGGGTAATGTCGGGCGCTGTCATGACGGCTCGAAATAGCGTTCGCGCGTATAGATGCGATGGGCGGCATCCGGGGCGGGCAGCGCGGCACGGAAGGCCGGCCGCTCGGCCAGACGCGCATAATAGGCCGCAACCTGCGGAAAGGCAGCGAGGTCGGTGAACAGCCGCGCAATGTGGATGCTGTAGCCGACCCCGACATCCACCGCCGAGAAGCCGGAGGACAACAGATGGTCGCGGCCCTCCAGCCGGTCCTCGACGACGCCGAGCGCCTTTTCCAGACGCCGCGTCTCCAGTTTCACAAGGGTCGGCGACTGCAGCGCCGGATCGGTGATGATGAGGATCTGCTGGGTCAGGCTCGCCACATGCACCGAGACCGTCTCGGCATAATGCAGCCATTGCAACCATTCGGCCCGCTCCGGCGTGCTGGGCGCCCTCCAGAGGCCGGAATCGCGCCCATAGGTCTCGCAGAGATATTCGGCGATGGCGCCGCTCTCGAACAAAGTCACCGGCCCGTCGATCAAAGTCGGCACGCGGCCCAGCGGATGAACCGCAAGGTATGCGGGATCGCGCAACTCGCGGCCGAAGGGATGGACGATCACGTCCACATCCAGCCCCAGTTCGTGGATCAGCCAGAGCGAGCGCATCGAGCGCGCCTCGTGGCAATGGTGGAGGGTGAGGGTCATTCGGCCTCCGGCTCCAGCGCCAGGAGCAGCGCGCCATCTTCGACCTGATCGCCCTCGCCAACTAGCAGTTCGGCGACCGTGCCGTCGCGCGGGCTCTTCAGCGTGTGCTCCATCTTCATCGCCTCGAGCACGATCAGCGCCTCGCCCTTCCTCACCGTGGCGCCGGCCTTCACCGCGACCAGCTTGACCAGACCCGGCATCGGCGCGGCGACGCGGTCGCCCCCGGTGCCCTCGTCTGCATGGGCCATGGCGCTGTAATCGGCGAAGCGATGCGCCGCCCCGTCGAGGAACACGGTCAGTGCGTCCGGCTCACGGGCAATTGCAGCCCCGAAGACGCGGCCGTCTACCTCGACGCGGATCGTGTCGCCGCCGGGAGACTCGGCCAGCGCCAGTTCCGATGTCTCCCCCTCGGCTGCGACCGAGAAGCGCCCCTTGCCGAGATCGGAGACGATCACCTCGTGGCGCGTGTTCCCCTCGCCTTCGAAGCGCGCGGCCTGCCGGGCGACGCCCCAAGCGCGAAAGCCGCGCAGGCGCGCCCAGGGATCGTTGCCCCTTTCGCCCGACCCTTCGCCGACTTCCGGGACATGGCCGAGCTGCGCCAGCGCGGCGATTGCCGCGGCTTCGGCGGAGCGGGATTCCGGCGCAGTCAGCGCCTCCTGGTCGCGCCCGATCAAGCCGGTATCGACGTCGCCGGCCGCGAACCCCGCATGGCTTGCGAGCCGCGACAGGAAGGCGACGTTGGTCACCGACCCGGCAATGCGGGTCTCGGCCAGTGCGGCGCGCAACAGCCCCAGCGCACTCGCGCGGTCGGGCCCGTGGACGATCAGCTTGGCGATCATCGGATCGTAATGCGGGGTGATCCGGTCGCCTTCCCGCACCCCGGTGTCGATGCGGGCGTCTGCCGCCGGAAACCGCAGATGGGTCAGCGTACCGGTCGCCGGCAGGAAGCCCCGCGCCGCATCTTCGGCATAGATCCGCGCCTCGAAGGCGTGGCCGTCGATCGCCAGATCGGACTGGGTGAAGGACAACGCCTCGCCCGATGCGACGCGCAATTGCAGCTCGACAAGATCCAGCCCGGTGATCGCCTCGGTGACCGGATGCTCGACCTGCAGGCGGGTGTTCATCTCCATGAACCAGAACCGGTCCGGCCGCAGCCCGTCGGAGGCGTCGACAATGAACTCGATCGTGCCGGCGCCGGCATAGCCGATGGCCTTGGCCGCCGTGACCGCCGCCTCGCCCATGGCCGCGCGCATCTCCGCCGGCATGCCCGGCGCCGGCGCTTCCTCGATCACCTTCTGGTGGCGGCGCTGCAGCGAACAGTCGCGCTCGAAGAGATGCACGGCGTTGCCGTGGCTGTCGCCAAAGACCTGGATCTCGATATGCCGGGGCTTCTCGACATATTTCTCGATCAGGCAGTGGGGATCGCCAAAGGACGCCTGCCCTTCACGCCTTGCGCCCTCTAGCGCGGCGCGAAACTCCGCGGGATCGTCGACCCGGCGCATGCCCTTGCCGCCGCCGCCGGCCCGCGCCTTGATCAGCACCGGATAGCCGATCCGGTCGGCCTCGCCGGCCAGAAACTCCGGGTCCTGCTCGTCGCCGTGATAGCCCGGCACCACCGGCACGCCGGCCTCGTGCATTAGCCGCTTGGCGGCATCCTTCAGGCCCATTGCGCGGATCGCAGACGCCGACGGGCCGACGAAGATCAGCCCCGCCGCCGTGACCGCATCGACGAAATCCGGGTTCTCGGACAGGAAGCCATAGCCCGGGTGAATGGCCTCGGCGCCGGTGCGGCGGGCGGCTTCGATGATCCGGTCGCCGCGCAGATAACTGCCCGCCACCGCCGCGGGGCCGATCCGCACCGCCTCGTCGGCCATGGCGACATGCATGGCATCGCGATCGGCATCGGAGAACACGGCGACGGTGCGGATGCCGAGCCGCTTCGCCGTCCGGATCACCCGGCAGGCGATCTCGCCGCGATTGGCGATGAGGAGGGAGGTGATCATGGCCTACTCCGGACCGAACTGCAGGTCATCGAAAGCGATGCGCCGCATGGTGTCTGGCATACGCAGCCGCCTGTCGGCGCTGAGGAATACGTCGCATCCCGCGCGGAGCGCACAGGCGACGTGTATCGCATCCGGCAACTGCAGATAGTCGAGTGCCCGCAACTCGGCCGCCCGCACGAAGATGCCGCGATCGGCCGGAACGAGCGGCAGCGTCCGTTCGTCTTCGAAGATCCTCAGAAGCGCCCCGAGGCGAACCCGATCGCCGTCGCGGATCGGTTTGACGAGACATTCGGCCAAGGCAACTCCGCTCGAAAACACGCTTATATCTCCCGCATCCACGGCTTTCAGGAACCGCTCCTGCGCCGGCGTGAACGCGCTCTGCCTCTCAACGATCGCGATGATCGTATTGCTGTCGAGGTAGAACCGCTCACGCCCCGCCTCGCTCACCGCTCCCATTCATCCCGCAGCTTGCGGACGTCTTCGACGATCTCCTCGACCGTGCGCGAGCTCGGAGCCGAGCCGGCCAGTGCCCACAGCGAGACCCGCTCGTCCGATTCCGGCGCGTCGGTGGCGCGCTTCAGGATGTCGCGGATCTCCGCTTCGGTGGACCTCTTGTTGGCCTTGGCGCGAGCCTTCAGCGCGTCGAGCACATCGTCATCCAGTTTCCGAACCGTGATCTGGGCCATCGTCGCCTCCTGATGCCATCGTAATGATAGCCCTTGCGGATGCCGAGACCAATCACATCCGGAACAGGCCGAACCGGGTCTCCGGGATCGGCACGTTCAGCGAGGCAGAGAGCGACAGGGCCAGTATCTCGCGGGTCCTGGCCGGATTGACGATGCCGTCGTCCCACAGGCGTGCGGAGGCGTAGAGGGGATGGCTCTGGCGCTCGAACATCTCGATGGTCGGGCGCTTGAACTCGGCTTCCTCCTCGGCCGACCATTCGCCGCCGTGCCGTTCGATGCCGTCGCGCTTCACCGTCGCCAGCACGCCGGCCGCCTGCTCGCCGCCCATCACGGCGATGCGGCTGTTCGGCCAGGTCCACAGGAAACGTGGGCTGTAGGCCCGTCCGCACATGCCGTAATTGCCGGCGCCGTAGGAGCCGCCGATCAGCATGGTCACCTTGGGGACCGACGTCGTCGCGACGGCGGTGACCAGCTTGGCGCCATGCTTGGCGATGCCGCCCGCCTCATAGGCGCGGCCGACCATGAAGCCGGTGATGTTCTGCAGGAAGACCAGCGGGATCTTGCGCTGCGAGCAGAGCTCGACGAAATGCGCGCCCTTCACGGCACTTTCGGCAAACAGCACGCCGTTATTGGCGACGATGCCGACAGGAATGCCGCAGACATGGGCGAAGCCGCAGACCAGCGTCGGCCCGTAGCGCGCCTTGAACTCGTCGAAGCGCGAGCCGTCGACGATGCGGGCGATGGCCTCGCGCACGTCGTAGGGCGTCTTCGGGTCGGCCGGCACGATGCCGAGCAGTTCGTCCGGATCGTAGGACGGCGCCTCGGGCGCCTGCAGTTCCACCGTGAACGGCTTCGGCCGGTTCAGATTCGCGACGGCCCGGCGGGCCAGTTCCAGCGCATGGAGATCGTCATTGGCCAGATGATCGGCGACGCCGGACAGCCGGGTATGGACGTCGCCGCCGCCCAGATCCTCGGCCGAGACGACCTCGCCCGTGGCCGCCTTCACCAGCGGCGGGCCGGCAAGGAAGATCGTGCCCTGGTTGCGCACGATGATGGTCTCGTCGC
>Ga0189290_100140_pt1 | contig 51680 bp, 51 predicted proteins | sample UW140minimetaG_FD_130318 | JGI IMG/M metagenome (GOLD analysis project Ga0189290, IMG submission 130318) | Marine microbial communities from the Costa Rica Dome - UW140 mini metaG | ecosystem: Environmental > Aquatic > Marine > Oceanic > Photic zone | place: Costa Rica: the Eastern Pacific...
ACTTATGTCGTTACCGACAACTGCATCGCGTGCAAGTACACGGACTGCGTAGAGGTATGCCCGGTAGATTGTTTTTACGAAGGTGAAAACACGCTGGTTATCCATCCTGATGAATGTATTGACTGTGGTGTATGTGAGCCTGAATGCCCTGCAGATGCAATCCGTCCGGACACCGAGCCGGATATGGAAGTATGGGTGGAGTTCAACCGCAAATATTCCGAGCTTTGGCCTGTGATCATCTCTAAGAAAGAACCGATGCCGGGCTATGAAGAGAAAGACGGGGAACCCAACAAGCTGGAGAAATATTTCTCTGAAGCGCCGGGCGAAGGCGGGTGAGCTATTCAACACAGGCCGATTCGGCTTGTAATTGGGACAAGACTGCTGTCCAAGCTGCATAAATCAGTCCTAAGGGGCTGATACTAAATCACAAAATGCCTGTGAAAGTCTGTCGCGCTTTCAAGGGGGCGATTTTTGTGTTATGTTGCTGTTACAGAGGACATAACTGCCTGAGAGCCATCCCCGCATTTGCTGAGGGTGGCTTTTTCTACCAGAGGACATTCCGTGTCGGGAAACTCTCTTTCCCGAGCGCAATTTTTTTCTGGCAGGATGGGGGCTCACAAAGGAAGTACTGCATGAGCAAATCCAAGAAGAACGAGTTCAGCCCGAACGAATATGTTGTCTATCCGGCACATGGCGTAGGGCAAATCATCTCCATCGAAGAGCAAGAAGTTGCAGGTATGCAGCTGGAGCTTTTCGTGATCTCGTTTGAGAAAGACAAAATGACCCTGCGGGTGCCCACCAACAAAGCCACTGAGATTGGCATGCGGTGTCTGAGCAGCCCAGACGTGATTGACCAGGCGATGAAGACCCTGAAGGGCAAAGCCAAGGTCAAGCGCGCCATGTGGTCCCGCCGCGCGCAGGAATATGAGCAGAAGATCAACTCCGGTGATCTGATCGCGATTGCTGAAGTTGTGCGCGACCTGCATCGCACCGACGATCAACGCGAGCAGAGCTATTCCGAGCGTCAGCTTTATGAAGCCGCACTCGAGCGTCTGACCCGCGAAGTGGCCGCCGTTGCAGATGGTGATGAAGCCGCTGCCGCGAAAAAAGTGGATGACGTGCTGGTGTCCCGCGCCGCGTAAGCGTCGTTTGACAGCTTCAAAAGGGATCGCGCCTTTGGCTGCGGTCCCTTTTTTGTGCGCAATCAAACCGTTGCGCGGCACTCTGTGTTGGCGTTTACTACCCGAGAGGGGAGAAGCGAAACATGGAAAACCTCAAGGCAACGGTTGAGCGGCTCTATACGGATCACACGCCGGGTGCGGTGCAGTTCCGCTATGCGCTGATTATTTTCGACTTTGTCACCATTCTGTTTTTCATCGCCACTGCCCATGTGCCCTACGGCCCGGGCCTGATCCTCGCCAGCCGTCTGACGGGGGTGATCATCTGTCTGGATCTGATTGCCCGTTGGTGGGTGGCAGAGGATCGTCGGTTTTTTCTCACGCGGATTTACACCCTTGCCGATGTGGTTGTGGTTGGCTCGCTGTTTATTGATCCGTGGTTGTCCGGCGATCTGGCCTTTTTGCGCGTGCTACGTGGCCTGCGCCTGATCCACTCCTACCATCTGCTTTATGATTTGCGCCGCGACAGCCGCTGGTTCCGCACGCATGAGGATGCAGTGATCGCGACCATCAACCTGTTTGTGTTTGTCATGGTGACCTCGGCATCTTCGCTGGTGTTTTTCATCGACAAAGAGGCCACCGCCACGCACTTTATTGATGCGATGTATTTCACGGTGGCGACACTTACGACCACTGGATACGGCGACATCACGCTGGACAGTCCGGGAGGCAAGCTGTTCTCGATCTGTGTGATGGTCGGGGGCGTGGCGCTATTTGTGCAACTGGCGCAGGCGATCATCAAACCACAAAAGGTGCGTCACAAGTGTGACAACTGCGGCCTTCTGCGCCACGATCCGGACGCCGTGCACTGCAAACACTGTGGCGCCACGATCTGTATCGAGACGGATGGCGCTTAGAAATACTGTGCCAGAATCACGAGGGTGAAGAGCAGGGTGATTTCAGTGATTTGCTGGGTTGCGCCCAAAACATCGCCAGTCTGACCGCCAATTTTCACCCGCGCTGTGGCGGAGCACAGTGCGGCCATGACAAAAGCGACACCTGCAAGGATCACGCCGGGCACTCCGACGCAACCAAAGGCGGTGACACCGGCAAGCGCAAAGCCGGTGAGAGCGCCTGTGCGCGGCGCGCGACCTTGAGAGTGGCTCAACCCATCGGTGCGGGCATGAGGCAGGGCGGCCATCACCAGCGTCATATTGGCGCGAGACAGCATCGCCACGGCCAGAAGCCCAAACAGCCAAACGTCAGCCTCGAGCAGAATCGCAATGGCGCCCCAGCGCGCGGCAATAGACAGGCACAGCGCAATCACACCGTAGGCTCCAATATGGCTGTCGCGCATGATTTCTAGCCGTCGGGCTTTCTCCCAGCCGCCCCAAAAACCATCTGCGGTGTCCGCCAACCCATCTTCGTGCATGGCCCCGCTCATCACAATCATCGCGGTGAGCCAGACCACTGCCGCCAAGACCGGTGGCAATCCGATGAATAACAAAGCGGCAGTTGGTAGAGCCGCCAGCTGCGCCAGAGCCGCCCCTGCAATGCTATAGGCCCAGGCTGCGCGGGCGCCACGGGAGAAATCCGCCTTCACCGGTAGGCGCGTCAAAAGCGCCAAGGCGGTGTTGATATCGCGGGGGCGAAACGGTGACGTGTCGGAACTGGCCATACCTGCGTCTTTTTCCTTGCTTGCCGGGGGCTTGATATGAGGTAAACAGCGCTAACGTTAAAAATTCAACAGGAGCCCGGCCAATGTCCGCAGAATTCACCTCTTTGGCGGAGTTTCAACAGATTGTGACGGCCGCGCCGGCTGTCGATCAGCAGGCTCTAGGCGAAGCTGAGGCACGCAATGGTCAGCTGACAAAGCCACCCGGAGCTTTGGGTCGCTTGGAAGACATGGCGATTTGGTATGCAGGCTGGCGCAGTAACCCGCGCCCCAGCATCGACGCGCCGCAGGTGATTATCTTTGCTGGCAACCATGGTGTGACCGCGCAAGGGGTTTCGGCTTTCCCGGCGGAAGTCACGGCGCAGATGGTGCTGAACTTCCAACACGGTGGCGCAGCGATCAATCAGCTAAGCAAAGCGGCTGGGGCTGATCTCGATGTAATCGCGCTGGATCTGGAGACGCCCACGGCGGACTTCACCCAAGGCCCGGCGATGAGCGAATCCGAGGTTGTGGCGGCGCTTCAGGCTGGCTGGAATGCGGTGAAGGATGATGCGGACCTTTTGGTTGTAGGCGAAATGGGCATTGGCAACACTACCAGCGCGGCTGCGATTGCCCATGCGCTCTACCCTGGTGAGGCGGAAGAGTGGGTTGGACGCGGCACCGGCGTGGATGAGGCTGGTCTGGCGACCAAAGCGCGTGTGGTGCGCGAGGGCGTTGCCGCCAACAACGCGCCCAAAGGTCTGGAAGCGCTGCGGTGCCTTGGTGGGCGCGAGCTGGCCGGTATGGTTGGTGCCATGGCGCGCGCACGTGTGCTGCGCATTCCTGTGATCCTCGATGGCTTTATTGCAACTGCAGCCGCCGCCGCTTTGGGCGAAGAGGTGGATGATGCACTGGACCACGTGATCGCGGGTCACGTGAGTGCAGAAAGCGCGCATCCGGCGTTGCTGGCGCAGCTTGGCAAAGAGCCAATCTTGAGCCTCAACATGCGTCTGGGTGAAGGCTCCGGCGCGGCTGTGGCGATCAACATCCTGATGGCGGCAGTGGCGTGCCATTCCGGCATGGCCACCTTTGCCGAAGCCGGTGTGTCCGACAGCTAAACCAATTGGATCGGAGCGCGTCTAGGCGCGCTCCTCCGGGTCGCTGTCCAATTGGGCCAGCAGCACATCCTGCAGCTTTTTCTCCAGTGACCGCGCGCGCTTTTTGTACGCTTCATTTTTGGACAGGGGCAGGTTTTCGCTCCACAGCTGTGCCAATTCCTGCATTGCGAAACGATCGTGCTTGTAAAACGCTTGCTCTGCCTGGGCTGCCTCATATTCGCTGAGGCCAATGTTTTCCAAAACATAGCGACCAGCACGCAGCGAACTGTCAAACATCTCCCGCACAATGTCATCCGCGCCCGCTTTATAGAGCCGGTAGACATTACCGCGATCTTTGGCGCGGGCGACGATGTGCAAGTCAGGACGCTCTCGCCGGGCAAAGGCCACCAGTTTGAGTGACGCTTCCATATTGTCCAGCGCCACCACCAGAACGCGCGCTTCACGCAAGCCAGCTGCGTGCAGAATTTCCGGGCGTGTGGGATCTCCGAAGAAGCCCTTGATGCCAAAGCTGCGCATGTTTTCGATGGCTTTCATGTCGTTATCCAAAACCACGGTTTGGTAGCCGGATGAGCGCACCAGACGGTTCACAATCTGACCAAAGCGGCCAATGCCCGCGATGATCACGGGGCCGGTTTCATCCACCTCGTCATGTTCGTGCTGGTCTTTTTTGTCTCCGCGATCCCCAATCCTTTTGGACAACACATCGTGCAGGATAAACAGAAGCGGCGTAACCAGCATGGTGAGCGCCACGATCAGCAAGTATTTCTCCGCCGCCCAGGCTGGGATCACGTTTTGTTGTTCCGAGAAGGTGATCAGGACGAAGCCAAATTCCCCCGCCTGCGCGAGGCCCAGAGTGAAGAGCCAAAGGTTGCGGTCTCGTAGACCAAATGCGCGGCCAAGCAGGTAAAGGATCAGTGCTTTGATGCCGATCAGGCCCAAGGTGAGGCCAATGATCTGCCCCGGAGCACGCGCAAAGACGTTGAAGTCGATCTGCGCCCCCACAGTGATGAAGAACAATCCGAGCAGCAGGCCTTTGAAGGGGGCAATGTCGCTCTCTAACTCATGGCGGAATTCGGAGTTCGCCAGCAGTACACCGGCTAGGAAGGTGCCAAGAGCAGGGGAGAGGCCAACCAACTCCATCAGCAGCGCGATACCCACCACAATCAGCAGCGCCAGCGCGGTGTACATCTCCGGTAGATGCGCCGCGTGAATGAAGCGGAAGACGGGCCGCATCAGGTAGAGCCCACCAAGCACGATGGAGCCCACCGCACCGAGAGTGACCAGCGTTACGCCCCAACCGGGCAGCCCGTCCACCAGCGACATGGCGTGGTCATCTGTGTGACCACCTTCGGCAATCGCCCCGCTGGTGGCAATTTCCATCGCTTCCGGCATCGCCAGCAGAGGCAACAGCGCCAGCATTGGGATCACCGCAATATCCTGCGCCAGTAACACAGAGAAAGTCGAACGCCCGCCGCTGGTCTGCATCAAACCTTTTTCCGCAAGAGTTTGCAGCATAATCGCGGTCGAACTGAGGGCAAAGATCAGGCCGGTGGCCACGGCCACGTTTACTGAGAAGCCCAAGACGATACAGGCCGTGGCCACCGCGCCGGTGGTCAGGCCAATTTGTAACCCCCCAAGCCCCAACAGCTTGTCTCTCATAGCCCAGAGCGCACGTGGATCCAGTTCCAAACCAATGATAAACAGCATCATCACCACGCCAAATTCGGCATAGTGCAGCAGTTCGTCTGCCGCATGTGAGCCAACCAGCCCCAACACGGGGCCGATTAAAATACCGGCTGCCAAGTATCCCAACACCGAACCGAGCCCCAAGCGGGAGGAGATGGGTACTGCGATCACTGCGGTTATCAGGAAAATAGTGGCGGTATAAAGGGCGTCTTCCATACGTCCTGTGTCCTATTCTTTTGCGGCGCTTAGGTCGGCAGCGGGGCGTCTCGTTTAAGTTGATCCATGACAATCTGACTTTGCACACGGCTTACGGCGGCATGTGGGAGCAAAACCTCATGAATCAAGCGGTTAAGCGCGTTAAGATCCTCACAATAGGCGCGCAGCAAATAGTCCGCATCGCCGGTCAAAGTCCAGGCGCTGACAATTTCGGCACGGGTGCTGATCAAAGTGGCAAAACTCTGCGAGTTCTCCGGCCCGTGCGTGCCGAGCTGTACCTGAATAAAAGCTTGTACCGAAAGGCCCAACTTTTGCGGGCTCAAACGGGCATTGTAGCCCTCGATATAGCCATCCGATTCTAACCTTTGGCGCCGCCGCCCAGCCTGACTGGGCGAGAGGTTGAGGATCTCGCCCAGCTCCTGCGCCGTGAGGTGAGCATTTTTCTGAAGCGCAGAGAGCAGGCGCATGTCAATAATGTCTAGCATCTGCGTAACTTTCGCGTAAACGATGATCTTTGTGCGTATACTACGCGGAATTTATCGGAATTGCACGTCACTTCGCGGCGTTTCCGCATGATTGGCGGCGTATTCTTGCCTCAGCGAACATCAATATCCAAGAATCCCCAAAAGGAGACGCGACATGGGTCCTTTCCCACATGATGCGCCACGCGCCGAGATTTCCGATTTCAACCCTGCTGGCACCGACGGCTTTGAGTTTGTCGAATTTGCCCATCCTGAGCCGCAGGAGCTGCGCGATCTCTTCACCAAGATGGGTTATGCCCATGTCGCCAATCACAAAACAAAAGCCATCGAGCTGTGGCAGCAGGGCGACGTCACTTATATCCTGAACAACGAACCCGGCAGCTTTGCCGCGCGCTTTGTCGAAGAGCACGGCCCGTGTGCGCCCTCCATGGGCTGGCGCGTTGTGGATGCGCAGAAGGCTTATGAGCACGCCGTGTCAAAAGGTGCCGAGGCCTATGACGCCGAGGATAAGACGCTGGATTGGCCTGCGATCAAAGGTATCGGTGGCTCGCTGATCTATTTCACCGATCAGTATTACGACACCTCACCCTACAATGAAGAGTTTGATTGGATCGTGACTTCCAAGCCGGAAGGCGACGGGTTCTTCTACCTCGATCACCTGACCCACAACGTATTCAAAGGCAACATGGACAAGTGGTTCAAATTCTACGGCGACCTGTTCAACTTCCGTGAAATCCGTTTCTTCGACATCGAAGGCAAGTTCACCGGTCTGCGGTCCCGTGCGTTGACCTCGCCCTGTGGCAAAATCCGCATTCCAATCAACGAAGACCGCGGCGAGACCGGTCAGATTGTGGCCTACCTGAAGAAATACAACGGTGAAGGCATTCAGCACATCGCGGTTGGCTCTGATGACATCTACAGCTCCACAGACGCCATCGCTGACAAAGGCATCAAATTTATGCCTGGTCCACCTGATGCCTACTATGACTTGTCCAAAGCGCGCGTTGTCGATCATGAAGAACCACTGGATCGCATGAAAAAGCACGGCATCCTGATTGACGGTGAAGGCGTGGACGATGGTGGCGAGACCAAAATCCTGCTGCAGATTTTCTCCAAGACCGTGATTGGCCCGATCTTCTTTGAGTTCATCCAGCGCAAGGGTGACGACGGCTTTGGCGAAGGCAACTTCAAAGCGTTGTTTGAAAGCATCGAACAAGAGCAGATCAACAACGGTGAAATCGAAGCCGCAGAATAAGCCTCAAAGATATCCTTCCAACCGCGGTTGGAGCGAGGGAAGCGTCGTCCATTCATGCGGTGGGCGGCGCTTTTTTGTGCGCAAAACCATGTTGTTTTGTGAGGCTGCACTACTAAGGTGAGATCTGAAGTCCTTTTGAAGGAGTGGGTGCATGTCGAAATTCATCCTTGGCGCCATGGGCGCTCTGCTTATGTCAACCGCGGTTCAGGCCGCTGATATGACAATTTATACGGCCGAGAAAATCATCACGATGGAGACCAAAATTCCCGAAGCGACGGCGGTGGCTGTAGCGGAAGGGCGAATTGTTTCCGTAGGCAGTTTGGACAGCTTGAGCGACTACATCGAAAATCACGGGGCAGTGGTAGATGATCGCTTTGCTGACAAGGTGCTGATGCCGGGCTTTATTGACCCGCACATTCACCCTTCCTTGCCCGCTGTGCTGACACAGTTTCCGTTTCTGGCGCCAGATGATTGGCATTTGCCAACTGGCGACTTTCCAGGCGCGAAGACCCATGGCGATTACATTGCGCGTCTGAAAGAGTTGGTTGCGTTGCATGAGGCGTCTGACCGAGACGAGTCTGTTCCGTTCGTCGCCTGGGGGTATCACCAGCTGTGGCACGGAGACGTGAATTGCCCGTTGCTGAATGAGCTGTTCCCGGACACGCCGGTCATGTTGTGGCACCGCAGCTTTCATGAGGTGATTGGCAATGATGCCGCTTTTGACTTTCTTGGTATCACCGAGGCGGACGCACAGGTCTATCCGGAAGAGGCGAGCTGGGAAGATGGTCACTTTTGGGAAAACGGTGCCAAGGTGCTGGTCGCCAAAATGCCGTTCCTGTTTGCACCAGACCGGTACGGCAAAGGCATGGAGAATTTCTATAAGATGCTGCATCAAGCTGGTGTGACGTCCGCGTTGGACATGGGCACGGGGATTTTTGGCGATCCTGAGGGGGAAATCGCGCTGATCCGTGCGACTGCGGACCACATTCAACCACCGACGCGGCTAGTTCTGACACCCATCATCACGGATTTTCTCGCGCGGAAGAAAACCCCGGAAGAGGCTCTGGCCGAAATTGAAAGTTGGCGCGCAGGCAATACCGAGCTCGTGGCGATCAAAGATCACTTCAAAATCATGATGGACGGCGCGATCTTCTCCGGTCTCAGCCAATATGGTTTTCCCGGCTATAAAGACGGCCATGAAGGCATCTGGATGGCGCCGCTCAGCGAGACAGAAAAATGGGCGAGATTCTTCTGGAACCAAGGCTTTCAGATCCACGCTCATACAAATGGGGACAAGTCAGCCGAAGCGCTGATTGGCATAGTGCAGCGTGCGCAAGCGGAAACCCCACGTTTTGATCACCGCACCACACTGGAGCATTTTGCCTTTGCCCACGAAGAGCAGCTGCGCCAGATGGGGGCGCTTGGCATGGCAGTTTCGGCCAACCCGTATTACCAATACATTCTGGCGGACATCTACGCATAGAACTGGCTGGGTGAAGACATTGCCCGCTTCATGGTGCCGCTGGGGGCCGCTCGCCGACAGAACGTGACGGTGGCGTTACACTCGGACAACCCCATGGCGCCGCTCAGTCCGCTGGTTCTGGCGGATGCGGCGGTGAACCGGACCACAATCAATGGCATGCAAAATGCGCAGGTCGAGGCCCTAACGGTGCATGAGGCCATGCGCGCCATCACCATTGATGCAGCCTGGGTGATGAAGCGGGAGCATGATTTGGGCTCAATCCGAGCCGGCAAACGCGCGGACTTTGTGGTGCTGGAAGCCAATCCGTACGAAGTGCCAATCACAAAGATCAAAGACGTACAGATCTGGGGTACCGTGTATGAAGGCACCGTGTATCCGGTGATCGCAAATTAAGGTGCGGACCCGTCAGCTCTTTGGCATCTTCAGCACAACGTCGCGCTTGCCCTTTGTGTAGTGCAATTCGTCTTGGCTGATGGCGGAGACACGGCCGCCGTCGATACGATCGCCAACCTGTACCTTCTTGTAGCGCCCGCTTGACAGGCGCACCAAAGCGCGCCGGTTAGAGGAGGTGCCATAGACACCAATCAGGTTCACCTTGTTCAGGTTGATTGCGTTTTTGATGGTCGCCTGACGCGCCACAGAGGCGGTGGTCGGAATTTCGGGAACCACTGATGCAGCCGCGGGCACAGCTGCCGCTGAGGTTGTTGTGCCTGTGCTCTCTGGCGCGGCACGCGCTGCCAGCTGCGCAATATTGGCAGGCTTCAGGCGAGGACGCGGAGACGCCGCGACAGCAAGCTGAGTCGGCGTGGTGTCTTTTTCATCCGCCAGCTTGACGTTTTCTGGGCGCAGCTTAGGACGGACAGCGGCCAGTTCTTCACGGGTTAATCCGCCAAAGTTTGCGCGCTCGTTTTGCTCTTGCAGGTCTCCGGGGCGCAGTTTTGGGCGCAGGACTGCCAGTCGCGAGCTGTCGGTTTCGCTGATCTGTGGCTCGTCGCCCACCTTGATACGCTTTGGGTAAGCAGCGGGGAAAATTGGAGGGCGCCCAGCAAAGACCATCACGCCTTCGGGATTTAAAGCCCCTTCAGCAGTAGCGATCACAAGGCCGCGTGCATCCATATCAAAGGTGGTGTCTGCAGACGCCGGGTTCACCTGCGCACGGGCAGGCTGGTCGGTGTCCAGAACTTCTGGCGCAGGTAGCGCCACAGCGTCAAAGCCGATGGTGTCGCGGTCCACAGAGGCAATGTAAATGTCATCACTGCTGTCAGACGTCAGTTCGAAAGGCTGTTCCGGCGCGCGTTGCCAAATGCCGGTTACTGCATAACGTGCTTCGGCTTGCACAGGGTCAACATTGCCGTCGCCCACTTCGTCAAGCATTGCCTCGATTTCAGCGCTGTCGGTGATGCTTTCCGGTGTGAGCGGTTCCAAAAGCGCGGTGTCCACGTTTTCAGTTGGGTTGGGTGTCATGCCATCGGGCACGGTCACCACCAAGGGTGCGTCCGTCGCAGGCAGCTCCGGCGCTGACCCTGCCTCCGCAGAAACCACGTCTTCTCGCGCCGTTTCGGGGCGCGGGGCGTTAGCGGAGTCTTTGGCAGCGGTGGTCTCACTCACGGCTTCAGGGGAAGGGGTCGTTGGTGCAACCGCAACCTCAACAGCCTCCGTCTCGCCTGCCCCAAACAGTCCGGCTAACCCGTCTTCGGTGGCGTAGGTTGCCCATAGGGCCGCAATCGCCATCAACACTAACAGCAACGTGGTTAAGATTAGCCCCAGATGTCTTGGCTTACCACGCACCTCCTGTGGGCGCGCACCAAACAATGTCATCTTCTGCTTTTCTTGAGCAGACGCGTCTTTGGTTGCTTTCTTGACTTTGGAACGGGAGATCTTTTTGCCAACCTTTGGAGCGGGCCCGGCCACTTTGGTCTTGCTGCGTGCGCTGGCAAAGGTGGCGGTTTCCGCATCCGACACGCCCGCAGTGTCGGATGTAACCTGCTTAGATCCACCGTCCTCTTTTTCAGTTCTAAGTCCGGCCACGGCCTTTGCCGGATCAAACCGAAGGGGCGGGGCCTTGCTGTCACCTGTGCTGGTTGGAATGCTGGGTGCATTCGTACCGCTGACGTTGCGCGTCACCCCGCTGAGGCCCGGCGTTGATTTGGTTTCTTCGAGCGCTTCTTTCTGCGCCCGGATCGACGCAAATGCGGCTGCTGGTTCCGCCGGCTTGGCGGTTTCTTTTGGCGCGCCTGGCACCGGTGGTTTGACTTCTTCAGACGCAGCCTTTGGTGTTGCCGCCGCTTCTGGCTTTGTCGCAGGCTTAGGTTCTGACTTCGGTTTGTCTGATTCCACAGCTGCTTTCGCTGTTTCCTGCGCCCGAGGTTCTTGTTTCTCCACTGGTGTCGGAGTTGGCAGCACAACGCCTTGCTTCTTGGCGGCATGGGCTTCCGGCGCAACCGATGTCTCGTCAACCGGCTCTGGTTCTGGCTCAGGAGCTTCTTCGACAATCGGTTTCAGCGGTGCGGGGGGGATGTCTAGTTTGAACTCAGTCTGAGGTTTGGCGTCGAGAAGTGGCTCCGGCTCCGGTTCTGACCGTGGCCCTTCGCTCACCACTAAAATGGCGGTCTTGTCTGCTTGGACGTTAATACCGCCCGCCCGCGCTTGTGTCGTGGCGCCAAAATCCGGCGCGGAAGCAAAGCTGTCCTCCGGCGGAATTGCGCTGAACCTCACGGGATTAAAGGCGTGCTCGATGGCAAAGGCCTCGGCCTCATTTAACGTGTCACGCGCCACGGCGGCCACTTGCGGAATGCCACTCTGTATTGCGATGTCAAACACCAGCTGATCAGCGCGATAGGGCGTTTCCGCCTCCAATGCGTCCTCAGCCTTCTGACGGCGCTTTTTTTCGCTCATTCGGCCCGCAGGCAGAGTTAGGTATTTGATTTGATCATTGGGCAGCACCAGCGTGGTGGAAAAATCCTCGCCGCCTACAGCAACAGCCTGCGCCCTCAGTTGCGTCAGCTCGCCCGCTAGGTCCGGGCTGTCGAGCCCCACTTCTCCCAGAAAATGCCAGCCTCCCGGCACGCGGGTCAAAAGGCCAATGCCCTCAAAGGAAAGTGTAAGCGCGAGATCCGAAGTCATGCATCAAGCCCTAGCATGCAAGTGATTGGCAAGGCGCGACCTTGCTCAGAATTGTAGGATTTATAGCAAGTTATCGCTGAAGGGGAAGAAAAAGCCGTCCCTAATTGCGGTGCCTTCGGCGGTTTGCAGCCACAAAGTGACCCCATGGTAAACAAAGACCGCCCCAAACCTGGGATTGGGGCGGTCTAAGAAAATGGGTTGTGAGTCTGTCAGGCTTAGCTATGTGCTTTCTTTAGCGCTTGATCCAGATCAGCAGTCAGGTCTTCGCTGCTCTCGATGCCAATCGATATCCGCACCACATTTGGCCCTGCGCCCGCCGCTTCCTGCTGTTCCGGCGTCAGCTGCCGGTGGGTGGTGGAAGCGGAGTGGATCACTAGGCTGCGCGCATCGCCGAGGTTGGCGACGTGGGAGAAAATCTCCAGGCTGTCGACAAACTTAACACAGGCGTCATAGCCGCCTTTCAGCGCCACAGTGAACAGACCACCGGCACCTTTCGGGCAAATGCGTTCTACACGGTCATGGTACGGCGAGGACGGCAGCCCGGCATAGGTTACATAGTCCACATGCTCATGGCCTTCGAGCCAACCGGCAACGGTTTTGGCGTTTTCCACGTGGCGCTCCATGCGCAGGGACAGTGTTTCGATACCCATCAGAGTGTAATGCGCCGCTTGCGGGTTCATGGTCATGCCGAGGTCCCGCAGACCGATGGCAATGCCGTGGAAGGTGAAAGCCAGCGGGCCAAAGGTCTCATGGAAGCGCAAGCCGTGGTAGGCTGGTTCCGGCTGGCTGAGGGAGGAGAACTTGTCCGACGCGGACCAGTCAAACTTGCCGCTGTCCACGATACAGCCGCCGGTCACGGTGCCGTTTCCGGTCAGGTATTTGGTGGTGGAGTGCACAACCAGCGTCGCACCCAGTGCAATCGGGTTGCAGAGGTATGGCGTGGCTGAGGTGTTGTCCACGATCAGCGGCACACCGGCGTTGTCGGCCACTTTGGCCAGTGCTTCGATGTCGCTAATGTAGCCGCCGGGGTTGGCCACGGATTCACAGAACACCGCGCGGGTGTTTTCATCGATTGCCGCTGCCACCGCGTCCAGATCATCGGTGTCTACAAAAGTCGCGGACCAGCCAAAGCGTTTGATTGTATGGCTGAACTGAGTGATGGTGCCACCATAAAGACGGGAGGAAGCCACCACGTTGCAGCCTGGCTGCATGAGCGGGAACAACGCCATGATCTGCGCCGCGTGGCCAGAGGAACAGCAAACGGCCCCAACGCCACCTTCGAGCGTGGCAATGCGTTCTTGCAGCACGGCGACGGTTGGGTTTGTCAGGCGGGAGTAGATGTAACCTACTTCTTGCAGATTGAAGAGCGCTGCGGCGTGCTCCGCATCCCGGAATACATAGGCGGTGGATTGATAAATCGGCGTCTGCCGCGCGCCTGTGGCCGGATCGGGCCGTGCGCCCGCGTGAATTTGCAATGTGTCAAAACCGTAGGTCGCTTCAGACATCGTGTGTTCTCCCTAAAATTATCGCGCCAAGTGTTAGGCAGACCAAAGCCATCACGCAACCAAAGTTGGGACCTTGTGCTGCGGAAAGTCGCATTTCCTAGGAAAACGGCGCAGTCAGAACGTTTGGGTTTTCAAAAGCATGGCTGCCTGAACACTGTCCAAGCGGTTTCTTCTCACCCAAATACCTATTGGCTGCGCCGACTTTCCTTATCGTAGCCAATAGCCATTCTTTTTCAGTGTGTTGCGAATGGCCTGCTCCTTGCGCGGTAGATGATTGCGATCAAACAGAGCCCGTGCTTTGTGCCCGCGGTTCTGATAGATCATACGCTTAAATGGATCGTATTGCTTGAGTACTTTTTTGATCTTGTTGGGGGCGCTGACCTCCTCGAGTACCTGCATCACCGCATCGCTTTCCCGCGCATAAAGCAGCGGCATCAGCCGGTAGTGACAGCTTGTAGACCCATCAAGGTAGCCCGTCGGTAGCGCATCACGTCCGCCGCCCAAGCCATGAATCACAAGCGGCAAGACAATCTGGTCCAGCCAAGGGTAAATTGCCTGACAAGCCAGCTCATCCGGCGGGTTGTCACTGACGCTGCGGGCATATTCCAGGAACCGTTCGCCAAACACTTTGGGGCAGCGGTAGTAGAAGAAGCCGGCGTTGAAATAGAGATAACGCCGCCAGTATTCATCTGGTTGGCTCAGGTCCAGAGAGCTTTCAAAGTCCAAGCCAAAGCGGTCGTAAAGCGCCTTCCATATGCCGGTGTATTGCGGGCCGTAAAGCGGCGTAATCGGCCAAGTGCCTTCTACCCGCAACGACGCGGAGGGGCTGTCAAAGTCAAATGGCACAGTGCTCAACTCATCCATGATCAGCGTGTCGGTATCAAAAAATACAAAAGGTTCACCAACGGGCAAGGCAGACAACAACTCTATCTTATTTCCGTAAGCGTAGGGTTCGCCAAACACAGGCGTTTCAAACGGCAAAATTTCTGCGCCGAGGCTTTCCAGCAGGGCGCGCACATCCGGATTGCCAATCCGCGGGTCTTTCTCCCAACGTGGCCCCGGAGCCGGTTCCGCCACAAACAACTTGCCTGCAAACTTTGGGGACTTGGCACGTAGCGAGGCCGCAAACAGGGCCGCCTCATACATCAGGCGGCCATTCTGGCCCACCACCACTACGTTGAATACCTGCGATTTCAGCGCTTTACTTGTCATTCTTCTATTGCCCTGCACGATGCTTGAGCCGACTATACGTGTCATAAGCCCGTGGCAAAAGCGGGCATTACACTTTTTGACGAAATCATAGAAAGGCGCTCGCTTATGCAACTGTTCAAGCTGGCCACTCTCTGTCTTGGCGTACTTGGCACCGCCGTTTTGGCAGAAGACCGCGTGGCCGAAGATCAAACCCCAACCGGAAAATTTCTCACAGCAGGCGAAGTGCGCCCCATTCTGGAGGCGACCAAAACCAGCTGGATTGGTGTGCGTGAATTTGACGGGCAGGATCTGGTGTATTTCACCCATCTGCTGGCCTGGCGCTGCGGGCTATACGAGGTGCAATATTCCATCAATGGCGGCCCAGCGGAGGTCTTTCCGATCCCGGAATGCCCGCCGGATATTGAAAATGCCATGACCATTCCAGAAGACACGCAAATCTTCATCACCCAGCCATTTGGGTCTGTTCAAACCGTGGAGGTCACTTTGCTTTACGATGATCTGAGCACCGACACCGTGCAGTATGAACGTGCTGCAGTGATGACCCCTTAGGACGCTTGCGTCTCTGCGCTGTGTGCCGCTTCGCCGATCCCGGCAGCGCAAAAGGCGACCAGTTGGTCCAAATGGTCGGCAGCGTTGATTGGCGTGTCGCCAAGCGCCTCCATGCGCCATTGTGACGTGATAAGCGCCAACATACTTGCCACCGCGTACACAAATCCGCTTGCCACGGCGGAACGGACCTGAGGCGCGTAGAGCTCGGCCAATTCCTCGACGAAGCGGCTGGCAGTCGGGTCAAAACAGATCGCCGCCAGATCTTTCCAGCGCGCGTCCGCAGACACAAAAGCTACGATCCGCGCGTAGGCCACCCACTGCGGGCCACCCACGTCGATGCGCTCGAAAAACGGTCCAAAGAAACAATCCATAATGGCAGGCACAGTCAGTGCCCCTTGCGCCTTCCGAGCCTCCAATGCGGCGATCCGCGCATCGGCTAAAACATCGGCACGCCGTGCCACCACGCGCCAGAATAATTCCTCTTTGCTGCCGCCGTGGTGGTTTACCAGCGCGCCTTGCACTTCGGCCTCTGCAGCGATGTCTCGAATCGAGGCCGCATCAAATCCACTGCGGGCAAACACCCGTTCTGCGGCGTCCATAATGCGTGCGCGGGTTTCTAAAGCCCGTTTGGATGGAGCTCTTTGTCGTTGTTTTTCTTGAGGAATATTCTTCAGCATAAAAAGAGCTTGCCTTACTTTTAACGACTGTTCAATTTAAAACTCTCTTGGGAAGAGGAAGAAGATGCACACAAGCGACAAATTTGCGCTGATTGGGGCGGGGCCGATGGGGCTGGCGATGGCCAAGGTTCTGAAAGAGCAGGGCATAGCCTTTGACGGCTTTGAGCTGCACAGCGATGTTGGTGGCCTGTGGGACATCAAGGCGCCACGCTCCACCATGTATGAGAGCGCACATCTGATCTCGTCCAAGACCATGACCGAGTTTTCCGACTTTCCGATGAATGACGACGTTGCCGAATACCCGTCACATCGCGAGATGGCGCAATATTTTAGAGATTTTGCAGACCATTTTTGCCTGCGTAACCACTACCAGTTCAACACCGAAGTGCTGAAGGTTGAACCTTTGGGGAACAGTGGCGAAGGCTGGCGGGTCGTCATCCGTCAAGATGGGCAGGAGACTCAGGCGACTTATGCCGGTGTGTTAATCGCCAACGGCACGTTGAGCGAGCCTAACTTGCCGCGTTTTCCGGGGCAGTTTAACAGCGAGCTGATCCATGCCTCGCAATACCGCCATCCAGAGCAATTTGCCGGGAAGCGCGTTTTGATCGTGGGGGCCGGGAACTCCGGTTGCGACATTGCGGTAGATGCGGTGCACCATGGCGCAAGCTGCGATATCTCCATGCGGCGCGGCTACTACTTTGTGCCCAAATATGTCTTTGGCAAACCGGCGGACACCATGGGTGGGGCGATCAAACTGCCGATGTGGCTCAAGCGGCCAATCGACAGTCTGATCCTGAAGTGGTTTGTAGGTGATCCGCAAAAATATGGCTTCCCGAAACCTGACTACAAACTCTACGAAAGCCATCCGGTGGTTAACTCTCTGGTGCTGTATCATGCGGGCCACGGCGACATTACCATTCGCGGTGACATAGCGGACATGTCGGGCCACACCGTCAACTTCAAAGACGGCACTGCAGCGGATTATGACATGATCCTCGCCGCGACGGGTTATAAGCTGCACTATCCCTTTATTGACAAAACTCTGCTGAATTGGCGTGGGGACGCGCCGCATCTCTACCTCAACGCCTTCCATCCGGTACGAGACGATCTTTTCTTGCTGGGCATGGTGGAGGCCACAGGTCTCGGCTGGCAAGGCCGGCATGAGCAAGCTGAGATGGTGGCGCGCTACATCACCGGTTTGCGCGACGGCTCCAAAGCCGCCCAAAAACTGAAAGTTGAGAAATCCGCAGGCTTTGATCGCGCCACTGGTGGTATGGAGTACCTCGATCTGCCGCGCATGGCGTACTATGTCGACAAGGCGACCTATCGCGGCGCGGTCACCGGCTGGATCAAATCTCTGCAAACAGGTCAGGGTTGATGGACGTTGCCGCCATAGACAGCGTCGCGCTCAATTTCAGCGCCACCTCGATGACCGTATTAAACGCGGTTCTGGCGGTGGTGATGTTCTCCATCGCCATTGACCTCACGCCAGGTGATTTCCGCCGTTTGCTCTACACGCCGCGCGCCTTGTTGACCGGATTGGCCAGTCAGTTTCTCCTGCTGCCCGCGCTGACGTTTTTGCTGGTGCTGGTCACACAGCCGCAGCCGTCCATCGCACTGGGACTAATGCTGGTTGCGGCCTGTCCGGGGGGCAATATCTCCAACTTTATCACCCACCGCGCTGGCGGCAATGCGGCACTATCCGTCTCGATGACCGCCTTTGCGACCGTGGGCGCGATCTTTTTGACGCCGCTCAACATTGCGCTGTGGGGTGGGCTCTACGCGCCCACCAGAGAAATACTTCAAGCAACCAAAATCGATCCGGTTTCTGTGGCCATCACCGTGGGCTTTATGCTTGTTATGCCCCTTGTACTGGGTGTCGCCTTGCGCGCTGCAAAGCCCGAACTGGCCTCTAGGTTGCGCGGACCGCTCCAGACCTTATCGATGGTGATTTTCATTGCTTTCATCATATTGGCGCTGGCCAACAACTGGCAGAACTTCAAGCTTTTCGCTGGCACCGTTTCATTTTTGGTTGTCCTGCACAACGCATTGGCTTTGGCAGGTGGCTATAGCCTTGCCTCACTCACCCGCCTGTCGTCTTATGATCGCCGCGCGGTAACCATTGAAACCGGTATCCAGAACTCGGGTCTTGGGTTGATCCTGATCTTCGCTTTCTTTGGTGGCCTCGGCGGCATGGCCGTTGTCGCTGCCTTCTGGGGTGTGTGGCATGCGATCACCGGCCTCGGATTGGCCGCATTTATGAACCGTACAAAGGCTGCGCGATGACCTGTATTTTGATCATTGGCGCCGCTGGCATGGTGGGGCGAAGCCTGTTGGCGGAACTTGCAGACACAGACCATGAGGTCATTGCTTGTGATGTGGTGGTGCCCGAGGGCTTGCCGGACAACGCCCGCTTTCGCCCGATGGACGTCACCACCGACGCGCCTTTACGCATCATCGCACGCCACCAACCGGACGTTATTGTGCATTTGGCTTCTATCGTGACCCCGCCGCCGCGCAGTGGGCGCGACTTTGCTTACGATGTAGACGTATCCGGCACCAAAAACGTCGTCAACGCGGCACTGGCCGCGGGCACCAAACGCCTGGTAGTGACCTCATCTGGTGCGGCTTACGGCTACCACGTCGACAACCCCGTGCCGCTTGAGGAAACAGACGAAATCCGTGGCAATGAAGAGTTTGCCTATGCGCATCACAAGCGGTTGGTCGAAGAATTCCTAGCCGACACCCGATGTAACGCCCCCCATCTGGAGCAGGTGATTCTGCGGGTTGGGACCGTGCTGGGGGCAGAGACGAAAAACCAAATCACGGACCTTTTCCATAAGCCGCGCCAATTGGCAGTGCGCGGCAGCGACGGTCTATTTGTGTTCATATGGACCCGAGATCTGGCGCGTATTCTAAAGCGTGCAGCCACGGACGGCCCAACGGGTATCTTCAATGTGGCTGGCGATGGTGCGCTTGGGGTGCAGCAGATTGCCGACATCATGGGCAAACCTATTCTGCGTTTGCCGGCCTGGGTTTTCAAAATGGCTCTGACGGTCGCGCAGCCGCTTGGTCTATCGCAATATGGCCCGGAACAAGTGCGCTTTTTGCAATACCGCCCGGTGCTGTCCAACGAGGCCCTAAAGCGGGATTTTGGCTACACCCCAGAGAAAACAAGCCGAGAGGTGTTTGATCATTGGCGGGAGGCGCAGGATCCGTGACCGAAGTCTCAACAACACAATACACGAAAACTGCTGTCATTTCCGGCGGAGCAGGCGGTTTAGGCACTGCTTTGTCTGCGCAGTTGCAGGCCGAAGGCTGGCGTGTCGTTCTGCTTGATCTGAATGTTGATCACCTGTCGCAGTCTGACACCCAGTTGCCGATGAGATGTAACGTTACCGATCCGCGGGCGCTGAAGGATTGCTGCACCAAAATTTTGGCCTGCCATGACAATATCGATTTGGTGATCTACGGGGCAGGGGTGACCGCAATCGCCCCAGTTGAAGGCCTGCAAGAGCAGGCGCATCGCCGTCTGTTTGACATCAATTACTTTGCCGCCGCCACGATGGCCAAAGCTTTTCTGCCAGCCCTGCGTGCGTCCAAAGGCACCCATTTGGCCATCACCTCAGTGGCCGGTTTCGCCCCTTTGCGTCATCGCGCTAGCTATGCCGCGTCCAAACACGCCATGACCGGCTTTTTTGCTTCTCTGCGGATCGAAGAGGCGGCCTTTGGCGTGAAGACTGTAATCGCAGCACCAGCCTTTATCGCGACCAATGTGGGTAATCCCGATGCCGATACGGACGGGCTGACACGCCCCGGCGCAGCGCAAGACGCGGTGGACGTGGTAACGCCGGAAGTGGCTGCCAACATCATCTTGCGCGGATTAAGTCGCGGCAAGTCGGACATTTTCGTCGGGCGCGTCGCAAAGCTATCTGATGTTATGATGCGCTTGTCGCCTCGTCTGTACGATTGGGTGATGGAGCGGGCGATGTGATTTGAGGATCTTCCCGGGCACGTTCATGAAACGCTACTAGGGCGAGAGGCAGTCAAGACCCTGCCTGCATGAGCCATGCACTTCGAACTCCGGAAGGGAAGAAAGTGGTGGGCGACCTTGGAATCGAACCAAGCGTGCGTCTCCGCGAGGGAGTTACAGTCCCCTGCCACACCTTGCGGCCTGTCGCCCACTTTCTTTAGGCCCGTTGGCCTTGGTGTGAGGGGTATTTATTGGCAGTTGTTGAGGGCGTCAACAAGAAAATACCTTGCACAGACAGCTTCTTTTTCGCATTGGTGAACCCTCTTTATTTTGAAGGTATCAGAGCAATGAAAAAACCCAAATGGGTCGTGCAGAAAGAGCAGCAGAAACGCAAAGATGCGGCGGAAACCGTCTGGTTGTTTGGTCTGCATGCGGTGCGGGATGCTCTGGCGAATCCAAAACGTGAAAAATTGCGACTCATCGTGACCAAAAATGCCGCTGATAAGCTGGCAGAGGCCATTGCGGAGTCGGGTATGACCCCAGAGGTGGTGGATCCGCGCAAGTTTAACGCGCCACTTGATCCGCAATCCGTACACCAAGGGGCTGCATTGGAAGTGAAACCGCTGAACTGGGGCAAGCTGTCGGATGTCGCCATCGCCGATGATGACCGTGCACAGCGTTTGATCCTGTTGGATCGGGTGACTGACCCCCACAATGTCGGCGCCATCTTGCGTTCGGCCGAGGTTTTTGGGGCACTGGCTGTTGTTGGTACCCGCCACAATTCCGCGCCTGAAACCGGCGCCTTGGCGAAAACGGCCAGTGGCGCATTGGAACGCCAACCTTATCTGCGCCTGCGCAATCTTGCCGACGCCATCACTGAGCTGCAGGCCATGGGCTACATCGTGCTGGGTATGGATGGCGAAGCTGAAGAGACAATTGAAACCGCACTAGCAGACCGTCATGACGCGCCCATTGCCCTGGTGCTGGGGGCCGAAGGTCCGGGTCTGCGTCAGAAAACCAAAGAGACAGTTGATCAATTGGTTAAGATCAACTTCGCTGGCGCTTTTGGCTCTCTGAATGTTTCCAACGCCGCTGCCGTCGCGCTCTACGCCACTCTGCCGCGCTGAATAAACTGCCCAAACCTACATATGGCCGCAATTCTCCATGCCGGAGGCTCCCAATGTTGCTTCCGGATGCTTAGGTGAAGTGGGCAAATCAGCATCAGAGGAGCGCGCGTTGTCTCACCCATCCAAAATTGCCACCTGCTGTTATTGTGGTGCGCGTGCCGCGCTCATGTTGGCAGGCGACATCCGCCATGAACTGGCTTGCAGCAGCTGCGGCGCCCCTCTGCACAATCTGAAACAAATGCCGATGCCGGCGGCCGGTAAGGCCCCCGCGCATTTTTCACATCCCATTCGGACACCGAAATCCAAAGGCAAAGCCGGGCATAAATCAGCTAAGAAGTCCAAGAATTCTCGGCATGGTGATCCATCTAGTAAGAGTAAAAAGCCCAAGAAAAAGGGCAGCAAATGGGCGAAGGATCTGTTTGAGGATGTGTTTGACGTGATTGAGGATGTCTTTGATTGAGCGGAATTATGCCCAATCCGTTAACCACTTGTTCATGAGAATCTCGCACGCTCTTGTCATCCAATTCTGCGAACATACGTAGTGATGTAAGAGACACGGTTTACGGAGCTTCCGTGTTTCCCTTCACTGTCCCTCGTTCCGAACCTGCGCCCAAGATTTATTCTTGGGCGTTTTTTTTGCCTGTTGTTCGCCGTAGGCTGCGCTAGGGTGCGGGCACCACTTGCTGACTGGGGCCGACCATGACTGACACCGACGTTTTCTTGCGCGACATACTCAAACGCACCAAGACAATTGCAGTGGTTGGCGTGTCGATGAATCCGGTGCGGCCCAGCTATTATGTGGCGCGGTACCTGTCGCTTAAGGGCTATAACGTCATTCCGGTCAATCCAGGCCATGCAGGCAAAGAGCTGTTTGGCGCCACAGTGATGCCCAGCTTGAGCGCCATTGAGGAACCGGTGGATATGGTCGATATTTTCCGTCGCTCAGAGGCCGTGCCGCCAATCGTCGACGAGGCGCTGGCGCAGTTTTCGGACCTTCAAACCATCTGGATGCAAATTGGCGTGGAACATGCCGACGCGGCGGCTCTGGCAGAAGCGCGGGGCGTGGATGTGGTGATGAACCGTTGTCCTAAGATCGAGTATCAGCGTCTGTTTGGTGAATTGCGCATGGGCGGGTTTAACACCGGCGTGATCTCGTCCAAGCTTTAGGTGGAGGGTTCGCCGACTGTTGGCGCCTTCACCAGTTCGCCCATGATGTTGGCTAGTTCGTCTTTGCGGAACGGTTTGCCAAGGCAGGCATTCATGCCCGCCTTAAGGTAGGCGTTGGTTTGTTCTGGCAGGATGTTGGCTGAAAGTGCAACAGTAGGCGTGCGTTTGTTGGGGCCGGGAAGAGCCCGCAGGATTTCCGTGGCCTCAATGCCATCCATATCCAGAAGCTGTATATCCATCAGAATTAGATCATAGCGTTTTGCAGCACACCGTTGCAGGGCAGGGCGGCCATCGTCTACCATGTCGACTTCAACACCCATGCTTTCCAGGAAACGTCGCACAATCATCTGATTTGTGCGGTTGTCTTCCACAACCAATACGGCAACGCCGTCAAAACTCTCAGGGGCCGTATAGGCCACTTGAGCCGCGCTTTCCTTGGGGGCTTCGGCTGGTACCAATGGGATGGTGAACCAGAATGTGCTGCCTTTGAACGGCGCGCTGTCTACACCAATCTCCCCCTCCATAAGCTCCACAAGCTCCTTAGAGATCGACAGACCTAAACCTGTGCCGCCAAAGCGTCTGTTGGTCGCAGAGCTCGCTTGTTCAAATTTATTGAACACCCGCGCCTGTGCTTCGTGGGTAAGGCCAATGCCTTCGTCGCGCACGGCGACATAGAGTAAGTCGTTTTGGACTGACATCTCCAGCGTCACAGAGCCGTCTTGTGAAAACTTGATCGCGTTGCCGACAAGGTTAGTGACCACCTGATTGAGGCGGGTTGGATCCCCAGAAATCCAAGCCGGGACGTCCGCTGCAATCTCAATGTTCAGCGACAGGTCTTTGGCCTTGGCGGCGCCGGATTGCGCTGCTGAGATCGCGGTCAAAAACTCGCGGGGGGAGAAGGGAATGCTCTCGATGCTGATACCATGTGCCGCGATCTTGGAGTAATCCAGAACATCATTGATCAGCGTCATCAGACTGCGCCCGGAGCTGCGTCCTGTAGCCACCAACGATTTTTGATCCTCGGTCAGGTCGGTCTCGTCCAGCAACTGAAGAATGCCGGATAACCCATTGAGAGGTGTGCGAATTTCATGGCTCATTTTGGCGAGAAACTCACTCTTCTCGCGATCCGCCCGCTGCGCTTCGTCACGCAGCTCAATCAAGCGCAGCTCTTTGCGTTCGATCTCATTGTGAAAAAGGGTCAACCCCGCCATCAGGGCGGCCGCTACCGCCGCCACCACCACCATGCTTCCAAACGGAAGGTGGTCCAGCCAAATTGCTGCTACAATCAGATTAACGCAGATCACACCAGTTGCCACCCAAGCCGCCCTACGTCCGACCAGCAACAGCGCTAGAACCGGTGGTCCGATCAAAAAGATTTCCTGACGCCATTGGTATTGGGTGTCGTAGATCATTTGAATGTTTGTGTGGAATAGGAAAAGACACACCAAAGCACTGGTGGCCAACACTTTGTTCCGGGTTCGGTGCCAAATGAGCGGCACAAAGAAATAGGCCAAAACACAGATCAAAGACGCAATGGTGACCAGAGTGGAGAATTGGGAGTCAGTGCCTAAGATGTGCGCGTTATGCAGTGCCGCGACGGACCCAATAATGCCAGAAAACCCGCACAAGAGCCTTGCGCGCGTTTCCTCAAAACTGTGGTCCTGTTCCTGCCTTGGCCAGAAGTAGCCCAATATCAGAGCAAGAACCCCATGTGTCGGTTTGCTGTTCATGACATGTTTGGTCTGTTTGCTTTGCTATATGTCATGCCGTTCAATTTCTTAAATTTACCTGAAATCGGTTCGTCCCTTGCGCTTGTTTTGTTAAGAAATGCGAGATTTTTATCGTTTTCGCCCCGATTGAACGATATGGCGCTCTTCCCAGTTGTATCGACTGTCTTCCAGTACCGGAGACCAGAACAGATCGCCGCCATAGCGCCAAGGGTCCAATACGATGCCTGCACGCATCTTGCCACCCTTTGCGCTCATCACCACGGTGCTGTGTTCGATCAGGATGGTGTCATGGTTGGCAATTGCGCGATGCATGTCCAACGTCTGAAACCCTTCTTGGCGCAGTCGAGTTTGCAGATCATCGGCCCAATGCCAGCATAGCCCACGCGGACGCAGGCCCTGATTGACCTTCGCGTTGTGCAATAAGGCCCCGTCTGTGACGTTGTAGTCTTGCCGCAATACCAACGAGTAATTGTAGGCAATCTCCGCAGCCCGCGCCGCCTCGGCAGGGTCCACAATTGGATCAAGGGAGATCAACGCTTGGGTGAGGCCCGCCACATCCGCGGGGCCCTGTTTTTGCGGTGCGCCGCAGGCCACCAAAACCACTGCCGCCATAAGCGCCAGTCCCACCCGCAATTTTGATAACATTTGCTCGCCGCCTCTTGAATTTTGGCGGGACTATAGGCGGAGAGGCGCAAATGCCCAAGTGTTTGCTTATTCCTTGGGGCGCGCCGCCTTTTCCGCCACGCCGCTGAGGCCCTGGCGCCGCGCCAACTCTGCCAGCACATCCTCCAGCGCCACATCTCGGGCCTCCAGCATCACCAGTAGATGATAGAGCACATCCGCCGCCTCATAAGTCAGCTTCTCGCGGTCGCCTTTTACGGCTTCAATCACCGCTTCAATGGCTTCCTCACCAAATTTCTCGGCGCATTTTTCTGGCCCTTTGGCGAGTAGCTTCGCTGTCCAGCTGCTCTCCGGGTCCGCTTTCGCGCGCTCGGCAATGGTTGCGGCCAGTTCGTTTAGAACACTCATGTCAACCTCATCGGAATACCGGCGTTGTGCATGTGCTGCTTGGCTTCTTGCACGGTAAATTCGCCAAAGTGGAAGATCGACGCCGCCAAAACCGCGCTTGCACCTCCTTTGGTCACACCTTCCACAAGGTGATCCAAGTTGCCCACGCCGCCGGAGGCAATCACCGGCACATTCACCGCGTCGCTGATGGCTTTGGTCAGGGGCAGGTTGAAGCCCGCCTTAGTGCCGTCTCTGTCCATCGAGGTCAGTAGGATTTCGCCTGCACCTTTGGCAACAACCAACTTGGCAAATTCCACCGCATCAATGGGGTTGCCGTCTTTGTCCAAAGCTTCCTTGCGCCCGCCATGAGTGAAGATGCCCCATTTGTTGGGCACGCCGTTTTCATCGTGGCCAATGGTCTTGGCATCAATCGCGCAAACAATGCATTGGCTACCAAATTGCGCGGCGGCCTCGGCAATCACATCCGGGTTGGCCACCGCTGCAGAGTTGAAGCTCACTTTGTCGGCACCCGCCAACAACAGCTTTCGCACATCCGCCACCGTGCGCACACCGCCGCCCACCGTGAGGGGCACGAAACACTGTTCTGCGGTGCGCTGCACCATATCGATCATCACGCCGCGATTGTCGTGCGTGGCGTGGATGTCCAGAAAACAGATTTCGTCGGCCCCAGCAGCGTCATAGGCGCGTGCGGCTTCCACAGGGTCACCTGCATCACGCAGGCCCACAAAATTTACGCCTTTGACCACACGGCCATCAGCGACATCCAGACAGGGAATGATACGGGTCTTCAGCATAACGGAGCTTTCTCAAAGCGTTGCGCCCCTCCTTAGCGTGACAGGGCGCAACGTGCAATCTGAGACAGCCGCATCACATCGGGTTCAGGCCGCTCTTGCCACACGCACCAACGCATCTCGCGCAATCAGAATGTGAAACGGCATGATCGTCGCCAGATACATGCGCCCAAACAAGTTGTTGCGATGCACCCAGGTGGCCACAAATACCTTGCCACCCTCAGAGAGCACCGACACTCGGAAGTTCAGGTGGCTGTCATCAAAGCCGGCAATGACCTCTGTGTCGCTTTCGCTTTCAATCGGGAAAATACCCACACAGTCTCGATCAGTCGGCGCCTCCGTGCGCAGGCCAAAGGGTTTCACCAAAACGGTCCGTAGGTTTGCCAACATCTGCGCCCATCCCGGAAAATTGGTGACAATCTCCGCAGCTTGGCGTGGTGGCATATCACTATCGATACTATAGCAGTCCAGAAAGTCCTCTGCGCCAATGCGCGCGTGCAGGTCGCTGCTTTCTGGAAGTGGGGCGGCGGTGACATCAAAGAATGAAACGGACATGTGCGTCTCCTGATTTGTTCGCGCTACCAATTTGGTGAGCACAACAGGAAACGCCAAGGCGTCAGAAGGTCACGCCTCTCCCACAGTGGTTGCGTGTTTGCGTCGCATGTCCTGGGTAACCATGATCAACAGCACCAGCACAACAAGAAATCCCACCGGCATAGTCAGCAGCACGAAACCTGCGTTGGAATATGCGGCGTTGAGTTGGCTGCCGATGTTCTCGCCATCCACCCAACACCCGTCGGTGTGCATCGCCATGCCAAACTTACAGCCGTGGGCTTCTGCCGTGTTTTGCGCCCACCACACTAGATAGGCTGGCCACACACAGGCGGCCAGCAGAAGCGTCAAGATGCCATAGGCAACCTTGCGCCGCAGTTTCACGCTTTCAGAACTTTCAGCGCGTCGCCCAGATCGATTGCGCCGTCATACAACGCCCGCCCAGAAATCGCGCCGTTGAGCTCCGCACCGCAGTTTTTCAGCGCTTTCAGGTCGTCCACGGAGCTGACACCACCACTGGCAATCACAGGAATTGAAACGGCCTTCGCCAGAGCTGCCGTGGCCTCGACGTTTGGCCCCATCATCGCGCCATCACGCAGAATGTCGGTGTAAATGATCGCGCAAACGCCGTCGTTCTCAAACGACTTCGCCAGATCGATCACGTCCACATCGGTTTCTTCTGCCCAGCCCTTGGTCGCCACTTTGCCGTTGCGCGCATCAATACCCACGGCCACTTTGCCCGGGAATTCCTTTGCGGCCTCGCGCACCAGATCCGGGTTTTCCACCGCGACGGTGCCAAGGATGACCCGCGACAGACCTTTGGAAATCCAACGCTCAATGGTGGCCATATCCCGAATGCCGCCACCCAACTGCGCTGGCACTTTGGTCTGCTTTAGGATTTCCTCAACCGGCGTCGCGTTGATCGGAATGCCAGCAAAAGCGCCGTTCAGGTCCACCAGATGCAACCATTCACAACCCGCTTCGACAAACTCCAATGCCTGTGCGGCAGGGTTCTCGTTAAACACGGTCTCTTTGTCCATGTCACCATGCAGCAGACGCACGGCATTGCCATCTTTAAGATCAATCGCGGGATAAAGGATCATGGGGCAGGGGCCTTCTTATCATGTCACGCCGAAACCGGCTGTTAAGTGTGGTTATGCATGGTGCCGCAGAAATTGCAACGCGGCGGGATCGTGCCACCTGACCCAAAGTCAGGGTTGATGCGACTCATAAGCTTGCCGCAGAGTTTGTTGAAAATACTCGGGAGGAAAATGATGAAAAAAACGATAATGGCTGCGGCTATCACACTATTAGGCGCCACAACGGCCTTTGCAGACCCAATTTTCGGCACTTGGAAGACGATTCCGGATGACAATGGCAACTACGGGCTGATCAATGTTGCGGCCTGTGGCAGCAAGATTTGCGGCACGCTGGCAAAGTCTTTCAATCCTGATGGCAGCGAGCTCGACAGCCCAAACAACGGTCGCCAAATCATTTGGGACATGAATTCAGACGGCGGCGGTGCCTATAGTGGTGGTAAAGTCTACTCTCCGGATCGCGACAAAACCTACAAAGGCAAGCTGGTGCTTTCGGGCAATTCGTTGGCTGTCAGCGGTTGTGTGTTGGGCATCTGTCGAAGCGGTGGATCCTGGACACGCGTCAAGTAACGCGTCCTGTCAAAATACCGAAAAGGCGCGGCATGGCCGCGCCTTTTTTGTTCGTGCTGAGCCTGATTACACAGCGCCGGTGTACTCTCCACGCGCCGGGTAGTCGTTCTTGATCGCAAAATCCAACGCGCCCAGAAGCTCGCTGAAATGTGGACGCACAAAAGGCATGGTCTGCACCGCGCCGTAGTAAAGCGCCTGCTCCGGGCTGACCATAAACAGACCCGGCTCGCTGAACAGAGCAGGCTCTTCAATGCCAATCGAGGTTTTTCCGCGCGAGGTGGAGATATACAGACCCCAGTCCTTCGCAACATCCAACGGCAGGTCGTAAGCAATGCGCAGGCCGGTGGCTTCGATCTTCTTGGCCATGTCAGTGGCTCGCTCTTCACCATCGCTGCTCACCGCGACACAGGTCACGCCACGTTCTGCAAAGGACTCTACCAACTTTTCCAGCTCTTTAAGATAGGTGGCGCAGATCGGGCAGTGTAGGCCGCGATAGAAACACACCACCGTGCCGCGCTCGGAGCCTTCAGCGGCCAGATCAAACGTACCACCGCCCACAAGTGGCAGGGTCAGGTTAGGGGTTTTTTGACGGGGGATCAGCATAGGATTGTCCTCTTGATTTGTGCTTGCTGGACTTATTGTCGGTTTCTGTGTCGCATAAATCCGATTGATCGTGCATAAAATCCGGAACCCCACATGGACCGACTAACCACGCTTGTAGAAAAATTTCATCTTACCGTGCATCCCGCCACGCTTTCTGAGGCCAATCTGATTGCGAAAGCTGGTGAAGATGGCGCCCCTGCGCGGGTGGTGTTTTTTACCCGAGGCACCTGTACGACCACCTGCGCAGGCAAGGTGCTCTTTGCGGCGCGTGTGGACTGGATGGGGTTGACCAACCCTTTGATGGCCGCCTTGCCTGATGAGGTGCGCTATGAACTCAGTGGCGAGGAGGATAGCCGCGCCTTGGTGCGCCTGATGGCGGAGGAAACCACCGCCAACCGCTGCGGCGCTCAATCAGTGATCAATCGCCTTGGCGAAGCGTTGATGGTGCGGTTGCTGCGGGAGCAAATTTCCCAAGGCACCACCGATGTGGGACTCTTGGCTGGTCTAGCTGATCCGCGCCTCAGCCGCGCCATTGTGGCGATGCATGATCTTCCAGGTCGGGTCTGGAGTAACGCGGATCTCGCCCAAGAGGCGGGCCTGTCTTTGTCGCGCTTTTCGGAACTCTTTGCCCAAAATGTGGGTGAAACCCCGATGGGCTACCTGCGTCGCTGGCGGTTGATACTGGCCCACCAAGACATCACTCGCGGCGACCGTGTGGATGCTGTCGCTCGGCGCTATGCTTATAACAGCCCGGAAAGCTTCACCCGCGCCTTTCGCAAAGCCCATGGGGTGGCCCCCACAGCTTTACGTGCCGCCTGACTTTCATCAGTCCAGAAATATCCCGGGGTGAATTGCGCGCCAGCGCAAGAGGGGCTGGCCCCAGCTTCATTGCTACTTAAGGCGCCCACTTCAGGAAGTTGCCAATCATCCGCAGGCCGATGTCCTGGCTCTTTTCCGGGTGGAACTGCATGCCGACCATAGTGTCGCGCCCGATGATGGCAGTCACGTCGCCGCCATAATCCACATGCGCCAAACGCTCTTCCGGTTTGGTCACGTGGAATTGGTAGGAGTGCACAAAATAGGTGTGATCGCCGCTGTTGATGCCATCAAGCAGCGCGTGCGGATGGTCGATCACCAAATTGTTCCAGCCCATGTGCGGCACTTTTAGGCTGGCATCGCTCGGGGCAATCTTCTCAACATCGCCCTCAATCCACCCCAGCCCATGGGTCAGCTCATATTCATGTCCGCGTGACGCCATAAGCTGCATGCCAACACAAATGCCCAAAAACGGTCGGCCTTTGACCTCCACTGCTTCGACCATCGCGTCGTAAATACCTTTATGGCCGCGCAGCTCCGTCGCGCAGGCCGGAAACGCGCCGTCGCCGGGCAGAACCAGACGGTCCGCTTTGGCCACCACATCCGCATCTGATGTCACCACTACTTCACCGCCATGCACCTCCGCGGCCATCCGTTGAAAGGCTTTTTCGGCAGAGTGCAGGTTGCCGCTTTCATAGTCGATGATCGCTGTCAGCATGATCTTGGTCCCGTTTTGCGTGTCGCTCCCAAGTGAAACGAAACGTCGCGCGGGTCAAGAGGGTGCGGGGACGGGCGGGCTTTTAGGTCTCGGTCTGTGTGCCAATCCGGTCAATCAACGCCATGACAGCCTCAAACGGGCTGTCTTCTATGGGCGTGGTGCTGCAGCCAAATTCGCCCCCGATGTATAGCAGGGTAAAGCCATGAATCAGCGACCAGACCTGTGCCTCAACGGTATGCGGGTCTTCGCCGTCCAGCACAAACGGCGCACAGACGCTGCGCAGAATGAGATAGGCGTCCGCTTCTTCGCGCTTATTGCGCGGCGCATGAATGCCCAGCCCGTGTTCCCCAAACATCACCTTGAGCAAGCCGCTGTGGCTTAAGCCAAACTGCAAATACCCACGACAGATGCTGCGCAGACGTTCGCGATCAGTCTGTTCGCCCGCCTTAATTGCATCAGTCATATGTTTGGAAAATATAGCAAACCCTTCTTCCGCAATCGCAGAGATAAGGCCGGGAAGTCCCGCAAAGTGATGCGCTGGGGCGGCATGGGACACACCCGCGCGAGCGGCACATTTGCGTAAACTCAGCGCCTCCAGTCCGCCTTCTTCCAACAGGTCAATGCCTGCCTGGATCAGCGCGCGTTTCAGGTCTCCGTGGTGGTGGCGGGTTTTTGCTATGGTCATGGCCACAAACTAATCTGTGACTTGACAGTGTCAAGCTGTTCTGATTTTTACAGTGTCAAGATAAACTTTACAGTGTCAAATTCGATCGGAGTGTCCCATGTTTCCCATCCCCAAACGACCGCTGTTGCCACGCAGCCTGCCAGTGCTGTGGTTTCTTTCTCTCGCCATTGCGCTTGGGTCTCTTCGGTTTCTGATTGCAGATATCGCACTGGTAATGCCCGCAATGTTGCATCACGCGTTGGAGCGTCCTTTGCTTCTCTATGCACATATCTTTTTTGCACCCATTGCCTTAGCCATCATGCCCTTTCAATTTGGCAAGAAGCTGCGGGTGCGTCGTCCGGGTTTGCATCGCTGGCTTGGACGGGCTTACGGCGTGGCCGTTCTGCTTGCCGGTACCGCCGGTGTCTTCTTGGGACTTCAGACCATTCAAGGTCCTGTGGCAGCGAGCGGTCTCGTCACATTGGCGGTCTCCTGGCTGTCGACAACCGCGTTTGCTGTTTACTTTGCGATCACCCGAGATATCCCGGCGCATCGTCACTGGATGATCCGCTCTGGCGCTCTGACAGTCTCTGCGGTGACGCTTCGGCTCTATATGATTGCTGGGGCTCTAACGGTTGGTGAAGAGAGCAGCTACCCGCTGATCTGTTGGCTGTGTTGGGTGCCCAACCTGATGTTTTCTGAATGGCTTATCCGACGTGACACGCGGCGCGCAGCAGCGTCGATAGCATAAAAAAAGCCCGCACAGAGCGGGCTTTCCAATTCGGAAATGTTGGAGGGCTACAGCGCACCTTTGGTAGAGGGAATGGCATCTGCCTTGCGTGGGTCCACTTCCACCGCCTCACGTAGTGCACGGGCCACAGCCTTGAATGTCGCCTCGGCAATGTGGTGGCTGTTGAACCCGTGGATCTGGTCCACATGCAGGGTGATCCCGCCGTGGGTGGCAAACCCTTGGAAGAACTCACGCACCAACTCTGTGTCAAATGTGCCAATCTTCTGAGTTGGCATCTCCAGGTTCCAGATCAGGAAGGGGCGTGCCGACAGATCAAGGCTCGCCCGCACCTGCGCATCATCCATTGGCAAGTGGCATGTGGCATAACGGCGAATGCCTTTTTTGTCGCCCAAAGCCTGCGTCAGCGCCTGGCCGAGCGAGATACCCACATCTTCCACCGTGTGGTGGTCATCAATGTGATAATCGCCCTCGGCGCGGATGGTCATGTCAATCAGGCTGTGGCGCGATAGCTGATCCAGCATGTGGTCAAAGAAGCCCACGCCGGTCTGGTTGTCATAAGTGCCGGTCCCGTCGAGATTGAGCTCTACGGTGATCTTGGTTTCCGCAGTGGTGCGGCTCACGCTTGCCTGACGCATCTGGTCATCCTTCGCTGATAGTCGGCCACCTTATAGGCAGCGCACGCGGACGGGCCAAGGGGGCGCAGTTTGCGATTGTGGTCAGGGTGGCATTTGTGCCAGCTTACAGTCAAACCGACATGAGGGCTTTTATGACCACCTGCGTCTTTATCCAAATCCGCTGCAAACCCGGCACAACCTACCGCGTGGCCGAAGAGATCGCGCTGAAAGAAATCCACTCCGAGCTGCATTCCACCAGTGGCGAGTATGACCTGCTTATGAAACTCTACATCCCCGAAGGCGAGGATGTGGGCAAATTTATCAATCACCATATGCTGGATATCGCGGACGTCGAACGCACATTGACCACGCTGACCTTTAAGGCGTTTTAGAGCCATACGTACAGGAGATTGCAATGGCCGATCTGGAAGCAAACAAAGCCAGCGCCATGGCGCTCTACGATCTGATGTTCAATCAGAACAAGCCACGGGAGGCCGCAGAGGCCTATCTTGGCGATGAGTATATCCAGCACAATCCGCATGTGGGCGACGGCAAAGAGGCCTTCATCGCTTATTTTGAGCGTATGGCGGCAGAGTATCCTGACAAGAAGGTGCACTTCAAACGCGCCATTGCTGAAGGCAACATGGTGGTGCTGCACTGTCATCAGGAGTGGCCGGGGGACGAGGACTACGCCGGCATCGACATCTTCCGCTTTGATGACAAAGGAAAGATCGTAGAGCACTGGGATGTGTTGCAAACCATCCCAGCGACCTCTGCGAATAAAAACGGGTTGTTCTAGACGGCTTTTCCGTTGATCCAGGTGGCGGCGATGGCGCGGTCATCGCCCATCATGATGGTGGGGAACAGCGCTTCCCACAGGTCATTGGCGCGCGCTGACCGCTGCGCAATCTCCGGCGTGCTTTCCAAATCCAACACCACCAGATCAGCTTCCATGCCGACGGCCAGATTGCCAATCTTGTCTTCTATATGCAGCGCCCGTGCGGAGCCTTGCGTGGCCAGCCACATCAGCTCCGCCGCATGCATGGGGTTGTGGCGCAGCTGCCCAACTTCATAAGCGCTCGCCATCGTCCGCAGCATCGAAAAGCTGGACCCGCCACCTGTGTCACTGGCCAGTCCTACGCGCTGACCCGCCGCCATCAACCCACCCATGTCAAACAAGCCTGAGCCAATAAAGGTGTTGGACGTAGGGCAATGGATCAATCCAGCCCCGACCTCGCGAAGCTTGTCTTTTTCGCGGTCTTCCAAATGAATCGCATGGCCATAAAGACCTTTCTCGCCCAGGAGGCCAAACTGCTCGTATGTGTCCAGATAATCCCGTGCCTCAGGGAACAGTTCTTTGACCCAGGCAATCTCGTCAGTTTGCTCACTTAGGTGGGTCTGCATCAGGCAGTCGGGATGCTCCGCCCAAAGACTGCCAAGCGCCACAAGTTGTTCCGGTGTGGAGGTGGGTGAAAACCGAGGCGTGATCGCATAGCTGATCCGGTCCACGCCGTGCCAGCGCGCGATCAGTGCCTTGCTGTCATCATAGGCGCTTTGCGGCGTGTCGCGCAGACCCTCCGGAGCGTTGCGATCCATACAGGTCTTACCCGCAATCACCCGCTGTCCCCGAGCCTGTGCCGCTTCAAAGAACGCGTCCACCGATTCCGGGTGAATGGTGCAGTAGCTCGCCATAGTGGTCACGCCGTGCTTTGCGGTGAGGTCGAGGTAAGTGGCAGATATCTGATCTGCATAGGTCCGATCCCCAAAGCGCATCTCTTCAGGGAAGGTGTAGCTGTTGAGCCAATCAATCAGCCGCTTGCCCCAGCTCGCAATGATACCGGTCTGTGGGTAATGCACATGCGCATCGACAAACCCTGCAGAGATCAGCTTATTGCCATAGTCCTCAACCTGCGCCTCGGGGTGGGTGGTGCGCATGGCGTCTGCTGTGCCAAGCGCAACAATGCGCCCTGCCTCCACAACAACGCCTCCACGGGTCTCATGTCGCGCGGCCTCCACGCCTGCCTCAAACGGGTTGTCTGCAAAGCTCAACGTCTGCCCAAGCAGTAGGGTCTGTGCGCACATAAATCTCTCCAATCTCTTGAGGACGGGTCTTTTTTCGGCACCAACCGGTCGTGTCCCATTGAGTCCTAGCTTTGATTTACTCTATGGTCCGTGACAAGTCCAAGGCCACACAAACTGGCCAATCGCCATGAAGGGAGCGCGTCATGCCCAACACAGAGTTGCAGACCGCGCCCGATGTAGACAGCGAAGACTACACACTCTCAAAAAAGCTGGTAGCAGGCGTACTCTACGCGCTGGAGGCGCAAGACCGGCATACGCTGATCGAACTGACGGAGCCACTGCACCCAGCTGACATCGCTGACCTTCTGGAGCAGATCAACCCGTTTGACCGCCGCCGCCTTGTGCAGCTCTATGGGGAGGAGTTTGACGGGGATATCCTGTCCGAACTGGATGATGGTCTGCGTGAAGACGTTATGGCGGTCCTCAAGCCGGACGTGTTGGCCGAAGCGGTGCGTGATCTGGAAAGCGATGACATTGTCGACATCGTTGAAGATCTGGATGAGCCGGCACAGGAAGCCATCCTTGAAACGCTGGAAGATGCCGATCGTGTCGCTGTCGAGCAGGCTCTCAGCTATCCGGAGAACACCGCTGGTCGCTTGATGCAGCGCGAAACCGTTTGTGCGCCTGAACACTGGACCGTGGGCGAAGCCAGCGACTATCTGCGCAATACAGAGGAGCTGCCGGAGCAGTTTTATCATGTGATCCTTGTGGACCCACGTATGAAGCCGGTGGGCAACGTAACATTAGGTAAGCTGATGTCCTCCCATCGCGATTTGCCGCTTACCCAATTGGTGGAAGAGGTGTTTCAGATCATCCCCGCCACCCAGGACGAAGAAGACGTTGCCTATGCGTTTAACCAATATCACCTGATCTCCGCCCCCGTGGTGGATGAAGATGAGCGTCTGGTTGGGGTGATCACCATTGATGATGCCATGGTGGTGCTGGACGAAGAACACGAAGAAGACATCCTGCGCATGGCGGGTGTGAGCGATGAGGCCAGCCTGTCCGACACCATCCTCGATGCCGCCAAAGGCCGGGCCACCTGGTTGTTTGTGAACCTGCTCACCGCCATTCTGGCGTCCGGCGTGATCAACCTCTTTGCGGATACTGTAGATCAGATGGTCGCTCTGGCGGTGCTGATGCCGATTGTGGCCTCAATGGGTGGCAATGCAGGCACACAAACCATGACGGTAACGGTCCGTGCTCTGGCGTCCAAAGACCTGACCGCACAGAACGCCTGGCGTGTGATCCGTCGGGAGGTGTCGGTAGGGGCTTTGAATGGGGCTCTGTTCGGGCTGGTCATGGCTGGGGTGACGGGGGTCTGGTTTGGCGTGCCCATGTTGGCAGTTGTCATTGCGGTGGCGATGTTCCTCACTCAAATAGCAGCCGCGCTGGGCGGTATCCTGATTCCCATGGCGCTGGATCGTGTGAACATTGACCCGGCATTGGCTTCCGGTCCGTTTGTGACCACTGTAACCGATGTGGTGGGCTTCTTCCTTTTCCTCGGCCTCGCCGCCAATGTGCTGCTCTAGCAGGGAGATATTGCTGATGGACCTGATCAAACAGAAAGCCGCCGCCCGCAAAGCTGCCTTCGCCAGACGTAAGGACGCTTTTGCCAATGCAAGTCCGGGCCAATCCGCACATCTCTCTGCAGTGCTCGCAGGGTATCGCGGTGTGCCGCTCGCAGGCTACATGCCGATCCGCACTGAAATCTCTCCGCTCGCAGCAATGGCAGAGGCGTCGGCCCATGGCCCCGTCGGCGTTCCCGTGATTCAAGGCGAAGCCATGGCGTTAGAGTTCTCCCGCTGGGAGCCGGATGGCCCACTCCGCGATGGCCCCTTTGGCGCGAAAGTACCGGTTGAAGACAACTACTTTGAACCGGAGATTGTGATTGTGCCGCTGGTGGCCTTTGACATTAAAGGTGGACGGCTGGGCTATGGCGGGGGTTTTTATGACCGCACACTAGAGCGCCTACGCGCGCGCCGTGCCACATTGGCGATCGGCTTTGCCTTTAACGCACAAGAGGCTGACCACTTGCCTTTAGAAGACACCGATCAGCCTCTCGATATGATGGTCACGGAAACCCGCATCATCGAATTCTAAACCTTAGAGGTCCGGGTTCGCCCCAGTGGCGTTAACGCGGAAAAACTCCCAGGCATCCTGCTCGCCGCCACCTTTGAACTTACACACGCCGTACTCGTTGCCCTCAGCATCTTTGCGGATTTCATATCCATGGCCTTGGTTGATACAGAAGGTCGCTGCCGGGTTGGCCGCATCCGCCGCTTGGTTCGGAGAGGAATAGTCGTCACAGGCGGCCAGCGTTGCCAGCGCGCCCACGGCGGTCAGGGTCAAAATCGGTTTCATCAAAATCATCCTGTGTTGTTGGGTTTTGCCTCAATCTATCGCGCAAATGGTGTGACACAAGCCTTTGGCACACCTCACCTTGCCGCGTTACGCCACATTCCGCCGGTAGTGCTCTTGCCAAGCGCGACAACCCGTCCTAGGACCAAACCCATGAAGATGCTTTTCCTCGGTGATGTGATGGGTCGCGCCGGACGCGCGGCTGTGGTGGAACGCCTGCCCAAGCTGCGCGCAGACTGGCGGCTGGACTTTGTTGTCGTGAATGGCGAAAACGCTTCCAACGGCATGGGGCTGTCTGGCGCGCATGCAAAAGCGCTGCTGGACGCTGGCGCGGACTGTATCACACTGGGTGATCACGCCTTTGACCAGAAGGACATGCTGCAGTTTATTCAGACCGAGCCGCGCATTATCCGCCCGCTGAACTATGCCCGTGGCGATGTGCCAGGCAAAGGGTTTCGCGTTTTCAATGCCCAAGGCGGCCGCAAGGTGCTTGTGACCCAGGCGCTGGGGCAGGTGTTTATGAAACAGCCCTACGGCGATCCGTTCTCTGCTGTAGACCAAGTCCTGCGGTCCCATCCGCGTGGCGGGATGGTGCAGGCCGCGATTGTTGACATCCATTGCGAAGCCACGTCTGAAAAGATGGGGATGGGGCACTTTTGCGATAGCCGTGTCAGCCTCGTGGTTGGCACCCACACACATATCCCAACGGCAGATACTCAAATCTTGCCCGGTGGCACCGCGTTTCAGGCCGACGCCGGCATGTGTGGCGACTACAACTCCGTGATTGGCATGCAGAAAGAAGAGCCAATGCGCCGCTTTGTCACCGGTATGCCTAAATCTCGCTTCACACCCGCGTTGGGCGAGGCCACGCTTTCGGGCGTCTATGTTGAAACAGACGACCGGACCGGCGCGGCCACGCGCATCGAGATGGTACGCCAAGGCGGTCGTTTGAGCTCGGCTGGCCCTAGCTAACGGCCATTTGCCGCTTTCAATCCCACTCACAATTTCAAGGTCTCCTGAAACTCCCTAATATCTGTTGTTCGCTAGAGGCTTCGTGATAAACCTTGTGAGCTGGTAAAGACGGGTTAGGCATGGATTTTTTTGCATTTTCGCAGACCACTCAGGCGGTGCTTGCGCTTTTGACCGTCGCAGGCATGTTTACGCTTTTTATGCGTGAATCCTATCCGACCGAGGTGGTCGCCATTGGCGGCGTCGCCATGCTGCTGTTTCTTGGCGTGCTGCCCTATCAGGCCGCATTAGGCGTTCTGTCCAACCCGGCACCCTGGACCATCGCAGCGATGTTCATCGTCATGGGCGCTTTGGTGCGAACCGGTGCGCTGTCGGCCTTCACGGCATTGGCAGACGGGCAGGCGCAGGAACGTCCGCAGGTCGCCATTACGGTGTTGCTCTCTTTTGTGATCCTTGCCTCGGCCTTTGTGTCCAACACGCCGGTGGTGGTGGTGATGATCCCGGTCTTCACCCAACTCGCGCGCACGCTGGGAACGTCGGCATCTAAGCTTTTGATCCCACTGAGTTATGCGGCAATTATGGGCGGCACACTAACGCTGATCGGAACCTCCACCAACTTGTTGGTAGATGGCGTCGCGCGCGCTGAAGGCTTGAAGCCCTTCACCATTTTTGAAGTAACGCCGCTTGGTCTGATCATTGTGGCATGGGGCATGGCCTATCTCTATTTTGTCGGTCGCCGCCTTTTGCCGGAACGCGCCAGCATGGCGGATCTGCTGTCCAATCGCAGCCAGATGAAGTTCTTCACCGAGGCGGTCATACCGCCGGAAAGCAATTTGATTGGTCGTGAAGTGACTGGTGTCCAACTGTTCAAACGTGACGGTGTGCGCCTGATCGACGTAATCCGTGGTGACACGTCTTTGCGCCGCAACCTTGCCGGGGTGACGCTTCAGGTCGGGGACCGGGTGGTTTTGCGCACCAAGATGACAGAACTGCTCAGCCTACAGCGCAACAAGTCTCTGAAGCGGTTGGATCAGGTTGGCGCGGTGGAAACCACTACGGTGGAGGTGCTGATCACGCCAGGCTGCAAAATGGTGGGTCGCCGCCTTGGCGCCCTGCGTCTGCGCCGTCGCTTTGGCGTTTACCCTCTGGCGGTACACCGGCGAAACCAAAACATCGGCCATCAGCTCGACCAGCTTGTGGTGCGCGTCGGTGACACATTGCTGTTGGAAGGCGCACCGGAGGATATTCAGCGTCTGGCCAAGGAAATGGACATGGTGGATGTCTCCCAACCTTCTGAGCGGGAATATCGCCGCAGCCACGCGCCCATTGCACTGGGGTGCATGGTCGGGATTGTTGTGTTGGCCGGTATGGGCGTCGCGCCGATCCTCTACCTAGCAATCCTCGCCGTGGCCGTGGTGTTGCTCACCCGCTGTATCGACGCTGACGAAGCGTTTTCCTTTGTCGACGGACGCCTGTTGTCGCTGATCTTCTCCATGCTCGCCATTGGGGCGGCGTTGTCTCATTCTGGCGCCGTAGCGTTGGTGGTAAACGGATTGGCTCCTCTCCTGAAAGGCATGCCGCCGTTCTTGCTGATCTGGGCGATTTACTTGCTAACGTCAATTCTGACCGAGCTTGTTTCCAACAATGCGGTGGCTGTGGTGGTCACACCCATCGCGGTGGGGTTGGCACAGGCCATTGGCGTGGATCCGCGTCCCTTGGTGGTCGCTGTCATGATCGCAGCCTCTGCCAGCTTCGCGACACCCATTGGCTATCAGACCAATATGCTGGTCTTTGGTCCCGGCGGTTACAAGTTCACCGACTTCATGCGCGTCGGCATTCCGTTGAACCTGTCGATTGGCATTCTGGCCTCTGCGCTGATCCCTTACTTTTGGCCGCTGTAAAACCGTTGATACATGGCGCAACGCGCGTTGCGTTTACCGTTGCGCGCTTTGCGGCGGTGGAAAAACGCACCTCCGCGAAGCAGTCGTGATACCGACGCTATACCGACGTGGTTTTGAGGCCACTTGGGCAGGTTAACGCCCCAACAAAAAACGCGCCGCAGACGGTCTGCGGCGCGTTGAATTTGGATCAGATGGAGATCACTTCTTTTTGCGCGGTGGCATCAGGTCCGTGATGGTACCTTCAAACATCTCGGCGGCAAAATTCACCGTTTCCGACAGGGTTGGGTGCGGGTGAATGGTATGGCCCAGATCCACCGCATCGGCCCCCATTTCAATGGCCAGAGCCACTTCCGCAATCAGGTCACCAGCGTTGGGTCCAACGATCCCTGCGCCGATCACGCGCTCAGATTCTTCGTCGAAAATCAACTTGGTAAGCCCTTCCGAGCGGCCCAGAGACAGAGACCGACCAGAGGCAGCCCAAGGGAACACACCCTTGCCAACCTTCATGCCCTCAGCCTTGGCTTGGTTTTCTGTAACTCCAATCCAAGCCACCTCAGGGTCGGTGTAGGCCACCGACGGGATCACCCGCGCATCAAAGTGACGTTTGTGGCCCGCAGCCACCTCGGCGGCCACTTTGCCTTCATGCACGGCTTTATGTGCCAGCATAGGCTGTCCAACAACGTCTCCGATGGCAAAAATGTGAGGCACACCAGTGCGTTGCTGACTGTCGACCGCAATGAACCCACGCTCATCCACAGCCACACCAGCCGCCGCCGCATTGACCTTCGCTCCATTTGGACGACGCCCGACCGCAACAAGCACTTTGTCAAACGTATCAACCACTTCGCCCTTAGGGTCTTCCATGGTGACCTCAAGACCAGCGTCCGTTGCTTTAACCGCGGTGACTTTTGTTTTGGTTAGGATGGCCTCATAGCGTCCCTCAATCCGCTTATGCAGCGGTTTCACAACGTCTTTGTCAGCCCCAGGAATAATCTGGTCCATGAACTCAACGATGGTCACTTTTGAGCCCAATGCGTCATATACAGTGGCCATTTCCAGACCGATGATACCGCCACCCAGAACCAGCAGACGCTCTGGCACATCTTCCAGCTCCAGCGCACCGGTGCTGTCGATCACGCGCGGATCATCGTGTGGGATGAAGGGCAGGGTGACCGGCTCCGATCCTGCCGCGATGACACATTGGTCAAAACTGACGGTCGACTTTTCGCCGTTGTTATCGACCTCAATCATGTTGGGGCCAGTGAAGGTACCGTAGCCGTTCACAACCTGAACTTTGCGCGCCTTGGCCAAACTTCCAAGGCCGCCAGTCAGTTGTTTTACAACACTTTCCTTCCAGCCGCGCAGTTTGTCGAGATCAACCTCGGGTTTGGAAAAGCTGATGCCGTGCTCCGCCATTTCCTCAGCTTCAGTGATCACCTTGGCGGAGTGCAGCAGCGCCTTAGACGGGATACAGCCGACGTTCAGGCAGACACCGCCCAAGGAGCTGTCTTTCTCGATCAACACAACCTTTTTGCCAAGGTCCGCAGCGCGGAAAGCAGCCGTGTAGCCACCTGGGCCGGACCCGAGAACAACCACTTCGGCGTGCACATCACCTGCGCCTATTGCAGAACCAGTGGCGGCTACAGCCTGCGGAGCAGCTGGCGCTTCTGGACTTGCAGCCTTAGGCGCTTCAGCAGCGCCTTCTGCTTCCAACACTAAGATCAAACTGCCTTCGGAGACATTGTCTCCCTCGGCCACTTTGATGTCCTTCACCACACCATCGGCTGGCGAAGGCACTTCCATGGTGGCTTTGTCGCTTTCAATCTCGATCAGCGGATCTTCTGCGGCAACGGTGTCGCCAACAGAGACCAGAACGGAGACCACGGGAACTTCGGAAAAGTCCCCAATATCAGGTACTTTGACGTCCATCTTTGTTCTCCTTACCACATCAACTTGCGCATATCGCCAAGCAGGGTTTTCAGCGTTACGGTGAACCGTGCTGCCAATGCCCCGTCGATGGCGCGGTGGTCATAGCTGAGCGACAGCGGCTGCATCAGGCGCGGCACAAACTCTTCGCCATTCCAGACCGGCGCCATTTTGGAACGGGTCAGGCCGAGGATCGCCACTTCTGGCGCGTTCACGATGGGTGTGAAGGAGGTGCCGCCAATGCCGCCGAGGCTGGAGATTGTGAAGGTTGCACCTTGCATGTCCGGACCTTTAAGCACGCCGGCGCGGGCTTTACCGGACAACTCCATGAGATCTTTAGAGATTTCGACAATGCCCTTGCGGTCCGCGTCTTTGATCACGGGAACTACCAGGCCGTTTGGCGTGTCTGCCGCAAAGCCGATGTTGTAGTAATCCTTCTTGATGAGCTTGTCGCCATCCGGGTGGATCGACGAGTTCACTTCCCAATGCTGTTTCAGCGCTGACACTGACGCTTTGATCACAAAGGACAGCAGGGTCACGCGGTAGCCGTCTTCCTTGGCCATCGTGTCCATCTCTTTGCGATACTTGTCCAGATCGGTGATGTCTGCTTCGTCGTTGTGCGTGACGTGCGGAATGTTGAGCCAGCTGCGGTGCAGCGCCGGACCGGACAGTTTCTTGATGCGCGGCATCTCAACATCTTCTACCGGACCAAACTTGGAGAAGTCGACAGCCGGAATCGGCGGAATGCCCATGCCGCCCTGTGTCACGCCACCCGCAGCGGGCGCCGCGGCTGTGGAGTTTTTAAGGAAGGCTGTTACATCTTCGCGCAGGATACGGCCTTTGCGACCGGACCCGTTTACCTTGGCGAGGTCCACGTCCAACTGGCGTGCAAAGGCGCGCACAGAGGGGGAAGCGTGGGTTTTGCCGAAACCTGCGTCAGTCACAGCAGCCGGAGCTGGTGTGGCTGCTAGGGCTGGTGCTGCAGGTGCTGCGGTTTCCGCTTTAGGGGCAGGGGCCTCCTCAACGGCGCCGTCATCTGCTTCCAACATCAGGATCAGAGATCCTTCGGACACCGCGTCGCCTTCGGAGACTTTCACCTCAACCACTTTGCCAGCCGCAGGGGAGGGCACTTCCATGGTGGCCTTGTCGCTTTCAACTTCGATCAGCGGGTCTTCGGCCGCGACCACGTCACCGGCGCTAACTAGGACGGAAACCACTGGAACATCAGTGAAATCGCCGATGTCGGGAACTTTGACTTCAATTGCCATTGCTAATTCTCCTCTCTTCCCGATCACACCAGGCGCGGGTTCGGCTTAGCGCCGTCGATGTCGTATTTGGCCAGAGCGGCCTCAAGGTCTTTCTTGGTCACTGCGCCCTCTTTGTAGAGGTCCACTATGGCCGCTGCTGCGATGTGATTGGCATCAACTTCGAAGAAGCGGCGCAGGTTTACGCGGCTATCGGAGCGGCCGTAACCGTCGGTGCCCAGCACCGTGTAGCTGCCCGGCACACAGGTCCGGATCTGCTCTGCGTAGTTCTTCATGTAGTCGGTGGCTGCAATCACAGGACCCTTGGCTTTCGCAAGCTGCTCCGCCACAAACGACACTTTTGGCTCTGCGAGCGGGTTCAGGCGGTTGTGGCGGGCCACATCCTGACAATCCCGTGCCAACTCGTTGAAGCTGGTGGCCGACCAGATTTCGCTTGTCACACCGAAGTCAGCTTCCAGCATCTCTGCCGCTTTCATAGCCTGAACCAGAATGGTTCCGGAGCCCATCAGCGTGACGTGCTTCTTGGACGGATTTTTGACCTCTTTGAAACGGTAGAGACCTCTAATGATCTCGTCCTCCACACCCATCGGCATATCTGGGTGGGCGTAGTTTTCGTTCATGAGCGTGAGGTAGAAGAACACATCTTCCTGATCTTCATACATCCGTTTCATGCCGTGCTGCACAATCACCGCCACTTCGTGTTGGAAAGTAGGATCATAGGTGATGCAGTTCGGAATGGTGCTCGCAAGGATGTGGCTGTGCCCGTCCTCGTGTTGCAGACCTTCGCCGTTCAGCGTGGTCCGGCCAGCGGTTCCGCCCAGCATAAAGCCACGCGCACGGCTGTCGCCTGCGGCCCAGGCCAGATCGCCAACGCGTTGGAAGCCAAACATCGAGTAATAGATGAAGAATGGGATCATCGGCACGCCGTGGTTGGAATAGGCAGTTGCCGCCGCAATCCAATCTGACATGGCGCCAGCTTCGTTGATGCCTTCCTGAAGCACCTGACCGTCGGTTGTTTCCTTGTAGTACATCATTTGATCGGCGTCTTGCGGTGTGTATTTCTGCCCTTCTGGATTATAAATCCCTACGGAACGGAACAGGCCCTCCATACCAAAGGTGCGGCTTTCATCAGGCACGATTGGCACAATGTTCTGGCCGATTTTCTTGTCTCGTAGAAGGGTCGTCAGGATACGCACAAAGGCCATTGTAGTGGAAATCTCGCGATCGCCTGTGCCTTTAAGCTGCGCGGCAAATTTGTTCAACGCCGGGATTTCCAGTTTGGGGGATTGGCTCTCCCGTTTTGGAAACTCCCCGCCAAGTGCTTTGCGGCGATCCGCCAAATAGGCTTTCTGCGCGTTGTTGAGTTTTACAAACGGCGCATCACCCACATCTTCGTCGCTGACCGGAATCTCGAAGCGGTCGCGGAAGGCGCGCAGCTGATCCTCGTTCATTTTCTTTTGTTGGTGCGTGGTGTTCTGACCTTCGCCAGCGGTGCCCATACCGTGACCTTTCACGGTTTTCACCAGCAAGCAGGTCGGTTGACCTTTGGTGTCACTGGCGCGTTTGAAGGCGGTATAGACCTTTTGTGGGTCATGGCCGCCACGACGCAGGGACCAGATTTGCTCGTCAGTCCAGTCTTTCACCAGTTCGGCGGTCTCTGGGTACTTGCCAAAGAAGTGCTCGCGAATGTAGGCGCCGTCCTTGGACTTGAAGGTCTGATAGTCGCCATCAACGGTTTCGTCCATCAACTGACGCAGCTTTCCGGAGGTGTCTTTCTCCAGCAGCTCGTCCCAGCCTTTGCCCCACAGAAGTTTGATTACATTCCAACCCGCGCCGCGGAAGTCGCCTTCGAGCTCTTGCACAATCTTGTGGTTGCCGCGCACAGGTCCATCCAGACGCTGCAGGTTACAGTTCACAACAAAGATCAGGTTATCGAGGCCTTCACGCGCAGCGAGGTCAATCGCGCCCCGGCTTTCCGGTTCGTCCATCTCGCCATCACCAAGGAAGCACCAAACCTTGCGGTCGGCCATGTCGATCAGGCCACGGTTGTGCATATATTTCATGAACCGCGCTTGGTAGATCGCCATCAGCGGGCCAAGGCCCATGGAGACGGTTGGGAACTGCCAGTAGTCCGGCATCAGCCATGGGTGTGGGTAAGACGACAGGCCGCCGCCATCCACTTCAGAGCGGAAGTTTTCCAACTGCTCTTCGGTCAGGCGGCCCTCCATAAAGGAGCGCGCATAGATGCCCGGGATCACGTGCCCCTGGAAGAACACAAGGTCGCCGCCGTGGATCGCAGATTTGCTGCGCCAGAAGTGGTTCAACCCTATATCATACATCACCGCAGAGGAGGCGAAGGAGGCGATGTGCCCACCGTATTCGCTGCTCACTTTGTTGCGGCGCACCACGGTTGCCATGGCGTTCCAGCGGTTGATGGTGCGGATCCGCCACTCCATGTCCAGATCGCCAGGAAACTCTTCCTGATCGTCGGTTGGGATGGTGTTTTGGTATGGCGTGGTCGCTGAGAAGGGCAGGGTGGCCCCAGCCGCGCGGGCTTGCTGTACCGCTTTGTCGAGCAGGTAATGCGCTCTGTCTGGTCCATCCCGCGCGATGACATCCTCAATGGCATCCTGCCATTCTTGGGATTCTACCGGGTCGATGTCTGGAAATTCATTTGCCATGCGGCGTCTCCTCCACTGCAATCCGCGTTTCGAACCTTATAGTTTAATATTAAACAATTGAGCTAGTGCGTCTGTTGCATGGGTCCCATGCGTCTGGCGCAAAGCTCTCTTGAAGCGATGATAATGGAGTGTAGCGCTGTTTTCCCGCAAAAAAACAGGGACCCGAAGGTCCCTGTAAGTCACTTGAATTAAAGAGGTTGTCAGTCTTCTTGAGGGAGAATCAAGTTCAGTACAATAGCGCAGAGGGCGGTTGGTGCGACAGCCGAGGTCATCAGTGTTTTCACAACACCCGGCAGGTATTGCACGGCGGTTGGTACGAGGTTCAGGCCGAGACCCACAGCGAGCGACACAGCGATGATCACCATGTTGCGGCGGTTCAGTTCCACTTCGGACAGCACGTTCAAGCCAGCCGAGGCCACCATGCCAAACATTACGATCACTCCGCCACCAAGCACAGGCAATGGCATGGAGGCGATCATGGCGCCGACTTTTGGCATCAAACCACAGAGGATCAAGATGATGCCACCGATGGTCACCACATGACGGCTCATGACGCCGGTTATGCCGACAATGCCCACGTTCTGTGAGAATGAGGTGTTTGGCAAACCGCCAAACACACCGGCGATGGCTGTACCAAGACCGTCAGCGTAGGTTGCGCCCTGGATCTCTTCGTCGGTTGCATCGCGGCCAGCACCAGCTTTCGCAGTAGCAGAGGCGTCGCCGACGGTTTCAATTGCAGAAACGATGGAGACCAATGTCACGGCAATCACTGCGCCGAGGCTGAATTCAAAGCCATACGGTAGTGGTTTGATGCCGGTCACCCAAGAGGCGTTTTTTACCGGATCTAGGTTCACCATACCGGACAGATACGCCACAACGTAGCCCGCAATTAGGCCCATCAGAATGGCCGCGCTGGACAATGTGCCTTTGGTGAAAAATTTCAAAACCAGAGCTACGATGATTACTGTCAAAGCCACGGTCCAGTGTTTTAGGGAGCCAAAGCTTTCTGCTTCCATCTGGAATTGTGCGGCGCCACCAGCTGCGTATTTGATGGCCACTGGGATCAGATACAGACCAATCGCCAAGATCACCAGTCCGGTGACCAGTGGCGGGAAGAGCCAGCGCAATTTGCCAATCACGGAGCCAAGCGCAAAATGGATTACACCCCCAATGATACAGGCGGTCAGAGCCACGCTGAGGCCCTGCGTGGCAGCCACACCAGCAAGCACGCCAACAAAGGCAAAACTGGTGCCCTGCATGATTGGCAGCCGCGCACCAATCGGGCCAATACCCACGGTTTGGAATAAGGTTGCGATGCCGGCAAAAAGCATGGCCATCTGAATCAGGTATACCTGTTCAGCGCCGCCAAACGCGAGGCCAGCCGCACCGGCAACAATGATGGATGGGGTTACGTTTGAGGCAAACATTGCCAGAACGTGTTGGAGCCCCAGCGGAATTGCCTGCCCCAATGGGGGCGTGACGTTTGGATCAGAGTACTGTCCGGTCGCTTGTGTTTCCTGAGCTGTCATAGTGTCAGCCATGTCCTTCTCCTGTCGGTCGTTGAGCCCCGCCGCTTCATTCTCCGAGCGGCTTGAGGGCGGTTTGGTCAGGGGATACCTGACACTTGGTTTTGATCCGTCACCACTTGGTAAGCTCTATCGAACCAAAATTCTTCGAGGTTGGCGCCGTCACCAATGCGGTCCACCACGGCAAAGAGGCCAGGGGCAGCAAGCGGTGTCAAAACGCCATGCCATGTGTTGCGATGGAAGTTGATTGCTTGTCCCGGCTGCGTCTGAAACGCCACGGGGGTATCCGGCTCGCCGCCCAAATCTTTGGCAACAATCACAAGGAATGCGTGTTCGGTCATCGGAATGAAAGCCTGGCTTCCGTCCGGATGGCGCTCCACCAATTCCAGAGTATATGGAAGGCTGCGCGGCTGTGCGTTAAACAGGCTGATGCCTGCCCGCCCATCGGCAAAATCCATCTCTGCCAGGTCATGATGACGCCCACACATGCCTTGGTTGATGAACTTATCGGCCTCTGGCTTGAGGGTGATCACATCGCCAAAAGGTGCAAAAGCTTCTGCGGTTAGCGGTTGAATTAAAATTTCGGTCACGGCAGCAAGTCCATCAAGCGGAATTCGGCAATGCGCTCAACCTGTTTGCACGCTTCTGTAAACTCGGTGTCGCTGTCGTTGCCGATCCGGCGCTCAAAGGCCGCCATGATCGAGGCTTTGGTGTGGTCCCGCACCGCAATGATGAATGGGAAGCCGTGTTTGGCCACGTAGTCGCTGTTCAATTGGGTGAAGTTTGTGCGCTCTTCATCTGTGAGCATATCCAGACCCGCGCCAGCCTGTTCCGATGTGCTTTCGGCGGTCAGTCGGCCAGCTGCAGCCAATTTGCCCGCAAGGTCAGGGTGGGCGTTGAGCACGCCGAGCCGCTCTTCTTCACTGGCGGAGCGGAAAGCGCGACAGAGGGCGTTGTGTACGCCGACGGCGCAATCGTGGGCGGGCCCCAGTTCCAGATCGTGCGCTCGTTCCGCAATCCAGTCGGAGTGTTCAAAAATACCTCCGTAAAGCGCGACAAACCGGGGCTTGTCCATGGCGCTTGGACGCTCAACCCGTTTGTGCTTATGGGTCTTTGCCCAGTGCTCGGCAATCTCTATGCGGCGCGGGGTCCATACGTCCTCGAAGCCCTGGATGTACTCGAGGAACTGAGCCAATCCGGCGAGTTTACCCGGACGGCCAACCAATCGGCAATGTAGCCCGATGGACATCATCTTGGGTGCGCCTTCGGTGCCTTCGGCGTAAAGCACATCAAAGGCATCTTTGAGGTAGGTGAAAAAATCTTGCCCCGTAACCCAACCCGGCGCCGTGGCAAAGCGCATGTCGTTGGCTTCCAACGTGTAAGGGATGATCAGTTGATCGTGTTCGCCGTACTCGCGCCAGTAAGGGAGGTCGTCATCATAGGTGTCGGAAATGTAATCAAAGCCGCCGGCTTCGGCGACAAGACGGACAGTGTTTTCGGAGCAGCGTCCCGTGTACCAACCGCGCGGGCGCTCGCCGACCACTTCGGTGTGCAGACGAATGGCTTCCGCGATGAATGCACGTTCTTCGGCCTCAGGCATGTCCTTGTGTTCAACCCATTTCAAGCCGTGGCTCGCAATCTCCCAGTCCGCGGCTTTCATCGCTGCGACCTGCTCGGGATTGCGCGCCAACGCACTGGCCACGCCATAGATGGTCACTGGGATGTCTTTACCTGTGAACAAGCGATGCAAACGCCAGAAGCCCGCGCGCGCGCCATACTCGTAAATCGATTCCATGTTCCAGTGACGTTGCCCCTGCCATTGGGCGGCGCCGGGAATATCGGAGAGAAATGCTTCGGAGGCGTCATCGCCATGCAGAACGCAATTTTCGCCGCCTTCTTCGTAGTTCAGTACAAACTGAACCGCGACTTTGGCGTCATTTGGCCATTGTGCATGTGGTGGTTTGGAGCCGTAGCCCCGCATGTCCCGTGCGTATCGCGTCACGATGGTACTCCCCTAGTACGTGATTGCTTTGTTTTAGCTTATAAAGCGTCGGGAGACTTTCCAAATTTTCTTGAAAGAGTTGTTGTCGTGCAACGTTGCTTGGTTTCACGTCGAAATAGAGTGACGCTAACTTAGGTCTCTGCCTCGGCTTGGTTTTTTTGGAGTGTAGCCTGCACCCTTGGTGTCATAAACTCGATCAGAAGCCGCGTCTTTGGGTCTTGATGGCGGCGGTGTGTGTACAGCAATGCCATCTGTATGGGCATGGGGGGAGTCTCCGGTAAAACAGGAACCAATGCGCCGGTAGACAGATGTTCCGCTATTTCAAATACGGGTTTGAGTGTGATGCCGTATCCTTCCAGAGCCCAGTCAGTCAGCACGTCTCCGTCATCAGACTCAAACGGCCCTTTTACGGCAAAGCGTCGGGTGCCGTCGTTTGTCTCCAGTGGCCACTGAAACTCCGGTGCGCCAGGGTAACGAAGATTGAGGCAGTCATGGGCGCCATTGGTCAGCTCTTCAGCAGAACTCGGTGTGCCCCGTTCTGCTAAGTACTTCGGTGCAGCGCAGAGCACGCGAGGACAGTCTGCAATCTTGCGAATACGAAGGGTGCTGTCTTCTGGAACGCCTAAAAAGAACGCTACATCTAGACCCTCGGCGGTCAGGTCGAGTTTGCGGTCTGAAAGACGTAGGCGAAGATCTATCAGGGGGTATTCTTTCTTGAACTCGGGAATCAAAGGAGCGATCAGGCGCCGGCCAACTCCGAGGGGGGCCGCGAGGTGCAGGAGGCCTCGCGGACTTTGCGTGATTGAGTTTACCGCAGCCTCTGCTTCGTCAATGGTTTCAAGGATCTTGCAAGCTCCTTCGTAGAAGGTATTGCCCTGCTCAGTGGGGTTGAGCTGCCGTGTCGTGCGATGGAACAAGCGAACGCTGAGAAAGTCTTCCAACTGCGAAATCCGCGAAGAGGCTACTGCTGCGGAAATTCTTTGGTCGCGCGCGGCGGCAGACATGCTGCCAAGTTCATAAACGCGGACGAAGGTGCGGATGTTGTCGATGTAGGACATGCGATTTTCAGGCATTTCTTGAAGCTGGATTTGTATTTCACGGTATCCCAAAAAGATGGTCAGCGCCAGTGTCACTGCAGGTTGGAAGATTTGGTGCTTTTCAATGCCGGTTATGCGTGCTTGAAGTTCGGCAAAGCCTTTGGCGTAGGAGCAGTACGAAATGCGAACAGTAGTCTTTGACTTGGACGGCACACTGGTGGACAGCGCGGCGGACATTCGTGCCTCTGTAAATAAGATGCTTGCTGAAGAGGGTTATAGGGATTTGGATCTGCCTACTGTTATATCTTTTATTGGTAATGGCTTACCGGTATTGGTTCAGCGGGTGATGGCACACTTTCAGATTGAGGAGGCTGAGTTTCCTCGGCTGTCCGCGCGGGTACTTGCGATCTACAATGCGTCGACGTCCGCACACACTGTAATCTATGATGGTGCGCGGGCGGTTCTGGATGCATTACAGGCAAAAGGCGTGCGAATGGCCGTTTGTACTAACAAACCCAAGGAGCCAGCGATGCATGTGCTAGAGGACTTGGATCTGATTCAATACTTCGATGTGGTCGTGGGAGGGGACTCTTTTGAGAAACGAAAACCCGATCCTTTGCCGCTTTTGAAAATCATTGGCGAAACGCCAAAGCAGGACGTGCTCTATGTTGGGGACAGTGAAGTGGACGCGGAAACGGCGCAACGGGCGGGGGTGACTTTTGCCTTGTTTACAAAGGGCTATCGGAAATCACCTGTTGAAAGCATCCCACATGATCGCCCGTTTTCATCATGGCGTGAGTTTTTGTCGTTGGTTGAGGATGTGTCGCCTGAATAAGCCAAGACACGCGGTTTCCCACTCACCAGCAGAACTGTGACTTGCTCATTGGGGGCGGTTGCATTTAGGCTGTTTACAAACGCTATGATGCGAGGAGCTTGCTTGTGAAGTCTATTATTTTCAGTGCTTTGGCCGCTGTTTCCCTTTTCTTCGGAGGAGCTGTTTCGGCGCAGGTGATTGAGTTGACGCCAGCCAATCCACAGCCAACCGGCGTGAAGCAGGGCCTTAAGGTCAATTACTTCACCGGCGAGCGCAACGTGCGCAACTTGAGCCAAGCGAAGTCCAAAATTAAGTGGTCCAAACCTGGTAAGCCTCTGTCCGGTTTGAATTTTCCGGATAAAGGCCAAGGCGCTCCCGTGTTGACGTCGGGCAAGCCGATCTTGGTGGTAGCGGACATAAATGGGTATATCAAGTTTGATAAGCCTGGGGTCTATGACCTTGAATTCTTTAGCAATGATGGCTCCCAGGTGTGGATTGGCGGTAAGTCAGTGGCGAAGCTGAATAAGATCTCCGCCTGTGCCAGTGCTGGTCGGCCGAAGGTCAATGTTCCCAAGGCAGGATGGTATGATTTCAAGGTGTTATACTGGCAGAAAGAGGGAACAGCCTGTCTGGAAAGCGAGTGGAAAGCGCCGGGAGGCAAGCGTCAGCTGATCCCGAACAGCGCGTTTGGCTACAAGTAAACGGCAATTAAGCTAGGGCCTGTTGACGTTCAGGATTCCCAAATCATCTGACTTCTGATTCAAGTTTGCAAACAGAGGAGAGCAGCCTTGACCAGAAGAGTCCTAACCAATGCACAGTGGGCAATCATCGAACCG